>UMBU01020532.1_pt1 | contig 166988 bp, 109 predicted proteins | sample 1964051 | NCBI WGS metagenome assembly UMBU01 (sample SAMEA4835949, study PRJEB28245) | human gut metagenome | biome: gut microbiome; material: fecal sample | place: Denmark | collected 2008
TACTTTGCAAGTGTCAGCAGGAATTGCACCTTTACCTTCAGTGATTACTTTGTATTGCAGTCCGCTCGGAGTTGTCTTTACACCTTCTTTTGTTTTGTTTTCTGCAAGGAATTTTTCACCGGCAGCTTTGTTGTCGGCATATTTTTCTTCCATTGCTTTTGCTTTGATGGCTTCCATTGCAGTCTGAGTATAGGTTTGTGCCTGTTCCATAGTCATCAAACCACCTTTTTCCAATGTACCGGCGATGAAACCAGCGAGGAAGTTTTCTTTGCTGATTGTTTTTACAGAATCGTTGCCGAACAGTTCGTGGTTGATACCTTTCATCATCTGGTTGCTGATCTGCTGACCGATCTGGAGACCTGCCATGTAAGCAGTTTCTTTTTTACCGCTTTTCTTGGCACCTTCGTTTACGCCTTTGATAAATTCAGCTAAATAAGCTGTGTCAACATCCATACGGCCTACCAAGTAACCTTTCAGACCTTGAGTCTGAGCCATACCGATTGAATAAGACAATGAATCGAGTTCTGTTTTCAGATTTGCTTTAGGAGCCTGGGCTGTACATGATGCAAGGCCGGCTACGGCAGCGATGGCTGCCAGCGTTGTAATTTTCTTCATTTCGCTTTAAAAAATTTATTTGTTTAATACTTCAAGTAATTCTACTTCGAATACCAATGTGCTATGCGGGGGAATCATTTCTCCGGCACCTTGTGCGCCATAGGCCAGGTCGGAAGGAATATACAGCTTCCATTTGGAACCTTCGGGCATCAATTGCAGAGCTTCTACCCATCCCGGAATTACCTGATTGACGCCGAATACAGCCGGTTGGCCGCGTTTGATGGAACTGTCGAACAGGGTTCCGTCAATCAGTGTACCCTCGTAGTGGCATTTCACTTGGTCGGTAGCTTTGGCAAGTTTGCCTTTGCCTTCGGTGATAACTTCGTATTGCAGTCCGCTCGGAAGAGTGACAATGCCTGCTCTCTTTTTATTTTCTTCCAGGAATGCTTTGCCTTGTTCGATGCTGGCGGCGTTCATTTTCTGTTCCAGTTCTTCGAAATATTTGTTTACTATTTCGCGGGCTTCCTGGTGGCTGATAGCTGTCGGATTACCTTCCAATACATCTTTGATTGCCTGAGCAAAATCTTCTACCGCGATGCCCTTGGCACCCATACCTAACAAGTTTTGGCCAATTCCGAGGCCGATTGCATAACTAAATTTATCCATATATGTTTTTGTTGAAGATTGGAGGAAGAATGTTGAATCTTTCACTCTCAATCAATTGCAAATTTACAATTGGCAAAAATACGTGTTTTATTTGAATGAACGGGCTTTTTGGAATTAAAATTTCTTATTGTCTTATAAGTTATCTACTTTTATTGCGATAATGGGGAGAAATGAATCGATTATTGTTGCCGGGCCACTTAGATTATGCAGACACGGACTTTGATATTCGATTATTCTATTCTATTTTTGCTATTCATATATTAAATGAAGGAGGAGATTATGAAAAACTTGGTTGTTTTATCCGGTGCCGGAATGAGTGCGGAGAGCGGTATCAGTACTTTTCGTGATGCGGGTGGATTATGGGATAAGTATCCGGTGGAGCAGGTGGCCACTCCGGAGGGTTATGCGCGTGACCCGGAATTGGTGATTAATTTTTATAATGAACGCCGGAAACAGTTGCTGGATGTAAAGCCGAATCGCGGTCATGAATTGCTGGCCGGTCTGGAGAAATATTTTAATGTGACGGTGATTACCCAGAATGTGGATAATCTGCATGAACGTGCGGGTAGTACGCACATTGTACACCTGCACGGTGAATTGACAAAAGTTTGTTCCAGCCGTGATCCCAACAATCCTCATTATATAAAAGAACTTCAGCCGGAGGAATATGAAGTCCGGATGGGAGACCGTGCCGGTGACGGTTCGCAGTTTCGTCCGTTCATTGTATGGTTCGGCGAATCGGTACCGGAGATAGAGACGGCTATTGATTTCGTGGAGAAGGCCGACATATTCGTTATCATCGGCACATCGATGAATGTCTATCCGGCTGCCGGTCTGCTGAACTATGTGCCCCGTGGTGCTGAAGTTTACTTGATTGATCCGAAGCCGGTGGATACGCATACTTCCCGCCCGATACATGTGATTCGGAAGGGGGCTTCGGAGGGAGTAGCGGAATTGCAGAAGCTATTGGGCGTATGATTCTTTTGAATTGATTTCTGTCAAGAGCATCTTTATGTATTCTTAACAGGAAAGCGGCTTTTGAAGAAGATAATTCCTGTTGCGTCGGCACATGGTGGGAAGGGGATCGCGACAAGTAATGAAACTCATCGTCACGTGCCGTGTTATTCATCGTCACATGCCGTGTTATTTTCGGTAACTACCGTTGGGAAGATGGTTGACGACCGTGCTTAGACGCCCTTTTTACGTTATTTGAAAAAGAAAGGAGAGGGCTGCTGCTCTCTCCTTGTATCGGGTGGATTAACTGAATCTAATTCATGATTACTTTCGCAAAGATACGATAATAAAACCCGGAAGCCAAGTAAAGGCCGTTTTATTTCTTGATGATTGCACGAAATATAAACCAGATATGATGGAGAACGGTACTGGCTGTTCCATAGTGGTGCGCCATAATACGGAAGCGTTCGCGAAGCGATGCTTTGTGGTTCCGGGTGGTCATTCCCTCGTCCAGATAGTCGATAAGTATCAAGTGGGTATTATGCAAGGTCCGTGCTTTCTTCATTACACGGATACACCAGTCGAAATCGGCGGAAAAGCGGTACTGCAAGTCATAAGGTTCTACCACTGTATGCCGTGCAAGAAAAGCCTGATGACATACGAGCATTCCTTGTTTGAAACTCTTCCATGTCAGTTTTTCCGGAGCGGAAAGGCGGCGCATGTGCAGGAAGTGGCGGTCCTTATCTACAATCGCGGTTTCACCGTACAGCACGTCCGGCAGTTCGCTTCCGTTGATCGAGTGTACCATTTGTTGCAAAGTGTCATCTTCATGGAAACTGTCGCCTGCATTGAGGAAGCAGAGATAATCTCCCGTGGCGAGTGAAATCCCCTTGTTCATTGCATCATACAATCCTTTGTCGGGTTCGCTGATAATCTTATGGATTCGTTCCCGATACCGGTTTGCGATGGCCATTGTATGGTCTCTCGATGCACCGTCCACAAGGATATATTCCACGTGATGGTACGTTTGTGAGATGACACTTTGTATGGTATCCTCTAATACTTCCCCGGCATTGTAGGTTACGGTGATAACCGATATTTTGGGCGTATGGCGGTTGCTATGCATATCTCCCCGTGATTTTATTGTAAACCTCGATGTATCTTTTGGCTATATAGCTTTCCGAATAGCTGGAGACGGCTTTCCGGCAGGCCTGTTCTGACAGAACCGGGTATTCCGATTCTTCCAATGCCCAATAAATGCCATTGGCAAAGTCTGCAGACGATTTGTATTGTGCCACGTACCCATTGTGCAGATGATCTATCATTTCCGGTATCCCCCCTACATTAAAACCTACACACGGAATGCCGCACGCCATTGCTTCCATAATCGTATTCGGCAGGTTTTCTTCCAGAGAAGGGGTCACAAACAAGTCGACGGCATTGTATATATTCACTAAGTCGTGTTCATTGCTGACGTATTCGAGGGCATAAACAGGGAAAGGAAGCAGGTGGGACAGTTGTTGCGACTGGTTGCCAAATGCTACGACTCCTAATGATGCTTTCAGCTCCGGATGTTTCTCGGCGAGCAATTTGCACGATTCGATCAGGTAGTCTATCCCCTTGCGCTTGTCGGTGATCTTGACAGAACCGAACAGGATCAGTTTTCCTTCCTGTGGCAGTTTGCAATGTGCACGGGCTTCTTTCTTGTTGCGTGGTTTGAAGAGGTTGGTGTTGATCGGGTTGGGAATGCTTATGACGGTCTGGTTGCGTAACAAGGCGCTGCTTTTTGCCCTTTCTTCCAACCAATGGCTACAAGTGACAAATGTAATGGGAGCTTGTTGGTAAAGCGCCTTTTTTTTGTTGAATATCCGGGTGGACAGATCTTTCTTGCCGCCTCCGGTGTATAGAAACTGGCAGTGATGGCATTCTTGCTGATAGTGGGTGCATTCACGGGCGTGGTGGCAGATGCCGGTAGAAGGCCACATGTCGTGCATGGTCCATACCACCGGTTTGCCCGATTCCAATATCCGGTGTATGTCTTTCAGTGAGAGCATTCCCTGGTTGATCCAGTGTAAATGGATGATATCTGCCTGTGTAAACTCGGGCAGAGTGGTGATATCCGTTCCGGTATTGGCTATATCTACTGCAAAAAGATTGTTTTTTCGGAAATGGTTGGCTTTCCAGATGACGATACGTTCCCACATAAATTTCCATACTGTCAGCCAGCTGCGTTCAAGGCGAACGACGCTTATTTGATTGGTTTGTTTGTCACGTACCAGCATTTTCGCTTTAATCCCGTTATTCTTCAGGGATTCCATAAGCCGGCTGGCGGCCACGGCTGCCCCGCCGATACGTTCGGATGTATTAATGATCAATACTCTCATGTGCCTGAATGTTTTGGCAAAAGTAGCGGTTTTCTGTGAGAATTCGTATAAAGTCGTGGATTATTTGTACTTTTGCGGCACTATATTAAATAGGTTTTGACATGAAAAAAGTTCTGTTTTTGGGCTTGGGTTATATTGGCCTTCCTACGGCGGCAGTTGCTGCAACCCATGGTTATCAGGTGATTGGAGTAGACGTAAATCCGGTGGTGGTAGATACCATCAATCAAGGGCGGATACATATCGTGGAGCCCGATTTGGCCAAAGTAGTGAAGGAAGCGGTTTGCAACGGCGCCCTCCGGGCAACGACGAAACCCGAGCAGGCGGATGCTTTCTTTGTGGTAGTGCCTACCCCTTTCAAGCAGAACCACCGGGCGGATATCACGTATGTGGAGTCCGCGACGCGTTCGGTAATTCCTTTTCTTAAGGAGGGAGATTTGTTTGTCATCGAGTCTACCTCCCCGGTGTTTACTACCGAACGGATGGCGGAGGTCATCTATAAGGAACGTCCGGAACTGAAAGATAAACTGTACATAGCCTATTGTCCCGAACGGGTGTTGCCCGGAAACACGCTTTACGAGTTGGTGCACAACGACCGGGTGATCGGTGGTATCAATCCGGAATCTACCGGGAAAGCAATCGAATTTTATTCCGCTTTTGTGAAGGGAACACTCCACCGAACCAATGCCCGCACGGCCGAGATGTGCAAGCTGACAGAGAACTCTTCGCGCGACTCCCAGATTGCTTTTGCCAATGAACTTTCCATGATCTGCGACAAGGCGGGCGTAAATGTATGGGAGCTGATAGAACTGGCCAATAAGCATCCACGCGTCAATATCCTGCAACCGGGATGTGGAGTGGGCGGACACTGTATTGCGGTGGACCCCTGGTTCATCGTTTCCGATTATCCGGAACAGGCGCAGCTCATCAAGCGTGCCCGCGAAACAAACGATTACAAGGCGGACTGGTGTGCCAACAAGGTGATGGAGGCCTGCCAGGCCTTTGTGGAAAAGAACGACCGGGAACCGGTGGTGGCTTGCATGGGGTTAGCTTTCAAACCCAACATCGACGACCTGCGGGAATCCCCTGCCAAATATATCGCTTCCCGTATCATCTCCGAATCGAGAGCGGATGTGCTGATTGTGGAGCCGAATATTACTTCGCACCCCAGCTTCCACCTCACCGATTACCGGGAAGCATATGCGAAAGCTGATATTGTGGTGTGGCTTGTTCGCCACGCTCCTTTTGTGGAGATGCCGCGTGCAAAGGATAAATTGGAGTTGGACTTCTGCGGGGTAAGAAAGTAAAGATGAAGAAAATTCTATTAGTGTTCGGTACTCGCCCCGAAGCCATCAAGATGGCACCGTTGGTGAAAGAGTTTCAGAAGGATACAGAGCATTTCGAAACAAAAGTATGTGTAACGGCACAGCATCGGCAGATGCTCGACCAAGTGTTGGAAGTGTTTGGCATTACGCCCGATTATGACCTGAACATCATGGCTCCCAATCAGGACTTATACGACATTACCTCGAAAGTGCTGTTAGGGCTGCGGGACGTATTGCAGGATTTTGCGCCCGATGTGGTGCTGGTGCACGGCGATACTACCACCTCGATGGCGGCTTCATTGGCTGCCTTCTACCGGCAGATTGCAGTGGCGCATGTGGAAGCGGGGCTGCGCACATACGACATGCTGTCGCCCTGGCCCGAGGAGATGAACCGCCAGGTGACGGACCGCATCTGCACGTATTATTTTGCGCCTACCGGGCAATCCCGGCAGAATCTTCTGCGGGAGAACATAGAAGAGAAGAAAATCTTCGTTACCGGCAATACGGTGATAGACGCTTTGCTGATGGCGGTCGACATCATTGCTACGAAGACGGGGATGGAAGAACAGATACATAAGGAGATCCAAGAGAAAGGTTACACTGTGGGCGAACGTGATTATATCCTCGTTACCGGCCACCGCCGTGAGAATTTCGGCGAAGGGTTCCTGCACATCTGTAAGGCTATCAGGGAGTTGGCTTCGCAGTATCCCGATATAGATATCGTCTACCCTGTGCATCTGAACCCGAATGTGCAGAAACCGGTTTATGAGCTGCTGTCCGGACTGGATAACGTTTTTCTGATCTCTCCGCTGGACTACCTGCCCTTTATTTATGCCATGCAGCACTCCATCTTGTTGCTGACCGATAGCGGGGGTGTACAGGAAGAGGCGCCTTCGTTGGGTAAACCGGTGCTTGTGATGCGCAACACCACCGAACGGCCCGAAGCGGTGGAAGCTGGAACAGTGAAACTGGTGGGCACGGATGCCGAGACCATTGTGGGCAACGTAGTGGAATTGTTGCGTAACAAAGAACTTTACAAGCGTATGTCCGAGACGCACAATCCTTACGGTGATGGTCAGGCTTGCGAAAGAATCGTGAACGCTCTCAAGTAGCGTGCACTGACTGTTTCGATATTTATCTTTTCACGAATGATCCGTTCGGATTCTTTTCCCATCTTTTTGCATAGTGCAGGAGAAGAGAACAATTCGCTGATCTTTTCGGCCAGACTGTCCGCATCACCCTCTTTGAAAAAGAATCCGTTCTTGCCATCGATCACCAGGTCACGTTCTGTGCCGTCACATACCGAGCAGAGCACCGGCATGCCGTAGGTCATGGCGTCGTTGATGGAAAGTCCGCCCATACCGGCCAGTACATATACGGTAGATTCGTTCATATAAGCACCCAGCTTTTCCGGGTCGTAGACTGCGCCGATGAACCGGATGGAATCTGTCAACCCCGATTCGGCTGCTTGTTGTTTCAGATGTTTTAGTTCCGGTCCGTCGCCGACAATCACCAACTCGGCATCGGGGAAAGAGTGGATCGTCCGGTGGAAAGCGTTGATCAGTAAATCCACCCGTTTCCATTTCACTAAGCGTCCGATGTGTAGAAGCCGCCTTTCGGAGGGCGGGAGCAACGGGGTGGAGTTTACTACGGTTTCTTTTTCTTTCAATAAGGCTTCTGTATCTGTGGAGTTGTACGTGACGTGTATCTGTTCTTTTTTTACTCCGTAAGAGGGGAGGATCTCGTAGGCCACTGTAGAGTAGTTCAATGTTCCTGCCGTCCGGGCGTAGCAGTATTTACGAATCCGGGCTGTGAACCATTGTTTCAGATAGAACCCTGGACCGGTGCTAAGCAGGCGCATATTCTCGTCGTACATCGGGTTGGCACGGAAGTATTCTTTTATTTTTCCATAGGGTGGGGTTTGGAAGGGGATCTCTCGGATTACCAGTTGGGTGTTGCACTCTTTCATTACCCGCCGGAGCTTGGGCTGAAAGAATATTTGCAGGAAGTAGGGCCAGCCCATGACAAGTATGTCGGGCTTTTCTTTGCGTACGATGTCCGGCAATGCGGGATAAGCGCTTTTGCCGTAGAACATCTTTTTCTCCTCTGTCGTGAGGTGCTTATAGGTACCGCCTTCCACCATTTTTACTCCCTTGCCGATGGTGGCGTTTCCTTTTTGGGGAGTGACTACGGTGATTTCTACTCCTTTAGTGCACAGCTTGTTGAGCATGGCGCTGAGGTAATGTGGTATTCCTCCGAAGGTATAAAGTACTTTCATTATTGTAGATAATTAGCGTTTCTCAGTTTGCTTTGTTTCCGGAACTTTCTGACTTCGGCAGTTCGTTTCAGCAATCGTGTAGTTATGATGACGTATGTACCAGCCGTTTTTGCTTTTCCTTTGACAAGAGCTATTAAGGATTTTTTGACACATGCCAGTACGCTGTAGCCAAATGCTTTCTTAAAAGAATAATTAATATTGGCATATTCCGTCAGATGGTAGATTTGTTCGGAACGTAGGAAGACTTCATGGCTGATTGTCCTGTTTTCACGGTCGTGGCAACCGAATACTTTAGGGGAATAGCCGATGAGATAACCGTGATGTTTGATGCGATTAGCGTAGTCCACGTCTTCGCCGTAATGATAGAAAAGTGGAGAAAAACCACCTACGGTTCGCAACACATTGCACGGAATCATCCAGAAAGCGGCATTGACGAAAGGCAGAGGGATGAGTCCGGACTGTCCGTTTGTTTCTTGCCGGATTTTCAGTTCTTGCTTTTTCACCTCTTCCAGATTGCTGAGATTGGAGTAACCGGCAAAGCCTTGTTCCAACTTCTCTCCCGAACCGGTCAGATGTATGGGCGAGAGAATGCCGTAACGGGGATGGCTCCGACTTAGTTCACTCAGTTCTCCAAGTACTTTGGCATCGATCCAGGCGTCTTGGTTCAAGAGGAAAACAGCATCGTATCCTTCTTTTAGGGCGATTTTCATGCCGATGTTGTTGGCGCGTCCGAAACCGAGATTCTCTTTGCTCTTGATAAGGCGGACTTCGGGATAACGGCTCTCGATGAGTGAAACGGTACGGTCTTGCGAAGCATTGTCTATCACAACGACATCCGCTTGCTGCTCGGATTGGCGAAGGCTGTTCAGGCAACGGTCTATCCAGCGTTCAAAGTTATAGGATACGATGATGACTAATATTTTCATGAAATTTCCTGTTTTCGTTCTGTTTCAATGGTTTTAACGAGAGAGTCCGATGCACCGCTTACCACTTTCCGGCAAAACATCTTGCCGGATTGTTGCAGTGCGCTCCAATCTTCCAAAGTCAGCACTTTGATGGATTTCCCATATATGATATAATGTAGGGGTGTCAGGGCAGAGAGTCCTGTATATCCTCCTTCAACGGATAATGCGCGGGCGGCAAAGGGAGAATTGAATACAAGCGTCTGTATGCACAATTCGCTGGGTACGAAACTTGTTTTGAAATAACGTACCAACTCTTTTTCGGTACAAAGTTTTTCATAAACATATTGTGCGCAAGGCAGGGTGATACCCCAATAATCCGAGCCGCAATATATGTCACTTTCCTTATTGCCTATCCGTACGATAGGGGCTTTTCGTATGGGAAGCCACTTCATCAGGTGGCGTGATGCCACAATAAATTTATTCTTTAGCCAAAGATTCTCCCATTTCAGGTCGCGGAAAAAGTGATAGTACACTATTTTGGCGATTTGCCGTTTGTCGGCGGAGCGGGTCAGGTTCATTCCCATGATAAATTCCGTATCCCGATGTTCTTCAAAATACCGGTGGATTTTTCTGTTCGGCCATAAAGGGTAGTCTTGACCGCTTAAGCATACGATACGCGTATACTCTATGCCACTGTGTAGTACGGCAGCTAACAGCTCCTTCTGATATTCCACTTGTTCCCAGCCTCCCCAGCTCACCCAATGGCTTTGTACAAAGGTGACCTTGCCTTCCGGCAACAGTTCTTTGAACGGACGGCTGTCTGCTTTCCGGTCAATATGTACGTAGAAATCAGCATCTTCATCCAATGCTTTAATGAGACGCGACAGATGCGGAGCATCTTTGTATGCTGAAATAATATAGGCGATCCGGCTCATTTCTTTTGTTTTTGAAAGATGGACTGATTGATGTCGTATAGATCCCGATGAGTACATAAGGCATATAGAGTGACCAACAGCGCTGTATACAGCTTCTTTTGAAAAGGGAATATACGCATGGCGATGAAGAATTCTCTTATAGCCAGCCTGTAGCGGTGCGCAAAGAAAGCGCCTACCATTCTTCCCTTGTGCCAGGAAGAAACGTAACGGCGTACTCCTTTTCTGTGGGCGGCAGTGCGGAGCAGTTCGTCGAACATCTGGTCGATCGGATTGTGCCACAGTATGGGACGTATCTTTTTCCCTTCGCTCGGATTGAGGTAGTAAATGGAAGTGGGATGCTTGGAGTAAGCAATGTCACAAGTAGCGTGCAGCCGTGCCAGTGTGATGATATCCTCTCCGGCAGGGATACCGGTGGGAAATCCGCCGAAGGCTTCTATGCTCTGTTTCCGTACGGCGTATGAACTCATGTGCAGGGGTGGATTGACGCCCGATGCCATCTCAAAGTAATTGTCAAGAATCGTATCCGTCCCGTCGAAGGCGAACCGGTCGGGTAGTACAGGGAGAAACGGTTTCTTGCCGGGGCGGCAGAAATAATAAGAAGTTCCGAATACTCCGCATCGGGGATATTTCTTTATCAGGCCGGCAATAATTTCCAGGTGATTGTCCGTCCATTGGTCGTCTGCATCCAGAAAAGCTACATATTCATATCGTGACTCGGAAATACCCTTGTTGCGGGCAGCCGATACTCCGGCGTTGGCTTGGCTGATGAGGCGTACCAACGGATAATTCTTTTGCATTACCAGAGCAGCCCCATTGTCTGTAGAGCCGTCATCGATCACTAATATTTCTGCCGGAAGTATGGTTTGTGCCAATACCGAGTGGATGGAACGCTCTATATAGGCCGCTCCGTTATATAGCGGTATCACGACACTGATAGCGGCATGTGCCGGTTTTCCGCATTCTGTTTGGTTATTATTCCTTTCTTCCTGCTTCATATTATTTCTTTTTCCCGGGCAGTTTTTTGCCGATGAACTGAAGGCTTTCTTTGAAAATGGAGACACGGCTTCCCCACATCAGCAAGCAATAAAGTGCGGCACTGATTCCTATTTTGGCGGCAAACAAGAGATATAAGTTAGAAACTCCGCATGTCACATACCAGGTGATTGCCATTGTTGCCGATGCGATGATGGCAAACGGGAGTATGTCCTTCAGTGCCATCCAAAAGCTTAAGCGTATTTCTCTCCAGACAAAATACTGCCATACGGGTAACCAGAGAATATTGAGACAGACAAAACATTGTATCATCACGGCAATACCGTAAGGATAGCTCACAAGCATTGCAGTTAGTTGCAGCAGGCTCAATACGATGGTGTTCCACATGTAAATGTTGGATTTTCCCTTACTGATGACCAGATTGGAATACAGGGTGATGATGGGCATGAATGCCCCCCAGATACAGAGCATTTGCAGCATAGGGACACAAGGAAGCCATTTTTCCGTAATGGTGATAACGATAAATTCGCGGGCTATGAATGCCAGTCCCAACATGGCCGGAAAGGATAGGAATGCGGTAAAACGGAGCATTTTCCGCAGGACGCCCAACTGGCGTGCCGGGTCATTGGAGACTTCTGTCAGGACGGGTTGTGCTACGCTGCTTACCGTACCGCTGATGAAAGAGTATCCCATAGTGTTCCATTTGTTGGACTGGGTGTAGTAGCCCACTTCCTGTTCCGTGAAGAAACGGCCTAACAGGGTAGACAGAATGTTATTATTGGCTTGTGTAAAGATGTTGGTCACCAATATTTTGCTGCTGAAGCCGAACATCGATTTCAGTGGACGGAAGTTAATGTGAAAGGTCGGTCTCCACGGAGAGAAGTACCAGAATGAGAGATTCACGACAGTGATAAATGTCAGGGTTTGTGTGGCTATGCCCCAATAAGACATTCCGTTGTATGCCATGAGGACGCCTACCGTCCCCGACAACAGCAATGCGGGTATCTGTGCCATTGTCTTCTGTTTTACCATCAGGTTCCGGAAGAGATAAGCGTTGTGGGCTGTTGCCGTACTGGATATTAGGAAACCGAGAAAAACATAACGTGCCAGCGGTGTGAGATCGGGGTTATTGTAAAAGTCGGCAATGAATGGGGCACAGAAAAAGAGAAGGATGTATATTCCGACTCCCGTGAGTGTGCTGAACCAGAATACGGCATTATAGTCTTCGTGGCTCACTTTCTGTTTATTGGCCAGTGCCACGGTAAACCCGCTTTCCTGCAACGTGCCGGCTATGGCGGAGAAAATAGCGAGCATGCCTATCATGCCATAGTCGGAAGCATCCAATAAACGGGCAAGGACTATTCCGAAGCCCAGATTCAACAACTGCTGTGCGCCGTTGCTGAACCCTCCCCAGAATAGTCCTTTCGCTGTTTTCTCTTTTAGTGATGATTCCCCCATGATAGTACGTCTGCTTTTTTGTTGGAATATCCGTTTGAGGCGCTTTACCGCTTACTTTACTTCGCTGCCGGGCTTCACTTCTTTCAATAGCGAAGTGACGGCCAGCGAGCCATCGTAATTTTCGGCAGAAAGAATCATGCCTTCACTTACCAGTCCGTTTTTGAACTGGCGCGGAGCCAGATTGGCGATGAACAACACCTGCTTACCTACCAATTCTTCCGGTTGATAATGCTGGGCGATACCGCTAACGATCGTACGGTTTTCTAAGCCGTCGGCGATCTTGAATTTCAGTAACTTCTTCATCTTGGGCACCATCTCGCATTCCAATACTGTACCTACGCGGATATCCAATTTTTCAAAATCATCGAATGAGATGACTGGCTTGATCGGGTTGGCTTTGTAATTGGAGGCCTCATTTGCTTTTTTGGTTGCGAGCAATTTGTCTACCTGTGCTTGGATGACATCGTCTTCTATCTTTTCGAACAGTAATTCGGGAGTTCCTAATTGATGTCCGGTAGGAAGCAAGTCTGTTTGTCCCAATTCTGCCCAATCGAAATTGTCCATGTTCAGCATCTTGCGAAGTTTGTCGCTGCTGAATGGCAGGAACGGTTCGAAAGCGATGGCAAGGTTGGCAACTAACTGTAAGGAGATATTCAGAATGGTAGCAACGCGTGTCATGTCGGTCTTTGCAAGTTTCCACGGTTCGGTATCTGCCAGATACTTGTTTCCGATGCGAGCCAGATTCATTGCTTCTTTCTGGGCATCACGGAACTTGAATACATCGAGCAACTTTTCTACTTCTGCCTTTACATCGGCAAATTCTTTCAGTGTTTCGCGGTCATAGTCCGTCAGCTCTCCCGCGGCAGGGACTACACTGTCAAAGTATTTTTTTGTAAGCTGCAGAGCCCGGTTTACGAAGTTGCCATACACGGCCACCAGCTCGTTGTTATTGCGTGCCTGGAAGTCTTTCCATGTGAAATCGTTATCTTTGGTTTCCGGTGCATTGGCGGTCAGTACATAGCGGAGCACGTCCTGCTTGCCGGGGAAGTCTTCCAGATATTCATGCAACCATACGGCCCAATTGCGCGAAGTGGAAATCTTATCGCCTTCAAGGTTGAGGAATTCGTTGCTCGGCACGTTGTCCGGCAGAATGTAACTGCCTTCGGCTTTCAGCATGGCCGGGAACACGATACAGTGGAATACGATGTTGTCCTTTCCGATAAAATGGATAAGACGCGTTTCAGGATCTTTCCACCAAGTTTCCCAAGTGTCGGGCAATAACTCTTTCGTGTTGGAGATATAGCCGATAGGAGCATCGAACCATACATAGAGAACTTTCCCTTCGGCACCTTCTACCGGAACAGGAATCCCCCAGTCGAGGTCGCGGCTTACGGCACGTGGTTGCAGTCCCATGTCGAGCCAGCTTTTGCATTGTCCGTATACGTTAGGACGCCATTCCTTATGATCTTCCAGAATCCATTGGCGCAGCCATGTTTCATGCTTATCCAACGGGAGATACCAGTGGGTGGTTTCTTTCATCACCGGTTTGCTGCCACTGATGGCACTCTTCGGATTGATAAGGTCTGTCGGTGAAAGGGAAGTTCCGCACTTTTCGCATTGGTCGCCGTAAGCTCCTTCCGAATGGCAGTGCGGGCATTCGCCTGTGATATAGCGGTCGGCAAGGAACTGGTGCGCTTCTTCATCGTAGTATTGCTCTGACGTTTTTTCGATAAATTCTCCTTTATCATACAACTTCCTGAAGAAGTCTGAGGCCAGTGCATGGTGCGTTTTTGAGGAAGTACGGCTGTATACGTCGAATGAGATGCCGAACTCTTCAAAAGATTTCTTTATGAGGAAATGATAACGGTCTACTACATCTTGTGGAGTGATACCTTCTTTCTTGGCACGGATTGTGATAGGCACACCGTGTTCATCCGAACCGCCGATAAAGAGTACGTCTTCTTTTTTCAATCTCAGATAACGGACATAGATATCTGCCGGCACGTATACACCTGCCAGATGTCCGATATGAACAGGCCCGTTGGCATATGGCAGAGCCGAGGTCACTGTGGTTCTTTTAAAGTTCTTTTCCATTGATATAGGGATTATTTTTATGATTCTCTTATCATTAATAGCCCACAAAGGTAGGGAAATTCTTTTTTATTTCTTGTTTTTGCTGATAATAGAAATGTATTTAATACGTTTTTACTCTTCCGGGATACGAAATTCTTTTTGTGATCGTGATCAGGGAGTCAAATCGATGAAATAATGCCAGAGGAAAATAGTATCATTGGATATGTTTCTTTTATGGCAGGATGCAAACTTTTCGACGGATCCAAGCAATGAGACTTTGGCTAATTGTTCATCTTCTGTCCAATCTATGGACTCGTTTATGCTGTTTTGCGATTGATAAATCACCCAACCATTTACTTTTGAAAACCACTCTTCAATGGTTCGGCTTTGCACATACGCAAACATTCCGCACTCTTTGAGATGCTTTGAATGTTCTCCTTTTTTGAAACGTTCTATTCCGCCTCGTTCTCCATAAACGTATTCTTGATTGTTGGATGTCTCAGAGAAACGTTTAGCCTCAAACTCCATTATCGGAATAACCTTTGAATTTCTGGTATTGATATATACACCGATATCCGTTTCTCTTGTAGAGCTTGCTTGTGGCGGGTTTTTACTGAATTCATATGGCAGATACCCTCCGTTTTCACAATTACATAAGTTGAAATGGCGGACTAAAAGGTTGCTAATCCAATTTTCCCTGACAGAATCTTTATTTTGATTATAGTAGTGTGGAAAATCTGCTATGTGATTGTCAATGAATGATACAATTTGTTCTACTTCGTGTTTGGGAGGAACTGATAAATCATTCGGTTGTGGCAATTGATATGAAGGCAAACTATCTTTGAACATTTTAGTAACGGGCTTTTATATAGTCTGCAAACACTTCATCGGCATCACGTAAGGCAATAGACGGAAGCCAATAGCGTAATTGCTTCGGTTTTATTAATATAATAGTATTTTTACCATACACTTTCATTATTTTCTGAATATGTGTGTGTGGGCGTTTGATGTTTTTTTGAGGAATGACATTTTGTATATACTGTTCTAAATTGAAAACTTGTTCTTCTGATACAGTAAGCAACTCTTTGCCGTACTCAAAATGTATGGCAATGTAGTTTTCGGTATTTAATATTTTATAAGGTTGGAATTTTCCGTTATCAATTTGATAAACACTATTGAGCGTTTTACAAAAAACAGATGCGAATTTGGTTATGTCTGCATTTAGAACCGCTATTTCTTCTGTTTTTCTTTTATCAGCAATTTCTTCTATGATGATCTTTTCTGCCTCAGAGAATATGATATCGTTTTTGTTATGCGAATACGGAATCCTCATAATATCATCTTTGTTGATTGAAGTGGCTTTTCCAATCATGGCTCTTCCACTCGTTGCCAGAATATAGCTTCTTAGTAAACTATTGTTTTCTCTTAAATAATCATATAATGCGGATAATTCTGATTTATCATCTTGAGGCGCATGAATACCGATTATGCCGAATGGAAAAGTCAGGTATTTTTCCGAATAAGCAATTGGAATTCCTTGGTTGCCTGTTATCACTCTTATCAGAATATGCGGCCCTTCATAAATTTTCTTTTTTGTTTTTCTGGGTCTTTCGAAACGTTGAATCAGACATTCGTGGATTTGTTTTTCATCAATGCCGTTTTCGGTTAACGCTTCTACGGGGATAGTCTCTTTTCCGGTTATAAAATCGGCTTTATTGGATTTGTCGCCAATGATATATCCGATACCCACACACCAACCCTCTTTTCTTTCTTTTTCTTTTAAAAATTCTTTTAGAGTGGGCAAAGTGGACAATCTTTCAATGAGAGATGTAATTCGGCCTCCTCCTAATAAATGTGCTTTCCATGTGTATGGCTTAAAAATAGCATCATTTTTAGACATGAAGTGGAAATCGTAATAATCAAACTCTAAAAAAAGTTTATTTGCATTTGAGAAGGTGCGATTGGCTATCAGATGTAAAACAGGTTCTGAGTCCGGTCTTGATTTCTGTAAAAACACAGCTGCTGTTGACACGTTCTTTTTACCCCATAGTTTATCTGCCAGTTTGGTGAAATCAATAACTTGCAATAAATTGTATGTAGAAAAGACGTCTTCCTTGAATTTTAAGTCTTTTTGATACAATAACGGTCCGGATGGTTGAATCATAGAAAGTATTCCTCCCGCTTTTAGAAGTTTCATAGATTGTACTAAGAAGTGTAGTGCGGGATTTTCGTCCGGTATATCTATTTCTGTTTTATAACCAAACTGTTTTTCTAACTTTTTAAAATATTCTTTTCTGGCAGGTTCTTTATCATTTACAAACGGCAAGTTGAAAGGTGGATTTCCAATCACCAATGAAAAGTCATTGGGTGGATTTTCCGTTACATATTTAAAGAAGTTCTTTGTGATGATATTATTGTTCAGATCAGGAAATTTCAACTCTCCCCATGTCGGAGAATCCAGATTTACTTCATCTAAGATTGCAAGGGCCAGGCTGAAAATAGACAAACGAATGGCATCTTGCTCAATATCTACTCCATGAATGCTCTTTAATAATAAGTCTTTTAATACCGGTAGCGACGGTTTCTCCAGTTTGCCTGTTTTTTGCCATTGTTCATACCGCCACCATTGAACGATGCGTTTGTAGGCTTTAACCAAGAATATTCCGGAGCCACAACTTACATCGATCAGTTTAAAATCTTTTTGAGGAGATTGCAGAGGCATGCATTCGTCCACTAAAGTGGAGACGATCATTTCGGGTGTGTAAACGATGTCCTTGCTATCGGTCAATAGCTCTTCATATACAGAACTGATTACTTCTACCGGCAGGTGTGAGAATGAATATAGCCGCCAGAAAACATATTGATTGTTTTCTATATTGGCATCTAAATAGTTTGCCAGGTATTTGATTTCTGTTTTTCTAATGGATGTTCTCTCCTTTACTTCTTTTTCCTTGTCCCATTGAAATATCTTCCCATTGAAATCAGAAGCTAATTTATCTAATAAGTCAAGAAGTTTGCCTTGACGGATAACATCACAAAATCCGTTGCATTGGAAATGTTTTTGAAAGTAAGTACTTGCAAAGTACCCGCTCTGTGAATCTTCGTCCCGTTCTTCCAGATATTTTATAAGAAGACATTGAACCAGCAATTTTAAGGCTACGTGCTTGTCCAAACCGGATTCTTTTTGAAAACTGGCATATACCTCTTTAAGGCCACGGATTAAATCTTTTGTCGCCGATTGTTCAAATTGAAAATGATTTTTGTTTATTTCCTCTTCCCAAAATAGCCCATTATCAAAGCTTTGTGCATTAAAATTTCTAATGGCTTCTCCTGTTTTTATGATTATCTCTTGTGCATAATTCACCCTGTTGTAATCGGGTTTTTCTCTTGCGTCGAAAAAGCTCACAGATGACTTCTCGATGATGATGTATACAGGTACCTGATAACCATTCCACATATTTCTGTGTATGCGGTTTTTTTCTTGAGTGCTTAACGGTTTTAGGGTATAGTCAAAGATATATAGCTGTGGCACGGCGGCTCTGCTATCTTGGAAATAGCGGAAATACACAGCATCTGCACCAAATTTATTTTTTGCGGTTTCTAAGGCGAAAAGAATGTCTGGTGCGGATATGGCTTTTGAAAGACTTTCATAGTTTTGAGTCAATAACACTCCACAGGTTCCTTTTTCAGAAATAAAGGAAAAGTTGAGTTCTTGAATTTTTCTTTCAAAGTGGGCTATTGGCATACAAATTCTAATGTCTAAACTCTATTTTTCGGTAAAGATACTATTTTTCGGTATTGTTTTAAAATCATCGGACTTTAAACATGATATTTTTGTTGTATTACCGTTCTTTAAGAGCGTTTCTTCTGTCGCAAAGCATTCATTCTTTGCCTGTAAATTGTCACCGATGCTGAACATGAGCGGTGCATTGAGCGACCCCGGTTTGTCTGTAACGTAAGCTTCGAACGGCTTTACGTCATGGCGATAACGTTCGAATACGCTACCGGTTGTCTCTTCCGTGTTGTATGGATCGATGTTCAGGGCATATACCTCCTGTGATTGTTCGACTGCTGTAAGCGTCGGGACAAAATTGAATTTCGGTCCTTCTACGATTGGCAGAACTTCGGGTGTGACAGGTATCCGGTAATCTTCGGCTACGAATTGCACCTCTCCGGTGATGTTATATTGCTCGTCATATTCCCGGTTGTTCGGCATAGCGATAATATAAGGTGTATGTGCTTTTATCTGCTGACATGACTGGAATCCGTTTTCTCCCAGTTCGCGTAACCAGAAACATATATCTTCCTTGTTTAATTCTTTACAGATTGTATAAACGTTATTGTATGTTGACAGTAGTCAACTTATCTGTTGGTAGTTGTCGGCTTATCCGTTGACTACTGTCAATCGATCAGTTGATGATTGCCGACGTGGAATTATATTTAAAACTTTCTCCTCCTCCCTTCCGCACTTAAATGCCGATGAATAACGAAAAGCGGAAGGGGGAAAGGGGAAATGAATTTCCATGTTTTAAGTTGCTTATGTTTTTGGGAAATACTATATTTGTGCATTAATAACCGAATAATATACAATCGTATGATTACAACACAGTTGCTCCGTCCGGAGAGCATCGTCGTCGTGGGTGCATCGAATAATGTGCATAAACCGGGCGGTGCTATATTAAAGAATCTTATCAATGGTGGTTATCGTGGTGAACTTCGTGCCGTCAACCCGAAGGAGACGGAAGTGCAGGGGATTCCTTCTTTTGCCGATGCCAAAGACATACCCGATACCGATTTGGCGATTCTTGCCATTCCGGCGGCGTTGTGTCCGGATGTGGTAGAAGCGTTGGCGAGCGGAAAGCAAACGAAGGCATTTATCATTCTCTCTGCCGGTTTTGGCGAAGAGACGCACGAAGGTGCATTGCTCGAAGAACGGATTCTGGCAACGGTGAATACATACGGTGCTTCGCTGATCGGGCCGAACTGCATCGGGTTGATGAACACGTGGCATCACAGCGTATTCAGTCAGCCTATTCCGCAATTGAGCTTGCAGGGAGTAGATTTGATTTCCAGTTCCGGTGCAACGGCAGTCTTTATTTTGGAGAGTGCGGTGACAAAAGGATTGCAGTTCAATTCTGTCTGGTCAGTAGGCAATGCGAAGCAGATCGGTGTGGAAGATGTGTTGGAATATATGGATAATACATTTGATCCGGAAAAGGATTCACGGATTAAATTGCTTTATATCGAGAGTATCGGTGATCCCGACCGTTTGCTGTTTCATGCTTCGTCGTTGATCAAGAAAGGCTGTAAGATTGCTGCCATCAAAGCGGGAAGTTCCGAAAGCGGGAGCCGTGCGGCCTCTTCGCATACGGGGGCTATTGCCAGTTCCGACTCTGCTGTCGAGGCTCTGTTCCGTAAAGCAGGTATCGTGCGTTGTTTCTCCCGTGAAGAGTTGACCACGGTAGGCTGCGTTTTCACGTTACCGGAATTGCGGGGGAAGAATTTTGCTATTATTACGCACGCCGGCGGTCCCGGGGTGATGCTGACCGATGCTCTGAGCAAAGGCGGACTGAATGTTCCCCGGTTGGAAGGCCCGTTGGCAGATGAATTAAAATCCCGCCTTTATCCCGGTGCTGCCGTTGGCAATCCGATTGATATTTTAGCTACCGGTACTCCCGAGCATTTGCGGCTTTGCATCGATTATTGTGAAGAGAAGTTTGAGAATATAGATGCGATGATGGCTATTTTTGGTACTCCGGGCCTGGTTACTATGTTTGAAATGTATGATGTGCTACATGAAAAGATGCAGACTTGCCGCAAACCGATTTTTCCGATTCTTCCTTCGATCAATACGGCAGGAGCCGAGGTTGCCGCTTTTCTGGCAAAAGGTCATGTGAACTTTGCTGATGAGGTGACATTGGGTACGGCCTTGTCGCGGATAGTGAATGCCCCGCAACCGGCCACCAATGAAATAGAGCTTTTCGGTGTGGATGTACCTCGTATCAGGCGTATCATCGACTCTATCCCCGAAGATGGTTATATCGCCCCCCATTATGTGCAGGCATTGCTGCATTCCGCCGGTATTCCGCTTGTCGATGAGTTTGTTTCCGGCAATAAAGAAGAGGTGGTTGCTTTTGCACGCCGTTGTGGATTTCCGGTAGTGGCCAAAGTGGTGGGTCCGGTACACAAGTCCGATGTGGGAGGAGTGGTGCTGAATATAAAAGGAGAGCAGCATCTTGCTTTGGAGTTCGATCGGATGATGCAGATTCCCGAGGCACATGCCATTATGGTTCAACCCATGCTGAAAGGTACGGAACTCTTTATCGGTGCAAAATATGAAGAGAAATTCGGACACGTTGTGCTCTGTGGTTTAGGAGGTATTTTTGTTGAAGTTTTGAAGGATGTTTCTTCCGGCCTTGCCCCGTTGTCTTATGAAGAGGCTTATTCTATGATCCATTCCCTCCGTGCTTATAAGATTATTCAGGGAACCCGTGGGCAGAAAGGGGTAAACGAAGATAAATTTGCCGAAATCATCGTCCGTCTTTCCACTCTGCTGCGTTTTGCCACGGAGATCAAGGAGATGGATATCAATCCGCTATTGGCTACGGAGAAAGAGGTGATAGCGGTGGATGCGCGGATAAGAATCGAAAAATAATCACTAACTTACCCTCCCCAATTCTCCCTGTCCAGATTCCGATAGCTGATGGCTTCGGCCAAGTGAGCGGAGAGTATTTGTTCGCTGCCTTCCAGATCGGCAATGGTGCGCGATACTTTTAATATGCGGTCGTAGGCGCGGGCGGAGAGGTTGAGCCGGTTCATGGCATTTTTTAGTAAAGTTAGGCCTTTGTTATCGGGTTGGGCATATTGGGCGAGCAGTTTGCTCGTCATTTGTGCATTGCAATAAATGCCTGGTTGGTCGGCAAAACGGGTATCCTGTATTTGTCGGGCTTTGATAACCCGTTTACGAATTTCTGAGCTTGGCTCGGCAGGATGGTTGTTGGCCATCTCTTCAAAAGGAACCGGCACAATTTCTATTTGTATGTCGATACGGTCCAGTAAAGGCCCGGATATTTTATTCAGATATTTCTGCACTTGCCCCGGAGAACAGACACAGGCTTTTGTGGGGTGATTATAATACCCGCAAGGACATGGATTCATAGAAGCGATCAGTGTGAAGCTCGCCGGATAATCAATGCTGCATTTTACCCGGGATATAGAGATGCGACGATCTTCCAACGGTTGACGCAATACTTCCAATACACTGCGTTGGAATTCCGGAAGTTCATCTAAAAAGAGCACGCCGTTATGGGCAAGGCTGATTTCACCCGGTTGTGGAAAATTTCCACCGCCAACCATAGCTGATTGCGAAATCGTATGATGGGGGTTACGAAACGGGCGTTTTGTAATCAGTGAGGTGTCTCGGCTCAGTTTTCCGGCTACGGAGTGTATTTTGGTGGTCTCCAGGCTTTCACCGAGAGACAGAGGCGGCAGGATGGACGGCAAACGTTTGGCCATCATGGATTTCCCGCTTCCGGGTGCTCCGATCATAATAAGATTATGCCCACCGGCCGCTGCCACTTCTAATGCTCTTTTTACATTTTCCTGCCCCTTGACATCTGCGAAGTCGTATTCAAACTCTTCCTGGCGGGTATAGAACTCTTCCCGTGTATTGACGATCGTGGGCTGTAATTCGCATTTCCCGTTGAAAAATTCGATGACCTCTTTGATATTCGTAACTCCGTATACGTTCAGATTATTGACGACTGCTGCTTCACGGGCATTCTGCAGGGGGACGATCAGTCCGTCGAATTTCTCTTCCCGTGCTTTTATGGCTATGGGAAGTGCCCCTTTGATCGGTTGTATACTACCGTCGAGACTTAGTTCTCCCATGAGTAAATAATGGGGCAGCTTCTCGGAAGAGATGGTTTCATTGGCGGCAAGGATGCCTATGGCAAGCGGGAGGTCGTAGGCCGAACCTTCTTTACGAATATCTGCTGGTGCCATGTTGATGACTATATTGCTGGTGGGCATTTTGTACCCGGTCACTTGCAGGGCGGAGATGATACGTTGATGGCTCTCTTTTACGGCAGAGTCGGGCAGACCTACCAGATAGAACATGCAACCTCTTGAGCTGTTTACTTCGATGGTGATAAGGGTTGCGTTTATACCTTGTACGGCCGCTCCGAATACTTTTATGAGCATGTTTTTCTTAGTAATTTAAGGGCAATTATTTCTTTTCGTTTTTCTTTAGCACTTCTTCCACTTTGTGGCTTAGGCTGTCTGCCGGGATATCTCTTGCAAGTATTCTTCCGCTTGGGGATACGAGTATGCTGACAGGCAGCTTCTGAACGGCATATTGTTTGGCTGTTTCCATGTCCCATCCGGTGAAGGTACATACCTGTTCCCAGTTTAATGTGTCTTGTTTGATTTTGTTTTTCCAGGCTTTCTTGTCTATATCGAGTGAAATGCCGAGTATCCCGAAATCTTTGCTCTTTTTGTATTTGGCGTTTATCTTGCGCAGTTCGACATTTGTGGAGTCACAGTCTTCGCACCAGGATGCCCAGAAGTTGATAAGCAGATACTTATCTTTAAATTGCCCTGTGCGGGTTATTTTTTCTCCTTTTTCATTGGGGATACTGAAGAATGGCGCTGCTTTGTCTTTATTTACTTTTTCCAGTTGGCCGATATATTCTGTAAGTTGTCCGATACGAGGTTTGTCCTGTAAGATTCCGGCCATGATGTTGATAAGCTCTTTAATTTTATCGAAATCGGGGTTTTCTTTCTGAACAAAATATTTGTCGAGCAGATAGATACTGGCAAAAGAAAAGTTGTGTTGGCGGATAAATGTTTCGGCTTTTTCTTCAAGTGCTTTATCCGACGGGGTGTCAAGCTCTTGCAGGCTGGCTTGAAAAGCGGAAAACTCTTCGTTATAGATGTTACCGTTGATGTTCAGGCAGCTCAGATTATTTACGTTTCCTGCTATTTTTATTTTATTCTTTTTATCAAGGAAAATGGGGTATTCCGTATTTTTTTTAAATAATAATACGGCAGAAGTAATGGTATCTATTTTGAGGGAATGAGAGAACTTGTCTCCTTTTACGCAGATAGTATCTATCTGTTCGTAAAGTCCGTCCACCCCATACAGATAGATCGTGTCATTACCCAGTCCTTTAATTTCTCCGGTGATACTTGTTGTGTCGGCTTCCTTTTTGCAGCCTGTCATGCAGAGTATCAGAATGAGCAGAATATTAATCTTCTTCATTTTCCATTTCTTTTCTGCGAAAGTACGTGTTTTTACAGATAAAAAAAAGAATTGCCCGCCATTTGTCTGGCGGGCAACTCTCTTTTTTATTATTACGTATAAGATATTATCTTATTTGATAATGTTCATGAAGGCTGAATTTGTGAAATATTTAGCAAATTCAAGATCTGTTGCAGCTTTCTTTGCCAAAGAAGAATCTTTAGCAACAGCGTTCTTCAAGCTGCTTGTCAACATAGACTGATTGTTAGTTCTTGCACCCAGAACAGCCATCAGATAATCTGTATAAGCATCCGGCTTTTCAATGTTAGCCAAAGTGTTTTTAGCTTTGTTGTAGTCTTTAGCCAAGATCTGAGCAAGTGCGGCACTGTTAGTCTTAGCATCACCGAATGAGTTTACTGCTCTTTCATACTGACCTTGTGCGATATACAGGTTACCCAATGTTTCGCCTAATTCTTTAGCACCGGCAGCTTTGCCTAAGTATGCTTCAGCAGCATTCTTGTCGCCTTTAGCCAAAGCAACAAGACCGAGGTTCATGTTTACTTCAGGAGCAGCCTGGATGTTTGCAGCTTTCTTCAGGTAAGATTCTGCTTTGTCGATGTTACCGGCTTGATAAGCTAATTTACCAAGGTTGTTGAATGCACGGTAATCGTTCGGGAACAGCTCAGTAGCTTTTGTATAGATAACTTCTTTCTTACCGTTGTCGTTAGTCAGAGTTGCGGCATACAACAGTTCTTCCAGTGTCAGTTCTTTCGGATTAGAAGCAGCCAAAGAAGCGATTTCGTCGTCAGACTTACCGATGATTTCATAGTTCAAAGTCAAACGAGAACGACGCAGTTGCGGCAGGATTTCGTCAGCCAAAGTTTTGTAAACAGAAGAGATGTTTTTGATTTCCTGTTCTCTTTGTTCAGGATCCTGATACATAGACAATACGCGAAGGATCAGTTCTTTGTCCTGGATGTTTGATTTAGAAACCAATTCCTGGAAACCTTCCCAGTCCTGAGCAGTATATTTTGAATCGATAGGAGCGTCCACTTTTGCTTTCTTCAAGTCTTTGCTCAACATTTTAGTAGTGTTGCTTTCACGATTTTCAGCCAAACCTGTGTTCAGTTTCACACCACCGTCAGGAGATGCATAAGCAGATACCTCGATGTTGCTGATCTTCTTGTTGGCAGCTTCGTTTACTTCAGCTACTTCCTTATTGAATTCTTTAGCAGTCTTCAATTCGCTTGCACGGATGTTAGCCTGTTGGATAAGGAACATGATGTTCGCATTGTGCTTTTCTTTGATGATACGTTGGAAAGCGTCGTCACCGTTAGCAGGATTGGCACTTTGCAGTGTGTTTTCAACCAATTCGGATGTCGAGATCACACCATCAGCAATTTTAACGGCAGGAATAGCAACAGTTTTGTTACCGATCTTTGCGTTGAATTCAAGATACAATTCAGACTTAGCCATTTCAGGAACATAGTCGAATGAAGTCTTCATTGTGTAGTTTCCACCTACTTTGTAAGAAATAGTTTGGTCGTTACCTTCCACTTTTTCGCCTTGGAATACAGCTGGCTGACCTTTAGCTTCGCCGCCGTTCCATCTCAGAACCGGAGTTACTTCTACAACCGCTTTCTTGTTGAAATACTTTTCAGGGAATTTTCCATTGATGGTTACGGGAACCTTACCAGCTACTGCCTCCAGCACTTGCGGAGTCGTAGTGAAGTAATCAGATGATAATTCACCCATTTTCTTGTTACATGACGATAATGCAACAACCAATGCCATAAGTAAAGGCAAATACAGCTTCTTAATCATTTTAGGTATAATTTAAATGTTTGTAATTGAAATATTCGTCTATTCGTTCACACATCTTTTCCCATTAACCCGGAAAAAGTAACGCAAAGATATTAAATCTTAAGATATATATATAAACAAGGTATTGTTTTTATTATAATTTAATGAAATCAGCCTTTCTTTTCTTGTCGATATTTAATATTGCGCGGGTGATGCTCTATTATTTCACTCCGCAACATGTTCCGGTCGATGTGGGTATATATTTCGGTGGTGGCAATGGATTCGTGTCCGAGCATACATTGGATGGCACGGAGATTGGCCCCTCCTTCCAGTAGATGAGTGGCGAAAGAGTGGCGAAAAGTGTGCGGACTGATGTTCTTGGTGATACCTGCGGTCTGTGCCAATTCCTTGATGAGATGGAATACCATGATGCGTGATATGTTTTTACCCCATCGTGCCAGAAAAACATAATCTTCGTATTCTTTTTTTATTTTTCCACGGTTACGGTCTGTGAAATAGAGTTTAATTTCTTTAATGGCTCTTGGGGAGATGGGGACTAACCGTTGTTTGCTTCCTTTGCCTTCCACCTTTATGAAACCTTCGTCGAAATAGAGATCGGAGAGTTTCAGATTAGTCAGTTCCGATACACGCAGACCGCAACTGTACAGTGTTTCAAGGATCGCCCGGTTGCGTTGGCCTTCGTTTTTACTCAGATCGATGGCGGCGATGATGGAATCGATCTCTTCTACGGTAAGTACTTCCGGTAACTTTAAACCGATTTTAGGCCCTTCGAGTAATTCGCTCGGGTCGGCTTCCAGATAATCTGCCATAATCAGGAAATGAAAAAAAGACTTAATGCCCGAGATGATCCGTGCTTGTGAACGCGGATGAATGCCGATGTCGTGCAGTCCGGCAGAGAAACGTTCCAAATCGTCCAGGCATATATCCGATATCTCTATATTTTCTGATTGTAGAAAATTAAGCAGTTTATCCAGATCGGTCATATAAGCATCCAACGTGTTTTTGGATAAAGACTTTTCCAGTTTCAGATATTGTTGGTACTTCCTGATTATCAGAGCCGCCGTATCCTTCTTTTCTGTTTTTTCGTTTACTTTCATTTCTTTTTTCTACCTTTGCCCCGCGAAGACAGGTTGCCCCTCGGCAAAATACAAATAAATTTGCTACTGCATTCGGTTTACGCTATCTTTGCATCTTGAAATAATGTTCTCGGGACAAAGGTATTAAAATTAGTAGGATTGTGTTATGAGGATACAAATTATTAATGGCCCCAATATTAATCTGCTGGGCAAACGTGAACCTTCCATATACGGAAGTGTTACATTTGAAGACTATCTGACCGGTCTTCGTGAAACGTATAAGGATATAGAGATTAACTATTTTCAATCTAACATTGAGGGAGAAATGATTGACTGCATCCAACAGACCGGATTTGAAGCGGATGGTATCATTCTGAATGCGGGAGCTTACACGCATACGTCTATTGCATTGCAGGATGCTATTCGTTCGGTGACGGCTCCGGTGATAGAGGTACATATCTCTAACGTGCACAGTCGCGAAGCGTTTCGTCACGTTTCCATGATTGCCTGTGCGTGCAAAGGGGTTATCTGTGGTTTCGGACTCGATTCGTACCGGCTGGCGCTTGAGGCTCTGAAAGGATGCGCCGGTGAATAATGTGCCGATGTGTTCATGAAAGGTATGAGCTAATGCCATAATAGAAAGAATATAATAAATAAGTATAGATAAATATATTAATGTGTGGATATGCCGAACGGTAATCGGCCTATGAATGCATTAACAAATTAAACAATTATTCAAGATGTTGCTGAAACAGACCAAAATCGTAGCTTCCATCTCAGACAGGCGCTGTGATGTAGACTTTATAAAACAGTTGTTCGATGCCGGAATGAACGTTGTTCGTATGAATACGGCTCATGCCAGCCGTGAGGGTTTCGAGGCATTGATTGCCAATGTGCGTGCCGTTTCAAATCGCATTGCTATCCTGATGGATACCAAAGGTCCGGAAGTGCGGACCACCGCGAATGCGGAGCCGATTCCTTACCAGATCGGTGAAAGAGTGAAGATTGTCGGTAACCCCGATTTGGAAACGACGCGTGAGTGTATTGCCGTTTCATACCCCAATTTTGTGCGCGATCTCAATGTAGGTGGAACCATTCTCATCGATGACGGTGATCTGGAACTTCGGGTGATCGATAAAACGGATGACTATCTGATATGTGAAGTTCAGAATGAAGCAACTTTGGGTAGCCGTAAAAGTGTGAATGTGCCGGGTGTACGTATCAACTTGCCTTCGTTGACGGAAAAAGACCGTAACAATATATTATATGCCATTGAAAAGGATATTGATTTTATCGCTCATTCGTTTGTCCGTAACAGGCAGGATGTGCTCGATATCCGTGAAATACTTGATGCGCATAACAGTGATATTAAAATTATCGCCAAAATTGAAAATCAGGAGGGAGTGGATAATATTGACGAGATACTTGAAGTGGCCGATGGCGTTATGGTAGCGCGTGGTGACTTGGGTATCGAGGTGCCGCAGGAACGTATTCCGGGCATCCAGCGTACGCTTATCCGCAAATGTGTATTGGCTAAGAAACCGGTCATCGTGGCTACGCAGATGCTGCATACGATGATTAATAATCCGCGTCCGACTCGTGCGGAGGTTACTGATATCGCCAATGCCATCTATTATCGTACGGATGCCTTGATGCTGAGTGGTGAAACTGCTTATGGAAAATATCCGGTGGAAGCCGTGAAAACCATGACGAAAATTGCTGCACAGGCGGAAAAGGATAAGTTGGAAGAAAACGATATCCGCATTCCGTTGAATGAGAATAGCAATGACGTGACGGCTTTCTTGGCGAAGCAGGCTGTGAAAGCAACGGCGAAATTGAAAATGCGCGCCATCATTACCGATAGTTATAGTGGACGTACGGCCCGTAATCTGGCTGCTTTCCGTGGTAAATACCCTGTATTGGCTATTTGTTACAAAGAGAAAACGATGCGTCATCTGGCTCTTTCCTATGGTGTGGAAGCGATTTATATGCCGGAGTTGGCAAACGGACAGGAGTACTATTTCGCAGCTTTGCGCCGTTTGCTGAAAGAGGGACGTTTGCAGCCTGCCGATATGGTAGGTTATTTGAGTAGCGGTAAAGCCGGCACGCAGACTTCTTTCCTTGAGATTAACGTTGTGGAAGATGCGTTGAAGCATGCGGAGGAAACGGTACTGCCTAATAAAAACAGATATTTGTAATTTGAGATTGGACGATTTACGATTGAAAGAACTATTGTCTTGTGATAGCAGTGTAATTTCAATCGTAAATCGTAAATTGTCCAATCGTCAATCCTTCCACTTGTATAGTCTTGATTTCACTGATGTATGGAAACTATTGATGAATATATCTTGTGTCATATTGACGACGAAGGCGATTACTTGAAAGCATTGTATCGGGATACTCATGTCAAGTTGCTTCGTCCCCGTATGGCTTCCGGGCACTTGCAAGGGAGGATGCTGAAAATGTTTGTCGAGATGATCCGCCCCCAGCAGATACTTGAGATAGGAACTTATAGCGGATATTCAGCTCTTTGTCTTGCCGAAGGCTTGAGTGAGGGAGGAATGCTTCATACATTTGAGATTAATGACGAGCAGGAGGATTTTACCCGCCCTTGGCTGGAGAAGTCCGCTTATGCTGATAAGATAAAGTTTTATATCGGTGATGCTCTTGAATTGGTGCCGGAGTTGGGTATTACGTTCGATCTTGCTTTTGTAGACGGGGACAAGCGTAAGTATATCGAATATTATGAGATGACACTTGCCCATCTTTCTACGGGTGGTTATATTATTGCAGATAATACATTGTGGGACGGCCACGTATTGGAGGAACATCCGCACAATAATGATTATCAGACTATCGGTATTAAGGCATTTAATGATCTGGTGGCTTGTGACCCTCGGGTGGAGAAAGTAATTCTTCCTTTGCGCGACGGACTGACGATTATCCGCAAGAAATAAAATAGATATTTTTATTTATGGTGTCATTGAAATATCCATATATATCTATTGAGTCCATGATCCCATTTTCCCAAATAGTAAACTTCTCTCATGCGAAATGGGGCATTGCTGTTCAGCGCTATTATTGATTCATTATTCCTGAGTATTCTTTTAGAGAGGACAAATAATACCGGTTCGGTTTGCCGCAAAGATAGCTTTGTGAGTGTAATTCAATAATGAAAACTAAAAATAAGCTATAAATCATTATCCAAACGATATATTTCTGTAACTTTGTGTTCTATACAAGCAGGCTGGAATAGCCTTTGCAAATAGAAAAATTACGTTGAACAAACTAACATGTATATTTATGGAAACAACCCGTCAAAATAAAATATCCCGTTTGTTGCAGAAAGAATTGAGTGAAATATTCTTGCTTCAGACAAAGGCGATGACTGGTGTATTGGTATCGGTAAGCGCGGTACGTATCAGTCCCGATATGAGCATTGCACGTGTGTATCTTAGCATTTTCCCATCCGATAAGGGGGAGGAGATGGTGAAGAATATTAATAACAATATGAAATCTATCCGGTACGAACTCGGTACGCGTGTCCGTCATCAGCTACGTATCATCCCCGAATTGAAATTCTTTGTGGATGATTCATTGGATTATATCGAGAAAATAGACTCACTGCTTCAGAAGTGAATCTCCCTTTCTACATAGCCCGGCGTTATCTTTTTTCGAAAAAGAAGCACAATGCCATTAATATTATTTCCGGCATATCAGTATGCGGGGTGGCACTTGCTACGTTAGCGTTAGTCTGTACGCTTTCTGTTTTTAACGGCTTTCAAGATATGGTGGCCAGTTTTTTTACGGCTTTTGATCCGGAGCTGAAAATCACGGTTCGTGAAGGCAAAGTGTTCGACGCACAGGACGAACGTATACAAGCGATCCGGGCTTTACCGGAGATTGCCGTGTTTACTGAAACCTTGGAGGAGAATGCGATGGTACAGTATAAAGACCGGCAGACGATGGCTGTAATAAAAGGGGTGGAAGATAATTTTGAGGAACTTACGGCTATCGATAGTATTCTTTATGGCTCCGGTGAGTTTTTGCTCCATGATTCTATTGTGGATTATGGTGTGATGGGTATTGAATTGGTCTCGACTTTAGGTACCGGCATCCAGTTTGTTGATCCGTTGAAGATTTATAGTCCGAAGCGGAATGCGAAGGTGAACATGGCTAATCCTTCCGCTTCTTTTAATATGGATTATCTTTTTTCTCCCGGTGCTGTTTTTGTGGTCAATCAGCAGAAGTATGATAGCAACTATATCCTTACTTCCCTTGCGTTTGCACGACGGATGCTCGACTATACAACCGAGGTTTCTGCCATTGAATTGAAACTGAAACCAAATGTCGGCGTATCTTCCGTCAAATCAAAAATCGCTTCTGTGCTGGGTGATGATTTTGTGGTACAGGATCGTTATGAACAGCAAGCGGATGTATTCCGTATCATGGAGATCGAAAAATTAATCTCCTACCTTTTCCTTACATTTATTCTGATGATCGCTTGCTTTAACGTAATCGGTTCACTTTCTATGCTGATCCTCGATAAAAAAGAAGATGTAGTGACTTTACGTAATTTGGGAGCGGACGATCGGCTAATTTCCCGAATATTTCTTTTTGAGGGGCGGTTGATCTCTCTTTTCGGTGCTGTATCCGGAATTGTATTGGGCTTGGCTCTTTGCCTGATACAGGAGAAATTCGGCCTTATCTCTTTAGGTGGGGGAGGCGGTACGTTCTTGGTGGATGCTTATCCGGTCAGTGTTCATTTCTGGGATGTGGTATTGATATTTGTAACGGTACTTACAGTCGGCTTCCTTTCGGTATGGTATCCGGTACGTTATTTGAGTAAACGATTACTTTCACATTGAAAAATATAATCAGTTTTGTCTAATTATATTGTCTGATTGAATACCTGTTTTAATTAAGATAGCGATAGCTTTGGGGTTGAAAATAGGATACAAAGATAGTAGTTTGCAAATATTTGTATATCAGTGTGTTATATGATGACTTTTTCCCTCTACGAGAAACAGATCGAAACTCGTAGAGAAACAGAGTGAAACTCTACGGGAAATGAGGCGAAACTCTACGATGAACTGTTCGGATGTTTATAAGATGTGACAATCAGGCAGATGAGAGAGACGTTCCTTCTCTATTTTTTTGTACAATTATTTTCTTAGACTGATTTTCCTGTTTCTTTTGTTTACTCTCTTTATATAAACAGAACTGCCTGTCAATATTGACCGATAATAACCGGTAAATATTGACAGGCAGTTTTGTCCGGAGTTATAAAGACATTGCTTTATAGGCTATTTTATTGAACTGCTACTTTATAGCTCTTAACCTTGTTGTCTGCTGTACGGACAGATACGATATAGATACCGGATAAATGTACAGGGACTTCAATACTTTGTCCGGTCTCGCCGTTGGTGATCACCTGTCCGGTAGCAGTACTCACCGAATATGTGCAGTCTTCGGTCGGTATGATTGTAATGTTTGTACCGGTGGCATAAACTTTGGCTATATTTGCATGGTTTTCTTTCACACTCGTACCTCGTGTTATAACGCAGGAAGTCGTTTTGTAAGGTTCTCCATAATTTTCATAATCGGGATATGCTCTGGAAGAAATCACACAGTAAACAGCGTCGTCCGGTATAGTTATAAATTGGAATTTACACCCTTCTGTTATCGTATAATCCGTTCCGGATTCGAGTTGCTCGTTACTGCCTTGCAGATACCATTCGAAAGTAGGATAAACCCCATTGGCGAAATAAGAGCTTTGTAACCCTTTCTTTTTCACATACCAATCAGAAAAATCGATCGTTTCGTCGGTTGTATAGCTGCTCTCCAGTTCATATTTCATTACTTTTTCTTTCTGGTAGATATAGCTCATTTTGATCTTCTCACCTTCCGGGAAGGTCGGCATGGTCAGATAATTGTAAGAGCAATCGATTTCCAGAACTTGGTTCGGGTTTTCCGGAACGATTATTTCAGTCAGTTCGTTGTACGAACAGTCCAGATAAGTCAGGTTGACGCATGAACTTACATCCAATGTCTTTAGTCCGTTTTCTTTGCATGTCAGAGAGGTTAGTGTAGACGGGTCTGACGGCAGAACCACCTCTTTGATTCCACTACAATTCAAAACCTGCAGAGCGGTGTATTCTCTTAAGTTTATGTCGGTCAATCCGGTATACTCACAGCTCAATTCCGTTAGAGCGGTTTTTGCAGTCGGGAGAATCAGGCTTGTAAGCTTGGCATTGGCTTTACAGATCAGTTTGCTTAACTTACCGCATGCATTGATGTCCAATGTTTCTAATGAAGAATTATTGGTGATTTCCAATGAGTTTAGATTACCGTACTTGTTCAGGTCTATCGTTTTCAGGGATAATCTTTTTAGAGTAACGTTTTCCAATTTTTCCGTTTCATCCGGTAGGATAATAGTACCTGTTCCGTATGGGGCGTAATTCAAGCTTCTTAGTCCGGTCCACTCATGTATATCGAGATTTTTGATACTGCTGTTGTCAATCGTCAGATTTTCGATGGTCGTGACATCTTCGGGATATGTGAATGTAGTAATCTTGGAACTTTCTTTCACGATGAGCGTTTTTAAGGCTGTACATTTGCTTAGATTAACCTCTGTGAGATAGTCACAGTAAGCCAAAGACAGTTCTTTGATAGCAGAGGCCTCCCCGTAAATCTTGATAATTTTTGTTCCGGTGGGAGTACCTTGCATCGAAGTTCTGGTTGTATTTATGGTCTTATCGACCAAAGTGCCGTCTCCCCAATCTATTTGAATGGAGGTATTATCTTCGGCAGCTCCGATAGAAAAACCGATCAGGTTTTCCTTGGAGGTTGTCAGTGTAATAGCCGGATCGGGTGCTTTCTCTATGATAATATCGGTGGTACGATAAGGAGAGCCGTAGTCCTGATAAGCTGGATAGCCCTTGGAAGCAATCACGCAATAAATATCGTTTTCGGGAACTGCTTTAAATTTGAATTTGGCCGGTTCTACTACTGAATAATCCGTTCCTTCTACGAGCGGCTCACTGCTTCCATTCATGTACCAAGTGAAGGTAGGATAGACTCCTTCCGGAAAATAGGAACCTTTGATTCCTTTTTTCAAGACATAGAGTTCTGACAGATCGATGATATCGTTTGTGCTATATTTCTCACTTAACGTATATCGGGATACTTTTTCCCGTTGGTCCATGTAAGATAATTCTATGTTTTCTCCTTCGGGGAAATTGGGCATAAACAGGTAGTTATAGGAGCAATCTATGCTTATGGTCTGACCCGGATTTTCAGGAACCCGTATTTCGGTTAATTGGTTGTATGAGCAATTCAGATTGGTCAGGTTGGTACATGTGCTTACATCCAGTGTTGTCAATCCGTTCTCTTTGCAAGTCAAGGAAATTAAAGTCGACGGATCTTCCGGTAAAACGGTTTCTGCGATTCCGCTACAGTTCAAAATCTGAAGATGAGTGTATTCTTTTAAATTAATGGCTGTCAATGCAGTATACTCGCAATCCAATTCTGTCAAAACATTTCTGACAGTGGGCAGGGTAAGGGCTTTAAGTTTGGTATTTCTTTTACAAATCAGTTTTGCCAATTTGCCGCATGCATTTACATCCAGTGCTTCCAGTGCGGATAGAGAGGTTACTTCGAGTGTAGTTAGGTTGACGTATTTATTCAGGTCTATGGTTTTCAGAGATAGTTTGCTTAAGACAAGGCTTTCCAGCTTTTCCGCTTCATCCGGTAATACAATGGTGCTGGTGCCATAAGGCATATATTTTAAATTCTTTAGTCCCGTCCAATCATGTACATCTATGTTTTTTATACTGCTGTTATCGATGGTCAGGTTTTCAATGGTGGTTACATCTTCAGGATATGTAAACGCGGTAATTCTGTAGCTGTCTTTGACGGACAGGGTTTGCAACGCTGTACACTTGCTTAGATCGACCTCTGTGAGATAGTCGCAATAAGCTAAAGATAATTCTTTGATTTTAGCGGCATCTGCGTAAATCCTGATGATTTTTGTTCCGGCAGGTGTACCTTGAACGGATGTTTTAGTCGCATTTATGGTTTTATCAATCAAAGTTCCGTTCCCCCAGTCTATTTGGATAGAGGTGTTGTCTTCGGTAGCTCCGATGGAGAGTCCGATGGGGCTTTCTTTGGTGGTAGTCAAGGTGATAACCGGATCGATCGCTTTTTCTATTACAATATCAGTGGTACGGTATGGCGAACTGTAGTCTTGATAGGCTGGATATGCTTTAGAAGCAATCACACAATAGATTTCGTTTTCGGGAACTGTGCTGAATTTGAATTTGCCCGGTTCTATTGTCAGGTAATCCGTTCCTTCTACCAACGGTTCACTGCTTCCGCTCATGTACCAGGTGAGAGTGGGGTAAACCCCTTCTGAAAAATAAGAACCTTTGATTCCTTTCTTCAAGGCATAGAGTTCTGACAGGTCGATGATGTCGTTCGTACTATATTTTTCATTTAAAGTATACCGTGATACTTTTTCCCGTTGGTCCATGTAGTATAAGGTGATTTTTTCACCTTCCGGAAAATTCGGCATGATCATGTAATTGTAGGAACAATCTACGGATAAATTATTGACAGGGTTTTCAGGGATCTGTACGGAAGTCAAATAGTTGTATTGGCAGTCCAGGTTAGTCAGTTTGGTGTATTTGCTGACGTCCAGAGTGGTCAATCCACATTGCATCAAAGTTAAATCGTCCAATGCATCACTGTTTTCCGGGAGTATCAGTGTTTCCAATGTTGCATTCGAATTGGAAAGATACAACGTTTTGAGTTTCGAACATTGGCTGGCATCAAAAGAGCTCAAGTTGATATAACGGCAATTTACTTTCGTCAATTGGTTTTCTGCAGAAGCAGGCAATGTAATTTCGGTTATATTCGGACTGCTTGAGCATGATAATTCCGTCAAGGCCGTGCATTTGCTGAAATCCAGTGTCTTGAGAATCTGATTAGAGGATACTTCAAACTTTTTTATCAGAAGGGCATCTCCGTATACCGCTATTGAGTTTGATGTGGCAGAACCACTGATAGCTGTTCCGGTGGTCTTGACCGTTTGTTCTACCGGTCCTTCTCCAAAATCTATCTGAAAGGTTGTTTCTTCAGTGGCATACAGTTTGAAGCTTATCCTGCCGAGTGTACAAGTCATGCCGATGATCGGTTCGTTCTCACTCTTCTCAGCCCATGCCCCGATGACTATCAGTGACATAAGACAGGTGATTAGTAGTCGTTTTTTCATACTCTTTTGATATGTATTAGTGGTGAATAAAAATTGTCCGGTACGTTAAACGCGGGGTTTAACGCCCGGACAACTGTTTAGAATAAAGTAAAGAGAGAGTATCGTTTTTATTTTTTGATAATTTTCATAGAGGAATTCGTAGAATTACCTTCAACTTTTACCAGATAAATGCCTGCGGTCCAATCGGAAGCTGTAACATCGATGCTGGTTTCGTGGGTTGTTTTCTCAAAAACGACCTGTCCGTTTGCATTAAATACCCGGACGAGTTTGGAGGCATTATCTTTGGTTGTAATAGTAAAGCCGGACTCAAATACCGCAGGGTAGACATTGACTTTATTATCTTTCACTTCGTTGACAGAAGTTCCTGTGGTTTTGTGGAAAGTAATTTCCGGTGACAGGTAGAAAGAGAATCCTGTTTTGTCGAGTTCATTGAAAGGCCAAGGCAGATCCGGAACGCAATACCATCCTCCGTTAAGGTTTAATTCTGCAGCTCCGGCAGCATGAATCCGGACATAGGCAGAAGCTACTTTGTCTGCTCTGCGTACGTCATAGGCTAAAGCTAATTTGGTCGTAGCATCCGGCACGATAGACTCATCCAGTTCTATAGATAAATAAAAGCTTCCTTTTACTTTTATAGGTTTGTCAAATTTTATTTTTCTGACAACATTTTCATAGTCTACGGAAACCGAACCGAAAGCGCCACTCATGGTTGTGACATACTCGCCGAATACGTTGTCTGTATCCGGTGCTCCCCATTTGTCGGCGTATAGTCTGACTCTTACCGGTTTACCTTTATTGGTAGTAGCCGCCTTGTATAGATATAATCTGAAATGAACTCCGCTAATGCTTACTTCGGCTTCTGAAGGCAGTTCGAACTTCTCTGCAAAGGTGGTATAGTATTTATTTATACCGCTTACATAGTCATTGGTACCGGGAACATCTTTTTCCGGTAAAGAGGCTTCGTCATACTTATTTGAACTGTTGCAAACAATGTCTGTAATTTCCTCTTTTCCGAGAACCGTGACATTGACGACATCTGAGAATGAATCCGTATATTTGGCATTTGTGGCATTTAATAACGGTCTGTAATCTCCGCTTTCTGAGTAAGTAACCTCAGGGTTTTCTTCATTCGTAGTTGCCGGATTACCGAATGTATCCCATTGATAATCGGTTGCATACTTTGACTGGTTAATAAATGTAATGGGTTGTCCCGGATATATGTATCGCATATCATCGTTCAAGTGATTGACCGAAGTCGACCATAGCCCGCCATATGCGACATATTTAGCTTCAACCGGGAAAGGATTTTCGTTGTCGTAAACTTCGAAATCATCTATTCCTACTCCATTGGCAGCCGTAGCAGTAAAGCCGAAACCGAAGTAATAGACTCCATCGGTTTGAGGGGTAAAGTCGGCCTCTACCTTTTTCCATTCCTTGTATTTGATATTTTTTAAATCTTTCAATATAATACATTCAGCCTCTTTTGACTGTCCTTTACCAACTGTAAAGCGTACGCTCTCGCTTTTGTTGTCCGATTCGGAAAGTCCCGGAGCCAATAGTTGGAAACTGGCATGATATACTTTTCCGGCTTTCATCTGAAATCCGATGGAATAGGCCCAATTGTCTTCTGTGGCAGAAGAATAAGCACCTAAACAGTTGGGCTCGGAATATATTTCTTTCCAGCCATTGAATGTAGTGACGGCAAAAGCATCTTTTTCGCCTGTACATACCCATCCTTCGGGAACTGTACGGATTTCATAACTGTCAAAGTTGTTGGAATAGGGCAGAGTACCCAACATAGTTGCCCGTGTCGCCGGTACCTGGAATTTTGTTGCTTCCGGTGTACCTACTTTTTCTGTCTTGTTTCTTTCCGGCTTGTTCTGCTGTGCATTCACTTGAAAGCAAGTCAAAGAAACGAATAAAAACATCTGGATGAAAATGTAATAATTCTTTTTCATATTCGTAATTTTTATGTGGTTATTTAATGTATCTGGTGGTCTTGAACCAAACGACGTCGGGGTTATCGTTTCTTCTAAAAGTTATTTCACTCGGACTTTTCAGATTGTCATAGGTCATGTTGTATGGTTCGTCATCGCTCATATAACCTAACATCATGTCGAAATACTCCATATAGAAATACCGGGCAAAGTCGTCTCCGCCTCCCGCGAAAATTATTTTCATCTGGTCGGCACCTTCAATGGGAATGAAATCCATATAGAAGTTAGCACTGTATAGCTTTTCGTCGTTGATGGAATAACTGTATATTGTGAATACCTGATAAGAGCCCTGTAGGGAAATTTGTTGCAAAAGTTCCGATCCTTGGCCATTCTGATCCTTTTCCATGTTTTCGGCAATTGTACTCCACATCGTGGTCAATCGTGGGCCCATCTGGTTTTTATCAAAGAACCAGTTGCCTTTCTTGGTTACGAAGGCCTCTCCCAAAGGCATTTGTACGATTTGTACTCCGTTTGCTCCTTCATCCGTACAAGTCAGATAAGTGCCGTCTGCCGATGCAGTGAAATGTTGTATTGTTTTTCCCGCAATGGTTACGGGGGATTTGAATTTAATCCCATCCGGTGTATAAATAAAGGCTGTGCCCTCGGCGGAAGAATTGGTTTTTGCCGGTAGTTTGAACGTTTGATAGCGTCCTATCTCGTCAGATTCTTCCATGTCTATTACTGTGCCGTCTATATTCAGGCGCATGGTAAATCCGGGAAATGCCTGTATCATCTTGTTGAGTCGGTTGCTATAACTCTCCCAGGTCGTACCGGCCGACAGGGGAATCATCTGCATTTTTACGCCGGTTTTCTTTCCTCTTAATTCGATCCCTTCTTTATTGATGGTAAGAATAACGAATTCATAATCACCCTCATAACCCAATCCGTCCGGGTTCGGGTCAGAAAACTGATGCAATATCCGATTGTATGTGTCAAAACTCAGGACGGGCCCCATATCGGCTTTCACCTGATACATGCTTGTGACCTGTTCGCCCGGCGACTCCAATATGGGCGATTCTGCAGTGACTTTTACTTCTCCCTCTTTGGAAAAAGTCATGTACAGTTGAAAACCTCCGTACTTACTGTCTTCCGGATAGTATTCAAAAATCCAACCGTTTTCCGCACCGATCAGTATTTCATTACATTCTTGCAACATTGCGTTCATCCTGCGTGCGGAAGAACTGTCGAATATATCGTTTTCATCCGAGCATGAAGAGATGCACAATGTGAATAGGGCGATAAGGATATAAACTGATTTATTCATTGTCCGTCATTTTTTCATTTAAAATTGAATCAATATTTTCAGAGCGTCTGATGATGATCGTTCTTAATTCTTCTATGTCGATGCTCCATGAGGCCATGAGCCATTCTTTAGCCATATCAAACTTGGTCTGTATCTTGGCTGCTCCCTCTGTGCCGGCATTTGCCAGCATATTCTCCCAGAAACCATCCGGTTTGACAAGATAGTTAGCTATCACCTCTACGAAATCTTCCTGTGGTTGCATACCTGCATAGGGAGTAACAAATCCCAGTTTCCAGGCTTGCAATTCCGTACGGTTCTGCCAGCCGGTAGAAGAGTAGTCGGCTGCGGATATCTGGTTATATTCCGTAGGATAACTTTTCTTTTGGTGAAGAATGTGGGCAAACTCATGGTGCATGGTTTCGAAGTAATATTCATTCAGCATTTCCACGTCCGTAGGATCAATGGAATTCACTTTGTACAATACTACTTTGATACCTTCTTCCGCAGAACCTAAAATCTCCGTTGAAGAAGAAGGATTGATGGCCGACGAGCCGATAAGGAGAATCACCTTAGGGGCGTAGGTCCGCATGAAATCCTTGTTTACTCCGGTCTTGTCGAACATTTCGTCGTATGATTCGAGCCACAGATATTTGATGATCTTTGCCAGTTTCTTGGATTTCTCTACTTCTGCCGGAATATGATTGTACGACATATTGGCTTCTATGTCTTCCAGCCGGTATTTGAAGTCTATGTTGTATTCTTTTACATAATTCCGGAGTAACCAATTATCGAACTCTGTACGTACCGGAGGATTCGTATCAAAAATACTGTCTCCGAGTTTGTCTTCAGAACAGGAGGAGATCATTCCGCCGGTTAAAAAGATTGCCAATGCGTATAATAAAATCTTTTTCATATCTTTTTTCTGATTTCGTTATTATCTGGGGTTAGGTTGCATGCCGGCTCCGATTACATCTGCCGGCAGTTGTAATGCTCTTCGAGGGTCGTCTTTGGTCAGTATGTCATTGGCCTGTCCGGCAATGTTGTGTTCTATCTCTATGCCGAACCGTTTGATGTCAAACCATCTAAGGCCTTCGTGTACCGTTTCTATACGTCGGAAATGAAGCAGACAATACATAAAGTTAAGTTGTTTGCCCGGTTCGATTTCAAACATCGGATGGAGCTCAGGGCGTACTGTCTGGTCTGCTGTTTCATAATAAGAATTGATCCGGTCTTCTGTCAAGGCTTTGACTCCCGGTAGAGTGTGTGAATCGTACCAATAACTCAAGTCTTTTGCCGCATTGGAATAGTTTTTCATATGAATGTAAGCTTCTGCGCGGCAAAGGAGAGTTTCGTCTGTTGTAAAGACTGTATTCACGATATTCAGATAGCCTATTCCGGAAATGACATCCGTATATTCAACAAAACCATATAATTTGGGGTAATAGGATGCTTGATCGTTTCCGTATATTTTGAGTGCCTGATAGAGATATTCCGGAGTTACCCATGGTCCGAGACTCCAGTAGGTGGTCTGCAGTTTAGCGGTGTTCATAGCATATCTGCTGTATTGAGATCTCCAATGGTTATAGTTCCACATGGATGTAGCGGGCATCAGTAAGAGATTGCATGCTAATTCAGATTTGACATAAGCGATACCGCAATCTTTTGCTGCGGCGATACTTTTGTACTGAACTTGATCACGGAGTACTTTCGTCGGATTCTCTCCGATTGCTTTGGTGGCATATTTTATGGCTTTTTCATAGTTGCCGTAATACAAATTGAATCGGGCGGCGAAAGCATATGCCGCTTTCTGATTGAAATGATATTTGATAACGGAACTTTTGTACTTCGTGTCGTCGATAAGGGGCAATCCTTCTTCTATGTCACGGTTTATTTTTTCATATACTTCGGCAACGGTTCCTCTTGCATATTGTCCGGATACTATCTTTTCCGGCTTTTCCACATAAGGTACTCCCAGATCGACGCTACTTGTCTGGGGATTGTATGCTTTACAAAAAACATTGACTAAGATGAAATGAGAATAAGCGCGGCAGACAAGGGCTTCTCCTCTGGAGGCAAGCTCGTTTTCAGTTTCTTCTTCAGAATTATTCAGGTATTCCAATGCATGATTGGCGGCAGCTATTGCTTTATAGTATTCGTTCCATATGTATTGTGGAGTATCTTGCTGGTTATCGGTGAAATCCTGCCATTTATAACTCTCTTCCACACTTTTATTGAAGGTCATATAGAGTGGTCCGTTATCTGCCACGTTGTCGGACATTAGTTCGGTTATCTGCATATACGTTCCACTGGGGTAGGCGGATACGAGCAGTTGTAATACTTTCTCACTATTGTCGAGTTCGGTTCTGTTGTCCGGCATCTTATCCAGAAAGCCTTCACAGGAGGATGTGGTCAATAACATTGCTATGACTGCCAGACCTATTGAGTATTTATTTTGATTTTTCATATTTATTGTCTTTTTTTATAATCCTAATCTTAAAGTTAGAGTAAACTGTTTGGGTACAGGAGAAGCCACCCCGCCGGAACGAAAGAATTCCGGGTCTTGTCCGTTCAATTTAGAATCCGAATAAACGAGGAAGAGGTTGGTTGCCTGCAGTTTCAGTTGCAGATTATTCAGCTTGAATTGCTTGATCCAGGCCGGGTTGAAATCGTATGATAAAGAGATCTCTTTCATCCGGATAAAATCGCCTTTTGCAACGCGGACATCCGAATAGTTATACGCATTATAGGCATATTTTAGATTGGGGATGTCTTGTACCTGACGTTTGTGAGCTATTACCGGAATGTTGGTATGGGCTTCGTCTCCGGGTACCGTCCATCTGTTCTTAAATTCTTTGGGCATTGCATCCAGATCGGAGTACTCGCTTTTGAATACAGGGTCCAGGCGGACTACATTTCCGAAAGAGTAGGTCATGAAGACATTTAATCTGAAATTCTTGTATGAAAAGATATTTCCGAAACTTCCCGTAATGGTGGGATCGGTAGGACCTTCGTATTTCAGGAAACCTTTTTTCATCGATTCCTGGAAATTGATTTCTGTGATGGTTATCTCTCCGTTTTCATTGATAAAAGTAGGTAGCCCGTCTTCATTCAAACCTTGGAAAGGGATTGAAAACAGTGCACGTACGGGATACCCTTTTTCGGCAAATCCCATTCCGGAGATGAGGCTCATTACTCGTGCTTTAGAGTCCAGTTCGGTTATTTCATTCTTGGATTTTGAGAAGATAAAATCCGTAGTCCACTGAAAACTCTTTGTCCGTATGTTTTTGGTAGACAAGGTCAGTTCGAATCCGCTTGACTTCATAGAAGCCACATTGGCGTATTTCATTCCTTGTCCGCCACTACCTTGTGTATTGATGACTCCGATCAGGTCATAATTATTACGGGTGTAATAGTCTGCACTAAGATTGATCCGATTGTTGATAAAGCCGAAATCAACACCGATATTGAATTCATGCTTTTTTTCATAAGTCAGTTCGCTGTTTTCCAAATCTTCTATTTGCAAGCCCGATTCTTTTACATCGGCGAAAGGGCGGTAAGGGGAGTAGTTGCGGTATACCACACGGGAGTTGGTAACAAAGGCGGGGCCTCTGTCGGCAGTCAGACTATAAGAAGCCTTTAGCGTAAAGTGCGACAAGGCCGGAGTCAGTTTCTCAAAAAACTCTTCTTCATGCATGTTCCATGCTAAGGCCGCGTTCCAGGTAGGCAGCCAGCGAGCCGACCGGGCTTTTCCCAATCTGTTGGAACCTTCATAGCGGAGCGTTCCGGTGGCTGTATATTTTCCCATATATGAGTAGGTTGCCATACCGAAGAAGGCAAGGTTCCGGGAATAGGTCAGGTCATTGTAGTAGTATTGGTTATTCTGTTCTATTCCTTGCTTGAATATCAGGTAATCGTAAAAAGGCACCCCTCCTTTTTCATATTGGTAGCCCCAGCCTCTTGACCAGTATTGGGTACGGTCGGCCGAGTTCGCTTCTGTTCCGGCAAACAGGTTCATAATATGTTTATCCTTGAAGCTGGTGTTATAGCTCAGGCTGGCTCTGAAGTCATATCCGAACAACTTGTATTCGTTTTTATCGAAGATACCTCCTTCCGGTAATACGACTACGGGAAGTGAGTTCGGAAGATCCGGATTTTTGTATAGGAGCGGATTCTTATCGAGTATGGTTGCATCTCCTGCGGCACGATATGCCTCGGGTTGATTAGAGTTCTCTTTTATAAGATGATCTTGTGAGGTCATCTGGTATTTTACTGCACCTACAACTTTAGCTTCCAAGCCTTTGATGATTTTCCAATTCAGTTCACCCTGGAATTTGAGATCTACCACATCCAGATCGATGTAGTTTTTGTCCAATTCATTCAGAATGTTGAAAGGGGCATAGTTTCTGGTATAATATACCAACCCGTTTTCATCTTTCAGAGCTAATGTTCTTGATGTATTCAGCGCATAGCTATATGGGTTGATGTCAAAGTCACGTCTAACTTCTCCGCTCACTACATCTATCTCCTGGCTCAACGTTCCGGGAGCTTTTTGTCTTCTGTAAGAACCGTTGGAAAGCAGCGTCAACGTCAGATTGTCGGACAGGTTGAAGGAAGCATTGGCATTGGCTGTATATCTTTTGACCGAGCTTGCTTTGGTCCAGCCCGGATCATTATAGATACTGATCGAACCGTAGTACTTCGCTTTTTCCGTACCGGAACTGATACTGATCGAGTGATTCATGGTGATGTTGTTATTAAACAATTCGTCAAACCAGTTCGTGTTTCTCATTTCGGCCATCTGAAGGTATCCGGCACGTGCTTCGGGGGTATTTTCCAGTCCCCATGTCTGGGTCTTCGGATTATAATCGTTGATGAGCTGGTACATCTTTCCATAAACTCCGCTATTGGAGGCCCGGTAAGTATCAGAGAAGATCAGCCAGCCTTTTTCTGCCATTTCATTGTAAACACCCATCTGTTCCTGCGAATCCATTATGTTGAAATCGTTATAGTTAGGTTTCAGGCGGGAAGTGAATTCACCGGTATAGTTGATCCGGCTGACACCGGCCTGCCCTCTCTTTGTGGTGATTACCACTACGCCCGCCATGGCTCTGGCACCGTATATGGAGGTAGCCGAACCGTCTTTCAGAATTTGAAAACTTTCGATATCGTCGGCACTCAATCCGGCTATTGCAGAACTGATCAAGGTGACGGCGTCGCCGGAAGACAGGTCGTCGGCGTTGATTTCAACGGCATCTTCCATGACAACGCCATCGACCACCCATAGCGGTTTGGAACTGCCGTAGATAGAGGTGGCACCGCGTACACGAATCTTCGGGGCAGTACCGAAAGTACCGGACACATTCTGTACGGATACTCCTGCGGAGCGTCCTTCCAGTGCGCGGCTTACATCGGGTATACCGTCCAGGCGGGCATCTTCTGCTTTTAGCCTGTCGGTTGCACCGGTGAACAGGCGTTTGTCTACTTTTGTCATACCCGTCACGACCACTTCGTCCAGAATCTGCGAATCGGAGTTAAGAACCACCTTTATCGTCCCCTCTTTGATCGGGAGTTCTTTGGTCTCCATTCCGATGTAGGAGACGATCAGGGTTTTTGCCTTTTCCGGAATGTTTATCTGGAAGTGGCCGTCGAGATCGGTGACTGTCCCGACTGTTTCATCCTCTTTAAACCGGATGCTCACTCCCGGCAGACTTTCCCCTTTATCATCTACCACAATACCCGACGCCTGTTTCACTTTCCCTTTCTCGGGAGCTTTACGGGGTTTGAATATCTGGATGTATTTGTCTTTTATTTCATAACTTAGAGATTGTCCTTTCAAAATGATCTCCAATGCTTCGTTGATTGATTTATCCTGGAAACGAACGGTTATCTTCCGTCCCAGATCTACATCATTCACATTGAACCATAGGGAATAGGTGGTTTTTGCTTTTAGTTGTTCCAAAGCTTCTTTTACTGTTACGTCTTTCAGATCGAGAGAAAAGTTCTTCTCCTGAGCGGAAATGACCTGTGCACAGATTAAAAAACAGGTGATTAAAGCCATTTTCATAAGGGCTTTCCATTCTTTTACATACATCGGCGCTATTATTAAATTATGATTGATTATTTTCTTGATATAATTATTTCATCTCCATCGATCGTGTAATACAGATTGTTGTTGGCGGCCATGATATCCAGTATCTCTGTAATCGTTTCGTCGTTTCGGAAATCGCCATAGAAGCGTTCGGTGCTCAGTTGGTGGTCTTTTATTTCGATTTTCACATTGAATGCCCGTTCCAGATCACGTACAATCTGACTTAGCGGTTCTTCGTTGAAAAAGAGGGTGTTTCGTATCGTTACGCTTGGAACCCGTATGGATGCTGTGGGTTGCCCGGTGACATTGCTCGGGATAACATCCAATATTTCCTGTTTCGGATGTGTCCACATGGCATAACTTTTGGCATCTACGTTTTTCACGGTAACCCGGTTTTCCTTTTTGTTGATGACTGCCTGCTGGTTGGGGATAAGCAGCACGTTTCTTACATTGTTTTCGATATTTCCGACATTCAGGCTACCTTCTACCAAAGTAACCCGTGCACTTTCATCTTCCTTATAAGATTTAAAGTTGAATTTGGTACCAAGTACTTTAATCTTTACCTTTCCGGAAAGTACACTGAACGGGAGTTTCTTATTTTTGGTGACTTCAAAATAGGCTTCGCCGTCCAGAGAAACATTCCGGTTGGAATGACCGAAACTTTCCAGATAAGATAACCGGCTTCCGGAATTCAACCATACAGAGGTTCCATCGGGTAAAGTGACTTTAGATTTGGAGCCATAAGGGATTTCAATTGTTTGTGCCAGGCGAGAGTCTGATGAGCCGGAACGGGCTATATAGTAGGAACCTGCACCCAGCCCGAATGCTATGGCAAAAACGGCTGCATACCGTATCCAGGAGCGGGGCACGGAATATCGCCTGCTTTCTTTCTGCTTTAGACCGGTCTTTCTGGCGAAGCCGGCATAGGCATCTCCGATTTGTGAGGAGAAGAATTTCTTGTTTTGAGAGATTCGCAATCCTTTTATCAACAGATAATACTCTTTGTACACCTGCTTGTTTTCTGCGCTGTTTTCATACCATGCTTTCAAAACAGCCTCTTCCTCTTTGGATATCTGCTTGGAGAACTGCCTGTTGATAAGATTAAAAATATCGATGTCGTTGTCCATACTTGTCGCCTTTTATAAGTAGGACGTCCGGGAAATACAGTAGGGTAGTGAGAAAAGAACTTTTTTCGATAAAAGTTTTCTTTTTTATCGAAAAAAGTATCACGAAGCTTGTTTAATGCGGATTTTACTGATTAAAAAGATAGAAATATAAGGCTGTAATGGTGAGGAGGTAATCTTTCAGTTCCTCTCTGAATAGGCTGAGTGCTTTTTTGATGTGGTATTTCACCGTATTGACGGAGATGTTCAGCTCATTAGCTATTTCGGCATAGCTCTTGTTTCCATACCGGCTCAGCAGGAATACTTTTTTGCATTCTTCGGGCATCGATTGGATAATTTCTTCTATTTTCTTTTCCAGTTCCGATGAGACGATCTGTTCGAACATCTCTTGATCCGGGATGTAACAGCTCGACGAGCCGATTTCACTTTCAAGGCTGAATACTTCCGCTTCTCTGGACCGGCTTCGTAAGTAATCGATGCATTTATTGTGAACGGAGGTGAGCAGATAGGATTTTACAGAAGTTGAAATGATCAGTTGTTCTCTTTTTTCCCAAATAGACATCATTACGTCTTCCACTATGTTCTGGCTGATATAGTAATCTTCTACATATTCATACGCAATGGCGCCCATCAAAGCATAATAATGATCAAAAATGAATTTATATGCATGATGGTCCCCTTCTCTGAGCTTCTTTATCAGTTGCGCATTGTACATGAAAAACGGTCTATTTGGGGTTGTTCATATTTCTAACAGGCTTAATCCTATTCCTTTCACGGTTTTGATATTTACAGACGGATCTTCCGCGAACAGCTTTCTTAGTTTGGTGACAAATACATCCAGGCTGCGTGAAGCGAAGTAATCGTCCTCCGTTCCCCAGAGTTTTTCAAGGATGGTTTCGCGTTTCACTACTTCGCCTTTCTTTTCGCAAAGCATTTGCAATAGTTTTGTCTCGCGGGCTGTCAGTGTTTTATTGGTACCCGATGCGTGTTTCAGGGTAGCATGCTCTGCATCCAGCGTATAGTTCTTTCCTATTTGATAGATACCTTCCGCCATGACCGGTGTTTTCGGGGCCGGTGTTGCGGCGGGTGCTTTCTGCTTCATTTTCATTAGAGCCTGTACGTGTGCATTCAGCTCTTCGGGGAGAAACGGCTTTTTCAGGTAGTTGTTAACTCCCAATTCGTAACCTTTCACCACATCCTTGGGTGAAACACGTCCCGAACTGAAAAGGATAGGGGTATCCGGATCGGTTTCACGAATACGCTTTACCATCTCGTAACCATCCATAACCGGCATTTCGATGTCCGAAACGATTACGTCCGGTTGCCATTCCTGCCACACTTTCAGTCCTTCTTCTCCATTGGCGGCATCTTTTATTTCGTATCCGCCGATCATGTCTTCAAGTCCTCCCCGGATGATGTATCTCAGGTTGGCATCGTCTTCAACCAATAATAACTTTATCATGCTGTTTCTCCGTTATGTTGTGGAATGTTTATCGTAAATTTGCTGTATTCTCCTTCTATACTTTCCAGCTTTACGCTGCCGTGGTGTGCTTCGACGACATGCAGGACATAGTTCAGCCCGAGTCCGAAACCGGAAGCACCTCCTTTACGGTTGCGTATCACGGCCGAAGCGCGTTCGAATTTCTCGAAAATCTTTCCTTGCTCTTTCAAGGGGATGCCCATACCGTTGTCTGTTACACTGATATGGGTATATCCGTCGGTGGAGGCAGAAGAGGATATTTTTATCTGCACACTCTCACCCGAATATTTGATGGCATTGTCTATCAGGTTGCTGAGGGCTTCTTTCAGGAATTCTTCGTCAGCGTATGCTTTTTCTTCTTGCAGGTCAAGAACAAATTCCACTTGCTTTTCTGCCTTGGCGGTGAACTTCTCGATCAGGTCTTCGATGATCGGGCGCAGTTCCACTTCTGTTTTCTCAAGTAGCAGTTTCCCTTCTTCCAGTTTCGATAAGGTCAGTACTTTGTTGACCAATGCCAGCAGATGTTCCTCTTCGTCTTCCATGATGTCGAAGTACTTCTCTTTCCGTTCCGGCTTATCGTCGAGTTTTCCACTGCGCAGGATACGTGTACCCATGAGGATGGAGCTAAGCGGTGTTTTCATGTCATGAATCATGGCATACGAGAAGTCTTCACGTATTTTGGCTATTTTGTTTTGTTTCGCAATCACTTTGATTTGTTGTACCAGGCAATAGATGACGATGAACAGAAGGAGTACGGTTCCTATAAGGAACATACGCATCTGCAGGATGATCATTTTATAAGGATTTTCAATGGTAGCCTGTATACCTTTGGAGAAATCTTCCCGGATAGGGTAGATTTGTGTCTGCATCTTGCTGTGGAGCCGGACGAGATTGTTGTCCTCCGCAAAATCTTCTACGTATTTGTAATGGGCAGAGTCTATTGCAATGGAGTCGATGCGGAAGTGAAGCTTTCCCAGATTGATTTTATCCAGTTCTTCCCGATAACATGAATCCAGTAGTTGATAATCGAGCGGAATGCTGTATTGGTGATGAATGCAATGCAAAGCGGTCACCAAAATCAATCTGTCGGCCATATCATTCTTTGCGCGTACTTTGGTAGAATCGAGCTGGAGTACGGTACCATTGGGGATATTGCCTTTAAACCGATCGCTGGTCCGCGAGGACTCCTGTAACTGCGCTTCCAGGAAAGCATTGTTTATTTTGTCGTATAATTCATTCTCCAACAGATGGTAGGAGTTGGAAAACCACATTCCCTGTAATGCCATTACCGCAAGGATGGCAATGACAGTAATATAACGAAATAGCGGTTTATTCATACTTTTGTCTTTTAATTTGCTGGCAAATATAACAAATTTCTTCGTTAACGTAACGTTAACCTAACGATAACGTTGTAATAACATTCTTTTTGCAAGCCGCGCCTTACCTTTGTATCATCCGGAATCAGTGATAGGACTGTATGAAGAGTGAAATGTTCCGGTCGGTAGGATCAGAAAGAATGCGATGAGAGAAGACGATACGGAATATGAAAAATCTCCGGTGACTGTGAGCCGTGGCATGAGTGGGACGCAAATCACACTTTGCATGGTTTCATGCGCTTATTCGTTCATAATGTATGAATGGGTTCGCGCACTCTTTTTTCTGCTTTTCTCTAAAAAAGGGAAACGGTCGGTTTCTTTCAGGATGAGAGGACGTTGCCTGTCTGCCCGTTGTCTATGTTGTGAATATCTGCGTGTATGGCAATATGTGGTCGTTTCCTTGATGCCTGCTGTTCTTCTGGGCGTGATTCCTTTGTTTTATGCTTTGCTCTCCGGCAGATATCTGTTACTCCCGGTTGCTGTCCTGTTTCTATTGATGGGGGCGAATGATTATAAGACTGTCTGGCTGCTTCGATATTTTGAGGCGGGGCATTGGGTAAAAAACGACCCTGCACCCCCGGGATGCTGATAACGGATGATAGCATGACGGGGATGCAGGGGGATGAATTATCTTCTCATAAACTTGATGGTAGTTGTTTTCGTTTTGGCGATATACAGGCCGGCATGCAAGTGTTGTACGCTAATATGACTTTCACTTGAAGTGAGCAGGGGCATACCTACACTGTTGTATATAGTCACGGTTTCCTGTTCCGGGTTATTGATGAATCCGTTGAAGTATCCGATTCGGGCGGTGGCTGCGCTGTTTTTTATGCCTACCGGTAATTTGGATGCATAATCGTAATATACGTTCGGGTTCAGCAGATAAGCTGCTGCGTTCTTTAATAGATTGACGGCATTTGTATTGAACAATGTATAGCTGTCTCCTTCGTTGCTTAATCCGATAAGTAGATATTTGGCAGAATTGTCGAGGTTCAGTTCGTGTATATGAACTTTGGCATCGTCTCCGTCAATGGTAGCTAAAGTATGGTTGGCTGTTTCCATTGGAACCGTCCAGCTTGTACCGGTAAAAGGTACTGAGACATATTGGAATGCGTTGATTACCGTGCTGGGTTGGGCAAGCAATTCCAATTTATCACCGTCGAAAGCTACGTTGGTAAAGATCGGATGGTTTTGCAAAGTTACATCCACATTGCTGTGCATGCGGCCTATTTCCGTATTGTTCGGTGTGGACCAGTTCCATCTGTCTTTGCTATAAGTAAAGGCTTTCAGGTTCAGAATAGGCTTTATGCCTGCCAGATCCGAAGTAGCTACGCCGATCGGGTTATTACCGGCAACACTGGCATGTATCACAATCAGATCGTAATTCCGGTAATAGGCTTCCATGTCTGCCGGTTTAGTTGCCGAGGCATCGAGGAACTGTACGTCATAATCGGCAAAAGCGGATAGAAGCAGACCGTCGTAAGAGGCTGCGGCACCGGTAGCGGTCAGCATGCCTACTGCAATTTTGTCTGAAACGATCGCATTTACCGTATATACTGCTTTGCTCCCGTCCTGTGCGGTAACTTCGATGGACAAGGGGCCGTTGGCAAAATTATGCGGATTGCCGCTTTCAAAGTCGGCACTTGCCAGGCTTGAGTTGAGCAGGAAAGTGACAGGCCATTCGCCTGGAATTGTTCCTTTGACGAACTGACAGGTGATTGTTTTGGCTTCATTGTCCACAATGGCTTTTTTTCCGTTGATTGTTGCACTTTTAATCGTATTATCCGGGCTCTTGCTGTTACCGTCATCGTTGGAAAGAAGTTCGGTTGTAGCCGCCAGATAAGCGATGCGCGGACTTCCGCCGCCGGTAAGCGTCATCGGGTTCAGGCTTCCGCCGATCTGATAAAGATCTTCTCCGGCAGTAGAAATGGTTACTTTGCGGTAGATACGGAACGATTTGGTTCCGATGGAGGCGGGTATGACGACTCCCTCGCCACCGCTACGAACCGGAGGCAGTTCGGCTTCTTCATATCCGATAATCGATTGGGCGTCAAAGCTCAGCCCGTCAGAGAACAGGATGATGATACCGCATCCGGAGTCGAGGTCTGCACTGGTTCCGTTCACTTTGACAGAAGCGATATTTTTTTCCGAGCTTTTTTCTGTCAGTGTTCCCTGAATATAGTAGTCATCGCTGGATATATACATGAACGTGTAATTGCCGGAGGTTTCATAGACTCCGTTTTTACTGGTTGTATTCATCATCTTGCTGTTCGAAGCGGAGAAGATCATCTCGTCTATGCTGCCGGCATTGATGGTATATTTGCTGTCGGTAGTAATCAGTGTACCGGTCTGGGCATTTGAAGAAGAATTACCGTCAAAATCTCTTCCTAAGTCCACGCAGGTAGTGGTGAACGAATAGGTACCGGTTTTGAAACTCCATACGCTGCCCGGTGTTGTACCTAAAGTGTTGGTTGCATCCACCCGCCAATAGTAAGTTTTGTTCATCTCCATCTCTCCTTCAAAAGTGAAAGAGGTGGTGGTGAGGTTATTGGCCACTTCTGTCAAGCTGGCTGCATCGGCGCCAAAGAAGAGACTGTAAGAGACATCTCCCGCCCATGGGCCGGTTTCGTTTTCCCATGAAAAATCGACTGAGGTATAAAAGCGGGATACCTCGTTTACGGCAGGAGAGGGAGTATGGCTCTGGTGGGGTATTTGAGGCTCTCCTTCCGTAGCGGTTTTTAGAATTTCCGAGGGAGTCGAAGCATCCAATCCGGCTTTTTGGGTGATAAGGCGGAAATGATAAGTTTGGTCTACCAATAGATTCGTTGCGTTATGAGAAGTAGCATCGGCCTGCAGGGTGGCGCAAGTTGTGAAAGTTGTTCCGCCGTCGGTCGATTGCTCCAATACGATCTGATCGCTCTCTGTAGCATTGTTTTTCCAGGATAGGTTGATAGACGTTTTCGTGCGGCCGGTCATTTTCAGATCCGAGGCGCAGCGTACGTAGGCTGCTGTGGGCTTGTCGATGCTGTTGAAGTAATTCTCAATGTTCGGATATCCGTTTGCTCCCAGTTGGAGTGCATCCGATGCATCGTTTTTGTTCAGACCGTTTGCGTCCTCCCACCAATCGGGTATTCCGTCATTGTCTGTATCCGGTGCTTTGGGGCCCTTGCTGATCACTCCGATATAATTGTATATTTCGTTTTCTCTTTCGTGAACGATCAGCTTTCCTCTCTTTCCGTAAGACAATAATTCGTCGATCATGAACTGATCTACGGCTGTACGTGCAGGCAAGTAAGCGCCTACTGATGCCACTACTTTATCTAGGGCCTCTTGAGGAGACAGAATGCCTCCCAGAATTTCGGGATGCACTTTCGGAATGTCGGTGAATGCGCTGCGTTCATTGATGAAGCCGGCATTGCCGTAATCTGAGTCGGTAGTGATTCTTCCATCCAGAGTTCCGTCTTTGTTTGTATCCACGAAGTCGTTGTTATGATATAATTGGAAAGTAGGCGTTGCCCGTGTGAACGGATTGGAACTGTTGGGCCCTGAGATGAAATAATTGCCTTCCAGCCATGCCCATGAGGAGGCTTCCGTGTCGCCTAAGATATAACCATTGCCGCCTCCCCAATTATAAACCACGTTATTGATATATTGGTTCAGCCCTTTTACTTTCGGATTACGGGTTTTATTGTCAATGTACAGGCAACCGATGATAGAAACACCATTGTTGGTCTGAATCAGACCACCAGCCGAATGAGACATAATTCCTTGTCCTATAATGGAATTCTGAATGGTGATGTCACCCGGTTCGGTTCCTTTGCCATCCCAATTGACGGAGAAATTTTCATCTAGCCCCCAGGCTATGGACAGATGGTCGAAAATCATATTTTGTCCGTTGGCTATACCGGCGGCATCTTTTCCCGAGGATCCTTTATCTTTCCCCATATAGATGCGCAGATAGCGGACGATCAGATTATTGGCTCCGGAAAAGGAGACACCGTTTCCGTAGATAATAATACCGTCACCCGGAGCCGTATGTCCTGCGATGTAGGAGTTACCGCTAAATACAAGGCGTGATTTCAGTTTGATTTCACCGCATACGTCAAAAACCACATACCGTCCGGGTTGACTTATGGCATCGCGTAGCGAACCGGGACCGGAATCATCCAGATTGGTCACATGATATACTTGAGGTTTGGAGAGGGCACGCGCACCTGTGGCGTAACGTCCGAATCCTTCAGCTCCGGGAAAGGCCAGTTGTTGAGCCTGTAGAGATACTGATAAAACACTTATCAGCAGAAACAGCCATAGTAAAAGTAATTTGTTCTTCATGGTAGTGTAAATATAAAATTATTATAAAAGATGATTTGAGCAAAAGGGGTAGGTTATAAATTAATCGGTTATTGATTATCAAACATACCTATCTGCAAATAAACGCCAAAAAAAAGAGATATGAAATGTGAGAAATGATGCTATTAGTATTGATTTTGACCATTTTGGCATATTGAGTCATTCTAAAGTCCGATATAAATAATAGAATATCACCATCACCTTGAGTTTTTATCCCCTTTCACCGCCTTCACCTTTTCGAGCAATCGGCTTGTTCATCGGCGCTTGAGGGTGAAGGCACGTTCCGTTTTTATGTATTGTGCAAAAGTCTTTTAAGAACGCTGCTTACGGGTTGTATGGATAATGCCCGGCGAGGGTAAGCACCATGCTTACAATTGCTGATGTGCCGTTTTATTTCCCCTCTTGTGGCGTTTCACCCTGTATGCCCGATGAACAGGAAGGTTGACGTAAAAAGGTGAAGGCGGTGAAAGGGGTAAAAATATGTTGGATGAGTGAATTGTTTTTTGAATGATGTATGAGTTCGATCCTATGTATTCCAAATGAAGATAATCTAATTTGGCTGATTTGACGTCTTTGCTTGTTTTCCGTTTTGTTTTCCGTTGTAATGTGTCTTATTTCTGCCATTCTTGGGCTTTATTAGACCAATTCACATTTCGTCTCTGTCTTACTAATTGAAAATATATATATTTGTCTCAAAATAAATTGGTATCTACATTTATGCGAACATTTGTCTTCTGCTTTATTTGGTTACTTTGTTTCTCTACAGAAATATTTGCAGAGTATGATGACATACAGATCAAACGTCTGGATCGAAGTGATGGATTGTCCAATAGCAATATACTTAGCATTACACAAGATGCTTTCGGCTTTGTGTGGATAGCGACTGAAAGTGGATTAAATCGTTTTGACGGAAAGAGCTTTGTGGTGTATAAACACAATCGTTTCCAGCTGAACTCTTTGGCTTGTAATGCGATTAATAAACTATTAATTGACAAGGAAGGCTATTTGTGGATTGCTACTACTCACGAGGGGTTGGATTGCTATGATCACGAAACAGATACTTTCATTCATTATTTTCCTACGGGCAAAGAGGGTGATATTAGCGGACCGGCAATTACTGATTTGAGTTTATCCCATAATGGTAATATCTGGGTGGCCACATATTATGACGGTTTGAATCTGTATGATAAACGGAAGAAAAAGTTTATACATTATAACGTAGATGAAAATAATCCCAATTCAATTCGTGAAAACATTATATTAAGGCTTTGTGAGGACAGGCAGAAACAATTATGGATCGGCTATCGTACGAAAGGGCTTTCGGTATTGGACATTGAATCGGGCAAGGCGATTCATTTTGCCAATAATCCGTCTGATCCTTACAGCTTGCCTTCGAATGTAGTGCTTGCTATTTTACAGGACCGCTATGATAATATTTGGGTGGGTACGGAGAAAGGGCTTTCCCTGTATAATAGAAACACAAAAAACTTCATTAACTTTTGTCACGATCCGGATAATCCAAAATCTTTGATATCGGATAAAGTGATGGCGATTTATGAGATGGAGGATGGCCGAATATGGATTGGGACCGAGAATGGAGGAATTAGTATACTCGATATATCATTTCCCATTTTGAATCCGGATAAGATTGAATTCCAGAATATAGGTAGTGGAGATTCTAAAGAGATGCTTACCCACAATTCTGTGTATTCCTTGTTTCAAGATTGTTATGGCAATGTTTGGATCGGTACATTCGGCGGAGGAATCAATTTTATTAGTAAGTATCCCGATTATTTTAGCAAGTTGGAGTACATTCCTTATTCTAATCATAAACATAGCCTTAATTATCGTATCCCCTGGGGAATTTGCGAAGCACCGGATGGTAAGATATGGATTGGTACGGATGGAGGCGGTATTAATGTGCTGAATCCGGTCACAGGTGAAGTTGAGGTGATAAAAGCATCTCCTCAGACGATTGGAGACAATGCCGTTTTATGCGCATTGACCGATAGTAAGGGAAAAATGTGGTTCGGCACTTATCGTGGAGGGGTGTCTTATTATGATTCGTCAACCGGAAAGTTCAGACAGTTTGCCCATCATCCGAATGATAATACTTCCCTCCCTTCTATGGATGTACGTACTATTTTTGAAGATAGAAACGGCAGGATATTAATAGGAACGATGGACGGTTTGTGCCTTTTTAATCCGGCGACGGGAAAGTTCAGGACATATACCGATAAGGATGGTTTGGTGGGTAACAATTGCAGGGCTATTGCCGAAGATGCAAATGGGTGCTTTTGGATTGGTCATCACGGAGGGGTTACTCTGCTGAATGGAGACTTATCGGTTAAGGAACGTTTTTATAGTGATAGGAATAATGAAAAAAGTTTGCTGAGCGAAAATGTATATGCGATTTATAGGGATAGTAAGAGCAGAATATGGTTAGGTACGGAAAATGGATTGAGCTATCGGGACGAGTTGAACAATACTTTTATCCACTATACAACGAATGAAGGGCTCGAAGATAATACTGTACGGGCTATTACGGAAGACGAGAACGGTTTTCTCTGGTTGAGTACTAATAATGGCATTTCACGTTTTGATCCTGTAAACAAGTATTTCATTAATTATAATTATAAAGACGGGGTTCCTTTTGGCGAGTTTATGGATAACTCCTGTTTACGAAGCCGGAACGGACTGATTTATTTCGGTTCCCGAAATGGCTTGTGCCATTTTTCTCCGAATCACCTGTTGAAACACATTGATGCGCCACATGTTAGTTTCACACGTTTCGATTTATTTAATGAACCTCTGCTGCCAGATACTGAAGGGTCTTTGAAGAAAAACATCATTTATTCGGATAAGGTGAAATTGGCCCATAATCAAAATGTGTTTTCCATTCATTATAGTGTTACTAATTTTGCCTTACAGAAGAAGACTGTTTTCCGTTATAAAATGGAAGGATTGGATACACAATGGATTGAAGACCGTGAACATGGTTTTGCTTCCTATAAGAATATTCCTCCCGGGTATTATACTTTCAAGGTTGAGGCTTCTGTTGACAATCAGGATTGGAGTAAAGAGATGGCTACTCTTGATATTGAAATTCTTCCTCCAATGTGGTTAAGCTGGTGGATGAAATTGTTGTATCTGCTATTCTTCTTGCTAATAACCGTCTATGTATATCGTATTTATCGTTATCGGACCGTATTAAAGAGGAATTTATTGATAGAGAAACTTCATTTGAAAGAAGTGGAAGAACTGAATAAGGAGAAATTGCAGTTCTTCACGAATATTTCACATGATATAAAAACTCCTCTGACTTTGATAATTTCTCCGATAGAAGATTTATTGAAAGTGCAGTTGTCGCCGGAGATCAATAAAAAACTGAATCTGGTTTATCATAATGCCAATTTATTATTGAAACTGTTTAATCGTTTGTTGGATTTTAGAAAAATAGAAAACGGACATTCCAAATTGTATCTTACAAGAGGCAATATAATCAGTACGATTCAAGATGTATGCATTTCTTATAAAGAGTTGAAACAAAATGATAATGTCAGGTTCGTTTATACAACAGATATTGATAGACTGGTTATCTGGTACGACAAGGAGAAAATATTCTCAATCGTAGATAATTTGATTTCGAATGCGTTTAAATATACTACCGAAGGAGTGATTACCGTAGCGGTTCGCAAATTGAAGAAAACGGATAAGGAATATGTGGAGATTGAGGTGAAAGATACGGGTGTCGGCCTTACAGAGGAGGAACAGGAGTACATATATGACCGTTTTTATCAGGTGAAGAATATGAGTTCGGCCACGGGGACTGGTATTGGGCTTTCATTAGTTAAAAATTTCGTGGCTTTACATCAGGGGGAAATCACTCTTGATAGTACGAAAGGCATGGGTAGTTGTTTCAGGGTAACCGTTTCATCTTCGTTGAGTCCGGATATGGGAGATCCGGACTTGACGGATGACTCTTCTGAAATGGAGGAGGAGATGTTGGAGGAAAACTCGATGGATAAACTGACAGAGGAGTTGATGATGAATAAGAACGTTTTGCTGGTGGTGGATGATAACAAGGACATTTGCGAATATGTGCAGTCGTGTTTTGAGAATGAGTTTAAGGTGTTGTTGGCAGATAGTGGAAGTACGGCTTGGGAAATCGTTTTGCAGGAATTACCGGATATTATTATCAGTGACGTGATGATGGAAGGCATGGATGGGAATGAGTTGTGCCGGAGTGTGAAAAGTAATGAAGCTACCAGTCATATCCCTGTTATCCTGCTGACTGCCAGAACGTCTATGTCTGATAAGCAAGAGGGTTATGATGCCGGTGCCGATTCTTATATTACAAAACCTTTCAGTTCGGAGCTGTTGATTACGCGGGTACATAATATATTGCAGACCCGGCAGAAGATGACCGACTATATATCAAAGTCTTTCTTTAATGCTGAAAATCCGGAACAACAGGAACGGACGGATGCTGTGAAGCAGAATAAACTCATTAAGGAATTGATACGGTTGGTTGAGGATAATATGGCCGATGAGCGGGTGGATATAGAGTTTCTTTCATCACGGCTTTACCTGAGCCATTCCAGTTTATTCCGTAAGGTGAAAGCACTGACGGGACTTTCCATTAATGAGTTTGTCAGAGGTATCCGTATGCAAAAAGCCAGGGAGTTTTTATTGTCAGGTGACTATTCCATTTCAGAAGTGGCTTTCAAAGTGGGTATCAATAGCATGCGTTATTTCCGGCAGTGTTTCAAGGAACATTATGGAGTTACACCGACGGACTTTATAAAGAATAATATGTTACTTTGATCTGAGTTGTCACGGGGATTTCCCGATTCTTTCCTCTTTCCTTATTTTTCTTGTTTTCAAAAGCGTTGTCTTTAAGACAATCCGGTGTTTTATATTTGCCGGATTGTTTTTGTGTTAACTTAATTGATAAAATACCTGCTTCTGTCGAAATGGCTTAGGAGCACATAATCGGGCAGGCTTAATTCTGTCCGGTTTTGTGTTAAATATATCAGAGAGTACTGTTTGGGCGTTGTGAGCCCTTTTTTGGTCGGTTTGTGTACTTGGTATGCCATATTAATAACATAGATTTGCATCAGAAAAACCTTGTGAATTTATACGGGGTAATTGTAAAAACTTAAATTGAATGGCTATTATGAAGAAACTCACTTTTCTTTTTTCTTTCTTTTGGATTTTTGTTTTATTTCCTGTTCGGGCGGAAACTCCGGATGGTGAAATAACCCAAATTCGTTTGATCTTTAAAACGCATCTGGATATTGGTTTTACCGATTTGGGAGACAATGTGCTGAATACATATATAAATGATTTTATTCCGGCTGCTCTTGATTTATCAGAGGAGATAACGGAAGGAAAAGACGGATATAAATATCCGTGGACAACCGGAGCTTGGCTTTTGTGGGAATACATGGAAAAATCATCTCCAAAGAATAAGCAACGTATTGAAGAAGCGATCCAAAGGAATGATTTCTTTTGGCATGCTTTCCCGTTTACGATAGAGGCAGAACTTTGTGACAGCTCGCTCTTTGCGGCTGCTTTTGATATTTCTCATCGGTTAGATCGTCAGTTTAAACGACATACGATATCCGCAAAAATAACGGATGTTCCGGGTATTTCGAGAAGCGTTATTCCGATAATGAGGAAACAGGGTATCTTTCTCCTGCATATTGGGACAAATCCGTGTATTCCCTTGCCTAAGCTACCTACTCTATTCCGTTGGCGTAACACGGACGGAAGCGAAATAAATGTGATTTATCAGTTGGGATATGGAGAGTTTTTAAAGCTTCCCGGAACGAAAACTGCCGCTTTTCTTTGTTTTACCAGTGATAATCACGGACCGCATACAAAAGAACAGATCGCGGAGCTTTATGCCAATATCAAAAAGCGTTTTCCCAAAGCGGATATTATTGCCTCTTCTTTAGATGATGTGGCTCGCGATATTGAATTATACTGCCAAGACGAACTTCCTGTTGTCACTCAAGAAATAGGTGATTCGTGGATTTGGGGAGTTGCATCCGATCCTAAGAAGATAGCTGAGTTTAGAACTCTGATGCGGCTACGTACTGATTGGGTGAATACCGGACGTTTGATCCCGGGGAGTGATTTGGATATGCGTTTTTCTTTGCCTTTACTGTTGGTGAGTGAACATACTTGGGGGTTGGATGTAAAATGGAATCTCCATAATTGGGATAAATACGCGCCGGCAGAGTTTGAGAAATTTCAGCGGACGGAAACGTTTCAACGAATGGAAGCGTCCTGGAACGAGAAACGTAGATTTATAACGTCTGCTTTAGCAACCTTGCCTGCCGATATGCAGAGAGAAGCGTATGTCGCTTTGTCAACTCTTAATCCTACTATTCCGGATCGGACCGGTTATGAGTGGTTTGATGTACGCAGTAAAGTGGTTCGGACCAAATGGTTTAATGTGATGTTTCATCCGGAAACAGGGGCACTTATGAAATTGGAGGATAAAGAAACACATACGGATTGGGCGGATGGAGAACATACATTAGGGGAATTTGCTTATCAAACCTTTTCCGAAGACGTGTTTAAAAACTTTATAGCTCAATATTGTCCTCCTAATCCCCCCGACTGGGCTAAACTGGATTATGGTAAACATCAATTGGCGGCTACGGGAACTCCACATAAAACTTGGGTGTATCAGTTGCTTCGGGCTTACAGTAAAAAAGAGAAACAAGGAACATCGGTTATTTTGGAACTGGGTCTGCCTCAGAGAGATAAATTTGTATATGGAGCACCTCAAACGGTCTATCTGAAGTATACCTTTCCGTTTGAAAAGAAACAGATAGAGGTGGAACTGGGCTGGTTTGATAAAAAGAAGAATCGTGTGCCGGAGGCATTATGGTATTCATTTACACCTTTATTAAGTAAGGCTTCTACATTGTTGCTGAATAAAATGGGAACGGAAGTCGATGTGACGGATGTTGTGGAAAATGGTAGTCGGCACATGCATGCAGTTACCGGAGATATTAAAATAAGTGATGGCGGAAAGCGGATGAGGCTTTATTCCTGGGATGCACCGTTGGTGGTTTTGAATGACAGGGATATTATGTACTTTGATAATGAGCCGGCGGAACCTTCAAAAGGCGTGAATTTCTGCCTGTTTAATAATACGTGGGGAACAAATTATCCCCAGTGGTTTGGAGATGATATGAAATTCCGTTTTTCAATTTTCTTTGAGTGATATAATTAATTATTAACCTTTTAATATTTGATAGTTATGAAAAAGAGTAGCTTACTTTTGAGTTTATTGTTGTTGGCCGGTCGTTTGTCTGCAACTGATGTGTATTGTTTTGATTTTGAAGAAGGCGGAACAGTTCCCTTGGCAATGTCTAATGCCGGTTGGTTACTGTCAGGGCCGGATGTTGTAGACAATCCGGTGAAAGCAGGTCTGAACTCTTCCGACAAGGTGTTAACTTTTGAAGGACAGGAGGGTATTGAATGGTGGGGAGGAGCTAATCTTACTCTGAATAGTGTGACAACCGATGAAAAGAACCGGTATATGTATATGATGGTTCGCGCCGATAGTGAAGTGACCGCTGATTTTGCATTTTCATTATTCAATGAAGGTACATATCTGGAAACGGTTGTACACACATTAGACGGTTCTGTTACGATAGGTGATGAATGGAAAGAGATTGGTTTTATTATGGATACGGACCTCACATTTGATGAGATTCGGATAACTCCTAATGCCGCCGGCATTTTTTATGTTGATAATATCCGGTTGTCCGATGACATTTTGACGCCTGATGTTTTGCCGGATCTGGAGCCGGTAGCATTAATTGATTTTGAAGAGGGTGAACTTGATCTATGGTCTGAATATTCGGAGGGTGCATTTATAGAGGTTTCTCCCAATCCGTCACTCGATCCCTTGGTGAATAATTCGGAGAATGTTTTGAAGGTGTGGATTCCTAAAGGGTTTTCGCCATATTATAACGGTGCTAAATTGAATGTGAAAGGAACTACTACGGAGAGCAGCCGCTATCTTCATGTGAAATATTTCCATCATCAGAATGAAAACAGCCAAGAGCCGCAGACTCTACAAGTTTTAGTTGACGGGAATGAAACCATATTCACAAGTGATTTTAATAATGTGGATGAGTGGAATGACGTGACAATTGATTTGGGAGTGGGAACTAGGATTAAATTTTTGAATTTCTTTGTTGACGGCTGGTGGCAGAATTTATATTTGGATGATATTGTTTTGGATGGGGCGGAAGAACGTGGCGATGCTCCCAGTGGAATGGCGGAGAATGAGTATATGGGCAATGACGTTAAAATTAGTGTGAGAGATAACCATCTTTATGTATCTACGGGCGATGATTCGGATTGTGTTGAAGTGTATGGAGCTTCCGGTGCATTGAAAGCTCGTTCGTCTGTGAACGGAGGAACATGTGAAATCGGATTGTCGAATGGTTTTTATCTGGTGAAAATTCTCAATGGAGGTGCATTGAAAGCGGTGCGAAAAGTTGTGATGTAATTGGGAAGTTCATGTTTCTATTATCGAACTTTTAAATATAATAAAAAGGAAAGAATTATGATTCTGCAAAAAATAGGTCTGACAAAACTTGTGGTATTTCTGCTTTTGTGTACTATAAGTTTATCTGTTCGGGCGCAATCTAAAAATATAGAGATTAAAGGCGTTGTTGTCTCTTCGGCAGACAATCAGCCCGTAATCGGTGCAAGTGTAATGGTACGGGGTACGACAATAGGGGTGGTGACGGATATAGATGGAAATTATGTCTTGAACGTACCCGAGAATGCCACTGCCATTGAATTTAAATATTTGGGGCTTCAGCCACAAGTTATTCCTTTTAAAAAGGACAACTTGAATGTGTTTAAGGTAGTGATGATGTATGAAGATACTAAACAGTTGGATGATGTGGTAGTGGTGGGATTTGGTAAGCAGAAAAAAGAGAGTGTGATCGGTGCCATTCAAACGGTAAAAAGTTCGGAATTATCCGTCCCATCAAGCTCACTTACTTCGGCATTTGCCGGAAAGATAGCAGGTGTTATTGCAGTACAGCGCACCGGAGAGCCGGGTGCTGATGGAGCGAACTTCTGGATTCGCGGAGTTTCCACATTTGCCGGTCCTACCTCGCCATTGATTGTTCTGGACGGTGTGGAGGTGTCTTCTTCGGAGCTGAATGCTTTAGCTCCCGAATCGATAGAAAGCTTCTCCGTTTTGAAAGATGCTACCGCTACCGCTCTATATGGTGCAAAAGGAGCCAATGGAGTGATGATAATTACCACAAAAAGCGGAAGAGATATGGATAAGCCGAGAATAAATGTGCGTGTGGAAAATTACTTTTCGCAACCCACCAAAATTCCGAAGTTGGCGGATGGTGTAACTTATATGAAAATGTATAATGAGGGAGAATTGAACCGCAATCCCGATAGGGTAGAGCCCTATTTTTCGGATGATAAAATAGCAGGAACGATGGAAAATCGTAATCCATATGTCTATCCGAATGTGGATTGGTATAAACAATTGTTTAATGATCTTTCATCCAATCAGTCAGTGAATCTGAATGTAATGGGGGGTAGTCGGCGTGTGGATTATTTTATTAATGCCTCTATCTTTAATGAGCATGGCATGTTGAAGAATTATAGTCAGAATCAGTTTGATGACAACAATATCCGGCAAACGCGTTACTCTTTCCAGAGTAATATCAATGCACAGTTGACAAAGACTACGAAAGTTGGATTGCGATTGACTACACAAATCAAAAATTACTCAGGACCGAATGTAAATACTGCCACTCTTTTTACGAAAACTATGCAGGTAAATCCGGTATATTTCCCTGCTTATTTCCCGAATACGGGAAATGAGGATGTGAAACATATTATGTTCGGGCATAAGAAACAGTATGGCATCGAGAATCCGCTGGCTCTTTATCTGAGCGAGAAGAAGGATAATTTTGAAACAAATGTTCTTTCTACTTTTACCATTGAGCAGAAACTGGATTTTCTGACAAAAGGCCTGTCGGCTAAGGGGTTGATTTCTTTCCAGAATTGGAGTTCCTCTTCTTCGGTTTTGGGGTATACTCCTTTTACCTATGAAATCGACTCTTATGAACAGACCGGTGATGGTTCTTATGATTATGTGTTGTCTGAGGTACAGGCGGGTACGGAAGCAGTGGTGGTAAAGAACAGTTCTAATGGTGGAAACAGAACCTACAATTTGCAGTTATCTCTGGATTATAATCGTGTATTCAATCAGGTACATAATGTGTCTGCCATGTTATTGTATCACCAACGGGAATATAAAAGTCCGAGCAGCAACTTTTATGATACATTGCCTTTGCGGGAACAGGGCTTGGCCGGACGCGCCACCTATAATTATGACAACCGTTATTTTGCGGAATTCAATTTCGGATATAATGGTAGTGACAATTTCATGAAAGACAATCGTATGGGCTTCTTTCCATCGGTGGCGGTCGGGTATATGATTTCAAATGAGAAGTGCTTCGATACGTTGAAAGACAAAATAAGTTTGTTGAAGATACGTGCTTCGTATGGATTGGTTGGTAATTCATTTACTTCACCCCGTTTCCCATATATAACGGAGGTTAATCTGGGTGGTCGTGGTTATACTTTCGGTGAAGATTGGAACAATACGCAATACGGAGCGGCAATTGTGAAATATGGTGCTGAAAATGCAAAGTGGGAGACCGGTGAGAAAACAAATATAGGATTGGAACTCGGATTGTTCGATAGGTTGACTATCATAACCGATTTCTTCTATGAGATGCGAAAGGATATATTTATGCAACGCAGAACTATGCCTACGACAGTAGGTATCGGAGAAGCCCAACCGTATATCAATATGGGAAAGGTCGAGAATAAAGGAGTGGATATGTCTTTGGAATATAATCATGCTTTCAGACCGGATATTTTATTATCTGTCAGAGGGAACTTTACTTATGCTGCCAATAAGTTGATCGAGAAAGACGAGCCTCGGCAATTGTTTGCTTATCAGTCGGAAATAGGATTGCCACTGAATATGCCCTATGGCTTGGTCGCTGAAGGTTTGTTTAAGGATGAAGAGGATATTGCAAACAGTCCCAGGCAAACGTATGTGCAAGTTAAACCGGGAGATATCAAATATAAAGATATGAATGGAGATAATGTGATTGATGACTTTGATATGACTTATTCTGGAAATCCCGAAGTACCGCAGATTGTATACGGCTTTGGTGCTTCATTAAATTATAGGAAGATAGATGTGTCGCTGTTTTTTCAAGGGGTTGCCAAAACCTCTATCGTGATGAGTAGCATTCATCCGTTTGGTGAATACCAGTTCAACGTATACGATTTCATAGCAAAGGATTACTGGTCGGAAACAAATCCGGATCCCAATGCCGCATATCCCAGACTGTCGGATACTTCTAATACTAATAATACAGCCCGATCGGATTTTTGGATTCGTAACGGTGCGTTCCTTCGTTTGAAAAATGCAGAAATCGGATTTACGCATAAGTTTTTGAGAGTCTATGTCAACGGGACGAATCTGTTGACTTTTTCGAAGTTTAAATATTGGGATCCGGAAGTTGGATCCGGCAATGGTTTATCTTATCCCACATTGCGTGTAGTGAATGTTGGTTTACAGTTGAATTTCTAAAAGAAAGATTTTGGATTATGAAGAAAATAATTTTTATACTGGCCTTATTGGTTGGCCTTGCCGGTTGTAATTATCTGGACATCGTGCCGGATGACAAGGCGACTATCGACGATGCTTTTAAGAATCAGCTTGAAGCTCATAAATTCTTATATACGCTTTACTCTTACATACCCTTACATTCTAATTTCCGGAGAAATATAGACTGGGCTCCGACAGATGAATTTACTACTTCTCCGAACTGGGACAATTATTGGTTTCCATTCAGAGATATGCGGAATGGTTTCAATAACGCCAGTTATCCGACATTCAATTTTTGGTCTCATTATAATTCGCGGGTAAATTATTCTTTGTATGATGGTATACGTCAATCGTATTTGTTTTTGGACCGTATTGACGATGTACCCGATATAGAATCGGAAAATGCAAGAAAATGGAAAGCGGAAGCGCGCTTTTTGATAGCTTACTATCATTATTTGCTGTTGAGGTATTATGGGCCGATTGTTATTGTTGACAAGTTGATTCCGTTTGATGCACCCGAAGAAGAACTCTTTGCTTATCGCTCTACGTATGATGAATGTGTGGCTATTCTTGTTAAATGGCTGGATGATGTGGCCGAGGAGTTGCCATTAGTGTTGAATAGCGGTGATTATGGTAAACCTACAAAATTGGTGGCAAAGTCATTGAAAGCAAGGATTTTGTTATATGCAGCCAGTCCGTTGTTTAATGGGAACTCGGAATATTATTCTGATTTTAAGGATAACAGGGGAATTTACCTCATCAGTCAGGAGTATGATAAGGAAAAATGGAAAAAAGCAATGGACGCTGCTCAGGAAGCTATTACATTGGCAAATTCATTGAATTATCATTTATATAAATATGAAAAATCAAAGAAACCATTAGCGCCTTTTGATCAGGCGGTGGCTAATGCGCGCTATACAATGGTTGATAAGTGGAATAGTGAATTGATATGGGGATACACCGGATGGAACGAGGATTTGAACCACGAAGATTCCTATCAGTGTTTGGCGGCTCCTCGACTGAAGGATGGCGGCATTCCTTATGAAGGAGTTGCTCCTTCTCTGGCTATGGTCGAAACTTTCTATACGGATAAAGGACTTCCTATAGACGCTGATCCGGATTATAAATATGATGAAAGGTATCAGTTGGAAGAAGAACATGAGACGGCTAAGTTGAATTTAAACCGGGAGCCGCGTTATTATGCCTTCATCGGTTATGACAGGGGATCATTTGAAGTATCAGGCGATACGATTCAACTGAAGATGCGTTATCGTGAAGCGCATGGCAAACCGGCCAACTCAACGAATTATAGCTATACCGGTTTTCTGGTGAAAAAAGGAATTCATCCCGAGAGTTTATTTGAGTCGAAAAATAAGCAAGTGCTTGTACGCTATCCTTTTCCATTGATTCGCTTTAGTGAACTATATCTGAACTATATAGAAGCATATATTGAATATTATGGAAAGCTTGACGGAAAGGCATTGGGCTATTTGGATGAGCTGAGAGAAAAGAATGGTTTACCCAAATGGGAGAAGGTTAAGAACTTGGCAACAAGAGAAATTACACCGGAAGAATTGGTACGTACGGAGCGTATGATAGAACTTTCGTTTGAAGGCCATCGCTTTCATGATTTGAGACGTTGGAAATGGGGAGACAAATATCTGAACACACCTATCAATGGTTGTGATGTGAATGCTACTACTGCGGATAAATTCTGGCAGATCAAATCGACGGGAGAAGAAAAGCGGGTTTTTAGAACTCCGCAAGACTATTTGTTGCCGATTCATTCCGAAGATTTGAAAATCAACTATAATCTGGTACAGAATTTCGGTTGGTAATAAGAAAGAGTATGCGAATGAGTAAATTATTGATTATTGGATGTTTGTTGTGGCATGTTTCCATTGCTCTCGCACAGAATACATATCAGTTTACTGTGAATCCTACTGTAAAATATCAGGCGATTGATCATTTTGGAGCATCGGATTGCTGGACAATGTATCGGTTCGGCAAATACGCCACAGAAGAAAATATTGATAAAGTCGCCGATCTGTTTTTTAGTAAGGAGTTCGATGAAAATGGATTTCCGAAAGGCATCGGATTATCCATGTGGCGTATGAATCTGGGAGCCGGAAGCCATGACAATGCATTCCAGGCCTATCGTGATATAAGAGGGAGAATGCCGTGTATATTGAAGAAAAGCGGTTATTACGACATGGATTTGAATGGAAGTTGCGGTGGCCAATTCACGTTCTTGAAAAAAGCAAAAGAACGAGGGTGTGAGTACACTTTGGGATTTTGTAATTCTCCTCCTTATTTCATGACGCGTTCGGGATACACCACCGGAAATGAGGATTCGAGTAAGCCTTTGGAAGCAAAATACGCTTTGTCATTGAATCTTACCGATGAGGGTATCGAGGATTTTACGGACTATATGTCTGAAGTTGTAAAACGTACGGCAGATACTCACGGTGTTGCATTCGATTATATCGACCCGGTGAATGAGCCCGAATGGGGTGCATGGATGGGAGAGAACATGCATGCAACCAATTCGGATATTAAAAAAATTGCAATATCCCTAAATCGTAAATTGGTAGCTAAAGGCTTGGATACGAAGATAGCAATACCCGAATCGGCCCGTTTGGATTATTTATATTCCGTGCCGGCTGCTTCTGCACCTTTAAATGCATTGGATTATGGGAAGAAAATAGAGAATTTCTTTAGTCCGTCAGGGAGTGCTTATGTTGGAGATTTATCGAATATATCTCACCACATAGCCGGACATGGATATTTTACTACGGATCCGGCAACTCAACTGTTGCAGTACAGAAGTCATATTCCGGAATTGTTGGATAAGTTTGATGTGAAATATTGGATGACGGAATATTCGTTGGGAGATTCTTTTGATGAATACATGGATAATCAGTGGGGTGTGGATTTATCTATTAATTATGGTTTGTTTGTTGCGCGTATCATCCATGCGGACTTGGTGGTCGGCAATGCTTCTGCCTGGCACTGGTGGCTGGGGGTAACTGATGTGGATTATAAAGATGGGCTGATTTATTTGAGGCGGAATGGTGATTATAGAGTAGCCTATCAGATGATTGAGGATCCTAATGGCATTGCACCGGAAAAAGCATATAAAGAAGTTTATGGAGGCTGTGAGGTTGTACAAACCAAGCTGCTGTGGTGTTTGGGTAATTATTCACGTTTCATACGTCCCGGTGCCAGAAGAGTGTCCGTAACAAGTTCAGTCGGAACGAATAATATAAAAGGATTGATGGTTTCCGCTTTTGAAAATACGGATGGGGAGATTGTGGTTGTAGCGATAAATTATTCGGAAGAAGACCAACGTGTTATTTTTAATGTGAAACAGGACAACGAGTTCTATTTTCGACCTTATATCACTTCAGATAGGACGGAAGATAATTTGCGTCCTATGTCTTTGGTTAAATCGACCGAACCGTTCATCGTCCCTAAACGCTCGATTGTCACTTTGGTTCAGTCGGGAAATTCAACCGGCTTGGAGAAGGAAGTGTTTGCTTGCGATGAACATTTAAGGATAGAGACATATGCGGGTGGTTTTAAGATATTGAATGAAGATGTAAGCAGAGTCGAAGTATGGAATACATACGGACAACTATTAAAGAATGGCTCTGTTGTCGGATGCAAGGTCGATATAGAATTGCCGGGAGGAATGTATTTGGTCAGATGCCGGAATAGCGCCGGACGCGTGTTAATTGGAAAAGTAGTAATATAATTAGAGTCAATAATTATGAAAGTAAAAAAGATAACCGGACAGCTTGATAAATCATTGTTAGGTGTGTGTTTAATGGCATTTATGGGATGTTCTACTGTGTTGAATGCGCAGGTAAAAACAGAAGCTGATTATGTAAATCCATTAATAGGTACAGCCGCAAAAACGGCAGGGGGTGTTTTACCTTCGGTGGTCGTTCCATTCGGGAAAACCCATTTTTGTCCAATGACCAATCAGAATCATATTGGGCGTCCGCCTTATTATTATGAAGAGAATCAAGTTGTAGGTTTTATAGCTTCTCATCAGTCGGCGGTTTGGATGGGAGATTTTGGAGATGTTGTGCTTTTCCCAACCGTAGGGGAACCTGATGTGAACGAATCGACGCGAAAACTGTGGTTGGATCATGACAAAGAGTCCGCTCATCCCTTTTACTATTGTGCCGATTTGAAGACATATGATCGAAAGTCGGATATAAAAGCAGAAATTACTGCGTTGGCAAATTCTGGTATATTCAGGTTTACTTATGAGAAAGGGGCGGAGCCGGGGCTATTGATAGAGGCCAGCCGGGAGACGGGTTTTGCCGGATTTATAGTAATTGATACATTGAAGAATGAAGTGTACGGTTACAATCCGGATCGCCAGGATGCTTATTTAGGGCCTCCTTTACAAAATTTCAAAGGGCATTTTGTGATTCGGTTCAATAAAAAGATAAAATCTTTTGGGACATGGGACCGGACAGGGAAACAGCCTCGGAATGTAAAGAGGAAAGAGGAACTGGTTGGTGCTTATCTTACATTCGAGCAGACGGATAATAATATAGTGGAGGCATATTTTGCAAATTCTTTTATAGACCGGCAACAGGCTATAATGAATATGGATCACGAACTTACCGGGCAGAACTTTGATCAGATAAGAGATACAAACAAGAAGCTTTGGAATGATTTATTGAGTAGGGTACAGATAAAAGATGTTACCGATTCTACTCGTACCATTGTGTATACGGCTCTGTATCACACCATGCTTTTCCCCAGAATATTTTCGGAACAAGGGCGTTATTACAGTGCCTTTGATGATCAGATTCATGAGGGGGAATTCTATAGTACTTTTTCGTTGTGGGATACATTCAGGGCGCTGCATCCTTTGTTACTTTTGACAACTCCGGAACGGGTGAATCCGATGATTGCTTCTTTATTGAGAATGTATTCGGAGGGGGGATGGCTTCCCAAATGGCCGAATCCCACTTATACCTCGATCATGATCGGTACGCATGCAGATGCCGTCATTGCCGATGCATATGTCAAGGGATTTCGTGATTATGATTTGGCATTGGCTTATGAAGCTGTACGTAAAAATGCTTTTCAACCACCCTATGGAGATTCCGGAGGAGATCAATTTTATATAGGCGATTCTTGGAATAATGCAAAACCCTCTTTTCGACCGGCCGATGCGGGAAACTATTGGTGGGACAGAGCCTATTGGAATGGAGGATATGAGGCTCGTGGAGGACTGACCTGGTATATGAAGTATAACTTTGTTCCGGTAGATTATGCATCCGAGAGTGTCAGCCGTACCGTTGAGTTCTCATTAGATGACTATTGCATTGCGCAAATGGCGAAAGACATGGGGAAAGAAGAAGATTATCGTATGCTAATGGAGCGAAGCCGCTATTATAAAAATTTATACAATCCGGAAACGAAAAGACTGGCGCCACGTTATCACGACGGTAGATGGTATGAGCAGCCGGAGTGGGGATTTACAGAGGGGTCTTCGTGGACCTATCTGTTCGGTGCAATGCATGATGTGCCCGGGATGATTGAAATGATGGGCGGGAAGAAAGCCTTTTCTGCAATGCTCGACCGTAATTTTAAAGAGGATCATTATAGGCATGATAATGAGCCGGGACATCATTATATCTACCTTTATAATTGGACGCAGGAGGCATATAAAACCCAAGAACTGGCCCGTAAACACTCTCGTATAAACTATAATGCTGATCCTGCTTACGGAATAAACGGTAATGATGATCTGGGGCAGATGTCTGCATGGTATTTGTTTACTTGCATGGGATTTTATCCGGTTTCACCCGCCAGTGGCGAATATGCGATTGGGGCGCCTCAGTTCCCGGAATTCTCTATTTGTATGGGGGGGGACAGGACGAAGATTCTGTGTATCAAAGCAAAGAATCTATCCGAAAAAAACAAGTATGTAAAGAGTGTTTCAGTGAACGGAAAGAGGCTGAAAGCACCTGTACTAAAGCATGAAGATATAAAAGACGGGGGCGTAATTGTGTTTGAAATGGTAGATAAACCTGCCACATTTGGTAATAAGTAACTGGAGGGTGTATGAGAATTAGGTTTTGTTGGTTATTGTTGTTGGCTGTGGTCTGCTTGAGTTGTAATAGTGGTAAAGCTCCGGGCAAGTTTGAAATTGGTAAAAAGACATTCTTATTGGATGATAAACCTTTTGTTGTGAAAGCTGCCGAGATTCATTATCCACGGGTTCCGAGGGAGTATTGGGAACATCGTATCGAAATGTGCAAGGCATTGGGTATGAATACGATCTGCTTGTATATCTTTTGGAATCTTCATGAAGAGACAATGGGAAACTTTGATTTTTCGGGGAATAAGGATGTTGCTGCTTTTTGCCGTTTAGCTCAAAAGCACGGGATGTATGTTATTATTCGTCCCGGGCCTTATGTTTGTGCCGAATGGGAAATGGGAGGGCTTCCTTGGTGGCTGTTGAAAGAGGACAGTGTAAAACTCCGTACGTTGGATTCTCTTTATATGTCCAGAGTCGGAATTTTTATGGAGAAGGTAGGACAAGAACTGGCCGATTTGCAAATCACGCGTGGTGGTAATATTATTATGGTACAAGTAGAGAATGAATATGGTTCTTATGGTGTCGATAAGCCCTATGTTTCTGCTATCCGTGATATGGTCAGGAAGCATTTTGAAGTCGCTTTATTTCAATGTGACTGGAGCAGTAATTTTTTGGATAATGCATTGGATGATCTTTTGTGGACCATTAATTTTGGGACAGGTGCTGACATTGATGCTCAATTTGCCCGGTTAAAGGAAATACGTCCCGAATCGCCTTTGATGTGCAGTGAATTTTGGAGTGGCTGGTTTGATCATTGGGGAAGAAAACATGAAACACGGGATGGGGAAATAATGGTTGAAGGTTTAAAGGAAATGCTTGATAAAAACATTTCTTTTAGTCTGTATATGACGCATGGCGGTACGACTTTCGGGCAGTGGGGAGGAGCGAATAATCCTGCGTATAGCGCGATGTGTAGTTCATATGATTACGATGCTCCTATCAGTGAGGCGGGATGGGTGACAGATAAATATCTCGCTTTGCGTGAGATGCTTGCAAAATATGTTCCCGGAGGAGAACAATTACCGGATATACCCAAATCTTTTCCTGTTATGAAAATTCCGCCGATTCATTTTACGGAGGTAGCTCCTTTATTTGAGAATTTGCCGGAACAAAAGAATTCGGAACATATTCTTCCGATGGAGAAATTCGATCAAGGTTGGGGAACTATATTGTATCGTACAAAATTACCGGATGTTAAGTCGGGCACCGTATTAAGAATAACGGAACAACATGATTGGACTCAAGTGTACGTTAATGGTAAGCTATTGGGACGTCTCGACAGAAGGTTGGGAGAACAGGAGGTGATTTTACCTGCATTGAATGCAGGAGCTACATTGGATTTGCTGGTTGAAGCCATGGGACGTGTTAATTTTGATAAATCGATACATGACCGTAAGGGGATAACCGATAAGGTTGAATTGATAAGTCAAGAGAATATAGTAGAACTACGTGACTGGAATATCTATAACTTCCCGGTAGATTACTCTTTTGCAAAAGATAAGAATTACGTAGAATCTCCTGCAATCGATGAACCGGCTTATTATCGGGCTACTTTTACTTTGGATAAAGTTGCAGATACATTTTTGAGTATGGAAACTTGGGGAAAGGGTATGGTATGGGTCAACGGACATGCTATGGGACGGTTTTGGGAGATTGGACCTCAACAGACATTGTTCATGCCTGGATGTTGGCTGAATAAAGGTAAAAATGAAATTATAGTTCTTGATTTAAAAGGACCGGATAAGGCAGTCATAGAGGGCCTGGAAAAACCGATATTGGATAATTTACGGGTAGACGTTCCTAAAACGCACCGCGAGCAGGGACAAACGTTGGATTTAAAGCAAGAGAAAATTACGATGGAAGGGGCTTTTGAAAAACAATCCGGTTGGCAAACGGTGAAATTTCCGGTGCCGATAAAAGGCCGTTATTTCTGTTTGGAGGCATTAAAGTCTTTTGACGGCAGGAATGTGGCGGCGGTGTCGGAACTCAACATAATAGATGCAAACGGTCAGGTTATTCCAAGAGAAAAATGGGCAATAACCTATGCGGATTCAGAAGAGACTCGCAGCAGTAACCGAACGGCGGACAAGGTGTTTGATTTGCAGGAATCCACATTTTGGCAAACGGTAGATAATGTTGCTTATCCTCATCAGCTTGTAATTGACTTGCAGGATGAATATCAGATTGGCGGTTTTGCCTATCTGCCTTGCGTTGAGGTAAATAGTCCGGGAGCAATAAAAGAATATAGAGTATATGTTAAACAGACTGATTTTAAATATTAAGGCTATGAAACGGTATTTTTTATTGGTACTTATAATTCTGTTTTCTATTGATTATGTTGGTTCTCAGGTAAAAAGGTATCGTATAGAAACTTCTGAATCTCATCAAATAATGCAGCATTTTGGGGCTTCGGATGCATGGACCATGCAATATCTGGGACTTTGGCCGCAGGAGAAACAAGATCGGATTGCGGATTGGCTTTTTAGTATGGAGAATGATGCTGATGGAAAACCTAAGGGAATCGGACTTTCGTTATGGCGTTTTAACTTGGGGGCGGGTAGTACCGAGCAAGGTGAGGAAAGTCGAATATCTTCTTCGTGGACCCGAACAGAGTGCTTTTTACAGCCGGATGGAACTTATAGTTGGGATAAACAAAAGGGACAACGCTCCTTTCTGCGTTTGGCAAAAGAAAGGGGTGTGAATAGCTTTCTTGCCTTTTTGAACTCTCCTCCTGTTTATTTCACCCAAAACGGATTGGCAACAAATACAGGCCGTGACGGTACTTTTAATTTAAAACCCGATTGCTATGAGAAACATGCCCGTTTTATTGCTGACGTGTTGCAAGGCATTAAGGAACATGACGGAATAATGTTCGATTACATTTGCCCGTTTAATGAGCCGGACGGTTCATGGAACTGGGTTGGTTCGAATCAAGAAGGTAGTCCGGCCACCAATAATGAGATAGCCCGAATGGTGAGATGCTTAAATGACGAGCTTGTTTCCCGTCGGATGGACACGAAAATCCTGATAAGCGAATCTGCCGATTATAATTACCTGTTTCGTGTTCATGGACACGGAGACTGGAGACGGAGTTGTCAGATACAGTCTTTCTTCTCACCGGATAGTACGGATACTTATATTGGAAATTTACGGAATGTTCCTCATTTGATTGTCGGACACAGTTATTGGACCAATACTCCTTTGGATAACCTCCGTAACATACGGTGTATGTTGGCGGATACATTGAAGAAGTATAATCTTGATTTTTGGCAAACAGAAGTATGCATCATGAGTAATGATGAGGAAATAGGTGGTGGCGGTGGTTTTGACCGCACAATGAAAACGGCCTTATACGTCGGACGTGTCATTCATCATGATATTGTTTACGGAGGTGCTTCCGGTTGGCATTGGTGGCGTGCAGTAGGTGAGGATTATAAAGATGGACTTATCCGGGAATATTCTGATCCTCCTTACTTGGACGGTCGTGTTGAAGACTCAAAGCTGATGTGGGTTTTGGGAAATTATAGTCGGTTTATCCGCCCCGGAGCTGTTCGCTTGGGCGTCTCGGCTTTTGATGAGAAAGGAAATAGGATACAGGAAGGGGATACGGAGCAGAAAGGATTAATGTGTTCGGCATACAGGAATAAAGATGGTAGTTGGATAATGGTATTATTGAATTACGGGACGGATGACAGGGCTTTCTCTTTTGAATTGAGTGGTAAAAAGAAAAAAAGGGTGTGGAAACAATACCGCACATCTGATGACGAAAATGAAAATTTGTTACCGATAGGTAGTTGCCGTGAAGGAGAAGATATTAGAATTCCGGCTCGCTCTGTTATAACATTTGTTTCTAAAAAATAAGATTATGATGAAAGAAGTGAAATTTCAACCCGATTATACAAATTTGCTAAAGGTGATGTATAATCAAAAGCCAGATTATTTGCCATTGTACGAGCACCATATTGATGCCCCTTTTATTTCCAGATATACGAATGAAAAGGTAGAAATAGTGTCTAATAATTTGCCGGATTTGGACGAATACTTTAGAAAAACAATTCGCTTCTGGATGGAACATGGCTATGATGCTTTTGACTATGAGGCGGGCATTTGTGATATCATACCGGGGCATGGAGCTATTCTTGGAGGGATGCAAGGCCCGATTCAAGCCAGAGAGGATTTTGAAAAATATCCATTTGATGAGATTCCTGTTATATTTTGGGATACTTATAAGCCCCGGCTGGACACGATTCGTAAAGTACTGCCCAAAGGAATGAAAGCATATGGTGGATGTGGATATGGGATTTTTGAAACGGCCCAGGATCTGGTTGGTTATGAGAGTCTTTGTATCATGCAATATCTCGATCCGGATTTATTTGCAGATCTGTTTAGTCGGATAGGGGATATGTATGTGGAGTTGTGGACAAGAATGGTTGTCGAGTATTCTGATATATTTGTATTTTTCCGAATGGGGGATGATTTGGGACATAAGACGGCAACGATGCTGGAGCCGGATACTATTCGCCGGTTTATCTTGCCGCAACATAAACGGGTCATTGATGTCGTGCACGGTGGTGGTAAGAAATTCCTACTTCACAGTTGTGGAAACATTTTTGAGATCATGCCCGATATTTTGGCAAATGGCATTGATGCCAAACATTCTAATGAAGATCAAATTTGCCCATACAAAGTATGGATAGAAAAATATGCCGATAAGGTAGGGCTGTTTGGTGGCTTCGATATGAATTTTCTTATCTTGAATCCATACGATGTCGTATATCAGAAAGTATTGGAAGAAGGTACATTGTTTCGGTCGATGGCGAATGGGTATGGATTAGGATCGGGAAATTCAATTCCCGATTATATGAGTATAGATGGTTTCCGTGCTATGACGGATGCCGTTAAAGAAATAAGAAGACGTGAAAAACAACTAATATAAAAAGCGATGAACGAAATACTTGAAAAAATCAGAGAGTGTGTTATTGTTGGTAAAATTAATGCATCGACTCCTTTCCCTCCCGACATGAAAGGAATGCCTGGGGCATATGACTATACTAAGGAGGCTATAGAAAGCGGTATATCACCGGCCGATATTATGAATCGGGGCTTGGTCTCTGCGATGGATGAAGTGGGACAGCGCTTTGCTGAAAACAAAATATTCGTTCCTCAGATGCTACTCTCTGCAAAAGCGATGAATGCGGCGATGGAATTGCTGAAACCTTATTTTAACTCTGGAGCTGTCAGACGAAAAGGTACAGTTATTATCGGAACGATTTTGGGAGATTTGCATGATATAGGGAAAAATTTGTGCGGAATGATGATTGAGGGGGCCGGTTGGGAGGTGGTCGATCTGGGAGTCGACGTATCGTCGGACCAGTTTGTTGTTGCTTTGCAAGAACATCCGGATGCAGTTATTGGAATGTCTGCCTTGTTGACTACGACAATGACGAACATGGAACCTGCCATTCAAACTATTAAATCGTTTTCTCCAAATACGAAAGTGATGGTAGGAGGTGCTCCGTTGTCTCGTGAGTTTGCCAAATCGATCGGGGCAGATGCATATGGAAAAGATCCGCAGGAATCAGTGAAATGGTTGGATTCTTTAATAGCGTAGAGAATGCCTGAGTATAGAATACCATATTCTTCATTACAGATCTCTTTGGACGACTTCTCTGGGATATTTTCCAATACAACTGAAGCGGAGATGTTACGCATGGAATTAGAGACGGTTATTGAAATCGGTAAAGAATTGATAGCCCCCTGGGGGATGGTTCTTATTTTTGATGCGGTAGAGATTGGTGTGGATCGTTTTTGTGCCAAGGATATTCGTTTTGAATGTGGTAGGAAAATTGCCGGATCATTACGTGGAAGTGATAAAATTGGTGTATTTGTCTGTACGATCGGGGTAGAAATTGTTTCCGCATACAATCGTTTTACAGCTTCGGGTGATTATCTGAAAGCCTATTTTTTGGATATATTCGGTAGTATTGCAGTAGAAAAAGCGATGGATAACATACAGGGACAACTGAAAGAGGAATTTTCTAAAAAAGGTTTTGGAATGACGAATCGTTTTAGTCCGGGATATTGTAATTGGTTGGTGAAAGAGCAGAAAAAACTGTTTTCACTGCTGCCGTCCACTCCTTGTAACATTCAATTAAGCGAGTCGTCTTTGATGATACCGTCAAAGTCGATAAGTGGTATTATTGGAATTGGGACATCGGTTCGTTTTGTAGAACACAATTGCTCTTTGTGTGGAATGCAAAATTGCTTGTATAGAAAAAAGTTACATAATATAGATTATTAAGATGCGAACACAAACCTCTATAAAAAATATATTGCCTGTTCTGTTTGGATTTTGGGTAATGGGATTTGCTGATGTAATTGGCATCTCAGTAGCTTATGTAAAAGAACAGTTTGCATGGAATGAAACAGAAGCCGGTTTTTTACCGTTTATGGTATTTATCTGGTTCTTGGTTTTATCTGTCCCCGTTGCTGTATTGATGAATTGTATCGGTAGAAAAGTAACTGTTCTGGTTAGTATGGTATTCACTTTTGTCGGCATGGTGTTACCTTTCTTTTTTTTCAATGAGATTGTTTGTTATCTGGTATTTGGGCTTCTTGGAATTGGGAATACGTTCTTGCAGGTATCACTAAATCCTTTAGTAACGAATGTGGTTCATGGAAAATTGTTGACCAGTGCATTGACTGCCGGGCAATTGGTGAAAGCCGTATCGGCTTTTGTAGGACCTATACTGGCTGCACTTTGCTCTTTACAACTTGGAAACTGGGAACTTATGTTTTTGATTTATGCGGGCATAACGCTTTTTTCTACATTTTGGCTGTTTGTAACGCCTATCCCTAAAGAAGAAATAACTGACCGGAGTAGTTTGTCGATAAAGTCAACTGTACTATTATTGGGAAAAACAAAAATATTGTGGCTATTCTTCGCTATAATTTGTGTGGTGGGGTTGGATGTTGGTATGAATACAATTGTTCCCAAACTTATGGTTGCTCGTTTGGATCAAGCTAAGGAAATAGCAGGATATGGTGCGAGCTGGTATTTTGCAGCCCGGACATTGGGAGCTTTTCTGGGAGTTTTTATTCTTTCTAAGATGTCGGAAAGAGTCTATTTTAGTGTCAATATGCTAATTGCTTTGATTGCCGTAGTATATTTAGTCGAGGCATTTTCATATACTGCTATTCTTATTGGAGTTTGTGTGATAGCATTTTGTGCTGCAGGTATATTCTCTGTAATCTATTCCGTTGCATTAAGGCTTTTTCCGGATAAAGCAAATGAAGTGTCCGGTTTGATGATAACAGGAGTTTCCGGTGGTGCCTTGATTCCATTACTTATGGGAATGGCGATAGATTTGTGTGGGACGTTGAATGCGGCTCTCGCCGTATTAGGGTTATGTGTTGTCTATTTATTGGCATGCTCTTTCCGGATTACGGGGTTTAAAATGAAATAATGTAAAAAAAGAAATGTGATGAAAAAATGGATTAATCAGATACTGGAAAATAAAGAAGTGGCTGCACTTCCAATTATGACACACCCGGGTATTGAACTGATAGGAGAAACTGTGAGACGTGCAGTGACTGATGGAGATATACATTATAGGGCTATTCGGGCGGTTACGGAACACTACCAAACAGCCTCTTGTACCGTTATTATGGATCTGACGGTTGAAGCGGAAGCATTTGGAGCGGAAATAAAATTTCCGGAAGATGAAGTGCCGACGGTTATCGGTCGTTTGGTAGCTGATTCGGAATCGATACAAAAAATGCAGATACCCGATTTGAGTGGAGGACGCATCCCGGAATATTTGAAGGCTAACGAATTAGCTGTCAGAAATATTAAAGATAAGCCCATATTTTCGGGTTGTATAGGGCCTTATTCTTTGGCGGGTCGTTTATATGATATGTCCGAAATAATGGTGGCTATTTATATTGCACCGGATATGGTTCTTGAATTGTTGGCTAAATGTACTGAGTTCCTTATAAGCTATTGTAAAGCTTTGAAAAGTATTGGTACAGCCGGTGTTGTGATAGCCGAACCTGCTGCCGGATTACTTTCTAATGAAGACTGTGTAACGTATTCTACCGATTTTGTGAAGCAGATAGTCGATAAGGTACAGGATGATAATTTTACGGTTATCTTACACAACTGTGGAAATACAGGACAATGTACTCAGGCGATGGTAGCAAGTGGAGCGAACGCACTTCATTTTGGCAATAAAGTAGATATGGCCAATGTTATAAAAGAATGCCCTTCTAATGTATTGGTTATGGGTAATATAGATCCGGTGGGTATATTGAAACAAGGTGACCGGAATTTGATATTTCGGGAGACTAAAAAGCTATTAGAAGATATGTATAAATATTCTAACTTTGTGATATCTACAGGTTGTGATGTTCCTCCCCATGTTCCGGAAGAAAACATTAATGCGTTTTTTGATAGTATTAACAGTTTTAATTCCAAGCAGGGTTAAAGTTGATGAACATCCCGGTTATTTATTCTTCTGTTTTTTAAGAGGAATATTATTTCTTAACTGTAAAGAAACGTATTTTGCTATGAGAAAATGTAATTTAACATAGGCTTAATATTGTGTTTCCTTGTGGTAGGATATTGCATTTTTCTTTTTATAAAGTGTGTATTCAGTATAAAAACAGGCATTTCGAGCATCCTGTTATGAAGGAAAAAGACAATTGATAAAGAAAGAATGCGAACGTATCCGAAAATTCGGGCATGCTCGCATTCTTTTTTTAAGTAGGTCTTTATTTCTTCTTTTTATAGTATATCCCTATGACTGCTATTACTCCAATGAGCAATAATATCAGTGCACCATAAGCAATCCCCTCTGTCACATGCAGGCTCTGCGGGTCAAAGCGCATCTCGATCGTGTGTGTACCGGCCGGAACATTCATGGCACGCAAAATATAATTTGCACGGGCTATATCCGCCGGCTGGCCATCAATGGTTACCTGCCATCCCGGCTGGTAATAGATTTCGGAGAATACGACCACACCGTCTTTGGGAGAAGAAGTCTCATATATCAGGTGGTTAGGCTTATAGCTGACAAGTTTGACGGTACTTGCTGAATCGACATTCAAGCCTTCGGTCACCCCTTTCAGGATATCTTTAAATTTGACATCGACGATGGCCGTATTTTTCAGGTCTACTTTACCTACGGCATCGATCTCTTCGTTGGCATTGTCAACGTATTGCACTTTGTCGACGAACCAGGCATTACCGTACGCGTATGGATTCAGAATAGGGGTTGTTTGTCCCTGCTGGTTGACAGGGAAAATGAAATACTTCGTATTCAGCATATTCAATACCTGGAACTTGCCGGCATCTACACTGTCCATTTCTCCACCGGACGCTGCTACCTCCTTAAAGGCTACTTGCATTTCGGGTTTGATGTGGTGGTCTATCATTTCCTGATAACGGCGCAATTTGGCGGCATGGTATCCACCGACGCTTTTGTGCCAGTAAGCAGTGTTGTTTTCGTCAAATGTGGAGGTGGCAAAGTTTAGTACCCGGTAGTCCAAGCTCTTGTCTTGCAGAATCAGTTCGTCGGCTTTGGTCTTGTTGAATGTTTCTGTCCGAATGGAATGGGGTACAAACTGGTCATCATGGAGATAACGTTTGTTGACGGTCCACATATCCCCCAAACAAAGCAGCGCAATGCCCGCGATGGTAAATGATTTGCGCAACTTGCCCGTTGCATAAAGCCAAAGCAACGCACAGCCGATGGCTATGATGATAAAGCTGCGCAGGGCATCGGCACTGACAAGTGCTCCGCGCATGTCTGTAAGGCTGGCCAAAATGCCGGAAAGTTCGTTAGCAGGTATCATCTGCTGGTCGACGGCATTTTGAAGCATCTGAACCTCCCGGGCAGATACAAAACCGGAATTGAGACTACTGGGGGCTATGAACAGCAGTAAGGCAACGCCGGCAGTCAGTACGAAACTAATGCCGAATGCTTTTTTATCTTTCTTCCATATGCCGGGCTCTTCTAAAATGCGCTTTAAGGCAAAGATGGCCAACAGGGGTATTGTGAACTCTGCAATGACGAGAATAGACGATACTGCACGAAACTTGTTGTACATCGGGATATAATCGATGAAAAAGTCCGTCAACGGCATAAAGTTCTTACCCCATGACAGGAGGATGGAGAAGAGTGTTGCTCCGACCAATGCCCATTTCAGAGGCCCTTTTACGATAAAGCATCCTAAGACGAACAGGAATAATACGAATGCGCCTACATAGACGGGGCCTGCTGTCCAAGGTTGGTCACCGAAATATTGCGGGAACGAACTATATAATCCGCCGTACATCGGGTTTGCTTTTTTCATGGCCGTATCGCTTTGGCTGAGGACAGCGCCGGAAGAACCACCTTTAAAGTTGGGAACAAGCAGCGTCCATGTTTCTCCGATACCATAACTCCAGTTTGTAATGTAATCGCGGTCTAATCCGCTACTGGTCTGTTTGGCTGCATCCCCGGTTTGAACCAGTTCGCTTTTACTGCGCATGGTTTCTTTACTGTATGTGTAAGTGTGGTAAAGATTGGTAATATTGGTTGCCACACCGACAAGGGCCGCCACTATTAATATGGCACTTGCCTTGAAGAACTTCGGTAGTGTTTTGTTACGCCATGCGTCTTCAAAGTAAGCCCCTACAAAAAAGAGGATGACGAACAGGAAGTAATAAGACATCTGTACGTGGTTCGATGTAATCTGTAGGGCAATGAAGACGGCAGTGACAATACCACCTAATAACAGACGCCCCCGGTAGGCAAGGACAATACCGGCTAGAGTAGGCGGTATGTAAGCAAGAGTGATGAACTTCCAGAGGTGTCCGGCGGATATTAATATGAAAAAGTAGGAGGAGAATGCCCACATGATTCCTCCTAATCCGGCAAGCCAGGCCGGTATGCCGAATGCTCGCAGCAAGATGTAGAAACCGAGCATCAGAATAAATGTCAGGCTGACATAATTGGGTAGAAACAGCTGATACACTTTCTGTACCCACTGCAACGGTTTACTCGTGTCGTAAGAGGGGGCTATCTGATAGGTTGGCATACCGCCGAAGATGGAATTTGTCCAACGGGTACGTTCGCCTGTCTGTTCGTAGTACTCTTTGGCTTCTTGTCCGGCACCGGCACCGGCAGCAATATCATGCTGGAACAAAATGCGGTTCTCTATGTCCGCCGGAAAAAAGTAGACGAAGGAAATCAGAATAAATGCCAGAATGGCAATGAGGTCGGGAAGAAATTTTTTCATTTACAATTTGACGATTTACGATTTACAATTGAAATTTGTATCATTTACGATTTGACGATTTACGGGTTCAGATGTTGATATCCAAAGGCTGTTATCAATCGTAAAATCGTAAATCGTCAAATTGAAAAATTAATAGCGATAGTGATCCGCTTTATATGGACCGTCTACCGATACGCCGATATATGCAGCCTGTTCGGGAGTTAGTTTTGTCAGTTTCACACCTATCTTCTCAAGATGCAGACGAGCTACTTCTTCATCAAGATGCTTAGGCAAACGGTATACATTGATATCGTATTTTTTGTTGAACAATTCGATTTGTGCCAATGTCTGGTTAGTGAAAGAATTGCTCATTACAAATGACGGATGCCCCGTTGCACATCCTAAATTTACCAGACGTCCGTCGGCCAGCAGGATGATGCTGTGACCGTCAGGGAAATAATACCGGTCTACCTGTGGTTTGATATTTACACATTTGATACCGGGGTAGTGTTTTAATGCATCCACTTGTATTTCGTTGTCGAAGTGTCCGATATTGCAGACGATAGCCTGGTCTTTCATCTGTTCCATATGGTCGATACGGATAATGTCGATATTACCGGTAGTCGTTACAAATATATTTCCCTCTTTGCACGCGTCTTCCATAGTTACTACTTCGAAGCCTTCCATAGCCGCTTGTAAAGCACAGATCGGATCTACTTCCGTTACCAAAACACGCGCTCCGTACGAACGCATGGAGTGTGAGCAGCCTTTTCCTACATCACCATAACCGCAAACTACTACCACTTTGCCGGCAATCATCACGTCTGTTGCGCGTTTGATGCCGTCTGCCAATGATTCACGGCAACCATACAGATTGTCGAATTTCGATTTGGTTACCGAATCGTTTACGTTGAATGCCGGGAAAAGTAATTTTCCTTCTTCCTGCATTTGATACAGACGGTGTACACCGGTAGTCGTTTCTTCGGATACGCCACGTACTTCGGCGGCAACACGGTGCCAACGGCTATTATCTACTGCCAATACTTTTTTCAGAATGGCATTCAGTTCGATTTCGTCTTCGGCATGCACTTCTTTATCTAATACGGCAGCATTGTTTTCTGCTTCATATCCCACATGGATCATCATGGTGGCATCACCGCCATCGTCTACAATGACAGTAGGACCTTTACCACCGGGGAAGTTCAAAGCTTGAAGAGTACACCACCAATAGTCTTCCAGTGTTTCGCCTTTCCATGCATATACGGCAACGCCCGAAGCGGCAATGGCTGCTGCTGCATGGTCTTGTGTCGAATATATATTGCAAGAACACCAGCGTACCTCTGCACCCAATGCAACGAGTGTTTCAATCAGTACGGCTGTCTGGATAGTCATGTGCAATGAACCCATAATACGGGCGCCTTTCAATGGTTTGGATTCTCCATACTTTTCGCGAAGAGCCATAAGGCCGGGCATTTCTTTTTCTGCCAGATCGATTTCCTTGCGTCCGAAGTCTGCAAGTTTAATATCTGCCACTTTGTAGGGCAGTGTAGAGAATAATTCTGTAGACATATTTTAATTTGTTTAAAAAATAAAAGTAGTTGCAAAGATAGAACTTTCTGATTAGTAGGACAAAAGCTATCGTTCTTTTTTAATCAATAATAACTTCGATGATGCCGTAGTTTTAATTGTAAATGTTATATATTTGCATGCTTATGGGCAATATATACAACAAAACGGATAAAAATCTAAAGAATCTTTATGGGACTATATGATCAGAAAACGAAAGATGAACTTCTTGAAATTGTAAAAGAATTGGAGAGAAAGGTGGAGGACCTTACCTCGGAGTTGTCTTCGTTGGAAACAGGAAGATTCCGGGATAAATATAGTACCCGTATTTTAGATGCATTGCCTGATATGCTTACTGTCTTTGATCATGATGCAAATATTATAGAACTTGCTTCTTCTCCGGAAACAAACCATGTGGAGGGTACTACTACAGAAAGTATTGTTGGTGCAAATGTAAAGGATATTGTACCTGAAAAAGCTTACGAGAGTGTTCGGGAAAACATGGATAAAGTGATAGAGACCGGTAAGGGATCGATAGCTAAACATTCGTTGATGCTCGATGGAGTTTGGCATCATTATGAGAATCGAATTTTTCCGCTTGATGATAAATATTTGCTTTGTATGTGCCGTGATGTCTCGGAAAAGGTGAAAGTCGAAGGGGTGAATGCCATTCAGCGAAACGAAATAATTCGTCTTAATTCTTTAATGCAGGCCATATTGAATAATGTGCCTGTATATTTATTTATAAAAGACACCGGTAATGATTTCCGCTATCTTTATTGGAACAAGGCTTTTGCGGACCGAACCGGCATTACAGCGGAATTTGCTGTAGGTAAAACGGATGTGGAAATTTTCCGTAGTGATGAGGAGGTCAGACGTTTCAGAAAGGGAGACTTAGCCGTGATGGAGGCCGAGAAGGTAGAGTATTTGGAAGAATATACTACGCTAACTGGTGATACGCGTACCGTGGCAATGATAAAAACACTTGTACCTTCCGGTAATAAGCAACCTTATATTGTCGGAGTAGGATGGGATATGACCGATATTAAAAAGACGGAAAAAGAACTGATCGATGCCAGAGTCAAGGCAGAGGAAGCCGATAAACTGAAATCTTCTTTTCTCGCCAATATGAGCCACGAGATACGGACACCTTTGAATGCAATTGTCGGTTTTTCGAAACTTATCATCGAATCCGGAGATAAAGAAGAACAATCCCAATATGCAGAGATTGTAGAAAAGAATTCCGGTTTGCTGCTAAATCTTTTTAATGACATTCTCGATTTATCTGCTTTGGAAGCCGGATCGCTGAAATTTTCGATAGGATCGGTCAGAATGAGGGATATATGCGCCCGGTTGTATCATCAATATTGCGATTCCGTTCATCCCGGAGTAATCCTTGTGTTTGATGAGGTTGACTCGGACTTGTGTGTGCAGGGTGATTGGGACCGTATTTCTCAGATATGGCTGAATTTGCTTAGTAATGCTATCAAATTCACTTCCGAAGGAGAGATTCATTTCGGTTTTGAGAGAAAAGGGGGGATGATTCAAGGATATGTGTCCGATACGGGTATCGGGATTCCGGTAGAACGTGCTGCAACCATTTTTAGCCGTTTTGGGAAAGTCAACGATTTTGTTCAGGGAACCGGACTCGGACTGACTATTTGCCGGATGTTAGTTGAAAAAATGGGAGGACGTATCTGGGTGCGTTCAAAAGTAGGAGCAGGGACTATATTTTATTTTACGCTTCTGATGGTATGCAAAACCAAAGGATGATATAAAAAATCCGCTTTACAAATCATTATAAATTTTTGTATTCAGATTTATAATGATTCATGAAGCGGATTTTTTGAATAAAACCGGTTTATATGATTTCGATGCCTTGTTCTTTGCAAAGCTGTAATCCCAAATCCTTCAGCTTGAATTTCTGTATTTTACCACTTCCTGTCATTGGAAATTCATCGATAAAGAATACATATTTAGGGATTTTATAACGGGATATTTTGTTTTTGCAGAATTCTCTTACATCCGATTCGTGCATTTTCACTCCTTCATGGAGAATGATGAAAGCACCTACGGCTTCACCATATTTTTTGGAGGGGATACCTGCAACCTGTACATCTTTTACTCCTTCGAGTTTGTAGAGGAATTCTTCTATTTCACGCGGATAAATATTTTCTCCTCCACGAATAATCATATCTTTAATGCGTCCTGTGATACGGTAATTCCCATCTTCATCTTTGATACCGAGATCACCCGAATGCAGGAAGTTGTTTTTATCGAGTACTTCCGCCGTAGCTTCCGGGTTCTTATAATATCCTTTCATGGTGTTGTATCCACGATTACACATTTCGCCTTGTACGCCTATGGGACATTCTTCTCCTGTTTCCGGATCGATAACTTTTACTTCCGTAAATTCGAAATCACGTCCTACAGTATTACAACGGACATCAAACGGGTCGTCAATACGGGAGGCTGTCATGCCCGGAGCGGTTTCGGTGAGCCCATATACGCTGGTCACTTTCATGTACATTTTCTCTTCTACCTGTTTCATCAGTTCGACGGGACAAAGCGAACCTGCCATAATTCCTGTGCGGAGACTGGACATATCGAACATGTCGAACATCGGATGATGCAGTTCGGCTATGAACATGGTAGGAACTCCGTAGAGTGCGGTACAGCGTTCTTTGTGAATGGATGCCAGTACTACAAGCGGATCGAAACGTTCTACCATCACTTGGGTGCAACCATGGGTCAGGCAGTTCATGGTGGCTAATACTACACCAAAACAATGGAATAGAGGGACACAGCAACATAATTTATCGTCTGCCGTGAATTTCATGTGCTCACCGGTAAGAAATCCGTTATTGCTGATATTGTAGTGGGTGAGCATTACTCCTTTAGGAAAACCGGTGGTTCCCGATGTGTATTGCATATTTACCACATCGTGGCAATCTACCTGGTTCTTGAGTTGGGTTAACTCTTTATCTTCTACATTATTTCCCAACAGAAGAATTTCTGCGGTATTGTACATACCTCTGTATTTCTCTTGCCCAACATAGATGACGTTTTTCATATATGGAAAGCGTTCGCTTTTCAAATGACCGCGTTCGCAAGTTTTAAGTTCCGGGAGCATGGTGTAGGTCATTTGTACGAAATCACTGTCTTTTTCACCGTTTACGATGCAGAGTGTATGCATGTCGGAATTCTGGCAAAGATATTCCAGTTCCGCCTGTTTGTAATTGGTATTTACCGTTACATAAACGGCACCTATCTTTGCACAGGCATATAATAGAGTAAGCCAGTCGGGAACGTTTGCCGCCCAAATGCCAACGTGCGTTCCTCTTTCTACTCCGATGGCGATAAGTCCCTTTGCCATATCGTCTACACGGTGGTTGAACTGTTTCCATGTAAAGCGAAGGTTCCGGTCGGAGTATACTATATATTCTTTGTCAGGGGTTGTTTCTGCCCAATGCTCAAGCCATTGACCAAGAGTTCGATTGTATAATTGCATAATTAATGATTAAGAAAGGAAAGGGGGAAGAATGGAGATGGGAGAGGTAAACTGCGCTATCATGCTGCATAGTACTTCTCTATTCTCCCATCTCCATTTTCCCATCTTTAAATAGGTGTATAAATTACTGCCAGGATTTTTGCAGCCTGACCTTCGTAGGCATGTACGTGGTGAGGGACGATGGAATCATAATAAATGCTGTCTCCTTCTTCGAGCAGATAGGTGGCTTTGCCATAGCTGATTTCCATAATGCCTTCCATTACAATAATGAATTCTTCTCCTTCATGAGAGGAAAGAACAAAATCATTGTCCGATGTCGGAGCTACATCAATAATGAATGGCTCCATATGGCGGTCCGCTTTCGATTTTGACAAAGAATGGTACTCCATATGCTTGCGCGAGTGAATGGCATTGTTGGAGAAACTGATTGTATCTTTTGCCTCCTCCTTGCGACATACTACAGGCCCTGTTTCGTCCTGATCGTCAAGAAATGTTCCGAGACGTACCCCCAATACGCGGGCTATTTTGATAAGCGGAGCCAAAGAGGGGAGATCGATATTTCCTTCAATACGTTCCACCTGTTCGATAGCCAAACCGGAGCGCTGGGCCAGTTCTTCTATGGTAATCGATTTGTCTTCGCGGAGTGCTTTGATTTTTTCTCCGACAATCTTGCTTGTATCCATATTGATAGTATTTAATCTTAATAAGGTTATAATTTAAAATCGTTAGGGTGCAAAAATAACAAATTCTTTATATCGCAGCAATTATAATAGTGAAAAATGTCAATTTTGCACAGAATAACAAAAGGCCGTTTCCTTTTGTAAGGGAACGGCCTTTTCAATTTTGTTCAGAACAAATAGATTACTTACGCAATCCAAGAGTTTTGATGATAGCACGATATCTTTCGATATCTTTTGCTTTCAAGTAGTCGAGCAAGCGACGACGCTTACCTACCAACATTGTTAAAGCTCTTTCTGTACTATAATCTTTTCTGTTGAGCTTCATGTGCTCAGTCAGGTGAGAAATACGGTATGAAAACAAAGCTATCTGCGCCTCAGCTGAGCCAGTATCAGAGTTAGACTTTCCGTACTTTTCAAAGATTTCTTGCTTTTTAGCAGCATCTAAATACATAATTCTTAGATTTTTTAAATATATAAAATTTTTCTTTTGAGCGTGCAAAGATAGCCATTATCTTTATATCTCACAACGTTTTGCAGGAAATATTTTGTTGTATAGTATATATTTTCTAATCCATTTTCGTACCTTTGTGCCCAAATAATAGGTATTATATGCAAAATATTAGAAACATTGCAATTATTGCCCATGTTGACCATGGGAAAACGACGTTAGTCGACAAGATGCTTTTGGCCGGAAATTTATTCCGTGACAATCAGACGAACGGTGAACTAATTCTGGATAACAATGACTTGGAACGCGAACGGGGGATTACGATTCTTTCTAAAAACGTTTCTATCACTTATAACGGAACTAAGATTAACATTATTGATACTCCGGGGCACAGTGACTTCGGTGGCGAAGTAGAACGTGTACTTAATATGGCTGACGGGTGCATCCTGTTAGTGGATGCTTTTGAAGGGCCGATGCCTCAGACGCGTTTTGTATTGCAGAAAGCGTTGGAAATCGGTTTGAAACCCATCGTTGTGATAAATAAGGTGGATAAGCCGAACTGTCGTCCGGACGAAGTTCATGAGATGGTATTTGATCTCATGTTCAGCTTGGATGCGACGGAAGAACAGCTTGATTTTCCAACCATCTATGGTTCGGCTAAGAACGGCTGGATGAGTACTGACTGGCAAAAGCCTACAGAATCTATCACTCCGTTGCTGGATTGCATTGTCGAGAACATCCCGGCTCCTACACAATTGGACGGTACACCTCAGATGCTGATTACTTCACTCGATTATTCCTCATATACAGGTCGTATTGCAGTAGGCCGTGTGCATCGTGGTACTTTAAAAGAAGGCATGAATGTATCGTTGGCTAAACGGGACGGTAGTTTTGTAAAGACAAAAATCAAGGAGGTACATGTTTTTGAGGGACTGGGACGCGTGAAAACGACCGAGGTTTCTTCCGGTGACATCTGTGCTTTGGTGGGTATCGACGGTTTTGAGATTGGTGATACTATCTGTGACTATGAAAATCCGGAAGCATTGCCGCCTATCGCTATCGATGAGCCTACGATGAGTATGTTGTTTGCTATCAACGATTCTCCGTTCTTCGGAAAGGATGGTAAATTCGTGACTTCACGCCATATTCATGACCGCTTGATGAAAGAGTTGGATAAGAATCTGGCGCTTCGTGTTCGCAAAAGTGAAGAAGATGGTAAATGGGTGGTTTCCGGTCGTGGTGTGCTCCATCTGTCTGTGCTTATCGAGACGATGCGTCGCGAGGGATATGAGTTGCAGGTAGGTCAGCCGCAGGTTATCTATAAAGAGATCGACGGTGTGAAGTGCGAGCCTATCGAAGAATTGACAGTCAATGTGCCGGAAGAATATTCAAGTAAAATAATCGATATGGTGACTCGTCGTAAGGGCGAGATGACGATGATGGAAAGCAACGGTGAACGGGTAAATTTGGAGTTCGATATGCCGTCGCGCGGTATTATCGGTTTGCGTACCAATGTGTTGACTGCTTCTGCCGGTGAAGCGATCATGGCTCACCGCTTCAAAGAATATCAACCGTACAAAGGAGAAATAGAACGTCGTACCAATGGTTCTATTATCGCTATGGAGAGCGGAACGGCATTTGCTTATGCTATTGATAAGTTGCAGGATCGCGGTAAGTTCTTTATTTTCCCGCAAGAAGAGGTATATGCCGGACAGGTAGTCGGAGAGCATTCTCATGATAATGATTTGGTGGTAAATGTCACTAAATCGAAGAAACTGACCAATATGCGTGCTTCCGGTTCGGATGAAAAAGTCCGTTTGATTCCTCCCGTACAGTTTTCTTTGGAAGAAGCCTTGGAATATATCAAGGAAGATGAATATGTAGAGGTAACTCCGAAAGCAATGCGTATGCGCAAAGTGATTCTGGACGAGACAGAGCGTAAGCGCGCGAACAAGAATTGATATTTTACAATATAGTAAGTAAAAGCCTGACAGAATACCATTTGTCAGGCTTTTCTTTTTTTAGAACGCTTTTTTGATATGACAATACTGTAACATTTTGATATTTTAAATATTGGACACTTGATGGATTTAAAATATTACATTACTTTGTAGAGTAATCTTTAAAAACATTATAATCATGAGGAAATTATTACTTTCATTATTTACAGTAGTTGCTGCTTTGAGTATGGCAAATGCAGGAGAAGTAACTTTTGATTTGACACAACCTGACTTGTTTGGTTTTGCGGTGCCGGCTGCATCTTCGGGAACAGATCTTAATGATGGTACTTTGGAGGCAGGTAATGTCGTTATTACTTCGAAAAAGGTAGCTAAGAATGATACTCGTTTCTGGGCCCTTAACACAGGAACGGTTGAAGGGCTTCGTGGGTATAAAACTTCAACTTTGACGTTTTCTACTACTAATGGTGAGATTATTACCGAAATTAAGTTTGAAGGTGCGGCTATTTCTGCTAAACACCTTACATTTGATAATGGATCTTACACAAGTCCTACATGGATCGGTTCGGAAGGTGTAGTTGTATTGACTTTTGCTGATACAGGTAAAATTAGTGCAATAACAGTTACAACAGCTTCTGCAACTGGTGTTCAAGAACCAAGATTTTCACTTGCTGAAGGTACTTATTATGTAGCTCAGGAGGTTGAATTGTCTTGCGGAACAGTGGATGCTACTATTCACTATACAACTGACAATAGTGATCCTACTACATCTTCTGCTACTTATAGTAGTCCTATCAAAATAGAAACTACCACGACAATTAAAGCTATTGCAGTGAAAGGTGGTGACAAGAGTGATATTGCTTCTGCCACATACACAATTGCTGAGCCTGCAACGGTTGAAAATATAACTGCTTTTAATGAATTGTCTAAAGAAACTGTTGTTAAGTTTGTCAATCCGGTTAATGTTATTTATCAAAATGATGTATATTTGTTTGTCCAAGATGCAACTGGAGCACTTCAGATTTATGGAACGATTGGACAAACATACAAGAATGGTAATGTAATTCCTGCTGGTTTTATGGGTACAGTTGATGTGTATAGTGGACTTATCTAGATGAAACCTATGATGGAAACGTTTGAGCCTGCTGCTGATGGTGCGGTTATTGAGCCGGTTGTAGTTACGAGTCAGGAAGTAAGTGATAATATGGTGAACAAATTGGTGAAGATAATGAACGCTACTTTAACTCTTGATGACGGTAAGAGTAAAAATTATACTTTGACCGATGATAAAGGACAAATAGCTGTTTATGATCGTTTTAAAGGGGTTACGGTGCCAGATCTTGAGAAAAAGTATGATATTACAGCTATTGTGAATATCTTTAATGGAGCCATTCAGTTGTTCCCGATAGAATATAAGGAATCCGAAGGTGGTGTAGGTTTTGCTGATGTTGAAAGTGCTTCTTCAATTGTTGCCGCCGGTGATAAAGCTATCAATATCGATGCTGCTGAAAATGCCCAAGTACTTGTAGTGAATGCAGTCGGACAGGTGGTTGCGAATAAGGCGATTACTGCCGGTGCTAATACCATTGATGTGCCTGCCGGTTTTTATGTTGTTAGAGTGAATAATGCTGTAACAAAAGTTATTATTAAGTAAATGGCACATATGTGTAAAAGTAAACAGATTGTTTTTATTCAATTGAGAGACGATTCTGGAAAATTGAATAAATAAAAATATGTTTTCTGATAAAGAGCCTGGTATGCTGATTACATCCGGGCTTTTTTTATTGTTGTTTTAAAATAGCTTCTCCAGGAATTCCACCTCTACAATGCGTAAACTATTTTTTCCTTTGGCTTTTTTATCAATTTCACCGGTTGTTCCGCCTGCCACCTCTACGATTTGCCCGAAAGCATCTTTGTCTGTTATGCTGTCCTTTAAACGGATTGTTATTTTATCTGAGCGAATCGGTCGTATTGGTTGAAGGTGTATGTATCCTAAGCTTTTGTCTGTATCACCTTCCCAAATTTTAGTATCTCCGGCATATATTTCCAATGGATAACTGCGAGATCGCCAGCCACTGAGTTTTATACAGATATCATCAATTTTCGCTTCTCGTTCCAGAGTATAAGTGATCCAGGCATTGCTTAATTCTCCGTCATTACACCATTCGCTCAGCTCGTTGTCATCGTAACTTTTCTCTACATCCTGCAGGTTGGAGCTGGCGGTGGCTTTGACAATCGTTACTTCCCTTTTAGTATCTATATAAGAAAGGGTCAATGGTGTTTCACCTTTGTCAAGTCTGCCTTTCAGTGTCGCTTGCGGCAAGTATTCACTCAGACCGTCTGTAACTTTTACAGGAATGGTTTTTAAGGTAACTGATGCAGTGGGTAAACCTTCTGCTTGGGCAGTGACAGTGATTTTTCCGGCTTTGGTGGTACTACGGATTAATACCCGGTTGACTCCGCATTCCATCGGCAGATTTTTGTTTAAGATATAGTTTTTTTCCCCTTGGGCAATACCTCCCCGCCATTCGCCTTCACCATCTAAAATGAATTTCACTGTACGATTGTCCAACGGGCAACGTCTCCCGTCTGCATCTACTACTTCTATCTGCAGGAGAGCCATGTCTGCACCGTCAGCATGAAAACCTTCGGGATTTTGTATAATGGTTAGTTTTAGCGCGGTCGGTTCTCCGACCGTATTCAAGGTATAACGACTTACTTCTTTATTTTTAATATAGCTGACCGCTTCTAATTTTCCGGGTTCGAAAGTTATGTTGTCAAAGGTAAAAAGGAAGTCATAATCACGTTTGCCTTTTCCTAAAGATTTTTCGTTTAGAAGTAGTTCCACCTCATCAGCGTTTGAAACCACATAGACGGGTTTTACAGTATTTTGAGGATAATTCCAATGTCCTATGATATAAGTTTGATACACATCCGTATCGACCCAGCCGTTCCACATCACCTGATGGACGAAGAAACCGTCTTTGGGTATGCGCATGGCATCGGCTACACCGCTTCGGCGGTAATTCTCCATCCCGCGGAAGTGGGTGTTCGAGTCGGAAAAGATAATTTTGGCACCGCCTGAACTCACCCTTGAACCTGTGCCCGGACGCTCGCGCCAATAGTCGTACCAGCGTCGGATTAGTTCTAAGGCGAATGAGTCTTGATTACGGTTGTAGGCACGTACGTCTACTCCTTTTTTTATTTGGTTGGTGACTGTGGATTTATAAGAACCATTACTGTCTCCGTCTTTGTGGAACGGATATGAATATTCGTCCCAGTATTTGCGTAGGGCTTCATCGCGGCAGTATTCGGTAGCCCACATGGGATGATGCTTGCTTTTGTTTATATAGAGCATCTCTCCACCATATTCCGCTTCACGGATGTCGAGCATCTCGCGTGAGCCGATGGCGCGTCCGCCGAAAGGATCGAACCTGTCACGGATAGCTTTCATTTCAATCATATGTTCGCGGCTGATTGATTCGTTGCCGCATTCATAGAACAGAATGCTGGGGTTGTTGCGGTTGTAGATAATGGCGTCCTGCATGAGCTCGGTACGTTGTTCCCATTGGCGACCTTGGCAATCTTTCTCGGCATCTCCGGCAGGCATGGCATGTATGAGGCCGACGCGATCGCATGACTCTACATCCTGCTTCCAGGGAGTGACATGCATCCAACGGATCAGGTTGCCATTTCCTGCCACTACAAGATAATTGGAATAATCGCTCAACCATGCCGGTACGGAGATACCGACGGCAGGCCATTCGTTACTGGTGCGTTGGGCATATCCTTTCATTTGAATAACGCGGTCGTTCAACCGGATTTTTCCTTCTCCGAAATAGGTTTTACGAAATCCTGTACGGGTAGATACTTCATCAAATACCCGGTTACGACTGTTCGTTAGCGTGGTTTTTACAGTGTAAAGATAGCCGTATCCCCAACTCCAGAAGTGCAGGTTATCTACTTCTGCAGAAGCTTTTGCCGTTTTTATTTCACCGGGATTCAAAGAGATATTTCCACCATTAAAGGTTTTTATTTCATTTCCGTCGGTATCGGTCAGGGTCACCCGGTAACTAAAGTTTCGCTTTTCGGGGCTATCGTTTTTTATTTCCGATTCAGCGTGTATGGTGGCTTTGCGGCCTTTAATGTCGAAGTCTGTGGCATAAATATATACACCGGTTGTTTTTAGGGAGCTGTACAAAGGTAATGTTTGATAGACTTTATCCGTGACGTGAAGGAATACATTCTTGGGGATTCCACCGTAATTGGCATTGAAATTACGGTCGTTCCACTGGAATTTTGTATTGCTTTTCTTTTCACGATATTGCCAGTTGTTGTCGATGCGTACAGCCAGGACATTGTCGCCCTTTTGCATATAAGGGGTAAGGTCGAAGCTTACTGCCATAACACCGTTTTCGTGTAATCCTAAATGATGCCCGTTCAGATAAAAATCACCTGCCATACGTATACCTTCAAATTCAATAAAAACTTTTTTGTCCTTGCAGTCCTTCACCCGGAAGTGTTTTCTATACCAGACAATCGTATCGGTCAGTTGCTCGATGGAAAGTTTGAATGCCTCATCCTCGTTGAAGGCACGGGGTAGGGTTACCTGTAGCCAATGATTGTCATTATATTCCTGTTGATAAGCATTGGCATCATCTCCTATGTGCAGGCGCCATTCGCTGTTGAAGTTATACTTTTTGCGTTCGGTAGCAGTGATATTCAGGGTATACAATCCTAATAGCAGGCAGATAAGGAGATTCGTTTTCAAATTCATGGAATTCGTATTTTTATGTTTCCGGGATTTTGGTCATTGGTCACAAAAATAACTGATTTCGTTTGTAGAAAGAGGCAAAGAAGAATGTAAAATTCTGCGGTTTTTGCTCTTTTATCTATAAAATATGTTTTCTCCGGAAGGGGGGGAGCAGGTGCTTTTATGTGTTTTTTTCTATGTTAGTGTCCGATAATTAGTAATAAGTTATTGTGTTTTAGTGTTATAAGTGTCTAATGTGTTTTAGTGTACAAAGGAAAAGATTCTTATGTTATAGGATATATATTTCTTATATGCACAACATCCGGATGTTGTTGGTTAAAACACCCGGATGTTGTTACCCGAAACATCCGGATGTTGTGAGGACTAAAATATATACTTTCGCCTATCTATAATATATCTGACATAAATAGAGAAGTATTACGTTTTATATACAGTGATTATATAATGAGGCATTGTCTGATTTTATCAGATTCCCCCTTGCCATGGCAGGTCGGTAACCGGGTCATCTTCTAATTCGCCTTCGTCGGCTATTTTGATACTTAAGCCGGCATCCGTACCGAAGTTGTCTATGTCACTGATGGCAATCATCGACCTGTAGTTTCGTTTGAAAGAACGGTTGTATTTCATGATTTCTTTTCCTTGACTTTCGTCTCCTTTAAAAAGCTCGACCTTGAAAGATACATTTTCAGAGAGTATGTTATTCGTTATAACTTTTCCGGTTAGAGATTTAAAAGAGACGTAGGTGTATTCTGTCTCATTCTTTTTCGGTGTCAATATCCATTTCGGAGAATCGTCCAATTGAATTTCCAGTCTGTAGTTCTCGTGCAAACCGTTTGCTATGAATTTAACGGCAAAATAGCGACGGTACAATTCGAGTTCATTGCCTGTGGTTTTTGTTTCCAATGAATCGATGACCCCGTGATATCGCTTGATATAAGGGCGTGAGACACCATTTTGGTATTTTGTTCCTATTTTGCTGTTATCTGCATCGAAAAGGAAAAGTTGTGAACCATCCGGCTGGTCTGCCAGAAAGAATTGGTTCTTTATTTCTCCAAATACTTCTCCATTACGGTCGAGTGAGAAAGGACGTGCAAATTTGTTGTCTTTATGTTGTAGAGAATCTTTGGCATTCTCTATCATGGTGCAGGCGACACGGTATTTATATCCGTCCAGCAGATTTAGTTTTAGGTTACTCACGTCGTCAAATATTCCGTAAGCATAAGGCTTGCTTTGCAGCCGGCCTCCTGTATCTCTGATCCATTGTGATACGGTGATACCATAGACTTCCCTTATCTGATCCGATGCACGTGACATTGGCGTTTCGGTAGTATTACATTCACCTCCGATGCTGAGAGCTACTTCCGAATAAGTTTCGGGCTTGTTTGTGATCTGTGACAGATCCTTGTCTTTAATACACGAGCTTAGCATTGCAATAGTCAGAATGGCAGCTACGGATATTTTTTTTGAGTAATTCATGGTAATATTATGTTTTGTTGATTGTTTTAAGAAATTTCCTGGTATTCCGAATCAGTGGGCGAACCGGTTATTTCACCTTCGCCCATATGGATGTTACCTTCTCCGGTTGCCTGGTCTATATTGACGAATTTGATGATGTTCCGTTTGTTCCGTTTTAAGGTGATACTGGGGGAATTCTGATAGATAAGACGCCACTCATGGGTGGTTGAAGAGTAGTATTGCACGGTAATGCCTACCGATTCGCTGGCATTGATCGCGCCTCCCCAGCGATCGGCAGTTTTATTCAGTGCCAACAGGTGTTCTTCCGATTGTATGATGTTTTTTCCTCCGGTACCTGTGATATAGAAAGCCCGATTGGTACCGGATAAAGTTACTTCTATTTTATCTCCTTGAGGGATATCTTTGGATTCGAACAACAGGTTACAGTATGCCCGGCGCAACTCTATATTTACAATAACATGGGATTCGGTTGTTCGGGTAAGGTCAACCGTATTACTTCCATAATAGCGGTGATTGGATGGATATGGAAGTACCACTCCTTCTTCTGTTTCCGTATTGCCGGAGTATGCTCCTTGATAAAACTGGGTGTTGGTATCGAATGGAGTCAAGGATACTGTCAATTTATTGGTGACAGGCGCATAGATATTACCGTCTTTTGCCAAGGCAAAAGGACGACCGTATTTAGTGATTCCGTTTTCTGAAATGGAATAGGGAAGTTCGCTTTCTTCTAAGAAAGAACAGTCAAAGCGGTACTTATATCCATCGATGAGGCTAATGTCTATTTGGCTGACGTCGTTGAATAAGCCGGAAACATAGGGCTGGTAGCTTGTCAAGCCCTTGCCCTGCCAATATACATTGATGGCGTATAAACCGCGTGAGGTAGAACTGCTGGCACGTACCATCGGTATTTCGCTTTGTTCGATAGAAGGCTCTATGGCAAGGGAAATCTGAGAAGTGGTTTCTTGAATTTCCGGATAGTCTGCGTTTTCATCGTTACTGCATGATGCAATGATGAAAATAGCAGGCAATAAGATTAAGGCAGTGAATCTTAATTTCATCTTAGTTTGAGAGTAAGCTACAAAAGTAGGAATTAATTTCTTACTTAAAATTTATTATTGAGAAATTATTCTTTTATTTCGGGATTTAGAAGATAATGTGGCTTTTTCTTTGATTGTTAGAGCCTAAGCGGTACTTTTAAACTTAAAATATAGTCCTGAGAATTTCAAATAAAGGATGGAAAGGTATTGTTTACAAGTTATTTTGTCTTTTCTGGAGATATAAAAAATAAGGAGAAAATCAAAGATTCTCTCCTTATCCATATAATTGGTTTCTTAAGTTATCTTAGAAACAACAGGCCATTTTAGAGTTTTGGACCGGCAGCAACCAAAGCTTTACCAGCTTCGTTGCCTTCGAACTTAGCGAAGTTCTTGATGAAACGAGCAGAAAGGTCTTTTGCTTTTTCTTCCCATTGGCAAGCACATTCATAAGTGTCGCGTGGGTCAAGGATTTTCGGATCAACTCCCGGAAGTTCTGTAGGAACAACAAAGTCGAAGAAAGGAATAATCTTAGTAGGAGCTTTGTCGATAGAACCGTCAAGGATAGCATCGATGATGCCACGGGTATCTTTGATAGAGATACGTTTGCCGGAACCATTCCAACCTGTGTTAACCAAGTAAGCCTTAGCACCGGATTTTTCCATTTTCTTAACCAGCTCTTCTGCATATTTAGTTGGGTGCAGTGACAAGAAAGCAGCACCGAAACAAGCAGAGAATGTAGGAGTCGGCTCAGTAATACCACGTTCTGTTCCAGCTAATTTAGCTGTAAAACCAGACAGGAAATAATATTTAGTTTGCTCTGCGTTCAGGATAGATACCGGAGGCAATACACCGAATGCATCAGCAGACAAGAAGATAACTTGTTTTGCAGCCGGGCCTTTAGATACTGGTTTAACGATATTATCGATGTGATAGATAGGATAAGAAACACGAGTGTTTTCTGTAACACTCTTATCAGCGAAGTCAATTTTACCGTTAGCATCTACTGTAACGTTTTCAAGAAGAGCGTCACGTTTGATAGCTTTGTAGATATCCGGTTCGCTGTCTTTATCAAGGTTGATAACTTTAGCATAGCAACCACCTTCGAAGTTGAATACACCTTCATCATCCCATCCGTGTTCGTCATCACCGATCAACAGACGTTTCGGGTCAGTAGACAAAGTTGTTTTGCCTGTACCTGACAGACCGAAGAAGATAGCTGTGTTTTTGCCTTCTTTGTCGGTGTTGGCAGAACAGTGCATAGAAGCCATACCGTTCAATGGAAGCAGATAGTTCATGTAAGAGAACATACCTTTCTTCATTTCACCACCGTACCAAGTGTTCAAGATAACTTGAATCTTCTCAGTCAAGTTGAATACAACAGCAGTTTCTGAGTTCAAGCCCAATTCTTTGTAGTTTTCAACTTTTGCTTTAGAAGCGTTCATGATAACGAAATCAGGCTCACCGAAGTTAGCCAGTTCTTCAGCAGTAGGACGGATGAACATGTTTGTTACGAAATGAGCTTGCCAAGCAACTTCCATGATGAAACGCAGTTTCAGGCGAGAGTTAGGATTAGCACCGCAGAATGCATCAACAACATACAATTTCTTGTTGGAAAGTTCTTTAGTTGCCAATTCTTTAACGGCTTTCCAGCATTTTTCGTCTACAGGTTTGTTGTCGTTTTTATATTCGTCAGAAGTCCACCATACTGTATTTTCGCTGGTAGCATCTTTAACGAAGAATTTATCTTTAGGAGAACGACCGGTGTAAACACCTGTCATTACGTTTACAGCGCCCAGTTCAGTTACCTGACCTTTCTCAAAGCCTTCCAGACCCGGTTTTGTTTCTTCGGCGAACAAAACATCATAAGACGGGTTGTGCACAATCTCAGTAGCACCGGTAATACCGTACTTGCTTAAATCTAAATTTGCCATTTTCTTTTGAATTAATTAAAATTGGTATTTTGTTTATTATCTCATTCCAGGCATTTATGGAAAGGATGTTTTATAACATCCTCTTGTAAACCGGCTACAAAAGTAACACTTTCTTTCGAAACAAGTGTCGTATTAGAGAAATTTTTCCCTAATTGAATCTCTTTTATAGATTCCTAACAAAATCTGCAAACTGAATGTTGCAAATTGAAACTTTATCATTTACTTTGCATCGTATAAATTCTGAATAAATAAAACGATATATAGAAATGAAAATAATCGACTTTAGTAAAACGAATTCAATTCTGAATCAATATGTGTCAGAAATAAGGAATGTAGAGGTGCAGAACGACCGTTTGCGTTTTCGCTGTAATATCGAACGAATAGGTGAGATCATGGCATATGAAATGAGTAAATCGTTTGCTTATTCGACAAAAGATATCCGTACTCCCTTGGGGATAGCGACGGTTTGTACACCGGACAACCAATTGGTGATAAGTACCATTCTCCGTGCGGGATTGCCTTTTCATCAAGGTTTTTTGAGCTATTTCGACAATGCGGAAAATGCTTTTGTATCTGCTTATCGCAAATATAAAGATACATTGAAATTCGATATTCATATAGAATATATTGCTTCGCCTCGTATCGATGGAAAAACATTGATTATTACCGACCCGATGCTTGCTACCGGAAGCAGTATGGAATTGAGTTATCAGGCTATGCTTACCAAAGGGCATCCGTCAGAAATTCATGTGGCGTCTATTATAGCCAGTCGCCAGGCTGTGGAGCATATTATGTCAATATTTCCGGAAGAAAAAACGACTATATGGTGTGCGGCCATTGACCCGGAGATCAATGAGCATTCGTATATTGTGCCGGGACTTGGAGATGCCGGTGACTTGGCTTATGGAGAAAAGGAATAACTCTGATGTTTTATACAAAAGAAAGGGATGATCGACAGCGCCATCCCTTTCTTTCGTGTATATATTTAATAGGATCATTTTACTTCCCAAGTGTCGTTAGTCATAAGCAATTCATTGAAATTGTGATATTTCTTTTTGCCTTTCACTTCTTCGATTTGCTCCATGACTGCATCGTTGTATGTAGGAGCTTCCACATCACGAATTACTCCTAAAGCTATTGGGAACTCCGGACCTTCCATTAACGCCAGTTTTAATTGAAGGGTATTGTCCATACAATGAGCATCGTGTATTAGAATGTCTTTTTCGGTAATCCCGTTTTCACCCAACTTCACTACTTTCAGTCCGAATCCTTGTTGCATCAATCCGTATTCTTTGTTCTCGCCGAATAACATTGGTTTTCCGTGTTCCAGATAGATGGCGTTTTTGGCGCGTCCTTCTTTGGTCGCGACACTTTCATGGGTACCGTCATTGAAGATAACGCAATTTTGCAGTACTTCTACTATAGATGCACCTTTGTGATTAGCGGCAGCTTTCAAAACTTCCACGGAGGCAGCACCGTCAACGGCTACACAGCGTGCAAAGAAGCGGCCGCGTGCACCGAAGCAGAGTTCGGCCGGATGGAAAGGATCTTCAACCGTTCCATAAGGAGAGGACTTGCTGACAAAACCACGTTCTGATGTGGGCGAATACTGTCCTTTAGTTAATCCGTAGATACGATTGTTTAACAAGATCATATTAAGATCGACGTTACGACGGATGGCGTGAATGAAATGGTTGCCACCGATAGCCAAACCATCGCCATCTCCGGATACTTGCCAAACGGTAAGATCGGGATTGGCCACTTTGGCACCTGTAGCTACCGCAGCAGCACGTCCGTGGATGGTATGAAAGCCATAGGTGTTTACGTAATAAGGCAAACGCGATGAGCAACCGATACCGGAGATAACGGCAATATTGTGTGGAGCCACTCCCAATTCGGCCATAGCTTTATGCAGGGAGTTCAGGAAAGCATGATCGCCACATCCCGGGCACCAGCGTGGTTGCCCCGATTTATAATCTTTAGCTGTATATACTGTTTCGCTCATTTCTTATTCCTCCAATAATTTAGTAAATGCATCTACAAGTTCTCTTGTAACGAAAGGCTGTCCTTTCACCTGATTAAACTGGTTGATATTCAGTCCGGGTACTTTCATACGCAGATATCCGGCAAACTGTCCCAGATTTTGTTCGGCTACGATAATTTTTTTGTATTTCTTCAGTACGTCTGCTGTATTTTTAGGCAGCGGGTTGATATACTGGAAATGAGCAAGTGCCACTTTTTGGCCATTTTTACGCATATGTTCTACAGCGGAGTAGAGGTGACCATATGTTCCACCCCATCCTACTACCAACAGCTCGGCATCGGCATCACCCTGTACTTCCAGTTCGGGAATGCAGTCTGCAATCTTATCCACTTTGGCTTGACGCAATAATGTCATCTTTTGGTGATTTTCCGGTTCGGTAGAGATAACGCCGGTTTCATTACTTTTTTCCAGACCGCCGATACGATGCATGAAGCCTTCTGTTCCGGGAACCGCCCAATAGCGTGAACCTGTTTTCTCGTTACGCTGGAACGGTGTCCAAGTACCTTCCATTTCGGGAGTGACATAGGGCGGGTTTATGGCCGGATATTCATCCAAGTTGGGTAATTTCCATGCAGCGGAACCATTAGCGATGAAAGCATCGGTCAGTAATACTACCGGTGTCATGTGTTCCAATGCGATTTTTGCAGCCATATAAGCGGCATCAAAGCAGTTGGTTGGTGAAGTAGCGGCAATAACCGGCATTGGGCTTTCACCATTGCGTCCATAGAGTGCCTGTAGCAGGTCTGTTTGTTCTGATTTAGTAGGCATACCGGTTGATGGACCTCCACGTTGTACATTGACAACAACTAATGGGAGCTCTGCGATGACAGCAAGGTTCATGGCCTCACTTTTCAGACATACCCCCGGGCCGGAAGTCGTAGTGACTGCAAGGTCACCTGCAAAGGCAGCACCTACCGCAGAAGCGCATCCGGCAATCTCGTCTTCGCATTGTACGGTCTTTATGCCGAGTGATTTGTGCTTAGACAGTTCGTGAAGAATATCTGTAGCCGGGGTGATCGGATAAGAGCCCAGATAGAGTTCCAGACCAGCCTTTTCTGCTGCTGCAATCAAACCGTAGGAGGTAGCTTTATTACCGTTTATGTCTGTATAGAGTCCTTTTGCCTTGGGACTTTTACTTTCTATCTTATAAGTAGAGGTAGAAGCGTGGGTATTTGCACCATAATTATAGCCATCGTTCAAAACTTTGATGTTGGCTGCTGCAATTTCCGGTTTCTTGGCAAACTTCTGGCGAAGCATATTTTCGGCAGCTTTAAGATTTCGATTGAACAGCCAGCAGACTAATCCTAAAGCGAACATGTTTTTACAACGTAGCATGGCTTTGTTGTCCAGACCGGAATCTTTTAGGCTTTCCTTACACATAGAAGATATGGGCACTTCAAGAACTTCTTGTTTGATACCTAATTCTTCGAATGCATTATTTGTCGTAAATTTCGCTTTTTCCAAGTCCTTTGCTCCAAAAGAATCAGAATCGGTAATGACCAGCCCTTGTGGTTTGCAGAATTTGATCTGCGTTTTTAGAGCTGCGGGATTCATTGCTACTAATACATTACAACGATCGCCTGGAGTAAATATTCTGTTTGCTCCGATATGTACTTGAAAGCCGGATACACCGGTCAAAGACCCTTGCGGGGCACGAATATCTGCCGGATAATCGGGGAATGTACAGATGTCATTCCCTACTGTTGCCGACACGTTCGAGAAGATGTTACCGGCCAACTGCATACCGTCGCCGGAATCGCCGGAGAAGCGTACTACCACTTGCTCCAATTCTTTAACCATCATTTCGTCTGCCATAATTTTACTTACTATTTTAATTTTAGGATCGACTTGTTGTATTCTTGCATAAATATAACCTTTGTGTTGGTCACTTTTGTATATTCATTTATTATGCAGAAGGTTTCGCAAAGGTCGTAAAGTTAAACGACTTAGCAAAATCTTTTTTAGTTTATCTATAGCTGTCTATCAAAAGATTTGAAATATTGTTTGTATTGGACGTATATGTTAGTGTATTGGATAGGTTTTAATTTGTTTGTGATTCATTTTGTGTCATATTGATATCGATGTTTGTGGGGTAAAATGACGAATTGTTGCAGTTTTTATGCAAAATACAATCTTTCTGCTACTTTTTATTGTGTATTATCTTGCAATGATAAGAATAAATCCCCTCTTTTCTAACTCTATTTCCTGAAATTGTTAATGCCTGCTTCCTTATTGTCCGGATACTTTATAAATCTATGCATTCTGTCTTGTTAAATCGATAGAATACATTATCTTTGCAACTAAAATTAAAAGTAGGTCCTGTAGTTCAACGGATAGAATAGAAGTTTCCTAAACTTTAGATAGGGGTTCGATTCCCCTCGGGACTACTTATGAAAAGTCAATTATTGAGTTTTTATTGGACCTCTTACTTTCTCTATTTTGCTCCTCATTTAGATTAGGAGTTACCATGTTTATAATCATTTTAATGTAATCTTTTACTTGAGATATTCAAATAACAATAATATTCATTTTTACTACCCAATGTAAATGTAAAAGAGGAGATGTCTGTTTGACATATCCTCTTTTACGTTTACATAAAATTATATGTATCTTTAATGATGGTTGCTAATCTTCTTGTTATTCTATCATCAGCCAATCTAATGGGAAGCGCATAAACCAGAGTTGAAAACCATCTTCTCCAGATAGTTCAGAGTCCCATTTCCCCTCCTTTACAATAATCCCGATCGTTCCATCCTTTAATACAGTCATGGAAGAATAGGCAGATAGCTCTTTGCAAATCTTTTTTTTCATTGGCCATGTTTTTCCTTCATCATAGCTAATCAAAACTGATACATTCTGCCGGATTTTTTCATCGTCAGGGATGGAATGAAGAAGAATGCTTTGGTCGGCACCGTCTTTGACAGAAGAATAGCGAATAATATCTCCGTTGCAAGCTGGGTCATTAATGTCTTTTTGTAAATAACAGTTTCCCCAGTTTACGCCACGGTCTTTTGAAATACAGAATTTTCGTTTTCCTTTATCTCGATTACGAATGCTCATTAATATATCACCATTATCTAGTTCTATTAATTGGGCTTCATCTCCATTTTTATCTGCCGCATTCTTTGAGACTTTCCAAGTGTCACCTCCATCGTCAGAGTAACATACATAGTTACTCAAGGGACCACCCCATTCTTGGGTAGTTCTTACTGCTATTGCAAACATAATTCTTCCATCTCTCAACTGTAACGCTCTTCCAGAAGCAGCGAAGGCTCCATATCATTGTTTTCTTTGTTTATCTTCACATTTTGTTCCATAAATTTGGGAAGTAATATCCACCGGATCAGTCCATGTTTTACCATTATCCATACTCTTTGCTACATTGATTCTCATATATTCGTCCGAATTAGACTGCCATAAACCGTTTCCTGATGCCATGATACATATAAGATTTCCTGTTTGCTTATCCAAAACGATAGCAGGATCTCCATATTCGACAGTGCTTTCTTCTCCAGCAATAGTAATGGCCTCCGACCATGTTTTTCCATTGTCTTCACTTCTTCGTACTACCACATCGATATTAGCGGGTAGATCGTTGATTTTTTCCCAACGTTTGTCGGCAACTGCAACCAAAGTTCCATCCGCTGCGGTAACAAGACCGGGTATCCGATAAAAACGGGAACCTGCATCCCCCATATCAAAAAGAAGAACACGTTCGGGTATATCCATCAAAATGGAATTGGGAGACGTACAGGCTATCTGGCTATAGCACAAAAGTGATAGGAGAATTTTTGTTATAAAACAACGAGATATCTTCATAATTCTCATATTATTTTTATAAAATCTATGAAAAGAGAAAGGTTACCCGAATCATAGTTATACTATATCAACGAGTAACCTTTTAGTAGACAATCTTTTTATCCTTAAAAAGACTATTCTTTACTATCTTACTGTTTGTAAAGTTTCTGGCTACGTATTACATTGTTGTATTGCATCTTTACAACATACATGCCGGAAGTCAGATCAGTAACAGTCATTTTTTTAGGACTATTTCCGTCAAATTTAACCATTTGTCCTGTCGTCGTATAAATCCACACTTTCTCTACATCATTGAAGTAAATATCATCTTTTGCTGGATTTGGATAGAAAGAAGAGAATCCTGCAAAATCACTGGTTATATCTTCGATAGCAGTAGGAGGAGTAGTAGGATCTTCATCTCTAACGCGATCTGGTTCGTCAGCTTCACCTTGGTCATGTAAATCCGGAGCAACTGGGCGTGCTGGATTATTACCAGAAATTTCAACACCAAAATCTATAGAGAATCCTTTTGCAGTTTGGCCACATGGTCCAGGATGTGCAAACCAAGCATCAGAGAATACTATACGAATTCTACTTTTACCTGGAGCGGCATCAGCAGGAATGGTAAACTCTTTTTCATATCCCGTTGTTTCAAATTCAGGAGTACCTTTTCTAACAGTTCCTAGATCAAATAATAATTCATCTCCATCTGGTTCAAAAGAGTTGCTCTTATCTAAATCCATATACCCTTTAGCGAAGCAGAACCGCAATCCATCAACCTTTGAAAGATTACTTGTATCATAAGCTTTAAATTTCAACTTGATAGTTTGTCCTTGTTCAACTTTTAATACATGATCGATAGCATTAACATACTGAGTTCCATCAGCCTGAGGAGCGGATGCTTTATAATTTAAGTCCTGAATAGCTCCGGTCGTAGTGAATAATTCAACATAACGCTGTTCACGTGCTATATCTACACCCTCGGCAGCCGGATTCACTACAGATTCACAATAAGTATTATCTTTAAATTCAGGCAACTCTGAAGAGGTAGAACGTTCTATCTTGATCCATTTAACAGGGGAGTAAGTTTTTAAATCAACAGAAGCAGCACGTACCCCTATATAAGGTTCATCATCAGATCCCTCAAATATAATATTACCAGCATATCCTGACCATCCTGTAGTACGGGCTATTTCCGTGATCTTGCCATTTTCACCATTTTTATACATAACCTCAAAATGGTCAATATTGGCTTCATCATTATAAATTAATCCCCAATTGCCACGAGTTAAATCTAAACCAGTATCATCAATTGTCCAGTTTAATTTGACCGTCATAGACTTGGTGGTTTCTTCTTTAACTTCTGCAAGTAAATCTTCAATTGAAGCAGGAGTTGCGATACGGTCATCACTAATTTCTAATTTTCCAACTAACATTTTATAGTTACCAGCATAATCTCCTTTTATGCGGAAACCGATGTATTCGATAACATCATCTTGAGCAAAATCAGACAAGTTAATGCTTTTCTCTTCCCACGTAGCAGCTGATGTATTACCTACTGGATACTCATACCATGTATTATTATCCAACTTCTTTAATATCACATATAAACAAGAAGGATTTTCACCAGTAACGCCTGATTTTAAAGCGATTTTTACAATGGGAGATGAAGCAGTCACGTTTAATTTTGTACGATAGAGAACAATATCAGTTCCTGAGGCAGTTGGGGTACCCGATAATTCCAATGCAGAACCTCCGATATATGAATCTTCATGAGTAAACTCCGGTTGGATATCAGTAGAAACGGTTGTTGTACCGGCATTATAAACTAACCAACGATAAGTAGGAACTACGTCTTGAGCACCCATGTTATACCATGATCCAAAAGTTTTCTTTCCTTTGTAATTATAGCGTTCACCATTTCCTAAAGAAAAATGTGTATAAAAAGGAAGACTTCCTTGAATTGCAGTACGTTCTGGTATAAAAGAAGCTAATCCACAGAATGTTGATAAAGGTTCTTTATCTCCTGTTTGTTCCCAATTGTTTCCATTATCAGAGATAGCAGGAAGATTGGCAGGATTACGATTTCCTCCAGAGAATGCTCTCTCTAATAATTTTTGATAATTTTCTTGGAACTCCATTGAAGTATTACCGACATTATAACTCATAAAACGACTCTGATCATGTTCGCCCCACAAACAAACACCTGCTCTCTTTGCATTATCATTTTCTTGCAAGGCAGACCAACGTCTGTCCATAGATACAATCCATACACCTGTATATAATCCGGATGCATCTCCATAAGCGTCCTCGGCTGTTTTTACAGAAGTCCCAATATTATAGGAGAAATCACCACCTGAGTAATTAAGCATTAGATCAGTTGTTTTACCAGTCTCTTTTGTTCCATATAAAGCATCTACATAGCGGGGAGTTAAAGATGATTGAGAGGTATAGAGACCGATATGAAAATTAGTGAATCCTTTACGCTCTGCAATTTTATATAACTCTTTATGGAAAGCTACTACATCATCATCAGAATAAGTATTATCTTCCCAGTTATAATTAATACCGTCTGTACCAAAGAACATTAAGCAATTGATTAATGGCTCCGAATATTTATATGTGTTTTCTGAGCCTACTGGGTTTTTTTGGCTGATTAAAGCGCTATATTCCCCATCTCCACTACCGGGTGTCCAACTCTCGAAAAATTTGATACCGCTAAAAATGTCAGTACCATTTTTGTGAGCAGCATCTACCCAAGCACCAGGTGCTTGGAAAAGGCTATGGTTCCAACTTCCAAATAAATTTGTATAATTCCACATGGAATATACGTCATCACTAAATTTTCCACTAGGGAAACCACCAATTTGCTTTCCTATACCAGTTGGTATATTCATCCATAAGTTGCGTTTTTCATATAAGTCAGAATGCAATTGTTTGTCTTTATCAATCATGATAGACCGTGGGCGTACGTGAGAACGCGCAAACTCGACGTCTAATGCATTAAAGCCGGCAGCTTCAAATTCCTCTATTGTCGGATATTGACGCCCTTGTTGTAATGCATCATGGAATAGATTTAACATGATTTCATCCTGGAAAGGAGTAAAATCAAAGATTTCAGTTGAGGCAGTTGGAGGAACATCAGCTACAGCTGGTACTCCCCATGATAAGCAACACATAGCTGCCACACATGCAAAAGTAATCTTTTTCATTGTTCTTATTTTTTAGTTAATTATAAAGGAGGATAATGCTTTAAAAAAGCATTATCCAAATTGTTTTTATGAATCAAAAATTTGGTTTATCAATATCCCACCAAAGGCGAGTAGATTGTAGGTCTTCTCCTCCTAATGCATCTAAACCTGAATTAACAATATCATATTGAATAGCTGAAGTGTTTCCTGGGAATGGCATTCTTCTAATCAAGTCACCTTCTAAAAGACTTCCATCACCATCTTCAACATTTAATACTGGGAAGATCTTCGGATAGCCCGTACGTCGTAATTCACTCCATGCTTCAAAAGAGTAAGGGAAAAGCGCTATGTATTTTTGAGTGATAATTTTCTCTAATTTAGTTTCAGAAGCATCTCCTTCATTCCATTTTACTCCAATCTTAGTAACACTCTTTATATTGTTTTTTTCGTTCATAGGATCCATATATGTATAATCTACTGCTGTTTCGAGTGCTTTATAGGCGGTCAGTTTAGTAGCATATTCTGGAGCACCAGTATTTCTATCATCTATATAAGCATTATCAATCCCTCTATAATAATAGAATTCTGCACTCTCAGGTCCCATATTCCATCCATATAATTTCCCTTCAGCTCTTAGGAAATCAACTTCCGAAAGTTTCATGAGATAAAGAGGTGCATTAGCCATAATACGTGTATTTAGACGAGAGTAAGCAGTGCGAGGATTATTATCATATGATTGTCCTGGAATCATTTCGATTCCAGCACGGAGTCCAACCAGTCTGGATTCGGCAGGTAATATTTGATCCTCATTGTTCTCATTAATTAATGAGTTGCTGTTTTTCTTAAATAGATACTCTGTATAAGGATGTTCTAAACTCATTAGTAAACTTTCAAATGAGGCATTTAAACGAGTATCGCTCCATGTCTCTGAAATCTCAACTAAAGGATTAGTAAATCCTATTAAACTTGGGAAAAGTCCGACTTCTTGTTCGGTTGTTTCTATTACACCTTCTTTCACTGCTTGTTCTGCCCACTCTTTAGCCTTATTTGGCAGGACTTTTACAACGCGCATAGCCATTCTTAGTTTCAACGAATTAGCAAAACGTCTCCAAGTATCCAATGACCAATCTTGAGTAACAGCATCATAGTTTCTTAATAAAGAAGTTATTTTTTTCTTATACCAATCTGGACGTTGGTTATAGTTCTTTAAACAAGCAGAAATTGTATCAAGATTGTCCACTATATTTATATATATATCTTCCAATGAATTGTAGGTAAACGGATGCTCTTGTTGATTTTCTTTGTAATTAAAGAAAGAGAAAGGTCCATAAATATCTGCCATTTCTTGAGAAGCATAGTCCAATAGTAATAATCCTATAGCTTTCATCTCTGGGATTGAATCAATCTTAGGATGGTTTAGCATTGGGCTTAATCCATTCTTTACAATATTATATGAACCATTAGGTCCTGAGTTAAAATCTGTATTAATGTAATAAGTAGAATTAATACGTCCGTCAAAATTGTGTGGTAAACAAAAATAACCTGCATAATTATCAACACAAAGGCTAAACTGATATTGATATGCATGGCCTCCAGGCATATTCGCCTCTTTACCACCACGCATTGCGTATTGTGCAGTCAGCATTTGTCCAAAATATCCTTTTAAAGTTGTTTCTGCCTCTGAGAATCCTTCAGGAGTTATATTTTTGTGATAATCAATATTGTCTGCTTTACCGTGATACACTACATCATCAAACTCTACATCACTTGATAGATTTTCATCTAACGGCGCATCAAAATCCATACAAGACTGAAGCCCTGTACATGCAAATGCTATCAAAATAGTCGATAAAATATTTTTCTTCATAAACTTAAAATCATAAATTAGAAAATTGATTAAAAATTAGCTTTCAATGAAAAGCCAAAAGAACGTGATGAAGGCATATTAAATATTTCAAATGCATTCAACCCATTCTGAGTAGATAAAGATATATCCGGATCAACAGGCGCATCTTTGTATATAAAGAATAAATTACGAGCTATAAACGATAAAGAGACATGTTTAGAGACTCCTAACAAATTACGGAAAGTATATCCTAAAGACAGTTCTCTTAATCTAAAGTTCGTAGCATCATATACATATTGAGTCGCATTAACGTCACCACCAATTCCTTGATAATATTCTTTAATTGGCGCAAGATTTCCATCGGGCATGTACGTCGCCGGCTTACCATTCCATACTAAGTCTGGATTAGCTTCTGCCGCTAAGCGGGCTTCGGAAGTACGTTGAGAAACGCCTAATCTATCTAATTCAGCTTCTGTGAAAGAAACCACTTTTCCGCCTATTTTTCCATTAATTAAAAAGAATAAAGAAAAATCCTTGTAAGTAAAAGTATTACTCCATCCTAATTGATATTTGGAGTTCATATTTCCAACATACATTCCAAATTTTTCATTTGAGAGTTTAGGCCTACCACTAGATGAAAGTAATATATTACCATCTGCATCACGTGCAAAATCTGTTGCATACATGTCACCATAGGAGCCACCTTCCTGATATTTTACTTGAATCTTTCCACCAGCAATTTGTTGTTCAACCAAGGCCTCTGTACCGTCTTCATTATAAGCAGTTTTTAATATTTTATTGTTATTCAGTGAAAAATTGACTGAAGTCTTCCACAAAAGGTTTTTTACTAAGTTTACCGAATAACTAACAGTTGTTTCGATACCTGAGTTACGAATCCTACCTGAGTTAACAGGAATTCCTACACCTGAAGCAGAAGCATTTACCATATATAAATTATGCATTGCTGCATTATAATAAGTAAAATCTACTTCTAATGCGTTTTGAAATAACGCTAAATCAAATCCGGCTTCAAATGATTTTGTAATTTCTGGAATTGGATTTGCAAATTCACCATCTTTTAGAATGTCAACAGCACCTGTTACGGTATTTCCTGAAGCAGAGTTCCATGCTTTGTTAGGGATACTATTACCAACTTCACTATATGAAGCTCTTAATTTTAAGTGATTTATAACTTCTGGTAATTCTACTATTCGGTCTATCAAAGCATTTGCTCCAAGCCCCCAATATCCATAGTTAGTAGGCGTACCTCTTTTAGCGTTAAAATATTTAAAAGGACGATACCAGTCTCTTCGGTAACTACCATCGATATAAACCTTTTCTTTATATCCCACTTGGCCTGTAAATAACAGAGCTTTATCCCAATTAGAGGTTTTATAATAACTTCTTTCGCCAAGACTACCTCCAGACGCTATTGGGTAGAAATAATTAACTAAGGTGGAAAGTTCACGTTTATTAGCATCAAAAGTTGTTGCTGGTGTCCATATTTTTTGTACTTCCCCTTTAATAGTATGCCCTACCCATCCTGCGGTAGCTGATACAGAGAAATCTTTTATGTCTTTATTATAACTAAGTAAATAGTCTACATAAATTTCAGTAGTACGTTTTAGATCTTGTCCATAAATACCATAATCTTCCATAGCTGCAGGTGTCCATGTCGTGGCAGATCTATTAGTTGTACCTGTAAATTTTGTACGATCTAAATTTAAACGAGCTTGAAAATCTAATCCTTTAAATAAATTTAATTTGGCAGTAATGTAACCATATGCGCGCTCTTCCTCTTGTTGGCTTAAATTTCTATTAACTAACCAATAAGGATTATTATGCCCTTTTGATACATATGCCCATTGTTGTTGAGGACCAGATAATGTTTGTCTGTCTGTTTGCCAAACCCAATCTCCGCTTTCCCCTTTTACATAATGTCCTTGAAGGTTTGATTCCCATGTACCTTTTTCATTTACATAATTATTTTGATAATAAGCCATATCAATATTGCGAGGCATTGTATAGAGATCATATAGTGGATTTAAAGCTGTACCACCGCCAGGACGATTTTTAGTAACAGCTTGTACGTAATTCATCGATAAATCAATTTTTAAACGATCTTTAAATAGTGAATAGTTCTGTCTAAAAGAAAATGAATTCCTATTGTATGAGTTTTTAGGGACCATACCATCGGAATGTGAATTTGCATATGAAAAGTATGAACGTATTTTTTCAGATCCGCCACTCAACGATACGGAGTTATTATAGCTAACACCTGTTCGGAAGAATTCTTCAATATCATTTGTTGCATAATTTCTTAAGCGAGCTCCTTCATAGGCTAATTCTTCAGGAGTTAATTCTGATACTTTCTTTCCCCAACTATCTACTTCTAATGTATTAGCTGCTATATTTACAGTAGCACCATATATATTTTGTATTTTAGGAGTTAACAATGGCTTTTCAAAGGTTATATTGGCAGAGTAATTTATATCAATTTTGCCTTCTTTTCCTTTTTTCGTAGTAATCATTATAACACCATTTGCTGCTTTGCTACCATACAAAGCTGCAGCGTTAGCTCCCTTTAAGACATTCATACTTTCAATATCATCTGGATTAATCATAGATAAGGGATCGGAGCCTTCGCTAGAACTGGAATAGGTTAATCCAGATCCTCCGCTAGTCACATCTGCTTGATTATTAATGTCATTCGTCATGGGAATACCGTCAATAACAATCAATGGACTATTATTTCCTAGTATAGATTTGTTACCTCTTAAGATGATCTTAGAGGCTCCACCTGCTCCGCCAGCACTTGGAGTTATAGTTATACCGGAGACTTTTCCTTGTAGGGAGTTTACGAAATTGGCATCTTGCACTTTCATCAATTCATCACCCTTCACTTGTTGAGTAGCATATGTTAATGACTTTTCTTTGCGTTCAATACCCATTGCAGTTACTACAACTTCTCCTAACTGTTGTGTGTCTTCCTTCATTACTACATTGAAGGAGGTAGTGCCAGCTACGGGTAAAGTTATTTTTTGATAACCAATATAGGTAAATTCCAATACAGCATCATTATTTTCTACGTCAACAGAATAGTTGCCATCTATATCTGTAATAGCACCTACAGTAGTGCCACGTACTAATACACTGACACCAATTAGTGGCTCGCCAAATTCATCGGATACTACACCTTTAATAGTACGTTTACTCTGCTGTGAGGTCGCTTTTACTACATCATTATTCTTAGCAGAATAGAGGACCAAGTAATTATCTTTTATGGCATAGTCCGAGTTTGTGTTTCTCAATAGATTTGTCATAACAGAAGATAATTTCTCCTGATTCACTTTCACGGAAATAATTTTATCAGGGTTTACATCTTTTGTATTATATACAATACGAAGTGATGTTTGACGACCGACTTCATTTAAAACCTGACTTAAAGGAGCATTGGTGAAGTTTAAACTTACCATAGTTTCATCTTGTCCATTAGCAGCATTCAGAAGGAAAGGAACAAAAAGGAATAAAGATGATAGCAATAATTTAATTCTGCATTTTTGATTTTTTTTCATTTAGCATTTCTTTTTAAAGTTTACAAAATACTGATCATGTTCATTATGCATGTGACTCTCACACTACATAAAAATCTTTTCTTCATTGGCTTTTCTCATTCATATTTTTATTTCTCAATATAAAACAATATATATTTTTAATATTTCTCTTCAATTATATACATTAATACACTTCACTTCGAAAGGTTACTAATTAAAAATGGGAAAAAAACGAAAATTACTCGTTTTTTTTATTAAATATTATATAGATAAAATGTTATTCTACTCATTTTCTGTGTAATTCTAAAGTTGTGTGAGTTTATACATAATGGGAGTGGTTGTATTTTTAAATTCGAATTTACCACTTTGATGATGTGGCATCTTTTATTCCATTAATTATGCTTTACTTTTATATAAATATCAGAAGTCTGAGAAGTATTTATATAAAGAGCAAAGGATAATTTTCAAAGATGTCCGAGGTTAAAAAACAACTTTTTTATTTTGAATTAAGAGGAATAGGTGGCTCGTACGAGTGTAGGAAATACATTGATGGGTTTTATGTTTGTTACATGCGATACAGTTCAAAGTAAAAAGTTATAGTAGACTAATTTAAGTTTTTAAGCAATGTCTTAGATATGCCAACTTCAGGGGGTAAGGTAGGCATAACGAAGATTCCCTTACTTTATCCATCACTTTTTGAATGAGAAAGGATAAAATAAGGGAATTGCTAAAGGCGCTTTAAACTTTACTTGAATTTTAGAGCTCTCTTTTTGATTGTTTTTTAATTGTTATACTTCTTCAGCAGTTGTTTCTGCTGTTTCTTTCTTCTTGCTTAGCATTGTGTAAGCAATCGGAGAAGCAATAAATAATGAAGACAATGTACCAATGATAACACCCAGAATCATTGCAAATGCAAAACTGCGGATAGAATCACCACCGAGGATAAAGATACATAACAATACGATCAATGTACTTAATGAGGTGTTGATTGTACGGGCCAAAGTTGTATTTAGTGAGTCGTTGAACAATTGACGTTTGTTACGTTTCGGATATAAACCAAAGAACTCGCGTACACGATCAAAGATTACCACTTTATCGTTGATGGAGTATCCGATAGCTGTTAGGATAGCACCGATAAACGTTTGGTCTATTTCCAATGAGAAAGGAACAAAACCCCATAATAATGAGTATGCACCGATGATCATGATCGTATCACTGGTAAGTGCTACTACGGAGCCAACACTGTAAGCAATATTACGGAAGCGAAGCAAAATGTACAAGCCGATAGCAATCAATGCTAAAACTACCGACCAGACGGCCGATGTCTTGATATCATCTGCAATACTTGGACCTACTTTCTGTGAACTGATGATACTGCCACCTGTGTGGTTGTCACGGTCAATGAAAGTAGCCAATGAAATGTTTTGAGTTAACAACGGCTTTAATGTTTCATATAAGTATGCTTCAATTTCAGAATCCACATTGTTACCTTCTTCTTCGATGCGGTAATTAGTACTGATACGAACGGTTTTTTTGTCTGTACCAATAGCGATAACACTTACATTTGCATCACCGAATTTACTTGCGATCAACTCACGTACTTGTTCGGGCTCGATAGCTTGTTCGAACTGTACCTTATAATTACGTCCACCTGTAAAATCGATACTTTGGCTCAAGCCACGAATAGCGAATGATGCTATACATACCAAAATAATAATACCTGTAATCATGAAGGAACGTTTGTTACCTTTCATGAAGTCGAAATGAGTATTTACCAACAGGTTTTTAGAAATTCCGGAAGTAAATGTCAAGTTCAGCAGTTTATCTTTATTCATGTAATGTTCGTAAACTAAACGAGTCATGAATACTGCTGTAAAGAACGAGCAGAGAATACCGATAATCAATGTAGTGGCAAAACCACGAATAGGACCAGTACCGAAATTAAACAGAATAATACCGGTAATAATAGATGTTAAGTTGGAGTCGAAGATTGCCGAGAAAGCATTGGAGTAACCATCAGCTAATGCTTTTTTCACTCCTTTGCCGCTACGTAATTCTTCTTTAGTACGTTCGTAGATAAGTACGTTCGCATCCACAGCCATACCGAGTGCTAATACCATACCGGCAATACCGGACATTGTCAGCGCAGCTTGGAAGGATGAAAGAATACCTAATGTGAAGAAGAAGTTGAGGATTAAAGCACCGTTGGCAATCATACCTGGGATGAAACCGTACATGGCGCACATGTAAATCATCAAAAGGATGAGTGCCACTACAAATGAGAAAATACCTGCATTGATAGATTCCTGCCCCAATGACGGACCGACAATATCTTCTTGCACGATGTGTGCCGGTGCCGGCATTTTACCTGATTTCAATACGTTTGCCAAGTCTTTGGATTGTTCCGGACTGAAATTACCGGTAATGATTGAGTTACCGCCTGTGATTTCCGTACTTACGTTCGGAGCAGAATATACATAATTATCAAGTACGATTGCAATAGAGCGTCCGATATTTTGTTTGGTCAATTGTGCCCAACGGCGTGCACCGTCTGTGTTCATAGACATGCTTACAGATGGTTTACCATGCTGGTCGAAATCGTCTTTGGCATCTGTTACTACATCACCTTCCAACGGAGCTTTACCGTTGCGTTCGGTAGATTTGATAGCATACAACTCGAAAGTCTGTCCTTTTTTGTCGAAATCAGCAGGAGCAACTCCCCATTTTAGACGGAGGTCCTTAGGAAGTTCTGCTATTACTTCTCTCATCGCCAAATATTTGTTGATTTCAGCAGTGTCTTTGTAATTAGCATAACCGATAATGGGGCCTTGACCACTTGAATTTAACTGAAGAATGGCCATCAAAGGATGTTCTTTTTTGATTTGCTCCATATTTATAGAAGCTTCCTGTTGGTTACCTTTCAGTGCAGCTGCGATACTGTCGGCAGCACTGATGGCTTTTGCCGGTGTTGCTTCCGCTACTACTTCTTCTGTTGCTATTACTTCAGTAGAGTCGGTTGTTGTGCTTGCGGTTGTTGCCAGAACATCACGCAGTTTATTGTCTACAGACTGCATTACCGGCAATAATTCTTTCGCTGTATAGGTTTCCCAGAATTCCAGATTGGCAGAACCTTGGAGGAGTTTTCTCACACGTTCCGGTTCTTTGATACCCGGAAGCTCTACCATGATACGCCCCATTCTGTCTTCAAGACTTTGGATATTCGGCTGAACTACACCGAAACGGTCGATACGTGTACGGAGTACATTATAAGAGTTTTCTACGGCAGCTTTTACTTCAGAACGCAATACTTTTTCTACTTCAGCATCAGATGACTTCTGGTTAACTTTGTCTTTCAACTGTTGCGTTGCAAAAAGTTCGGAAAGTTTAGCGTCCGGTGCTATTCTGTGGTATTCTTTAATGAAAAGAGTGATAACATCGTCCTGGCTGTTGGTAGCTTGTTTGGCAGCAGTTGCCAGTGCCTGATTGAAATTTTCATCGGGCTTGTTATCAGCCAATGCTTTAATAACATCGGGTATGGATACTTCAAGGATAACGTTCATACCGCCCTTGAGGTCCAAACCTAAACTAATTTCCATTTCACGACACTGTTTCAGCGTATAATTACCCAGCCATACTTTCTCGTTTGAAAGAGAGTCGAGGTAGTCTTGTTCTACTTTAGTATCGCCGTTCGCTATCTCTTTTGCCTTATTGGTATAATGGCGGGTAACGAAGGAGAAAGAGAGGTAGAACACGCATACCAGCGTGAGTAATACCGCAAAAACTTTTACAAATCCTTTGTTTTGCATTTTACTTTTAATTTATTATGATTACTTTTTTAATTAATTCTGTCGCTATAAGGCTGCAAATATAGTTTTTTTTTCACATCCAGTGGTAATTAGCAGCTAAATATTTGAGGTTAAAACCGCATTTTGCCGTTAAACTGATATTTCTTTCAAAGAAATAAAATTTATCCCCGAAGGAAAGTAGCAATCCTCCGAGGATAAATTAGTCGGCTTCGAGTTTATTCTTTTTTAGCCTTAGATCGCTTTTTTTATCTAATTCATGCCTCTGTTTCTCAGCATTGGTTCCAATTGCGGCTCTGTTCCACGAAAGTTTTTGTAGAGTGTCATCGGGTCTTCGCTGTCTCCTTTTTCAAGCACATTGGAGCGGAATAAATTGGCTGTTGCTTTATCAAAGATGCCATGTTCTTTGAAAGCTTCAAAAGCATCATTATCCAGCACGTTTGCCCAAAGATAGCTGTAGTATCCTGCAGCATATCCACCGATGATGTGATTGAAATAGGTCGTACGGTAGCGTGGGGCTATTTCGGGGATGAGTCCTAATTTATCCATTGCTTCTTTTTCGTAAGAGATTACATCCAGATTCTTTACATCTGTCAGGTTGTGCAGATTCATGTCGAGGATGGCGGCGGCCAGTAATTCTGTTGTCATGAAGCCTTGATTGAAAGTCTTCTGTTTTAATATCTTATTGATGAGTGAATCGGGGATTACTTCTCCTGTCTGGTAATGTTTTGCATACATTTTCAACACTTCTGGTTCGGTGGCCCAATGTTCGTTTATTTGTGAAGGAAGTTCTACAAAATCACGAACGACGTTGGTGCCCGAAGTACCTTTGTAATTACACTTGGTCAACAGTCCGTGAAGTCCGTGCCCGAATTCATGGAAAAGCGTTTCTACTTCGTCCATCGTTAGTAAGGATGGTGTATCGCCTATTGGTTTGGTAAAGCTGGCTACATTGCAAACCAACGGTCGGATATCTCCCTGCTGTTCACGATAATTGCTCATCCAGGCACCCCCACTTTTTCCAGGACGTGGAAAGTAATCTACATAGAAGATTCCTAAGTGGGAACCATCGGCGTCTTTTACTTCAAAAACTTCTACATCGGGATGATAAACCGGAATGTTTTGCAGTTTTGTCAATGTGATACCATACAGTTTATTGGCTACTGCAAAAGCGCCTTCGCGTACGTTTTCCAATTTGAAGTAGGGCTTGATCTCTTCTTCGTCCAGGTTGTATTTTTCTTTACGCAGCTTTTCCGTGTAGTACCACCAGTCCCAAGCTTCCAATTTTTCACCTTTACCTTCTTTATCCATCAATTTTTGCAGTTTAACAGCTTCTGCTTTGGCTTTGGGAAGTGAATGGTTCCATAAATTATTGAGGAATTCCATTACGGTGGTTGAATTTTTGGCCATTGTATTCTCCAAAACAAAGTTTGAGTAGCAGTCAAAACCTAATAAGTTTGCTTTCTCAAGGCGTAAACTGACAATTTGGGTGATTACTTTTTTGTTGTCGTTCTTGTCATCGTTATTACCACGGTGGGTGTATGCTTTGTATATCTTTTCACGGAGCGGGCGATTCTCAGAATACTGTAAGAAAGGCAGGCGGCTGGCATTGTGTAAGGTGAATAACCATTTTCCTTCTTGCCCGGCAGCTTTAGCTTCTTCCGCAGCACTTTGGCAGAACCATTCGGGCAATCCTGCAAGGTCTTCTTCTTTGTCGACAAAGAGTTGGAAGGCATTATTCTCATTTAATATATTATTACTGAATGTGATACCAAGAGTCGATAGCTCTTTGTTTATTTCACGCAGGCGTGCTTGTTTGTCAGCAGGCAGGTTTGCTCCCGAACGAACAAAATCTTTGTAGGTTTTATCCAACAGGCGTTCTTGTTCGGTGGTAAGGTGCAGGCTGTTTTTCTGCTGATATACGGCATCTACCTTTTTGAATAGTTCTTGATTGAGGGAAATGTTGTCGCTGTGTTCGGAAAGTACCGGCGCTATTTTTATGGAAAGTTCGGTTAGTGCGTCTGTTGTTTCTGCATCTGTCATATTGTAGAAAACGGCACTGACACGATCTAATATAGGAGAGCTGTTATCCAACGCTACGATTGTATTCTCAAACGTGGGCGTTTCGCTATTTTCAATGATTGCTTTAATGTTCCGGTTTTGCTCTTCTATCCCTTTCAGGAAAGCAGGTTCGTAATGTTCCAGCTTGATTTTATCAAAAGCCGGAACACCATACTCGGTTTGAAATTCGTTTAAAAACGGATTACTTTCTGTTTTCGTAGTGCAGGAGTACATCATACAACTTGCTGCTAAAATAATTATTGTTCTTTTTAATTTCATAAGTATTATAATTGGGTTATGATTATCATTTGTAGTGAATTACCGCTTGGCAACATAGCACCATATGGGGTAGTGGTCGGAGTCTTTAATAGAACGGTCTACCGTGCAGTTATAAGCTCTCAGGCTTTTACTGATTAGGATGTTGTCTATTCGAAAATAAAACTTATTCTGATTATAAGAAATTCCCAATCCCTGTCCTGATTCGGTGAAGGCATCATCTAACTTTTCGGCTATAACCCGGTGGGTATAGGAGATCGCAGTATCGTTAAAGTCCCCACATACAATAATATACGGATGCCGGGAAGCTGCAATTTCGGCTGCAATAACATCTGCTTGTTTGGCGCGGATGGCGGAAGCCTCTGCTAATTTACCGACCAAATGTTGAGTGCCACTTTTCACTTTATGGGCATTGGGATCTTTCAGCATTTCTTCATATACCGCTTTATCCGCTTTTGTTAACTTGTTAGATTCCAAATGGTTGTTGATAAGGGTAATTGTATCTTCATTGATTTTTAATTCATAAATGGCCGAGCCGTTGTAGCTACTGTCATATTGTAGTTTTCGTGCCGAAAGGATCGGAAATCGGGAGTAAACAGCTATCCGGTTATTGCCGTTCTCTTGACCTACACGTTGAATATGCCGATAAGGATATGCTTTCATACCCTCTTCTACTTCTTTGGCATTAAGATGTATTTTGGCAGTCGGAGAGATGTTGTGTTCCTGTAAGCAGATGATGTCGGGATCGCTCTTACGGAGATATTCGAGTACCGGATTTTTGCCGTTTTCCTTTTCCATGTTGCCAAAGGACATAATATTGTAGGATAGTATTTTAATGCTTCCCTCCGGAATATTTGCTGTATGAAGATTGATAGGAAGATAGGCCCGGATTTGCGGATAGCAGAAAGCAAAGCCAAGTATAGACAGAAGAGCGAACTTATAGCGTACGATTAACCAGAAAATAAGAAAACAGAAATTGATGGAGAGGAAAATAGGAAAAGTAAGTCCCATGCATGCTTCGACCGGGTGTATTACGGGAGAAATGTGTGGGCTATAGGCGGTCAGCAAGAGAATTCCGACAAAGAATGCATTGACTGCCAAGATCAGATAAGCGAAGACTTTTCCGATGTGTTTCATATCTTATTTTTTACTTGCATCGAAGAGGCTTTTCTTTTCTTCGGTAGTGAGGCTCTCGTATCCTGACTTTTTCAGCTTATCGAGAATGCGGTCCACCTCATCCGATTGCGCTTTTTTCCGGGCATTATAATCATAGTCTTGTTCGCGGCTGTAATTGCCATAATGCACTTTCATTTTGGGTTTACGCTTCCAGTTTTTTTTATAGAAAAGAGAACTCACTCCGTCTAATATTCTGTTTATCCAAACAGTGATATCTGTGCCTTTACTCAGACTGGCGGCAAACCAGAGACCTGCCAATGCACCACCTAAGTGGGCGATGTGTCCTCCGGCATTACCGGAAGTGATGAACAACAGATCTGTCAGGACCACTATTAAGGCCAAATATTTTAGGCGTATAGTACCAAAAAGAAAAAGGCGTACGGGATAGTTGGGCTCTCGATAGGCGGTTGCCACCACGATGGCAAGTACGGATGCGGATGCACCTACCATTGTCGATACTTCCACCATGGGACGGAAATAAGGAAACAAATTATAGGAAATCATGTACAATAATCCTCCGCATATACCTCCCAAAATATATAAACCGCGTAAATGCTTGCCGGAAAAGAAGTAAAGGAATAATTGACCAAACCAATATAGCCAAAGCATATTAAACAGAATATGCATAAAACCGGCATGCATGAACATATAAGTGAACAGTGACCACGGTTGCAGGATAAACCGGGTAAAGGAGGCCGGAAGTGCTAACAGTTCGAATATTCCGGCAGCGCTTCTATTGAATAGTTGCAATAGAATGTTTATCAATGCAGTTGCTACAAAAATCCCTACATTGATGTATATGAGTTGTATAAAGACATTTCCTCTGCGAAAAGCTTCTTTAAGATCAGTTATAATATGTCCCATGATCATTGTTTTTTTTCTTCCAATACATAATCAGAATAAATCCGAATATCATTCCTCCTAAATGGGCAAAATGAGCTACATTATCATTAGGATTATTGGCAAATCCGGAATATAGTTCGATTAAAGCATATCCGATGACAAAATATTTGGCCTTGATAGGAAATGGAAGCGGGAAAATGAACAATTGTTGATTAGGAAATAACATTCCGAAACCTAACAGGATCGCATATACGGCTCCTGAGGCTCCTACGGTATTCATCATATTCAGGTATTCGCTCATCGGTATTGTCCCGCTAAAAGTCTGGACCATGGAATATCCTGATAAGACAGTCTGGTATTCAACGAATTGTACGATCTCCTGGATAATTCCTGCACCGATACCACAAAGAATATAGTAGAATAAAAAACGTTTCGGCCCCCATACTTGTTCGAGAATGCGTCCGAACATCCACACGGCGAACATATTGAAGAAAAGGTGAGTGAATCCTCCGTGCATGAACATATAGGTTATCAACTGGGCGGGATTAAAGTCTTCGGCCATAAAAAAATGCAAACCTAAATAGTTTGCGAGATCTATACCATAACTTTGTGCAACGATTGTTCCTAAATAAAACAGTACATTGATAATTATCAGGTTTTTAGTAACTGTAGGCATCATATATTTGAATCTCTTTTATGCTAATTTGCGAGTAATGGTTGCAAAAATACGAATAAATTCTGTTTTAAAGCAGAAAAATGAATCCCTATTAGCTCTTTTTCAGCAAATTGATGCGTTTTTTTGATGTTTTTATTTGATATATTGTTTTGTTAGTCTATATTTGTGAGGATTTTACGTCGTCTATCTTTTTGTGTAACACATATATTAATTAATCATTTACGAATTATGAATAAGGCTGATCTTATTAATGCTATCGCAGCTGAGTCTGGTTTGAGCAAAGCTGACTCAAAAAAAGCACTTGATGCTTTTGTGTCTTCAGTTACTGGCGCTTTAAAAGGTGGTGACAAGGTTTCTTTGGTTGGTTTCGGAACTTTCTCTGTTTCTGAGAGAGCTGAAAGAACCGGTATTAACCCTTCTACAAAACAAGCTATCACTATTCCGGCAAAGAAGGTTGCTAAGTTTAAAGCAGGTGCAGAACTCTCTGAGGCTGTTGAATAAACTATATAGTTGAAAGATTTTAAAAAAAGGGGGCGTGCTAACGCCTCCTTTTTTGTATCTTTGCGCGCAGAAAATAATTGTAAGCTATGAATATAGAGAATAAACTTGTAATGTCCGTAATAAGCGGACTGAAAGCTCTTTATGGTCAGGATGTTCCTGCCGTACAGGTGCAATTGCAGAAAACGAAAAAGGAATTTGAAGGACATCTTACCTTGGTTGTGTTCCCTTTCCTGCGTATGTCGAAGAAGGGACCGGAACAAACTGCACAGGAGATCGGTGAGTACTTACAAGCTAATGAGCCGGCAATAGCTGCTTTTAATGTGATAAAAGGCTTTTTGAATTTGACAATAGCTTCTTCTGCGTGGATTGAATTGCTGAATATGATTCATGCTGACGAACGGTATGGTATAATGGCTGCCGATGCTGATTCTCCACTGGTGATGATTGAATATTCTTCACCTAATACGAATAAACCCCTACATCTGGGGCATGTACGCAATAATCTGCTTGGAAATGCATTAGCCAATATTATTATGGCGAATGGCAATAAGGTCGTAAAAACCAATATTGTAAACGATCGGGGTATCCATATCTGTAAGTCTATGTTGGCCTGGAAACTTTATGGTAATGGTGAGACTCCCGAATCATCCGGTAAAAAGGGAGATCACTTGGTTGGGGATTATTATGTCTCTTTCGATAAGCATTATAAAGCGGAAATAGCTTCGCTGATGGAGAAGGGCATGACGAAGGAAGAGGCGGAGGCAGCTTCTCCACTGATGAATGAAGCCCGTGAAATGTTGGTGAAATGGGAGGCGGGAGATCCTGAAGTACGTGCTTTGTGGGCTATGATGAATAATTGGGTGTATGCCGGATTTGACGAGACTTACCGTAAGATGGGAGTTGGTTTCGATAAGATATATTATGAGTCGGATACTTATCTCGAGGGAAAGGAAAAGGTAATGGAAGGATTGGAAAAAGGTTTCTTCTATAAGAAAGAAGACGGTTCGGTATGGGCTGATCTTACGGGAGAAGGGCTCGATCATAAGTTGCTGCTACGTGCTGACGGTACTTCTGTGTATATGACTCAAGACATCGGGACAGCCAAATTGCGTTTTGCCGACTATCCCATCGATAAGATGATTTATGTGGTGGGTAATGAGCAGAATTATCACTTTCAAGTGCTCTCTATCCTGCTTGATAAGTTAGGATTCGAATGGGGTAAAAGCTTGGTTCATTTCTCATATGGTATGGTCGAACTTCCGGAAGGTAAGATGAAATCACGGGAAGGAACAGTGGTGGATGCCGACGATCTGATGGAAGAGATGATTGCAACTGCTAAAGAAACCTCTCAGGAGCTTGGTAAACTGGATGGATTGACACAGGAAGAGGCAGATGATATTGCCCGCATTGTCGGTTTAGGTGCATTGAAATATTTTATCCTTAAAGTGGATGCCCGCAAGAACATGACATTCAATCCGAAAGAGTCCATCGATTTTAATGGAAATACCGGGCCGTTTATTCAATATACTCATGCACGTATACAATCTGTACTTCGTAAGGCGGCAGAGAACGGTATCGTTATTCCTGAGCAACTTCCTTTAGGAGTTGAATTGAGTGAAAAAGAAGAAGGATTAATCCAGATGGTAGCTGATTTTGCAGCAATTGTTAAACAGGCCGGGACAGATTACAGTCCGTCTGTTATTGCCAATTATACTTATGACTTGGTGAAGGAGTATAATCAATTCTACCATGATTTTAGCATCCTGCGCGAAGAGAATGAAGCGGTGAAGATATTCCGTATCGCATTATCTGCCAATGTGGCTAAGGTAGTACGTTTGGGAATGGGCTTACTGGGCATTGAAGTGCCGGCCAGAATGTAAGAGTTAATGTGAGCTAATATAGAACATACGGGAATTCTTCAAGTAAGATTGATTTGCTGAAGAGTTCCCGTATATTGTTTTTATTCCAGTTAGTGTTTTAAGTGAAGTTAGAAAGACTTTTTTGACAGGGATGAATGATGTTTCTGATTATTCTTTCTTGTGTAAGTACCAGTCAGTGTTTTCATTACCATTACTTTTTACCCAATTTGTGAAATTCGGATAAATCTCGTCAATTCGTATGCCTTCATTTGAGCAGTCGAAGTCTTTGATGTTAGGCAAATGTATGGCATAAGGCATGTTGTCTTTAGAGATATAATACATTTGTTGGCTCTCATCGGTCAGATCATTTCCTTTTCCAAAATGGCTGCTGTCTGCCCGTTTAGTGGGTACATAATTGGGAAGATGCAGTTCTTTACCTCTTTCATTCAAGGCATTGATAATGATAAACGGATTATAAGGGGGGAGCATGGCTGCTGATTCGATCTGTGGAGTTCCGAAAGTTGTAGTGACGGTAAACTTACCTTTTTGTTTTACAGCTTGCTTCATGTTGTCTGCAACAATAATAATGGCATTGTCATTATCTGCTCTTTCCTCCAAACCTTTATTGTCAAACTGGAACAGGGGGCTTGCTGTGAATGTATAGTTCTCATAAGCAATATTTACGGCAGTTACTTTATCGGGAGTAACTGATAGGCGGTATCCGAATCCGTTAAAATTATTGTATCCGGCGCCATCCCAATAGGGAGTGAATTCGTCTATAGTAGAGGTAATCCGGTTTTGCATATTCTTATATACTCTTGATTGATAGTATACCACTACGTCGTTCAAGTCATAGTCTCCTTGATCTGGCCATAGATCTTCAAAAGCGAGCAATCCGAAATAGGTTGTATAGTTATCCTCTTCGGAAGGACCCGGATCTTCTGGCTTTTCCAATTCAGCCATGTTGCTCCCATCAATAGCTCCTTCCACATCTGCATGACAATACATAATAACGTCGGTATAGTTAGGTCGCTGGCTTTCCAATGGTCTGTCTTCTATCCCTATGGTAACCGAGCTGTTGGCCTTATCAAAAATAGCGATTGTGTGCTGATTGTTTTCATCGCCGTTTTTGGTATTGAGTGCATTGACGGAGTAATAGTTATGATTTCCACTGGAGTGGCCGATATTTCCTTTGATAAAAGCACTCGAAGAGACTCCCCAACCAATAGTAACTCCTGCTGGAAATTTATCTTCGAATTGATTGGTTTCCTTATTCCAATAATGTAATTGTATCGTACTTCCACAAGAGATACCTGCCGATACAGGGAAAGCAATAATTTTTTGTATGTCGTTGACAGAACTTGGTAGCTGTCCGGTGGGGTAGGTATAATAGAGAATCGTATTACTTACTGAAGGTGCATATTTTCCTATCATAGCCAAGTTCACCTTTGTTTCCTTTATAATGGGAATGCCTGTTTCTACTCCCGGTGTGAAATATTGTGGAAAATAACTTTGCATTTCTTCTTTGTATGGAGATGTAGTAGCTTTGGTAATGTTGTATAGTTCGTTTTCCGGGAAGATGAAACGCTCCGATAGTAAATAGCTGGGGTAACCGGATTCGTTCCAATTTCCTAATACCAGCATATCGGAAGGATAGGTGTATGTCATGGCTCTGGTGTTTCCGCTTCTGTTTTTGGGGTCTTCTATGCCAGCAGAAATCCTGCTTGCAGTAACCTCTGTCTCTATGAAAGGTACACCTACATACGGTGAGTAGATATAGGCTTTCTTGATATAGGCTGGCAGGGTCGTTTCTCCTTTCAGTATGCCTTTGGCATCTGTTATACCGCGATAGATCGGCTCAATATCTTTCTTTGTACTGATCCCATCGTTTTCTTCAAAAGGGTTTTCGCTGTAAATTTCTATCGATACAGTATAGTCCTGCAAGCCTAAGTCTATGTCTATCGGACAATTAAGCGTAGTTTGAAAATCGAAATAATCGCCTTTTACAGGCTTCTCGGGAGCTTGTGATAAATCTACATCTTTTACGCAAGATGATAAACCGAACAGTAATATACTACTGGCGCAGAGGAGTCGGGTCGTAATTTTTTTCATATATATGTTATTTGATTTGTTTGCTGCTGCAAAGATAATAAGAAATAGATATAAAACACTGAAAATGAGTAAAAAATAAGAGACATTCTACAAAATGAGAATGTCTCTTAGAAAAAATCTTATTATGTTATTTCTTTTTTGCTGTCCGTCCCTTTTTAGGAGTGGACGTTGCTTTTTCGCTTTGCAGCTTGATAATCTCCAAACAAGTTTTCAGATTCAAATCTACGGGAACCACATCTTTAGGGATTTTATAGTTACTTCCTTTATAAGAGATATATGGTCCGTATCTTCCGTTCAGTATTTCCAGTTCCGGTTCTTCGGCGAATTGCTTGATGTGGCGTTTGGCCTCTGTGGCTCTCTTCTCTGTGATAAGTTCGATGGCTTCTTCAAGCGTAATGGCCATCGGATCGAGTGTCTTAGGCAGAGATATGTATTTACCGTCATGGCGTACGTACGGTCCAAAGCGTCCTGTACCTATGCTTACTTCTTTATCCTCGTATTCGCCAACGACACGCGGAAGTTTAAACAAGTCCAATGCTTCCTGAAGAGTGATCGTTTCCATTGACAGGCCCTTCTCCAAACGTGCAAAACGGGGCTTTTCTTCCGAATCCGTACTGCCGACTTGTACGACAGGTCCAAAGCGTCCGATTTTGACCGATACTACCTTCCCGGTTCCCGGTTCTTCACCCAGAATACGTTCACCTACTTTATGTTCTGTTTTAGTAGCTAATGTCGACTCTACCGAAGGATGGAATCCTTTATAGAAGTGTTTCATGATTGCTGTCCATTGTTTCTCTCCGTCTGCTACCTCGTCAAACTCTTTTTCGATATTAGCCGTAAAGTTGTAGTCCAGAATATTTGAGAAATATTCGTTCAGGAAGTCATTCACTACCGTTCCGATATCGGTAGGCAGTAATTTTGATTTTTCTGCTCCTACTATTTCGGTATGTATGGCATCACTTATATTTTGGCCTTTTAGTGTCAGTATATTGAAAGAGCGTTCCTCACCTGCTTTGTCTCCTTTCTCTACATACTCGCGTTGCTGGATAGTAGAGATAGTAGGAGCATATGTGGAAGGACGGCCGATACCTAATTCTTCAAGTTTGCGTACGAGACTGGCTTCTGTGTAACGCGGCGGACGTTGGGTGAAACGTTCGGTAGCGACAATATCATTGTGCTCGAGCACCTGTCCTTTTTTCAATGGAGGAAGCAGATGGCTTTCATCTTCCTGTTCGTTTTCGTCGTCATACGATTCTTTATAGACGCGAAGGAAACCGTCGAAAGTAATAACTTCTCCGGTTGCTGTAAACACATCATCATTGGTACTGATACCGATGGTTGCAGTTGTCTTTTCCAGTTCGGCTTCTGCCATTTGTGAAGCGATGGTACGTTTCCAGATCAGGTCGTACAATTTTTTTTCCTGTGAGGGTGCTTCTACGGTGGAGTTTTCCATATAGGTAGGACGGATGGCCTCATGCGCTTCTTGTGCACCTTTGGTTTTGGTGGTAAAGTGGCGCGGATGCACGTATTGTTCTCCCATCATGTTGATGATAGCCTGTTTGCTACCTTCAGTTGCATATTCCGACAAGTTGACCGAATCGGTACGCATGTAAGTGATTAATCCGGCTTCGTATAATTTTTGTGCCAACATCATGGTTTGTGCCACTGTATACCCCAATTTGCGGGCCGCTTCCTGTTGCAGAGTCGAGGTTGTGAATGGTGCGGCCGGGCTTTTCTTTATCGGGCGTTTGGTAATATCTTCGATTGTGAATATAGCATCTTTGCAACTTTCCAAAAATGCTTTGGCTTCTTCTTTTGTCTTAAGGCGATGAGCCAGTTCCGCTTTCATTTCTGTCAGTTTACCGTCAGTGTCCGGTACGAGGAATATGGCGATAACGCGATAAGACGCTTCGCTCTTGAATGCCTGTATTTCCCGTTCCCGCTCTACAATTAGCCGTACGGCTACTGATTGAACACGTCCGGCGGAAAGAGCCGGTTTGACTTTCTTCCACAATACTGGAGAAAGTTCGAAACCAACGATACGGTCGAGGATGCGTCGTGCCTGTTGTGCATTGACCAAGTTGATATCGATTTCGCGTGGATTCTCGATGGCTTTTAATATGGCATTCTTGGTGATTTCATGAAAGACGATTCTCCGGGTCTGTTCCGGTTTTAGTTTCAATACCTCATAAAGATGCCAGGCGATGGCTTCTCCTTCGCGGTCCTCATCGGATGCTAACCATACAACGTCTGCTTTCTGGGCTTCTGCCTGTAGTTTTGTTACCAACTCTTTCTTGTCTGCCGGTATTTCATAATTGGGCTTGAAGTTTTTATCGATATCGATACTGAACTCTTTCTTCTTCAAGTCTCTGATATGACCATAGCTGGAGAGTACTTTGAAATCTTTCCCCAGAAATTTTTCAATGGTTTTTGCTTTTGCTGGAGACTCGACAATAACAAGGTTTTTCTGCATAACTTTTACTTTAATTAAGAATGCCGAGAGTGGTGCTTTTCTAAGTTTCAACTCCCATTTATTCTGAAATTCGCCGACAAAAGTAGAAAAAAACATTTTCCTTACCTTATAATATAGAGAGAATCTGTTTCTTTTTTGCAAAAAAAGACTTTTTTTAGGACTCAGGAAAGGTGGATGAGAAAGGAATATTGCCTAATCGGTTGTTTTTCTTATCGTACTGGTTTACTTTTCTAGAGAAAAGTATTTCTGCAAAATTTCTGTAGTGACTCTATCGAAGTTAGGAATTGACGTTCGTTTTTGAGTTTTATTTTATCGGCATTGAAAAACGAGGTGCCCCAATCGTTGGGCCACTGCTCCCTCGATTGTCAAAAACGACTTCACGCAATATTTCATACAGCAATCCTCCGACATCAAATCCCAGTTCGAATTTCTTAAAACGATAAGAGGGAATTACGACCGGTACTGTTTCCCAACGTCCTCTTATGACATTGTAATAACGTTGCACCCCAACTTCCATATTGAATCGTTCGGACATGTCGACAGACATGGTAGCACCATAGCGGTGGGTGCTTATTCCATAAGAATTTCCAATGTCATACGAACCGAAAAATTTAAAAGTAACTTGATCGGATGGGTGGTAGGACAAAATTCCCGAGGTATTGAATGCTTGTCCGGTGGAATGGGCCATATTTATTTTCATGGCATTGGCATTGACTTGCAGTGCCAACTTTGAATTGAAAGCATGTTGGTATCCTAATGAGGCGTCATTGATACGTCCGATACCCGGTAAACTTGTTTGTCCTCCGGAACCAATCAATGTTCCATGACGAAATTGTTTCATTATGCCGTCCGTGTGGTAGTCACCCCGAAATATGGGAGAAGGATTCGCTTGATAGGGGAGATAAATGTCTCCTTTCAGCGAATAATGAGGTAAGTATCCCGACTGTTTAGATGAATAGGAAACAGACGGATTGTAATTTTCCGGATACAGGTCGGAATGATATAAAGGGAATGTATTGTTTTTGGGGGGAATAAATCGGACGGGGAAATCTGAAGTGTGCCTTCCGACTTGGCAGGTACGCTATCACGGATAATGTGCGTATTGGCTTCTTGCGCGGAAAGTAACAGCGGAATGAAAACCGGCAGAAAAAACAATCCCCGGCAAATTGAAAACCACGATATGTCTCTCTTTTGTTTCATAGGCATTTATTACTTTTGCGAATCCTACTATATACAAAGATAATAAAACCGGTTTGAATGGCAAATTGCAAACTGTATTTCATTCTATTTACAAGCTTTTTTTAACTCCAACAGAAGCGAAGAAGGAAGAATCTGCCCTCTTTTGTGCAGAAAACTTATTCAGACAAAACAAAAAGCAAAAAAAGCAAAACGGTAACTAGGCTCTCTTTTACCTTTGCAGCAGATAATTTAAGCCGGAGGGGTGTCTGTTTCGATTTATGGTATGCATTCCGAAGGTATATAACGAATATGTTAAGTTTAACTTTTTAATTAATAGTAGTATGAAAAAGCATGTTTTTCATCCGGGCATTTTACTCTTTATGATGACTCTGGCTTTCTCCGCTTGTGGGGAAAACAGTATGGACGATGAGCCGAAATCCAATATCCGTAGTATCGTATCTTTTATCATTAAACCGGCGCCGAATGCCGGAAATGTGCAGACGCAACATCAAGGCATCATTGATGAGACTAATAAAACGATTACGATTAAGCTACCGCAGCATTTGGATTTAACTGCTATCCGTCCTTCTATCACTACAGGACCTTGGGCGACGGTATACCCTCAGAATTTGGAAGCGGTGGATTTTACCGCCGATGGAATCGAATATACTGTGACGGCACAGAGTGGCAAACAGGCGGTTTATACGGTTATCAAAGATATGACTTATCGTTATTCCAAAGCTCAGATCTACGCTCTCTCTTTCCCGTCGGTCATTGATCCGGAGACAGGAGAACCTGTACGGGCACTTGCGGTGGAATCGGCTAAAACGATACGTGTGGAAGTTCCGAAAGGCACGGATGTCACTCACCTGACTCCCTTATTAGAACTTTCTCCCGATTCTTACAATGCTTTGTTTACTCAACCTTGGGAGGTTCCGCAGGATTTTACTAATCCCGTATCTTATACTTTGACCTCCGAAGATGGAAGCAGGACAGTTACATATACTGTTACTGTGGAAGAAAAGCCCCAAAAATAATTTATTAAAATACAATGAATATATGAAAACACACATGATGTTATTCAGTCTCTTCTTTTGCTTGTTGGCGGGAGAGACGTTGACGGCCCAGAATATGCAGGTTTCGGGAACTGTTTCCGACTATATGGGGCCTATGGTAAGTGTTACTGTCCGGCTTCAAGGAACCGGAACCGGGACAGTAACCGATATGGATGGAAAATATTCGCTTCAGGTACCTACAACCGGGACATTGGAGTTTTCATTTATGGGATATGAAACCCAGACGGTGAAGATCAACAAACGTAGCACGATCGACATCACCATGAAAGAGACGTCCGAGACATTGGATGAGGTGGTCGTGGTAGGTTACGGTACGGTGAGGAAGCGTGATATTACCGGTTCCATCTCCTCTATCAATGAGAAAGATATTCAATCCAACCAGCCGATAAATCTGGGATCCGCTCTGCAAGGTAAAATTTCAGGACTGGATATTATGGGAACTTCCGAACCGGGAACGGCTTCTACTTTCCGCATTCGTGGTGCTTCTTCTCTGGGAGAGGGAGGTTCGAATCCCTTGTTTATTGTTGACGGTATGGAGGTGGCCAGTATCGAATCTATCAATCCGAGGGACATTGCTTCGATAGAGGTTCTGAAAGATGCGGCATCGGCCGCCATTTATGGTTCACGTTCGGCTAATGGCGTTATTCTGATTACTACCAAGCAGGGAACGGAAGGTAAAGCGAAAGTATCGGTCAACTATTCCCTCAAACAGTCGCAAATCGCAAAAACATTGCCGCAGATGAGTCGTGAAGATGGTATTAGGTACGAGGAACTGCGTAACTATTACGATGGGCTTTACAATAATATTGCCAATCGTGACTCATTGAACCCTTCGTATACAGCCGATAATTACTATCAGGAACTGCTTTTTCGCAAGGCATATACTCATCAACTGGATGCCAGCGTGTCGGGAGCAACAGATAAAATAAAATATTTTATGAGTGCCGGATATCTGGACGAACAAGGAATCCAGTTAAATACCTATAACAAACGTCTGACTACCCGTATGAATGTCGACTTCAAAGCTTCTTCCCGTCTGAATATCGGTAACCGTCTTGCGCTTTCCCTTTCCGACCAGCGCCGGGCTACTTCCGAATCGCGTTACCGTATCCTGCAACGTCCTGCCAATTACAATGTGATAGAGCCGGATGGCAGCTATACCCCTATTCTGGCCAGCAGAAGCAACCCGCTTGCTGAAACGATGGTAGGTAAAAACAACTATAAAATCTATGAATTGAATCTTTATGATTTCGCCGAGTATGAAATTCTAAAAGATTTGAAGTTTAAAGCCAGTATTGCCGGAAACTTTTATCTGCAAAAATACCAGAGTTTCCGTCCGGTCATTCTCGATGTGAATGGAAGACGGAGTTCTGCTGATGAAGATTATCTGACCACCAACTGGACGCAGGAAGACGTATTAACGTACAATAAATCATTCAAAGACCATGCTTTCAGTGCCCTTGCCGGATTCAGTGTCCAGAGTTATACGGCAGAAACGACCCGTTTGGCCGTACTCGATAATATCAGTGATGCCATTGAAATATCTTATGCCTATGGCGGGGTGGATATGTCGAAAACCTATGCTATCAGTACGTCCAACCGTATGGCCTCTTTTTTCGGTCGTTTATCCTATAATTATAAAGGCCGTTATTTGGTGAATGCCAATGTTCGTTATGACGGTTCTTCTCGCTTCGGTGTGGATAAGCGTTGGGGAGTTTTTCCTTCCGTTTCTTTAGGCTGGCGTTTTTCCGACGAAAAGTTTATGAACTGGATGAAACCTTTTGTGAATGATGCCAAGTTGCGTGCCAGTTATGGTGTGACCGGTAATCAGGTGGCAGGCAACTTTGCTTCTTACGGGCTTTACTCTATTAATTATTACGCTGATATGTCGGGCATTTATCCTTCACAATTGGAGAATAAGAATTTGGGCTGGGAGGAGACTACCCAGTATAATTTCGGGCTCGACCTCAACTTCCTCGACGGACGCATCAACCTGATTGTCGATTATTATATCAAGACGACTTCTGATATTCTTTACCGGGTAAAAATCCCCCAGACAACCGGATTTAATAGTGTTTTCCGGAATGTAGGCGATGTTCGTAATCATGGTTGGGAATTTACTGTCAATACCACCAATATCCGTACCCGTGATTTTGAATGGGACACAAGTCTGAATCTTTCGTTCAATAAGAATAAGATAGTTTCTGTTCCCGAAGGCGGCCAACAGATTCTCGATTGGGTATACTTGCTCGATAAGGGATATCCTGTAGGAACCATGTATGGTTGGAAAGCGCAAGCCGTCTTCCCTTATGACGAATCGAATGCTTTTACCTCGGATTGGAGGCAATTGACCCCCGTGTTCGATGAGAAAGACCGTTTTACGGGCTACCGGTTGGACGGCGCTCCCTATGACGGGGAAATTCAACAACTTCGTTTCAGTACAGAGAACGGGCAAGTGTTTAAAGGAGGCGATGTGATGTGGGAAGATGTAAACAAAGACGGGGTAATCGATGCTAAAGACCGGCAGGTGATCGGGAAAGGCCAGCCGATAGTGATCGGCGGGTTTGGCAATGATTTCAAGTACAAAGGTTTCGGGCTTTCATTCTTCTTCTCGTTTGCCTTGGGAGGCGATGCCTTTAATTTCTTTGATCAGCAACGTTCCGAACACCGTTATTCGCCGATAACACGCGCCAATCCCGTTAACCTCGCTAATTCCTGGAAGGCTCCCGGTGATATCGCCAAGTATCCGAGACCGGCCCCTTCGGCAGTGAACAATACGCGCATCGAGAGCAGTCTCTGGGTAGAAGATGCTTCTTATATCCGCCTGAAAAATATCCGCCTTTCATACGATTTGCCGAAACAGGTGGCCAAAAAGCTGAATTTGGAATCTGTCAGTTTCTCATTGATGATGCAGAACTTCTTTACTTGGTCCAATTATTCCGGGTTCGATCCGGAATTACCCGGGAAAAGTGCTTTTACCGTTGGATACGACGATGTCTCTTATCCGCGTGCAAAAGATATATTATTTGGTATAAATGTTAACTTTTAAGACAATACACGATATGAAGAAGATAGGAATTCTCTCACTTTTGGTCTTGATGCTGACCTCCTGCCTGAATGATTTTCTGGATGTGCAGCCTGTAAGCGATATTTCGACCGATAAATTCTGGAAAACGGATAACGATGTCCGTGCAGCGCTGAACTCTGCGTATGCCGCTTTGCAACAAACGTATAACAAGAATACCGGAGCGAATTACATGACTTGGTTTGAGGTCCGTTCAGACAATTTTATCGGTTCTACCGCATCGAGTAACAACCAGCCTAATGCACCGATCAATACGAACAACCTGAACTCATCGTACCTTTCTTCCGACTGGAACGAATGGTACAAAGTAATTTCCATTGCCAATTACGGATTGCACTTCATTCCCGGTGTACAGGACGTGACGGACAAGGTGCGCAACAACTATCTGGCGGAGGCTTATTTTCTGCGTGCTTTTTCTTATTTCAATCTGGCACGTATCTGGTGTAATGTCCCTTTGGTGACGAAGCCCGTCCTTTCCTTGTATGATGTGGATAAACCGAAGCAGGCTTCCCAAGCCGATGTGTTGAAGTTGGTTGGCGAAGACCTGAAAGAGGCTGTCCGCTTGGTGGATACCGGGGCGGGAGATGTGTTCCGTTTCAATGCCGGAGCTCTGTATATGCTCTATACGGACTACGCTATGTGGATGCACGATTATGAAACGGCCGAGTTATATTCCCGCCAGCTGATAGAACTGAGAAAATACAAGTTGGTAGAGGGAGTAGATTTTGCTACGGTTTGTTCCGGTGCCGAAACTACCGAGAATATCTGGACTATGAAGTGGAGTTATGAAAACAACTCTTATATACAATTCATTTATCAGATGCACGTTGTTTCCGGAACTCAGATGATTCCTTCGTTGGGCGTCAAGGAATTGTGGGAGACACCGGAATACCGGAAAGATTATCGTCGTTATCAGACCATCGATACGACTGTCGTTTATTCAAGTAATCATGTCGAACGTTTTAATGGGCGTGCTGCTATCTGGAAGTGGTGCCCGGGCGAACGTATGAAACAATCGGACGTAAAGTATTTCCCGATTTATCGTTATGCGGATGTTCTTTTGCTCCGCGCCGAAGCTTTGAATCAGCTGAATGATTATAAAGGGGCGATAGACGTATTGAACCAGATTCGCAAACGTGCGGGTATTGTAGAAAAAGAGATGAGTGAATTTGACGTTGCTGTCGATAAAAAAACAGCGATTGAGGATGCTATACTTCAGGAGCGTCAACTCGAATTGTTGGGCGAAGGCAAACGTTGGTTCGATCTTATTCGTACAGGGCGCGCCATGACCGTGATGAATGATTTTTTTGAGAACTATATAAAGCAGTATTCCAACTTCAACTGCCAGACGTTTACGGAAGAGTGGCAACTTTACTGGCCCGTTTACCACAACAATCTGATGGAAAACGAGAACCTTACACAATTCGGAAAATATTAAAGATAAATCAAGATGAAAAAGCTGTTTTTTATACTAATGACAGGAGCGCTGGCAGGCTTGCTTTCTTCCTGTAGTTTGTTCGGACTCGACTTGCAAAAGGATGCCGAATATAATTATAGTCCCGTACAACTGACGATGGATATTACTGCTTATGAGTTTATCGAGACTCGCCGGAATATGGATATGTTCTTGCTTTATAAGGCCATCGAAAAAGCGGGTTATCGTGATGCTTTTGAGACGGACGACCGTACGTATATCTTACTCAACGATGATGCATTGACTGCTTATCTTTCCGGTAAGCGTTTTGCAAGTCTGGATGTAATGTCGGTAACGCAAGTGCGTGAGATGCTCGATACGTACATTGTGAAAGGGCGTTATCATGCCCTCGATCTCTCTACCACTCCGATAGAGGTGGAAACGCTGAATCCTGAAAAAAGGATGTTCCTCAGCTTGCGCCCGCAAGCCAGCGACGTGTCCGACCAGTACCAAGTGATCATCAATAATGTTACCGGATCGGGCAAAGTGACCAATGTAGTGACCTCCAATCTTCAGCCGACGAATGGAATAATACATGTGGTCGGAGATTTTCCTGAATATATCGTATCAGAATGAAATATGTAATTGTATGAGAACAATCTTTCGTTTAGTCAGTATGTTCGTATTTGCAATGTCCGGTGTCGTACCGGGCATTGCGAATATGCATTTTATGTCTCCTCTTTCTGTGGAGACGAATGAGTTTGAAACCATGATGGAGAAGGTACGGACGGAATTCGTAAAAAATCCTTCCATCGACGATGCGTTGGGTAGATACAACGCAGTCAACGGTTCGTTTACCGATATCGATTATAGTAAAGAAGATCGTACCGATTGGGAACCGTTGATTCATATCGACCGGATCTATGATTTTGTTTTTGCTTATACCAATCCTGTCAATAAGTATTACGAGAATGATGCATTGTATGAAAAGATCGTAGCTGCCCTCGAATATTGGTATCAGCGTAATCCGTATTGTGATAATTGGTGGTATAATCAGATTGCCGAGCCGCAGCGTATCGGAGTGTTGTTGATACAAATGCGTACCGGCAAACAACAGATTCCCGCTGATCTGGAGAAGCGTACTTTACAGCGCATGAAGACTGATGGAGGCAATCCGGCAGAATGGACGGGAGCCAACCGGACGGATATCGCTTTGCATTGGATTTACAGGGCTTGTCTGACGAACGATGTGACATTACTTCGTAATGCTATTAATTATGTATACAATCCTGTACAATATACTACAGGCGAGGGCTTTCAACACGATAATTGCTATTTCCAGCACGGTATGCAGCTTTATATCGGCGGATATGGAGATGAGATATTGAAAGGGGTTACCCAAGTGGCCATGTATACGCGGGGTACGCAGTATGCTTTGTCTGAAGCCCGGTTACAGCTTTTGAGCAAATTTATGCGCGAGACGTATTATCAAACGATCCGTGGAGTTTATATGCTGTTTGATGTATTGGGGCGAGGGGTGAGCCGTCCCAGCGGTACAAGCAAAGGAAGCGCTTCTCTTTATGCCGAACGAATGATGGTGCTCGATCCGGAACATACCGAAGAGTACGCTGCCATAATCGAACGTCTCGGTGGTCGTAAACCGGCGGATTATGCGTTGAAACCGTTGCATACTCATTATTTTCGTGGAGATTATACGTTGCATGTCCGTCCCGGATACACATTTGATGTCCGTACGGTTTCTACCCGTACGATGCGTTGTGAATACGGCAACGGTGAAAATTTAAAAACCTATTTTATGTCCGACGGATGTACGAATATGGTGATTAAGGGGAACGAATATGCCGGAATATTTGCCATGTGGGATTGGGCGCGGATTCCCGGAGTTACTGCTCCTCAGGTGAAAACGATTCCTTTGGCAGCCAGTGATTGGCAGACAAGAGGTACTTCCGGATTTGCCGGAGGAGTATCGGATAGTATCTATGGCGCTACGGCTTATTTTTATGAGGATAAATATAAAAATATCAATACCACTGCCCGTAAGGCATGGTTCTTTTTTGATGACGAAGTGGTTTGCCTTGGTGCGGGAATCACTTCAACGGCAACCGCTCCTGTGAATACGACTATTAATCAATGTACGTTGGTAGGAGGGAAAGCAACCGTATCTACCCATGGACAGGTATCCGAAATTGCTATGGGAGAATATACTTACGACCATAACTTGAACTGGGCATGGCACAATAATATCGGTTACGTCTTTCCCGATGGGGGAAATGTCTTTTTATTGAACCAGAGTCGTTCCGGCAGTTGGTACGATATCAATACGACCGCTTCGAAAACCGTGATGAAGAAAAATGTATTTACGCTCGGATTCAATCACGGGCAGTCGCCCCGGAATGCTACCTATGCTTATATTGTTGTTCCGAACAAGACCTCGGCTGCCGAAATGGCTGCTTATCCGATGGATAATGTTGAAATTCTGTCAAATACGGATTCCATGCAAATCGTAAGAAATAAGAAATTGGGTATCTGGGAACTTATTTTCTATCGGGGTGCCACTTTTATGCACGATGAACTTAGCGTGAAAGTAGATAAAGGATGTACACTGTTGTTTAAAGACATTGAAAAGTCTTCGGTCCGGTTTCATATTGCCGATCCGGCACAGAGCCGGTCAAAGATTACTGTGGAGGTATGTATCCCATCCGTGTCCCGACAGGCAAAAAGGATAGAATGCGATTTTGCCGGTACGGGTATCTATGCCGGACAATCGAAAGTATATGTCGTAGATGCAAATTCGCCTACCGGCTTGCAGTCGGCAGATGCCGGGGCTACTGCCAAATTTTCGGTACACCCTAATCCAGCGGCAATAAACGAGCCTGTATCTGTTGTTTTGGAAAGAAATGAACGGTTATCAGAAACTTCCGCCCGTATCGACTTTTATACTTTGGCAGGCGCTTGCGTTACCAGCTGTGAAATGGAGGATGGAAGAGCTACTGTCTCGTTCGGTAAATCCGGACTGTATATCGGGCGGGTATACGGAAAAAATCCTGTCAATAGTATGAAAGTGCTCGTGAAGTAGTTAAAAAGCGAATCAGACAAAACAAAAGATGAATCAGACAAGCCTGTGAGGGATCCGACCCCTACTTTTGCACTGTGAACGTTCAAATAAACCTTTTTATTAACGCTTTAAATTTTATTCGATTATGAATTTTATAAGTACAAAAAAAGTCACAGTGAAATCTTCTTTAAGTAAGGTGGTATTGATTCTCGGTTTGGGAGTGATGTCGTTGTCCGGAACAGCTTATGCCGAAGGTGGAGGCACTCAGACCAAGAAACTGATTCCCATTGCCGATGGTTTTGTTCGTGGAAAAGATTATATGGATATAGTACAGTCGAATCAGTCTATTTCCATGCACGTGATGAATGGCGGAGGTGAAGGCGATAATTCAGATCGTATGGCCTACATGAAATTTGATATTTCAGACATTATCGATTTACCGTCAGATGCTGTTATCACTAAGGCGCAACTGCGTTTGTATATTCATGATGCCCAAGAAGCGGCGAGCGAAGTAAACTTGGTACTTTCCGATGTGCCGGATAATAATTGGGAAGAGGCCACTTTGTGCTACTCCAATCGTCCTTACGAAGGAGATTACATTGCCGAATGCCCGGGTGAATATATGAAGTGGAACGGGAATGATAATTTTGATGAGACGAGGTGTTTGTATCTGGACATGACTGATTACATGAAGAAGCAGCGTACGGCCGGTCGTACGATCATTTCGCTTCATTTGTATCAGGATATCGTATCTGCCACTTGGAAAAACTTGATGGAAATTTCTACCCGGGAGGCGGTTACTAAGAACGAAGAAAGATGTCCGACGCTTACTGTAGAATATTCTTCGAATGCAACGGGCATCCGGAATACCGATGTCGGGCAGACCGGAAAGGTTGTTGCCGTTCCTTCTTTGGCCGGAGTAGGCGAAAGCATTACTTTGCAGGCTGCTTTCCCGGAAGATTTGGCCGGTGATTTGACCGTAGAAGCCTATGACGTAGTAGGTAAATGTGTGAAGTCCGTAGAGTTGGTCGATGGCGAAGCTACCGTTGCTTTTGCACAGTCGGGCATGTATATTCTGCGCGTAAATGCAGATGGCAAACAAATGAACAGCACGAAGATAATAGTGAGATAAGATAAATAAGGAGGAAAGCCATAGTAGTCCCGTCGTTTTTTTGAGGGGAGACTATGGCTTTTTTGCAAATATAAATTAAAGTGTTGTTCTCGGTTTCTTGCAATAATTGTATTTTTGTCGGTGAGGTTATGCTGAATGATTAAAAACGGGTTATTACTTATGCGATACTATCAAAAACTCTTTTTCGTATGTCTATTTCTATTTTCTTTGCTTTCGGTTCCGGGAGTCGGGAAAGAGGGGTATTTATTTAGAAATGTTTCTCCCGAAGGCGGTTTCTATTATGACGGTGTGCGGCAGATATTGCAAGATCGTTACGGCTTCATCTGGATACTGATGGACAATGGACTTTACCGTTTCGACGGATACGAGTACAAACATTACTACTCTGATTTTCTGAAGATAGACTCTTCGGCGGGCTGGCAGTTCAATACCATCGGGCTGGACGGGGCTGGACGTTTGCTCATTGCCACGAACAAAGGTTTGTATGGTTATGTTAAGACGTCCGATTCGTTTGACGGTTTGTTGGATACGTTTGTCCGTTTTTTGGCGCTCGATAACCGAGGGCGGGTATGGGTCGGCCTGAATGATGAATTCGCCCTGCTCGATGAAGAACATCATACGACCGTTCGCGCGTTGTATGAGGGGCAAGGAATCGAGGGAGCAACTGCTTATGTCAGAGATGAGAATAGTTTTTTTATAGCTGCCGATAGTCGGGTATTTCGTTACGATGCCGATACGGATAAGTTTTCGCTCTTTTTTAGTTTTTCGACGGGGAGCTATATTCAAAGCCTTTGTAAACATCAGAATAAGCTGTGGGTTCTGATTGAGAATGAAGGGCTTTTCAAAGTAGACATCCCTACGGCGGTGGTGGATGAAACTTTCGATTTCTTTCATGTCGAGAATGGAGGAAATGTGCTGACAAAGATGCTTTGTATGGATAAATACGGTAAGTTATGGATTGCTACCCAAAAAGGATTGTATATATTGAATCCCGATACCCGGCAGTATACCCGGTATTTACATTCGGCATTGAATTCCTTTAGTCTGCCCAATAATTCTGTTTGTTCTATATCCGAAGACCGGCAGAGGAATATTTGGATCGGGACCTATTCCGGTTACATTTGCTATACGAATTTGAATGAATCGGAATGGGCGAGAACTTATACGCCACGGGAAGAATCCCTCAATCATAATCTGGTAAGTGGCTTTGCTGAGGATGGAAACCGGCTTTGGATTGCTACCGAGGGGGCCGGTCTGAACTGTTTCGACAGGCATACGGGGGCTTTTACCTACTACGGTCAGCATGGTGCGGGGAACGGTCTGTCTTCGGATAATGTGAAATCATTGGTGGTGGACTCACGTCATAACCTTTGGATAGCTACTTTTCGTGGCGGGCTGGATTGCTTCGATCCGGCAACCGAACGTTTCCGCCATTTCCGTTATGATCGTACGGATGTCAATACGCTTCGTTCGAACAACCTTCGGAAGATTGTTGCAGAAGCGGATTCCGGTCTTTGGATAGCTTATCAGTTGGATAAGCTCGTAGTCTCTTTTTATTCATTTGCTAACGAACGTTTCACACATTGCCATTTCACGGATAAAAGTGACAATGAAACGTTTATTTTCGATATTTGCCGGGGGAGCGGGCACAGGCTTTGGATTATTTCGCATAGCCAATTGTATGCATTGAATACGAAAGATTACACGGTCGTTCCCGTACCGTTGGATGGCATTGCTCATCTTAATGCTCAATCTATTTGCGTAGATGGCAGCGATAATCTTTGGATAGGTACTATCGGACACGGATTGATACGCTATAATCCTCATTCCGGGCGAACGGAACGGTTTGACGAAATTCTTAAGTTGGGTGCTTTTTCCATTTTTAGTATTTGTACGGATGATGAGAATAACCTTTGGATGGGAACAGATAACGGCTTGTTCCGTTTTAATACCGCAGAACCGCATTTTGCCCGCTTTGACCAGAAAGACGGGATGCAAGGAAATGTTTATTATCCGCTTTCTTCTTTCCGGAGCAAGACAGGAGAGTTGTGTTTTGGCGGAACCAACGGGTTCAGTCTTATTAATCCGAAAGAGACGAACCGAAACGAAATAAAACCGCATGTCATTGTTTCCGGCTTCTATCTGGATAATGCATTGGCTACTCCTCCTGCACGCAATGAGCGTACGGATCGGACTTCCGGGTTGCCGGAGGAGATTGTGCTGGATTATGACCAAGCGAATTTTGGTTTTACCTTTTCATCGGATAATTATTACATTCCGCGTAAGAACCGTTACCGTTACCGTTTGGCTGGATATGATGAAAAATGGATAGAAGTAGGGGCAGATGCCCGTAAAGCATCCTATTCCAAAGTCCCTGCCGGCAGCTACGTGTTCGAAGTGCTGGTCTCCAATAATGACGGGGTATGGAGCGAGTCGCCCGCTCGTGTTCATATTCTTCGCTTGCCTGCTCCTTGGCTGAGCGTATGGGCTTATTTGGTATATGCCGTACTGTTGGCAGGGATTGCATTCTTTATTCTGCGTTATTATACGGAACGTAAAAATCTGAAACTGCAGCTTTATTTGGAGAATGTGGATAAGGAAAAGAAGGAGGAAATTCATCAGTCGCAGCTGCGTTTTTTCACCAATATCTCTCATGACTTCCGCACTCCGTTGTCTCTTATTATCGGAGCGATGGATCGTTTGCGTGAAGAAGGTTTACCGGAGTATTATTATGGTATACTCAGTAGCAATGCCAAACGTCTGTTGAATCTGGTAAATGAACTGATGGATTTCCGGACAATTGAAAACGGAAAATTGCCGTTACAGGTGGAAACTACGGATGTAAACAGTCAGGTGCGACGGATTACCGCCGACTTTCGTAATCACGCGCAGCAACACAATATTCAGTTTGATATCCGTCTGGATACCGATTTACCGAAAGGGCTTTGCATCGACCGGAGTATATTCGAAAAAATATTGATGAATCTGCTTCATAATGCCTTTAAGTATACAAAGGACGGAGGCCGTATTTCCGTCGAGACTTACGCAAAGGCAATGGCTTTTGTACCGGCACGTTCCCATTCGTTTACAGTGAACGGAGAAACGGGGCCTGAAAATTGTTTTGCCGTTGTTGTGCGTGATACAGGTATGGGTATTTCACAGGAGTCTATCTGCAGTGTATTCGAACGGTTTTATAAGGTAAATACGGTTAACTTCGACAAGCATCTGGGTACGGGTATCGGTCTGGCGTTGGTACGTAGTCTCGTGTTGCTTCACAAGGGGACAGTAAGTATTCACAGCGAATCAGAGCACGGTACCGACATGGTGGTTTGTTTCCCATTGGACGGAGAGGTTTACACGGCGGACGAACGGCTTAATGCGATGGAAACTGTTGTATCCGATGAAGTTACCGTCCCTGAAGAGCCAGAAGCGACATTTAAGAGCGAACGGCTGCTGGAAGAGCCGGAAGTGCCAGTGCTGGAAGAGCGGAAACGGTTGTTGCTGGTAGAGGATCATGATGATTTACGCCGTATGATTGCCGATTTTCTTTCTGCGAAGTTTGAGGTGGTAGAAGCGGAAAACGGAAAAATCGCTTCCGATTATCTGGCGGAACACACCGTAGATCTTATTATTTCGGATATTATGATGCCGGAGAAAGATGGTATCACTCTCTGTCAGGAAGTGAAAACGGATGTGTCTACATCGCATATCCCGTTTGTCTTGCTGACGGCAAAGACCAGTATAGAGAGCAAACTCGAGGGAGCCTCGTCGGAGGCGGACCTTTATTTTGAAAAACCGGTAGATTTCAATTTGCTGTTACTTTCCATTCAGAATATCTTTAAACGTCAGGAATCGCTTAAAGAGCACTATGCACGCAACTACTTTGCTGATGCTTCGGAACTGTCGACCAACCAAGAGGACAGCCGTTTTATGAAAGAGTTTGTCGATATTCTGGAGCGCAATCTGGAACAGGCGGATATGGATGTGAACTCTATTGCTGCCGAATTGTCGATGAGTCGTAGCAAACTATACGCTAAGATTAAAAGTATCAGTGGCAAATCTATTGTAGAATTTATTCTGGGGTATAAACTTCGTAAGGCAGCGCGATTGTTGGTCAAAGAGAACCTGACCATACGAGAGGCAATGGATCAGATTGGCATCGAGAGCCAGTCATACTTTACCCGTGCTTTCAAGAAAGAATTTGGTGAGACCCCGACGGCATTTGTGGCGAAATATAGAAAACAAGGGGAATAAAGCAAAATGAACAAAAGGTATAACGAATAAGGCAACCCGAATAACCGGGATGGTTCTACTTTTGCATCAGATAACGAATGCAAAAAAAGTATGAACTACAAAATTATAGGAATCCTGCTGTTGTTTTCTGCCGGCTTGCCCGTAGAAGGACAAACGATCGATCCAAAGAGAAACATAGAGGGAAATTGTATAAATCTTCCTTTTAATGATAGCAAGGTATTGCATACTTTGCGGAATGTTGCCGACTGGCAATTGGAACATTTTACCTATTCCCGTACGGGAACTTCCGGACACCTGCATGATGCCGGTATCGATGCATGGACCAATGCTACGTTTTATCTCGGACTTTCCCAATTGGTGCGCTTGGTAGATGATAACCGGTATGCCGATTGGCTTTCACGGATCGTGGCCGATACTCATGGGCGCTTACCTGCCAATTTTGCCGGTCATTCCCAATATTCTCTTTATCATGCCGATGAACTTTGTATGGCCCGCTTCTATCTCGATCAATACGAGTTGTCCCGCAATTCCGGTCTGATCGCTTCTGTCAGCGAACGTGTCGATTGGATTCTAGCTCATCCTGCCGATACGGCTATGGATTATCGGAACAAGCAGACATGGACTTGGAGTGATGCACTTTTTATGGCTCCGCCGGTTTATGCTAAGTTGTCGGAGTTTACCGGTAAGGATGAGTATCTCCGGCAGATGGATCAAAATTTTCGCCGTACCTGTACTCATCTTTACAATTCCGGCGAACAGCTTTTTTATCGGGACGATAGTTATTTGGGGCGTACCGAGGCAAATGGCAAAGATATATTTTGGGGACGTGGCAATGGCTGGGTAGCTGCCGGATTGGTAGGATTGTTCGAATCCTTACCGGTCGGTTCGCCTTACCGGCCTTATTACGAACAGCTTTTCCGGCAACTTGTCACTAGGCTTGTAAGTTTACAGGATGCAACCGGTAGCTGGCATGCCAGTCTGCTCGATCCGGATAGTTATCCTGCTCCTGAAACCAGCGCTACTGCTCTGATAACCTATGCATTGGCTTACGGACTTCGTACCGGGCTGTTGTCCGGTACCGATTATACAGATGCGTTAATTCGCGCTTGGTACTCTCTTTGTTCTGCTGTTGATACGGATGGGCGTTTAGGATGGACACAACCCATTGGCGCCGATCCTAAATCGGTGACGCGTGAGATGACTGCTACTTACGGGGTGGGAGCTTTTTTGCTTGCCGGAAGCGAAATTTACCGTTTGCTCAATGTGCAGGCATCGCGGCAAATTCGTTCTTTTAATGAGGGATGGAGCTTTCGTAAAGGTACTTTCGACATAAATTCGTTGGTTGCTGTAGCAATTCCGGTATCGGTTACTTCCGCTTTTGAACAGGAATGGGAATCTGTCAAGTTGCCCCATACTTGGAATAATATTGATATGCAGACCTGTCGTAACAATTATTATGCCGGTTCTGCTTGTTATCGCAAGACATTCATTCCCGATCGCAGCTTATGCGGGAAACGGTTGTTTCTTCGTTTTGAAGGAGTCGGTTCCGTAGCCCGGGTTTATGTCAATAAGGCCTTTGCCGGCGAACACCGGGGGGCGTATGCTGCTTTTGCAGTAGAGATTACTCATCTGCTCGATTTCGGACAAGCGAATCTGATTTCCATTGTTGTTGATAATAGTCCCCGTCCGGATGTAATTCCGGTCAATAATTATCTGTTTGGCGTTTATGGCGGCATCTATCGTCCGGTACAACTGGTTGTGACGAACGGCGTGAATATAGCTGTTACTGATTATGCTTCTCCGGGCGTTTACATCGATCAACGGTCGGTGACTTCAAAGCTTGCCGATATCGAGGTACGGACAAAATTGGAAAACAAATATCGTGAAGCACGTTCCGTTACGATGGAATATCTCTTGTTTGAAACTGACGGTACATTGAAAGATAAAAAGGCACGTGTGGTGGTACTATCGCCACAGGGACGACAGACGGATGTACAATTGATGGCTATTCGCCGGCCACGCTTATGGCAAGGGCTGGATGATCCGTATTTGTATCGGCTCGTTGTACGTATAAAGTCCGGCGACCGGATTATAGACGAAGTTACCCAACCTATCGGGCTGCGCCGATTAGAGTTACGGGCGGACGACGGTATGTACTTGAACGGGAAACGAGTTCCCATGTATGGGGTTTGTCGTCATCAGGATTGGTGGCAACTGGGAAGTGCGCTTACTCCGGAACAGCATGATACCGATCTTGCCCTTATCCGTGAGATCGGTGCTACTACGGTCCGTTTGGCACACTATCAGCAGTCGGAATACGTATATTCCCGTTGTGACAGTATCGGCTTTCTTGTTTGGGCGGAAATTCCGTTCGTAAACCGTGTCAGTACACACGAAGCGGAGAATGCCCGTGAACAGTTACGTGAACTTATCAGGCAAAATTATAACCATCCTTCTATCTATGTGTGGGGGTTGCATAACGAGGTTTATGGCTATGGTAATGATGACGGTCTTTATACAGACAGTACGCGTTTTAATCACACCATCTCCCTTACTGCCGATTTGCATGACTTGGCGAAGACGGAAGATCCTGCCCGACTGACGGCTTCTGTTAACGGACATGCCGATCCGGGACATGGAGTGAATATGAATGCCGATATTCAAGGAATCAACCGTTATTTCGGCTGGTACGAACGCCGCATTCAGGACATGGAACCTTGGATCGAATCAATGGAACATAATTATCCGCACCATCGCATCATGCTCACCGAGTATGGGGCTGAGGCTAATACGGATCATCTGCAGGAAACGGTCGGAGATGCCGGAGATTGCTGTGGCTTCGATCGTCGTTATACGGAGGCTTTTGCTACCCGTCTGCACGAGCAGCAGTGGGGGATCCTTTCCCGTCACCCTTATATATTGGCTTCTTATGTCTGGAATATGTTCGATTTTGCTACACCTGCCTCTTCACAAGGCGGGGTGGAAGCCCGTAATATGAAAGGACTGGTAACTTTCGACCGAAACTGTAAGAAAGATGCTTTCTATTGGTATAAGGCCAATTGGAGTAGGGAACCGGTAGTTTATATCACTCAACGGCGGGTGGTGGAACGGCAGCGAAAGCATACACCGGTTACTGTTTATTCCAATGTAGGTACTCCCCGTCTGTTTGTCAACGGGCAGGAAGTGCCTGGAGCTGTCCGGGGTACTACTCCCGTTCACTATATTTTCCCGGATATCGTATTGCAGCAAGGGGAAAACCGGCTGACCGTTTGCGCCGGAGAAAGTGGGGAAACAATTGAAGACACTATCTGTTGGCACTATTCCGGCATCGATACGATCTCCGTTGAGACTTCTCCGAAACAGCCGGAAGCAAAGCAGAAAGAACACGTAGGATTGTAAACCGGCAGAATATCCGATATTCTTTTGACTGTCGTACCGGAGATGGATGAAGGTGTAGATGGAACGGCTAATTATAATAACAGAATCAATATATGAAAGCAGGTTATGAGTTAATTCTTTTGTTTGTGATTACCATGTTACTGTCATGCGTCACAGTAGAAAAAGAAGATGATGTCTGGATAAAGAGGGCAGTGGATACTGCTGTTTTCCAGCTTAAGCTTACAGATAGCGAGATATCCGGTTCCGGTTTGATGCCGCGTTCGGTCTGGACAGAATACGATACGGACTTCCTTTGCTGGCAGTTGGGTAAAGATTCGATCTCTTCCGGCAGTTTGTATGAGGTGGAATCTTTGGAAGAGAAACTGGGTAGTCGTCGTCTTTGTGGGGTTTTGGATTGGACAAGTGGTTTTTTTCCCGGTAGTTTGTGGTATGCGTATGCAATGACCGGTGATGATTCTTTAAAAACTTTGGCTATCCGGTACACGAATTTACTGAATCCCGTGAGGTATTATAAAGGAACGCATGATTTGGGTTTTATCGTAAACTGTAGTTATGGTAATGCGTTGTGTTTATCGCCGAATGATACTATTCCTGTCGTAATGATCGAAACGGCCGATAATCTTTGTTCTCGTTTTGACGAATCTGTTGGAGCGATTCGTTCTTGGGATTTCGGTACTTGGAATTATCCGGTTATCATAGACAATATGATGAATCTTGAATTATTGTTTGCTGTGAGCAGGATTACCGGTAACCGGAAATATAAAGATATTGCTGTCCGGCATGCCCGGACCACCCTGAAAAATCATTTCCGACCGGATTATACTTGCTGGCATGTGGTAAGTTACAATTGTGACGGTACGGTAGAATGTAAGCAGACTCATCAGGGGCGAAGCAACGATTCTTCCTGGGCCAGAGGGCAGGCTTGGGCTTTGTATGGGTATGTAGTTTGTTATCGCGAAACAGGTGATAGAGAGTTTCTGGAATTTGCCCGGAAAATTGCGGATATGATTCGGACGAAGGTAAAAACCGCGGATGCCGTTCCTCTATGGGATTATGATGCTCCGAAAAATGAAAGCACACCTCGGGACGCATCTGCTGCTGCTATAACGGCTTCGGCTTTGATTGAATTGAGTGTGGCTGTTCCAGATGGTAAACACTATATAGATGATGCAGAACGAATACTGAAAAGTTTGTCAGGTGATACTTATCTGGCTGAAGCGGGTAGTAACTGCGGATTTGTGTTGATGCATTCCACAGGCGCGTTACCTGCAGGTTCGGAGATCGATTCTCCTCTGAATTATGCCGATTATTATTATTTGGAAGCTCTGCAACGTTTTATGAAAGTCAAAGGTACGAATGATGTATTTAATAAAAAAGTCAAATAGTTTTAGTTTATGAAAAAGAATCTGGTAATGTTTATGGCAATTGTTTTTTGCCTGTTCGGTTGTGCGGAAGCTCCCGTACGACAAGTACCGATAGAAACGCCTGTGCCGGAACGGCCTGTCGGGCAGGAGAATGTTTTAGGGCTGAGTTGTGAACCGCTTCCGGTGGTCCGGGTTGCTTTTATCGGTTTGGGAATGCGTGGTCCCGGGGCTGTCCGTCGGATGACTTATATCCCCGGCGTTCAGATTGTGGCTTTGTGTGATGTGGAAGAAAGCCGTACGAAAGCTGCTAATGCTATACTGGTGGAAAGAGGATTACCGAAAGCACAGGAATTTTATGGAGATACGGCTGTGTGGCGAAAGGTTACGGCATTGCCGGAAGTCGACTTGGTGTATGTGGCTACCGATTGGAGAACGCATGCCATGATGGGAGTACAAGCTATGAAAGACGGTAAGCATGTGGCGATTGAGGTACCTGCAGCCATGACGATGGAGGAAATCTGGGCTTTGATCAATACATCCGAACAGACACGCCGCCATTGTATGCAATTGGAGAACTGTGTCTATGATTTCTTTGAACTGACTACCTTAAATATGGTACAGCATGGTTTATTGGGGGAAGTTCTTCATGGTGAAGGAGCGTATATACATGGGCTTCAACCTTATTGGAACCAGTACTGGAATAATTGGCGTATGGATTTCAATCGTGGACATCGGGGAGATGTATACCCCACTCATGGGCTTGGGCCTGTTTGTTTGGCGATGAATATTCATCGTGGAGATAAAATGAATTATCTGGTTTCTGTGGATACCAAGGCGGTCGGCAATCCGGCTTTTATTAAAGAGTCTACCGGTGAGGAGGTGAAAGATTTTCGTAATGGTGAACACACTTGTACACTGATTCGTACGGAAAAGGGGCACTCAATTCTGATAGAGCATAATGTTACTTCTCCCCGTCCTTACAATCGTATGTTTCAACTGACCGGTACAAAAGGGTTTGCCAATAAATACCCTATTGAAGGCTATCTGATTACAAATGGCAGAATCATGGGAGATGGAAGTAACCATGAGAATTTGGAAGAGCATGTTTTTATGTTTGAAGAAGAGAAAACTGCTCTGATGGAAGAGTACAAGCATCCTATTATAAAAGATATTGAGACGCTTGCCAAAGAAGTAGGCGGGCATGGCGGAATGGATTTTATCATGGATTATCGTTTGATATATTGTCTGCAAAAGGGGCTTCCTCTCGATATGGATGTTTATGATCTTGCAGAATGGTGTTCCTTGATACCTTTAACAGAGATTTCATTGGATAATAGTTCTGCTCCGGTGACAATCCCCGATTTTACTCGTGGGGCTTGGAATGAACTAAACGGTGTACAATTTGCACAATAAGAAACAGTCGGAAATTTATATTATATCCCCCCCCCTTATGCCCTCTTGCTTGTTCAGGCAAGAGGGCTGTTTTGTAATTATTCTGTCCGGAGGGAACATAGGTTACGTCCGAATAGAGTACGGTACTTTTAGAATTGGAAACTCAGTCCGCCTACGAAGTTGATGCCTTGAGTCGGGTAATCCAGATAATACTGATACTCCTTATTCAGTAAATTGTCAGCTTTGGCATAGATGGAAACACCCTTGAACAGGTTGTAAGTCACCTTTAGTCCGAGATTGCTGACTGCCGGTAGTTTAGCCTTAGTAGAGAAATAGGGCTCCGTCCGGGAGATATATTGATAACTGATGTTCAATGACAGTGCATGGATAGGGCGCGCTTCTATCTGCAATCCGAGTTTAAGCTGAGGTTTCATTAATAGGGCGTCATTATAGTTGACTGTTTCCGAATCAACGCTGGGATCGTCGGCATCCCAATGATAATAAGTAGCATCGGCAGCGAAAGAGAACAAATCCTTATAAGCGTAACTGATTTGTGCTCCGGCATGGAAATTGTAACTGTCCGTTTGTCCGTAGTCTGTAAACACGCCTCCATGCCTACCGGTTATGTCACCTATGTATGGATACAGGTCATTTTTCAGATTCTGGTATCCACCGAATAAGTCAAACCAGAGTCCGGTCACCGGACTGGCTTTGAAACCGATACGGGCATTGAGCTGTTCGTATGTGTCTGTAATGGGATGTGAGAAACAGGCGTATGGGTTTATTTGTTCCAGACGGCGGAAATCATTTAGCAATCGTCCTCCGGTTGCTTTGGCATAAAGTACATAGCTGTCTGAGAAAATGTAGGCAAGATCAATATCGGGAGAAGCATAAAAACTCTTGCCGTTTTTGAAAGACAGGTCCACATTGGCTCCGATATGGAGTCGCCAACTGTCACTGTTCAGTTCATAATACGGGTTTAGATTTACCGTGGTACGATTGTGGAATAGCGTTTCTTTGTAGCTCCCCATTTGCCGCGGATCGTAAAGGAGGTTATCCATTTCTGCTGCAATGCTTATCAATTGTTCCTCGTTGATCATTCCCGTTACATATCCTTTGGTGCGAACTTGGGTTTCGGTAACTCCTAACTTGTCTACCATCGGGAAACCCTGTTGCCGGTTGTACAACAACAGATTCGTTTCTGCTTGAAATTGAAGCGGTAATGATTCATCGGTCGATTTTAATCCGACGTGCATATCCCCAGAGGTGAATTTCTGTTTATTGAAGATGGAATACGGGCGATAGTTGAAATTGCTGAGCCCGAAATGTCCGGCTACGTTCAGATCCATTCGGTTGAACTGGTGCAAGTAATCGATGCTTGCCCGTGTGCGATAATAAAACGCGTCCCATTCATCAGGTTTTGAAGTGCGGTAAGAAGGCATATCCAATGTTCCCTTCATTCCTGTCATGTTGAAATTCACATTCAGTTTATCCCGGTCGGAAAGGCGGAAGAGATAATTGGCATAAGCATCCAGATTATTGTAATTACCGTATCCTAAGCGTACATATCCCGGTTGGCTCGTGGCTTGCGTCTCTTTTCCCGTATAAGCCTGCATGGTTCCAGCCGGAATATGCGAAGCCGGCGTGGAGCTGACAGCATATTCCACCTCTTTTTTATTAACTATGGGTTCTTCTACTTTCGGCAGAACATTCACCTTAGCGGCATCCATGATAATGGGATTGTATTCCTGCTCCACCACTACCGTGCGGTTTAGGGTAGTATCTTTGGGCTGGGTTTGTGCCTGTACTAATGAAGGGATGGCAATAAAGACCATTCCCAGGAAGATATATTGATTACGTTTCATACTTCGTTACTTATTAAGTTTTTCCAGTCTGCTTTCAATCATACTTTCGATATCGTCATTGGCATGGTAATTCTGTTGCAAGCTCAACAGGTATTGGCGTGCATCCAGTTTTTTATCCATGGCTACGTATACATCCGACAACAGGACGAAACTCCGTGCCAGCCAATAAGCATGTGGGGTGCTCCGTTCGATATAATCGAGTAGTTCTTTCTCGGCTGCTTCGTATTCTCCGGAGATGTAATATTGCTGGGCTACCAGGTATTTAGCTTCCGCACCGTAAAGGTTTCGGGTATCTTTGGCGAGTGCTTGTAAGTCGGCCAGTGCCTTTTTATCTGCCTTTTGATTCATATATGCCTTGGCACGATAGTAGAGAGCCTCGTTGCCCAATTCCGGAGTCAGTTTGGCTTCGGCCAGCAGATCGGTTGCTGCATGAATGGTTTCCGTATCATCTTTGATGAGATAGGCACAGCGCAGCATTCCTGTTTCGGCCAATAGGCGGCGGTCGGCTGTGGTTGCCTTTTCTTTCAGTATTTTATACGAAGCCAATGCATCGGCAAACTGTTGCATGTTGAATTGTACCTCTGCACGCATCACTAATGCCTCTTCCGAGAACGGATTATCCGGATATTCCAATAATTTGCCCGAATGAAGCAGAATCATATCGTAGTTTTTCTGTTCTTTGCCGATGAGACAGAGATAATAATGGGCATTCAGGCCGAAAGCCCCTTCTGGGAATGTTTGCAGGTATTTATTGAAACTGCTCTTGGCTTCTTCGATGCGGCCACGTCCATAAATCTTCTCGGCAGCAATGTAAGTCAGTGAATCCTGTTCGCTCGCATCGAAGCGGATATTGCCGGGCATGGCGGCCGCCAACGCTGCGAATTCGTCGATACGGTTCATGTCTACATAGATGGATTTGAGGTCGAGCATGGCCAGGCGGGCCTCTTCACTTCCCGGATATTTATTGATCACCTGTTTATAAGCTTCGATGGCTTGGTCGTAGTTCCCGTCCTGATAGTACAGCAATCCGATTTCGGCGGCGGCTTTTCTTCCGACCGGACTTTCGGGGTATTTGCTTAACAGATCTTTGAAAGAGGAGATGGCTTGACTGTTATTGTCCATCAGTACGTATGAACGTCCTTTTTCATAAAGGGCGCTGACTGCATAAGGCGATGAAGGGTACTTCCCGACCAAACGGTTCAACAAGGTTATTTTTCCTGAGTAGTCTTTCTGTAATCCCGAAACAAGGGCGAGCTGATAGAACGAATAGTCTCCCGAAGGTGTCCCCATGTTTTCTGCCTGAGCATAATATTGCTTTGCTTCATCAAAACTGCGTTCGTTCAGGAAGCAGTCGCCGATGCGGTTGTAAGCATCCGCCAAGGCCGTTCTGTTTTCGCCTTTTTCCAGTTGTATGTATTTAAGGAACCAGTTTCGTGCTTGTGCGTAGTCTTTCTGGTGGAAAGCAGTATAGCCCAGGTTATAGTGTGCCAGTGCATACATTTCGTTGTTTGTCTGGCGCATCAGTTGCAGGTATTCGTTGAAGTTGCGGGTGGCTTCCTGCATCCGGTTCAGCCGGTAGTAAGATTCGCCACGCCAGTAAAGGGCATCCGCCTTTATCTGTCGGTTATATTGGCCGATGGCGATAGATCGGTCGAAATACCCGATGGCCTGTTCAAAAGAAGCATTGGCAAAAGCCTGCGTACCCAGTTGGAACAGGATTCTTTGTTTGGCTTCCAGAATGCGTGCACCCGGATGTGTGATACGGTCAATCGATTTCAAAGCTGCATCGTAACTGCGGGTGTTTAGATAGACCTCCACCAGATAGTTGCTTACCATGTCGGCATAGGCAGAATTCGGGAACTCGTTTAAGAACTTCTCGAATACGGTGACCGACTCTCCGAAGGCGGAGTAGGACGTCTCATGGATACACAGCGCGTAATTGTAGGCTGCCTGTTCTTTGATCTTCATATCGGCATTGGAGGCGGCTGCCTGCTCGAAAGCCATGCGGGCTTTATTCTTCTCGGCCAGTTGCAGATAGGCAAGTCCCATATGCAGATAAGCATTTTGCGTCAGGGCATCATTAACGGTGGTTACTTCTCCCAATGTTTCGGCGGCCTTGGAGTATACGCCTATTTGAAAATAGGAGAGTCCCAACATGTAGAGAGCGTCCCGGCGGGGAGAAGCGTCGCTTTCAAGATAGCTTTCGAATGCTTTGATGGCTTCCTGATATTTACGGAAATGATAAGAAGCGTCTCCCAAAATACGGTACATTTCGGCGGCATGTTCGTTTTGCGGATAAGCCGACAGGTAATTTTGCGCTACTATTTCCGCTTTGTCGTAGTTTTTCTTGACGATGTAAATCTCGGCTATGTAATAAGGTACCAATGCTTTGTATTTCGGGTCGTCTTGCAAAGGCAGAAATCCCGCAAGGGCCTCGTCGTAACGTTTTTGAGTATAACGGATGTATGAGATGTAGTAAGCACAATCTTTTTCATATTTTTCGCTGCTGGCTCTCAGTGTCTCAAACCAGATAGCTGCCTCTTTCAAGTTTCCTGTTTTCAAATAACAGGTAGCCAGGAGGTAGGTCATATCATCGCGTTCGGTGTTACTCAGTTGGTCGAGCCGGGAAGAGTTGAGAAGTGCCAACGCTTCGTCGTATTTCCCTTCGTAGAAATAGCAGGCCCCTAATAGTGCATAAATCCGGTTGGCATAAGGAGTGTCCGGATACTGTTCGAGATAGTCTCGAAGCAGGGTAATACTGTTTTTATCTTTCAGTTCGTAGGCCGAACATACAAGCATATACTCTGCTTCTTCGCGAAATCGGGTAGCAGGTTCCTGTTTCACAAAAGCTTTCAGGGAGGCAGTTGCCGCTGCATAATTTTTCTGTTCGAACAGGTATCTTCCTTCCTTATATAAATTGGCAGGCGAAGTGATCTTTTCGCTGGTTTGTGCCGAAGTAATGATAGGTGCACAACATATCAGGGCACATATAAATCGTGAAATTTCTCTTTTCATAATTTAGTGTTTTGGCAAAAGTACTTGTTTTTGTAGACTTTATAGCAAACAACTCTTTAGTTTTACAGGTTTTAACGTCAACGGGAAGAAAATGTTTTTGTTATCTGACAAAATATCTTTGTGAGGGAGTTGTTTCTGTAATCCGATCGGATAAGCATATAGTTGCTTAAAACCGAAGTAGAGATCTTGGAATGAAAAAGTTACTTAGAAAAATTAAACGAGTGTTTGGATTGTAATGTTTTGGTTTATAGTGATTTATTGCTTCTAATTCTAAGAGTGCAAGAGTCTGTATTTATCTGGATGAAAAGTCTATGCTTTTACTATGTAAGAGTATAGAGGTTTGTAGTGCTTAAGTGTATACTTTTGCATCACAAAGATTGGAATGTTAAATCAGAAGGTTAATAAGGTTAATGCAGATAAAGGAATAGGTGGATATTAGCGCTTCTCATTTAGGATTATACTTTATCTTAGAAACACCTCAACTGTGGGAAGAAGTTTAAGATGAAGGATAAATTTCTCATTTTTCTTTATTTGGAGAAGGGAAACTTCTGTAAAGCCGGTACAATAATAAAGAATCAAAGTAAGTTGTGGCTGAAATCGAAGAAAAAGCCGAATGAAGTTGTTATATATGTAAACTTTATCTATATTTGCACCATGAGAAAAGAAAGAGAAATATTATACTATGAGAATTATTTCATAGACTTCTTTATGTCATTAGAAAATGGCGCAAAGAAAAAAATCTCTTATGTGCTCGATATGCTTAAAACACAAGAACGGCTTAACAAGAATTTCGTTAAGCTAATTCGTGATGGTGTTTACGAGTTGAGAGCAAGCCATAATGGAAATATTTATCGGGCTTTCTTCATCTTTGATGATGGGAATATAGTAATGCTATTCAATGGATTTCAGAAAAAGACGCAGAAAACGCCGGATAGTGAGATAGAAAAAGCATTAAAACTTAAAAATGAATATTATGCAAGCAAACCCTAAGATTGGAAGCATGGATGCCGTATTAGATAAATTGTACGGTAAGGTTGGCTCACCTGAAAGAGAGGAGTTTCGCAAAGAAGCATACTCTTACTGTGTGGGGCAGATAATCAGTAACGCGCGGAAACAAGAAAAAATGACACAATCCGAATTGGCTGAAAAAGTAGGAACTAATAAAACTTATATATCAAGAATAGAAAAGGGAGTTATAGAACCGGGGGTTGGTTTGTTTTTTCGTATTATTGATGCGCTTGGGCTTAAAATTGAAATTGTAAAACCGATCATGTAGGCAAGGGCCGGAATACTAAACTGTTACAATAGAAGTCTCTCCCCAACTCTCTCCGTGGGAGAGGGGGTATAGATACTCTTGTTTGTTAATTAGTTACAGAACTAACTTGGCTCCCTCTCCTATGGAGAGGGTTGGGGAGAGGCTTTTTCGACTTCCGAAACCCGTAATTTTGCATTGTGAAGATTGATAATGATAAATGGAAAATAAGAAGATATGAAAGTAGTTGATTTGACACATGAGAGTTTTGCCGAGAGAGTATCGGATTTTCAACAATATCCCAATGGTTGGGAATTTAAAGGCAACAGGCCTTGCATCGTTGATTTTCATGCTCCGTGGTGTATTTATTGTAAAAGATTATCCCCTGTTCTTGATGAACTGGCAGTAGAGTACGATAGTAAAATCGACTTTTATAAAGTGGACGTTGATCAAGAACCTTTGCTGGAATCAGCCTTTTCCATCCGTACCATTCCGAATCTCCTGTTTGCACCGGTAGAGGGTACTCCTTGGATGAAGTTGGGGACAATCGGAAAGCCTCAATTAAAGAAAATGCTCGACAATTTGCTGGCCGGGATTCATGAATAACTCGGAGAGTTACTGTGAATAAACATGTCCAGTCCTTTCCGGATAGAATCCAATCCGAAATCTTCCGGGTGTATTTCCATAAGAGGAACGAAGAATGCATCAGCTGCATCGTCCATAGCGGCGATGTGGCTGGTATCTTTTACTCTGCAGAGGAAGAACATGTCCAATGTGTGAACCGGGAATCCCGAATAAACGTAAATGTTCGGTAGCGTAAACAGATAGGTCGTTTTTTCTACTTTGAGTCCTGTCTCTTCCAGTACTTCACGGGCCACTCCTTCTTCTCCGGTTTCATTCATATCAATAAATCCACCGGGGAGGTCAAGCGTGCCTTTTGCGGGGTCTTTTGCCCGGCGGCATACAAGCAATTCGTTTTTCTCATTCAAAATCAATGCAACAGTGGCGGACGAGGGATTGAAGTAGTATATAAACCCGCAATCGGCGCATTGTTTGGATTTCTCATTATGTACCTTAAAATGCTCCGAACCGCATTTCGGGCAATATCTGAATTGGGATAGAGGATGTTCCATGTCTGATAAAGATTGATTCATTGCTGCTTTTTTGATGTGTATTCAACAAATACTTGTTGCAAAAGTATTTTATAAAATGGAGAAAACAAAAGAATAGGCTATAACATTTAAGGAAAGTTGATATACGCCTGTATGATGGATTTTATCTATCAAGGCATAGAATTATTCGATTGGACTTTTTTTGTTCTTCCGGTAGCCATCCCCTTATCTTTGCATCGAAATCAAAAACAAGTTTAATCAATAAATAATAAGTTTAGTATGGAACCAATTCTTAATTCTCAACTTCCTGAATTCAGTGTTCAGGCTTTTCATAATGGTAGTTTTAAAACAGTGACCAACAATGATGTTAAAGGTAAATGGGCTATTTTCTTTTTCTATCCTGCCGACTTTACTTTTGTTTGTCCGACAGAGTTGGTGGACGTGGCCGAGAAATATGATCAGCTTCAGGCAATGGGTGTCGAAGTGTATTCCGTAAGTTGCGATTCGCACTTTGTACATAAGGCATGGCATGATGCTTCCGATAGTATCCGTAAAATTAAGTATCCGATGTTGGCAGATCCTACAGGCGCTTTGGCACGTGCTTTTGGTGTGTACATTGAATCGGAAGGTATGGCTTATCGTGGTACTTTCCTGATTAATCCGGAAGGTCAGATTAAAGTGGCAGAGATGCATGATAATAATATCGGTCGTGATGCAAACGAATTACTTCGTAAAGTAGAGGCTGCTCAGTTTGTGGCTACCCACGATGGAGAAGTTTGCCCTGCCAAATGGAAGAAAGGGGAAGCTACCTTGAAACCGAGTATTGATCTGGTAGGGAAGATTTAACTTCTAATTTTCACCACTATGCTTGAATCCGCACTAAAAGAACAACTGAAAGGCATATTTGCCAATTTGGAAGGTAATTTTACCTTTGATATCTATGTGTCCCCTCAACATGAACATCGCAATGAGCTGGTTGAGCTGCTGACTGATGTAGCTGATTGCTCTTCTCATATCTCTTGCCGGGTGAATGAGGGAAAGAGATTGGAATTCACTTTGTTGAAAAACGACCATAAAACCGGTATTACTTTCCGGGGAGTGCCTAACGGACATGAGTTCACCTCTTTACTGTTGGCAATTCTTAATCTGGATGGGAAAGGTAAAAACTTTCCTGATGAACAGGTTTGTAACCGAGTGAAGGCTTTGAAAGGGCCGATACGGTTGACTACTTATGTCTCATTAACTTGTACCAACTGTCCCGATGTTGTACAGGCACTTAATGCCATGACTACGTTGAATGAGACCATTACCCATGAGATGGTGGATGGCGCTCTTTATCAAGATGAAGTGGAAGCTTTGAAAATTCAAGGTGTACCTTCTGTTTTTTCCGACGGCAAGCTATTGCATGTGGGACGTGGCGATTTCGGTGAACTTCTGTCTGAATTGGAAGCCCGATATGGTGTGGAGGAAAGCCGGATAGAGGCAACGGTGAAGAATTATGACGTTATTGTTGCCGGTGGAGGCCCTGCCGGAGTTTCTGCCGCCATTTATTCGGCCCGTAAAGGTTTGCGTGTTGCCATTGTTGCCGAACGTGTCGGTGGTCAGGTGAAGGAGACAGTCGGTATTGAAAATTTGATTTCTGTAGTACATACTACAGGGAATGAACTGGCTGATAACCTCAAAAGCCATCTCTTGCAGTATCCGGTTGATTTATTGGAACATCGGAAAATAGTATCAGTCGAAGTCATCGGGAAAGAAAAGGTGGTAACTACCTCTGTCGGCGAAAAGTTTTCCGCTCCTGCTTTCATCATTGCTACGGGGGCGAGTTGGCGTAAACTGAATGTTCCGGGAGAAGCTGACTATATCGGCAAAGGGGTTGCTTTCTGTCCCCATTGTGACGGCCCGTTCTATAAAGGAAAACATGTTGCGGTAGTGGGTGGTGGAAATTCCGGTATAGAAGCAGCTATCGATCTTGCCGGAATCTGTTCGAAAGTGACGGTTTTTGAATTTATGGATGAGTTGAAAGCTGATAGCGTTTTGCAGGAAAAAGCAAAAAGCCTTTCCAATGTCGAGATTTTTGTAAGTTCTCAAACGGTTGAAGTTATTGGAGACGGTGATAAGTTGACGGCTCTTCGTATAAAAGACCGTAAGACGGAGGAAGAGCGTCTGGTAGAGTTGGATGGAGTCTTTGTACAAATCGGCCTGGCTGCCAATAGCGCATCTTTCCGTGATGTTGTGGAGATGAATCGTTCCGGTGAAATTGTGATTGATACACATGGTCGCACCAATGTACCCGGTATTTATGCTGCCGGTGATGTTTCAACTGTCCCTTATAAGCAAATTATAATTGCCATGGGAGAAGGTGCAAAAGCTGCTTTATCAGCGTTTGAGGATAGGGTACGCGGAGTTATTTGACAAATAGGTTTTTCTTAGGAGATTTTTTTAAGAAGGATAATCGGTATTTCATGAAAAATCGCCAACTTTACTCACTGTTATGATAACTCTTAAAAAACGTACAGTATGAGAACCGTATTTCATTGCATGTGGTTGGTTGTGTTGTTGGTGGTGCCTTTTGTGTCCGGAATGGCAGCTTCTCCGGAAGTCGATGAATTTGAAATACTTATGGACAAAATACGGATGGATTTTGTCCATAATCCTTCGATAGAATCTGCTTTGTCCAAATACAATCCGGCTGATGGCTCGTTTACCGATATCAATTATAGTCGAACGGATCGTACAAACTGGGAGCCGTTGATTCATATCGATCGTATTTCTGATTTTGTTTTTGCTTATACGAATGAGGAAAATAAATATTTTCAGGATGAGGCGCTTTATGATAAGATTGTTGCAGCTCTTGAATATTGGTATCGGCGTAATCCGAATTGCAGTAATTGGTGGTACAACCAGATTGCCGAACCGCAAAAAATAGGTGTACTTTTGATTCAGATGCGGGCAGGGAAAAAGCAAATACCATCTGATTTGGAAAACAGGACGCTGCAACGGATGAAGGCGGAGGGCGGTGATCCCGGCAAATGGACCGGAGCCAACATGACCGATATTGCCCTGCATTGGATTTACCGGGCTTGCCTGACAGCTGATGAAGATTTGCTGAAAACGGCTATCGATTATTCGTATAGTACGGTCAAGTATACCACGGCTGAGGGGTTTCAGTATGATAATAGCTATTTTCAGCACGGTGTACAATTGTATATCGGTGGATATGGTGACGAGATATTAAAAGGAGTGACGCAGGTGGCAATGTATACACAGGGTACTCAGTACGCTTTGCCTTCTGAGAAAATGGCTATTCTGGATAAGTTCATGCGGGAGACTTATTATCAGACCATTCGTGGTAAGTATATGTTGTTTGATGTACTGGGACGTGGAATGAGCCGTCCCGGTATTACCGATAAAAGCGCTATGTCTCTGTTTGCCAGACGAATGATTGTATTGGCTCCGGAGCATGCCGATGAATATCGGGCTATTGTGGAACGTCTGGAGGGACAAAGACCGGCCGATTATGGGATAACTCCTTTGCATACACATTACTTCCGGGGAGATTATACTTTGCATGTACGCCCGGGTTATACGTTTGATGTCCGTATAGTTTCTGCCCGTACGGCCCGATGTGAGTATGGTAATGGTGAGAATCTGAAAACTTATTTTCTTTCGGACGGTTGTACGAATATGGTTATTGACGGGGATGAATATTTCGGGATTTTCCCTGTATGGAACTGGACAAAGATTCCAGGGGTGACGGCTCCACAAATGCCTGTTGTGCCGAAAGCTGCCAGTGACTGGCAAACACCGGGAACTGCCACATTTGCCGGTGGGGTTTCGGATAGTATTTATGGAGTAACCGCTTACGCTTACGATGATAAATATGCCGGAATAAATACGGCTGCTAAAAAGGCGTGGTTCTTTTTTGATGATGAGATTGTATGTCTCGGGGCCGGTATTACCTCTACGGCAACAACGGACTTATATACTACTGTCAATCAATGCCTTCTTAAAGAAAAACCGGTTACCGCATCTGTAAATGACCGGATCACTACATTGGGAATGGGAGATTTCTTTTATGAAAATAATCTGAACTGGGTTTTGCACAATGGGATGGGATATATGTTTCCGTCAGGCGGTCGTCTGTCTCTTACCAATCGTATACAGACGGGAGACTGGTATGATATCAATACTTCGGCTCCTAAGGGCGAACAGGAAAAAGAGGTGTTTACATTGGGGGTTGAGCATGGACGGTCTCCTAAGAATGCGGCTTATGCTTATATAATTATTCCTAATAAAAATACAGTGGAAGAAATGGAGGCTTATCGGACTGATGATCTGGAGATATTGACCAATACTGATTCAGTACAGGTAGTCAGGCATAAGAAATTGGGTATCTGGCAGATGGTATTCTACCGGGAAGCGACCTTTAAGCATAAGCAGATAAGTGTAACGGTAGATAGAGGGTGTGCTTTGCTTTTTAAAGAGACAGATCGGACTATCACGCAGTTTCATATTGCAGATCCTGCTCAAACACAATCTGTAATTAATGTAGATATTCGTATACCTGCTAAAGTGAAGAAAACCCAAAGAGTAGTATGTGATTTTACCGGTACGGGAATTTATGCCGGAATGTCTAAGGTATATTCTCTCAAATGAATTATCTTCGCCGGGAGAATCGGAGAAATAAATAAAAGAAGATATGTTGGATTTAGAGCAATTGACAGCGGATGTATGCCGTATCGCTACTGCTGCCGGGCATTTTTTGAAAGAAGAGCGAAAGAATTTTCGTCGTGAATCAGTGATTGAGAAATGTACGCATGATTACGTCTCTTATGTCGATAAGGAATCGGAACGCAGATTGGTTACCGAACTTTCGGCTTTGCTTCCGGAAGCGGGATTTATTGCAGAGGAAGGTTCTGCTACATATAATGACGAGCCTTATTGCTGGGTGATCGATCCTTTGGATGGTACTACCAATTATATTCATGATAATGCGCCTTATTGTGTCAGTATCGCTTTGCGCAGTCGGGATGAGTTATTGCTTGGTGTTGTCTATGAAGTTTGCCGCGATGAATGTTTTTATGCATGGAAAGGTGGAAAGGCGTGGTTGAATGGTGAACCGTTACATATCTCCGATATCGATGATGTGACAAACGCTTTCCTGATTGTAGAACTGCCCTATAATGATGCGGCTTATAAGCAGATTGCCATGCATTTGCTTGATGATTTATATGGCAAAGCCGGTGCTATCCGTATGAACGGCTCTGCTGCTGCCGCTATTTGTTATGTAGCTGCCGGACGCTTTGACGGTTGGCTGGAGGCTTTCATCGGGAAATGGGATTATTCTGCTGCTGCACTGATTGTGCTCGAAGCCGGTGGGGAAGTTACGGATTTCTATGGAAGTAGAGATTTTATGGAAGGACATCATATTATCGCTACCAATGGTCATCTGCATGCTTATTTGCAGGATTTGGTGAAAGAGTTTCGTTTTTAGTGATAAGCGAGGTAGTGATAAGTACTGTGCGGAGGAAGAGTATATTGGTAAAAGACTGGTTGGATGCTTTTCTTTCGATCTTTTTTCCGCGGTGCTGCCTTGTATGTGGTGAGGTGCTGGCAAAGGGAGAAGAGTGCTTGTGTGCCCGTTGTAACATGGACCTGCCTCGTACGAATTATCATAAAATGAAGGATAATCCGGTGGAAAAGCTTTTCTGGGGGAAAATTCCTTTGGAACGGGCTACTTCTTATTTCTTTTACCGGCGGGGAGGAGACACGCGGCGCATACTTCATTCACTGAAATATGGCGGGCAGAAGGAAATCGGGGAAATTATGGGGCGGCATCTGGCGGTGGAATTATTGTCTTCCGGCTTTTTTGAAGGAATCGATATGCTTGTTCCCGTCCCTCTTCACAAGAAAAAGGAAAAGCTTCGTGGCTATAACCAGAGTAAATGGATTGCCCGTGGAGTTTCGGTAATAACGTTGATACCCGTGTTCACTTCCGGTATGGTACGTGAGAAGAATACCGAGACACAAACTCACAAATCTGCTTTTGAGCGTTGGGAAAATGTGGACGGTATTTTTCGGGTTACTATTCCTGAATATTTTTCGGGTAAGCACATACTTATCATTGATGATGTGCTTACTACCGGAGCGACTATCGTAGCTTGTGCTTCTGCTTTTGACAAAGTGGAAGATATCCGTATCAGCATTCTGACATTGGCAGTAGCGGAGTAATGCCTCTTTTGGAGCTTACCTTTTAGAATGACTCGATTACTAACTCTGAAGCCAATAACCCTTCGATTGCCTTTCCGAATGCCTGAAAATGTGCAGATGCGGCATGTACACTTATGGCATTTTGGTCTTTGTACTCCTCATAAAAAATAAATGCTGTAGGATTGGAAGGATTTTGATAAAGGTTGTAACTGATGTTGCCCTCTTCTGCTCTTGTTCCCTGAATCAGCGGCTCAGCCTTACTGATAAATTCCTGTTCTTTGCCCGGGAGTACCTCGGCACGGGCTACGATTGTTTTCTTTTCCATAATGTTATGTGATTGATATGCTGCAAAAATAGATATTAGTCTTGAGAAAAGGCTTGGTTTACATCAAAAAATCAATTGTCATTCAGAAGTTCGTCGTATAATCGTGCTAAACGTTTCCGCAAATGAAGCACGGCATAGCGTTTTCTTGATATCAACGTGTTGACTGTGATACCTGTGGATTCGGATATTTCTTTAAAAGAAAATCCTTCCAGTTCTGTCAGTTTAAATATGGTGCTCTGCTCTTCCGGAAGTTCATTCATGGCATTTTCCAGTTCTTCCCAAACCAGTGAACGGATGAAATCCATTTCCGGTGAAGCATCCTCGTCTAAAAGCAGACCGGTGAGCTCACTGATAAATGATTGATCCTCTTCGTTATTGTGAACTTCGGGTAATGCTTCTTCACGCTTTTTGCGGCTCCAATCTATGATCTGGTTGCGCGTTACGGAATAGAGCCATGCTGATACCTGCTCAATAGGATTGGTTTCAATGTTTATTTTAGCAAGCTGATAGAAAACATTCTGCAAAATATCTTCGCAATCCTCTTTGGAGGGAACCCGCTTGGCAATGAAACCTTTCAGTTGGGCTTGGTATTTCCGGAAGAGCTCTGATACATATTGATTCTGATTATCTCCGATTTTCTGAGACTTTTTCTCATTCATGTGCTTCTTGCTCGTGGAATTTAGCCATACGGCTACGTATATAAGCGCGTTTTTCGTCCCAGGTCATATGTTTCATTCTGTCGTGCATTTCAATATGCTCTTTGTTGAAACGGAAAGTGTTTGCGGGATGAGGGAAACCGAATCCCTTGAATAAAATGCGGCATAGGATCAGCAATCCGGCAGCTTGCCAGTAATTGATGGTACTCCAGCCGATGATAGATGGAATTAACGCATTCCATAACAACATAACAATGACAGCAGCAACAGCTATCGACAATATTACGATGGTGATTCCCCGAAAGATGTGTACGGCATTTCTTCTTTTCATTTTCATATTTCTTTTTTTATTAATCTACTATTTTCTTTGTCATTAAGCGGATAGCGTCTTCCGGACAATATCTTTGACATCTGCCACAACCGGTACATTCATCCGGACGTACCGTCCAAGCCCATTTATATCCGCCTTCTTCTGCAAGAGATATTACATTTCTGCGACATTTGTCTATGCATGTTCCACAACCGGTGCACTTGGCATCTATAATGAGTAAAGATATGATTTTTCTACTTCTTATTCCAAACATATTTCTAACTTGTTTTTATTCAACTGATTTTTATTTGATGGTATACCTTCTACTGTTGAAGACGAATCAGCACCGAAGATATTTTAAAGAAAAGTGTTTTTGTGTGTCGTTTTCGCACTTGTTACGATGGGATAGTCTTTGTATGGATATTAGAGAGTGAGAACGGCCCTTCACCCTGTATTGCCGATGAATAAGACTCAGAACTTATGTGTAGGCGTATCAAAAATCGTTTATAAAAAAAGGCTCGCCATTATGGCGAACCTTCTTGCTCTTCCTCTTGGACTTGAACCAAGGACCCTCTGA
>UMBU01033339.1_pt1 | contig 144285 bp, 138 predicted proteins | sample 1964051 | NCBI WGS metagenome assembly UMBU01 (sample SAMEA4835949, study PRJEB28245) | human gut metagenome | biome: gut microbiome; material: fecal sample | place: Denmark | collected 2008
AGACCGCGGATACCAGGACTTAGCAGCAGAGCTGTCGGCCTTGGGGGCGGAAATTCGCTAGGAGTAGACCGGATTGGCCAAGTTACGAAAGAAGAACAAAAAACGATTTTATGGATTTATCTTGGTGCTGACGCTGCTATTGTTATGCGGCCTGGCGGCGCTGGGTTATTTTGTCTTTGAAATTAAAGAAATCAAAGTGGAGGGTAGCCAGCGCTTTTCTCAAGAAGAAGTGATTGCGCAAAGCGGCGTGCAGGTAGGGCAAAACCTGTTTTTAGTCAGCAAAAAACAGCTGAAAGCCAATCTAGAGGCGCAGCCCTATTTGCAGTTTTCCCATGTTTCCTACGACCTTCCCAGCACGCTTATCATCCATGTAACGGAAAAAACCGCCTATGGGGCCATTCCCTTTGACGGGCGGTATGCCTTTGTGGATGAGGCGGGCAAGGTCTTGCAATTGTCCGACGAAGCAAACAGCGTGCCGGTCGTACAGGGTATGGGCGCGACGGCCGCGGTGGAGGGCGAAATGATCCAAGGGCCTTCCTCGTACCAAATGCACGTGTTTGGGACGTTGATGCCCAAGCTGTTTGCGCAGTCCTATGCCGATCGCATCGTAGAAGTGGATCTGACCCAGCCGGCCGCCATCCATGTGAAGCTGGATACGGGGATGACCCTCCGTCTCGGCACCATCGACAATGTCGACGCCAAGCTGGGATGGGTAGAAACGCTGATGCCGCGCTTGACAGAGGAAGGAAAAATCACCGGTACGCTGGACGTTACGGGCGAAAACGGTGCCAGCTACATTCCATAAAGGCAGGCGGGCCTTTTCAAGATCCACGGCCCCGCTGCCGTATAGAACCGAAACATCGCCCAAAAACCAGAATTTAGGCTTTGTATTTTAAGGGGAATTCTGATAAAATACCTTAGAATACAGGTAAAAGAGGGGGAATTTAGCAGATGGATGCTGTTCTTGTCACCACCAGTTCAAGCATTGTATGCTTGGCTGGGCAAACCAGAAAAGACGGCACTTACGCTATCTTTGGACAAGCCAAGGTACCTTTTTCCGGTATTCGCAAAGGCGTGGCTGTTTCTGCTTTCGGATTGCAAAAGGGAATCAGCGACGTAATTTTAAAATTGGAAGAGCAGGTCGGCAAGCGCATCAAACGCTTGACCGTGGGGGTGCCCGCGCCATTTTGCCAAGTAAGCTTGGTAGGCGGCGCAGAGCCGAATGCAGACCAGGGCCCCAATGCCTTTGAGTATATGTCGGATGCGTATGAATTGATCCATAGGCTCAATGTGCCGCGCGTGGGCGCGGGGCCGTCCGGGCTTGGCAGCGTTAGCTCTATCGGCGCCAGCCGCGCTTATATCGACGAGGTAAACCAGGCGCTTGCCAAATTGAAGATGCGCGCCGCTTCGTTTTACGCGCAGCCGTTGGCAGAAGGAATCTTTTTGCTGCCAAAGCCGGTTAGAAGCGCTATTGCAGTATTGTTGGATGTAGGGTATTATAATATAGGTATCTCTGTATTTATCGGCGATGCGCTGGTCTATTGTGAGACCCTGTATGTGGGCGGGTATCACATTGCCAACGACTTGGCGCAGGTATTGAAAGTGCCGATGGAGTATGCAGAGCAGCTCAAACGCCAATTTTCTTTTGGCATAGAGTACGATCCGGAGGCGCAGGATTACGCACGCTCTGCAGAGGGCAAACTGATTCCCTTCAGCCATAGCGCTGTGGCGGAGGTAATTCAGGCTCGTGTAGAGGAAACGTGCGATTATATCCGCCAAGCCATTGACCATGCGCCGGTCACCTTTACGGAAAAATCCGTAGCGCAGCTGGCGGGCGATGGCTATGAAGGCATCCGGGGCATCCGCGAGATCCTTTCTACGCTGGTGGGCTTGCCTGTGCAGGGCTTGCCGATTTCTTTGGCGGATGGCTCTACACATTACGATGTCGCGGCGCTCGCTTTGTTCGACGCGCTAGCCATAGACCAACCTGAAAAATCATCCCGGCGTCCTGGGTGGACAAGCCGTTTTACAAAGAGATAGGAGGCCTTGTGAAAGTATGTTGGATTTTGATCTGGATTCTCAGTTAGCAGCAATAAAGGTAGTGGGTGTCGGCGGCGCCGGCAACAATGCGGTCAACCGCATGGTGGATTACGGCCTAAAGGGCGTGGAATTCATCGCCGTAAATACCGACCGTCAGGCACTATACCTATCCAAAGCAGCGACCCGCATCCAAATCGGGGAAAAGGTGACGCGCGGCCTGGGCGCCGGCGCAAACCCGGAGATGGGCGCCAGGGCTGCGGAGGAAAGCAAAGACGATATCGCAGCAGCCATCAAGGGCTCTGATATGGTATTCATCACCGCCGGCATGGGCGGCGGCACCGGCACCGGCGCGGCCCCTGTGATCGCGCAGATCGCCCGCGAGATGGGGATTCTCACGGTGGGCGTTGTTACCCGGCCGTTCTCCTTTGAGGGCAAACAGCGCGCCCGCAACGCCGAGCAGGGCATTGCGGCCATCAAGGAAAATGTAGATACGTTGGTCATCATCCCCAACGACAGGCTGCTGCTTGTCGTGGGCAAAGGCACCAGCATTTTGGATGCGTTCCGCATGGCAGACGATGTGCTGCGCCAGGGTATCCAAGGCATTTCCGACCTGATCGCGGTGCCCAGCCTGATCAATTTGGACTTTGCGGACGTTAAGGCCATCATGGAATGCCAGGGCGTAGCGCATATGGGCATTGGCGTTGGCACCGGCGAGGATCGCGCTTCGGCGGCGGCCAAGCAGGCCATCCAATCTCCGATGCTGGAAACCTCCATCAATGGAGCCAAGGGCGTTTTGCTCAACATCACAGGCGGCAGCGATATGGGCATTATGGAGGTCACGGAAGCGGCCGAATATGTGCAGGCCGCGGCCGATCCTGAAGCCAACATCATCTTTGGCGCCGGCATTGATGAATCCCTGGGCGATACCATGCGCATCACCGTCATTGCCACTGGGTTCGATTATGTGCCGTCCACCGCAACGGGCCGCCCGCAGCTAAACAATAAGCAGAGCGCCCGCCCGGCAGGCATACAGGCGCAGGGGCAGCGTCCTATGGCGCAGACACAGCAGCGCCCGCCGATCCAGCCCATTCAGCCCACCTATCAGCAGGCCATGGAGGATCGCCCCTCCATCCGTCCTACGATGACCCAGCCCGTGCAGCAGCCGGTACAGGCCCAGCCTCAGGTGCAGCCACAGCAGATCATCGAGCAGGAAGTGGAGCCGCAACAGGATGTGGAGTTCCCGGGCTTTAAGCCGGAGCACCGCTCTCCGCGCATGAACGAGCGCAACACTGCGCCCAGCTTCAGCCGCGATGCAGACGGCAAGGACGATGACGATCTGGAAATCCCGACCTGGCTGCGCCGCAACCGTTAAGTGTAAAAACGCAAAGGCATAGGAAATTTTCCTATGCCTTTTTCTTTTCCCCAAAGCCCCGCAAACGCCGGGCTTTTTTGCTATTTTGCAGCCCGCACATTTCTCCGCGCTTCGACGCGCAGCCGATGCAAGCAGTGCGGCGGTTCTACAATTTATGCACGCCCATATAACTATAATAGGCCCCAGTGAGGTGAAGGGGCGTGAAGGTCTATATTGAGCTGGTGCTGCTGGATAATTTTTGGGCAGACGCGCTAGTGCTCTTTGGCACGGCAAAATGGATGCAGGCACCATACCGTAAGGGCAGGCTGTTTGCGTCCGCTGGCTTGGGTACGCTGTACGCCGTCCTTTCTCTGATGCGCGGGCTTGTTTTTTTGCAGCATCCGCTTTGGAAAATCGCCGTCAGCCTGCTCATGGTTTGGGCGGCCTTTGGCTTTGGCAGTAAAAAACGATTCCTTCGATATTGCGGCGTGTTTTGGCTGTTTTCGCTGCTGTTGGCGGCCGGTGTGCAGCTCTATGGCGCCTTATTCGGCCAGGCAAGGGCATCCGGCGGCGCCTTAACCGTTTCCGGGCCGCCGCTGTGGGCTTTTTTGCTGTTTAGTTGGGGTGCCGGGGCGCTGGCGCTTTGGGGACAGCGCAAGACGAAGGAAAAAGCGGCCAAAACCGGGTATGAATGCCAAGCTACCGTGCAGATTGGGCAGACACAGGCGGAGGGTCCTTGCCTGTTGGACAGCGGGCATGCGCTGTATTGCCCTGTCAGCGGCCTGCCGGTGCTGTTTTGGCCATATGACGGCACGTTGGAACACGCGGCCGTTGCGGCTGCGTTGCAAAGCCAGCCGCTTTATTATGTGACGGCCGCAGGTGCAGGCAGTATTTTGGCATACCGTCCATGTACGCTGACCCTGTGCCGGGAGGGCAGGGCCAAGACAGTGCGCTGTGCCGTGGCCTTTTCCACACAGCTGGGCAAGGAGGCCCTATATCCCGCAGGCGCGGCCATCGGTTATTTTGAGGAGGAATGAAGGATGATACATTGGGTACGTCGTATGCGTGCGTTTTGGGCCGGTCTATGGGCAAGGCTGTTCAGGCGGGTGCGGGTGGATTATATCGGTTCTGCCGTGCCGCTGCCGCCGCCATTGAAGCCGGAAGAGGAGCGCGCGCTGGTAGAGGCCATCGAAGCGGGAGATTCCAGCGCCAAGGGGACGCTGATCGAGCATAATCTGCGCTTGGTGGTGTATATCGCCCGCAAATTTGAAAATACCGGCATCGGTATGGAGGATCTGATCTCTACCGGCACCATCGGGCTGATCAAAGCGGTCAATACCTTTGACGGCAGCAAGAAAATCAAGCTGGCCACCTATGCCTCGCGCTGCATTGAAAATGAGATATTGATGCATCTGCGCAAGACCTCCCGCATGCGCTATGAAGTCAGCATCGACGAGCCGCTGAATGTCGATTGGGATGGAAACGAGCTGCTGCTCAGCGATATTTTGGGCACGGAACCGGATATCGTGGCAAAGCCGCTGGAGGAGGAAACGGATAAGCAGATCCTGCGCGATGCGGTGGTGCAGCTGCCCCCGCGGGATAAGCGCATCATCGAGCTTCGGTTCGGCCTATCGACTGGGGAGGAGTGCACGCAAAAGCAGGTGGCGGACCAGCTGGGCATCTCTCAATCGTATATCTCCCGGTTGGAAAAACGCATTCTTTCGCGCCTAAAAAAAGAAATGGCGCAGATCCTCTAACACAGCAGGGCAGGTATAAAAAATCCGTTAGGGGGAAGCATGAAACCATCAAGCGAACTTTCGTATCGGAGGGGCAAGATGGGAGTAAACAAAGTAGAGATCTGCGGGGTACAGACCTCGCAGCTAAAAACCTTGACGGAAAAGGAAATGACAGAGCTGCTAAAGCGCATCCAAAACGGGGACGAGGCAGCCAGGGAAACCTTCGTGCAGGGCAACCTGCGGCTGGTGCTCAGCGTGATCCAACGCTTTTCCAACCGCAAAGAGCCGGTAGACGATCTGTTTCAAATCGGCTGTATCGGCTTGATCAAAGCCATGGATAATTTCGACCTTTCGCAGAATGTGCGCTTTTCTACCTACGCCGTCCCTATGATTATCGGCGAGATCCGGCGCTACTTACGGGACAACAACGCCATCCGCGTTTCGCGCTCCCTGCGCGATACCGCCTACAAAGTGCTGCAAAAGCGCAATGAACTATGCGCCGAACGCGGCGAGGATGTGCCCATCGAGGATATCGCCAAAGCCATGGAGATGCCGGTAGAGGAGGTTGTCTTTGCGCTGGAGGCCATCCAAGATCCCGTCTCCCTCTTCGAGCCGGTGTACCATGATGGCAACGACGCCATGTTTGTAATGGATCAGGTTTCGGATGAAAAGAATAAGCAGGAAAACTGGCTGGAAACCATCGCCCTGTCCCAGGCCTTGCAGCGCCTGGCCGAGAGGGAACAGAATATCATCTATCTTCGCTATTTCAAAGGACGCACACAGATGGAGGTAGCCGAGGAGATCGGCATCAGCCAGGCCCAGGTATCCCGCCTGGAAAAATGCGCGCTTCATCGATTGAAAACACAGATGTAAAAGGCCCGAAAGGGCCTTTTTTCATGCGCCTTCGGGATACCTCCCCTGCTTTCGGCATACAACTGAAAGGAAAGGGGTCGTTGGAATGGAACGTTTTAGCGATTTATGCCGAAAGGATGTTATCAATATCTGTGATGGGCAGTGCCTGGGGCAGGTCAGCGATCTGGCGCTGGATTGGTGCAAGGGCACCATTATAGGGCTCATCGTGCCCTATTCGGAAAAAGGCGGCTTGTTTCGGCGAAGGGAAGAAATGTGCATCCCACTGGAATGCATCACGCGCGTAGGCCGGGACATTGTGCTGGTAGAGCTGCGCCATATGCAGGGATACATCATACAGGATTAGTTTTCAACTGCCTACAGGATATGGTATAATACAATAATTCCTAAGAAAACGGAGCTGGAATACCCAATGAAATGTATTTATTGTGAGCATCCGGAAAGCAAAGTGGTGGATTCCCGGCCCACCGACGAAGGCACGGTGATCCGCCGGCGGCGCGAATGCCTCAAATGTGGCAAACGATTTACCACCTATGAAAAGGTGGAGCAGACGCCGGTGCTTGTCATCAAAAAAGACGGCCGCAGGGTCATGTTCGATCCGGAGAAGATCCGTACCGGCATGCTCAAGGCCACGGAAAAACGCCCGGTTTCCATCGAACAGATCGATAAGATTGTGGAAAACATCGAAAAAACCATCTACAATTCGCTCGAGCGCGAAGTGGCTAGTGAGCGCATCGGGGAGTTGGTCATGGAAGGGCTCAAGCAGCTTGATCCCGTAGCCTATGTGCGCTTTGCCTCGGTGTACCGTCAGTTTACCGATATAGATACCTTCAAACGCGAGCTGGAAAAGCTTTTGGAGGAAAAATGACACAAGGAGGGGCTGCTTTGCATCAGACAGATCACGCTTTTGAGGCGTTTTTGCAAAAGACAGCGCACGGTTTTACGGCCCAGCAGCTGGGGCCGATGACGGCGCTGAGCATTCCCATGTTCGCCCAAACGGGGCTTGTCAGGGCCTGGTTTACCACCCGCCGTTACGGGCAGAGAGACGATCTAAAGCTATCCATCGCCCGCATGGGTGCGACGGATGAAATCGTGGATAATTTTCTTAAGGCGTTTGACTGCGCTGGGATAGACCCGCAGGACACCGTCATCGCCAACGCCCAGCACGGCACCGATGTGCTGCCGGCGGATGAAACGCACCGTGGTTGGGGGCTGTTTCATCTCTATACGGAAAACGATCCTGGGTTTGACGGCATGGTTACGGACCGGCGTAGTGTGGCGCTTGTGGCTACGCATGCGGATTGTACGCCGGTATACCTGTTGGATCCTGTGCACCATGCCATTGGCCTGTGCCATGCGGGCTGGCGCAGCACGGTAGGCGGCATGGTAACAAACCTCATCGACGCCATGACGGCCATGTATCAGACCCGCCCGCAGGATCTGCTGGCGGCCATCGGCCCGCATATCGGCTCTTGCTGCTTTGAGGTGGACCCGCCTGTGGGGAAAGCATTTGCCGATGCGTTTCCTAAGGCAGGCTGTGTGTTGCCCGGCCAAAAACCCGGCAAACAACAGCTGGATCTGACCAGGGCTTCGGCCTATCAAATGTATCGCGCCGGCCTTTTGGGGGAAAACCTGACCATATCCGACGAATGCACTTGCTGCAATGGCGACCTGTTTTTTTCCTATCGCCGCGATGGCAAGGCATGCGGGGCCATGGCCTCGTTTTTACAGCTTAGATAAACAACGATAAAGGGGGAGAACGCCGCATGGCGAAACAAAAGATTCTGGCCGTGGATGACGAACGGCATATCCTGGAACTGATTTCCTATAACCTGGCCGAAGCAGGCTACGAGGTGGAAACGGTGGAAACCGGCGAAGAGGCGCTGAGCAAAACAGCGGAGTTTCATCCCGATTTGATTTTGCTGGATGTTATGCTGCCGGATATCGATGGGCTCCAGGTCTGCACCAGGCTCAAACGAGATCCGGATACCGCTGGCATTCCCGTCATCATGCTCACGGCCAGGGGCGATGAGATCGATAAGGTGCTGGGGCTGGAAATGGGCGCTGACGATTATGTGGTCAAGCCCTTTGGTGTTCGGGAGCTGGTAGCGCGTGTCAAGGCGCTGCTGCGCAGATCCGGTTCGCATAAGCAGGAGGAGCAGCCTACCCAGCTCTCCGCAGCCGGCATCACGCTGGATCTCACAACCTACCATGCCATGGCCGGAGGAGAGCGCTTGCAGCTTACTTTAAAGGAGTTTGAACTGCTGCGCACGCTGATCCAAAACAAAGGGCGTATCTTAAATCGGGATCAGCTGCTCAACAAGGTTTGGGGCTATGAGTATTTTGGGGAAACGCGCACTGTGGACGTTCATATTCGCCATCTGCGCCAAAAGCTAGGTGCTTTGGGACAGCATATCGAAACAGTGCGCGGCCTTGGCTATATGTTCAATGAATTGGAGAGAGAATGAAACGAAGGATTTTTATCGGCACAGCAGTCATCGCTGTGCTGATGACGTTTTTAGTGGGATATTTGGCCACGATGCGCATCAACAATGCCTCCGAGCACGCCGTACAGCAAAATTTGCTGACCAATGCAAAAATCATCGCGGCTGAGCAGGATGAGGCGTCTATGCGCCATGCAGCGGATATCGTGGCCGAGGCCTCCGGTATGAATGTAACCCTGATTCTAAAGGATGGCACCGTTTGGTATCGCCAGCCGGCGCTGGCAAGCGGCAGCCCAGAACAGAATCATCTGGAGCGTGAGGAGGTAAAGCAGGCATTTGAAACGGGCATGGGCATTGCCCAGCGCCATTCCACGACCATGGACAGAACCATGAGCTATGTGGCAGTGGCCACCGAGGATGGCTCGATGGTGGTGCGCATGAGCATCCAGGTAGACGATATCCTGGCGGCAAACCGCCAAACGGCATGGGAAATATTTTTCCTGCTCACCGTATGCTTGGCAGGGCTGCTGGTGCTGTCTTGGCGGATGACGACGGTGATCGTATCTCCCATCAATGAGATCACCTCCGTGGCAAAAGAATACGCCGATGGCCAGTACGGGCGAAAGATCCGTACCGATTACCGCGATGAAATAGGCGTGCTGGCGCATGCGTTTAATTCCATGTCCACAGCATTGGTGGAAACCAACGAAACGCTGGCTGCGGATAACGGCAAGCTTCAGGCCATCATGGAGGCCATGACAAACGGCGTCGTGGCGGTGGATTCCGATCTCAAAGTCATTATGACAAACTCCGCCGCGCGCCAAGTGCTGGGCATTGGCTGGTCCGCCGTGGGGCAGAGCTTGTTTGTCGCTACGGGCAAACAGGAATTGGAGAGCTTTTTTAAGCGTACGCTGGAAGGCACAAACAAAATCAGCGAGGAGATCACGCTTTCTTATGGCTTTGGCGTGACCAGACAAAAAAAGATTTTGCGCATCCGCGGCTCACGCCTACGGCAAAACGGCGTGACTACCGGCGCTGTGGCTGTGCTGGAGGATATCACAGAGCTAAAACGCCTGGAAAATATCCGTACCGAGTTTGCCGCCAATGTTTCACACGAATTAAAGACCCCGCTCACCAGCATCAAGGGCTTTGTGGAAACGCTGGAAAGCGGCGTGGACGATCCCGAGCATGCCAAGCGGTTTTTGCATATCATCTCCTCCGAAACAGACCGCCTAACGCGCTTGATTTCGGATATCCTGTATGTGTCCGAGCTGGAAAGCTATCGCCAAAGCGTGCCGGAGATTGTGGACGTGCTGCAAAAGGCCAGCGACGTAGTGGAGCTATTAAGCAAAAATGCGCAGAAAAAGCACATTGACCTTACCCTGGAGCAAGACCCCCATCACAGCGCCTTCTGCATGGGGGATGGGGATAAAGTGCAGCAGATGCTGATGAATCTTGTGGCCAATGGCATCAACTATACGCCAGAGGGCGGGCAGGTAAAAATACAGCTGTCCTCCGATGAAAAGCAAGTAAAGATCGTCATCAGCGATACCGGCATTGGCATTGCGGAAAAGGATATTCCGCGGCTGTTCGAGCGCTTTTACCGCGTGGATAAAGGGCGCAGCCGCGCCACCGGCGGCACCGGGCTGGGGCTTGCCATTGTAAAGCATGTGGTAATGAGCATGAAAGGGGATATTCAGGTAAAAAGCGAAGTGGGCAAAGGCTCGTCGTTCATCGTAACGCTGCCAAAGGCAGATAAAACGGAAGCATAAAATACCGCCGCAGGCGCTTAGTCTGCGGCGGTTGTATTTTGGCGGCAAGGGATCAGAAACACTTCCAGATACAGCATGCGATGATCTTGCGTTGAAACGGCTTTCGGGGCTTGGTCGCATTTCCCCCCAAAGGCCAGGGCAATCCGCCTGCTCGGCGTGTTGCGAATATCCACCGGATAGCGCAGGGTGGCAATGCCCAGATGATCTGCATAGCGGAGCAGGGCGGAAAACGCTTGGCTGCCATAGCGCCGGCCCTGCGCTTCCCGCTTTAACCAAAGACCGGCTTCCGGCGCTGTTTGCAGATGGTGTAGACTCACAAGGCCCAAAAAAGAGCCAAGGCATTCTATGGCAAATACGGCGTTGTCCTTTGCCGCTTTTTGCCATCGGCAGATGATTTTAGCGGTCTCGGCCCGGCTTTTCGGCGGCACAGCCTCCATATAACGGGCCACTTCTGCGGTAAAATATAAAAAGATGTCCTCGGTATGCTGACTGCCTACTGGCACAAGACATAGCTGTGAGTGATCATATCTCATGTTCCTTCCTCCTATGCTCAAAATAGCAGACGCCCGCCATCAACACAAGGAAAAGTTGATTAATTCGCCGCGTTTTGGCAAGGATAAAACCAAAAGGAGGCGGAAGCATGCCTGGTACTTTGAATCTTTATCTTTGCATGTTCTTATTGTGCGTAACGGGCGCCGTGTCCGGTCCGCTGCGGCGGGCGCGCATCCACCCGGCCGTGGCAGGCATATTTTGCCTTTTCACGATGTTCTTCTCTGTATTTGAAGAGGTGCAGCTGTTGCCCCGCCTGTATGTGAGCCCCGGCGGCTTTTTCATGCCGCTGGCAGGCGGTATTTTGCTGCTGGCCCAGGGGCCGCAGGGAAAACGCAGGTATGTGGGGGCCTATATAGTGCTCACCATGCTCATCGGCTTTTTGATGGGGCAGCTCACCGAATCGCTGACGGACGTATGGTTCCATGGAGCGCCATGGATCGTATTTTGCGCATGTATTGTTTCGGCATTACTGTTTTGCGGAGAGCACCATACCGCGCTGACCTGTGCAATCCTAGGCTATTATGGGGCAGGGCTGTTGGGCTATTTGCTGGGCGTGCTGCCCCAGGCTTGGGGCTCCATGACCCTGGGCAGCGGACAGGATGCGCTGCCCTGTGCGCTGGTTGTGCCTGTTATGCTGGCATTGTGCGAAGTCATTCGCTTATGCTCCGGGCTGCTGCGACGCCGCAGGGAAAAAGGGCAGCGCCAAGCGCCGGCCCGCTTGGAGGAAGCCTCTATACCGACAGAGCCGGAGCATCAAAGCGCCTGAGGCAGGGAGAACGCCGTTTTGCAGATTGCAGAGCGGCGCTTTTTTTGTGTGGTTGGCGGGCGGGGCAAAAGCATGGTATAATAAACGGAACATTGGAGGGGAATATGGCAAACCATCTCATCACTGCTGTAGAGCCCGGCTCCATTGCAGAGGAATTGGGCATAGAACCGGGGGACGCCCTGGTATCCATCAACGGGCGGCCGGTAGCCGATGTACTGGACTACCGCTTTTTGTTGTACCAGGATGCGTTGGAGGTGCAGTTTGTTTCCCCTACTGGGCAAGAGCTGACGGCGGAGATTGAAAAGGAGTACGATGAAGATCTTGGCCTTATCTTTGAGCGCCCTTTGATGGACCGTCCCAAGGCATGCCATAATAAATGCATTTTCTGCTTTATCGACCAGCTGCCGCCGGATGTGCGCAAGACCATGAAGTTTAAGGATGATGACTGGCGGCTTAGCTTTTTGCAGGGCAACTATACCACGCTCACCAACGTAAGCGATACAGAGCTGCAACGCATCATCGAGCAGCATATCTCGCCGCTGTTCATCAGCGTGCATACCATGGATCCGGCCCTGCGCGTGAAGATGACGAGCAACCCCAAGGCGGCCAAGATCCGCGAGCAGCTGTCACGGCTGCAGGAGGGCGGCATTGATTTCCATGTGCAGATCGTGCTTTGCCCCGGCGTCAACGACGGGGAGGCCCTGCAATATACGCTGACGGAGCTGGCCAAATTCAGGCCGGCGTGTTTGGATGTGGCGATGGTGCCGGTGGGGCTTACGCAGTACCGCGATGGGTTGTATCCGTTGACGAGCTTTACCAAGCAGACCTGCCGCGAGGCCATCCGGCTGGTAGAGGCGTTTGCCCAAACGCTGCCGGAGCCGTTTGCCTATCTTTCGGATGAGTTTTACGTGCAGGCGGAGCTGCCTCCGCCGCCGTTTGCATACTATAAGGATTTTGAGCTGACAGAGGACGGCATCGGCCTAATGCGCTATCTGGAGGATACCGTGGACAGGGCGTTGGCAAAAGCAAAACCGGCGCGCCCGTACCGCGGCACCATTGCCACGGGGCAGGCAGCCTATCCTCTGCTTTGCCGCATTGCAGAAAAATGCAGCCAGCGTTTAGGCATAGAGTTGCGCGTTGTGCGCGTGGAGAACCGCTTTTTCGGCGAAAGGATCACCGTGGCGGGCCTGTTGACCGGGCAGGATCTCTATCGCGCCCTAAAAAAAGAGGATCTTGGAGAAATCGTTTACATCTCCCGCAGCACACAGCGAGCGGATGAGGATGTGTTTTTGGATGATATGAGCCTTCTAGAGCTTCAGCAAGCGTTGGGCGTGCCGGTGCGCACGTTGGAAAACGATGGAGAGGCTTTTGTGGAGGCACTGTGTCAGGGAAAGGAGTACCGATGAAAAACAAACCGTTGGTGGCCATTGTGGGCCGCCCAAATGTAGGGAAATCCACCTTTTTCAACCGTGTGGTGGGCCGCAGAGTCGCCATCGTGGAGGATACCCCCGGCGTGACCCGCGACCGCATCTATGCCGATGTGGAATGGGGCAGACATTCCTTTTCCCTCATCGATACCGGCGGCATCGACCCGGCGGGTGAGGATGCTTTGTACGCCAAGATGAAAGAGCAAGTAGATGTGGCCATAGACATGGCGGATGTCATCGTGTTTTTCGTGGACGGCAAGCATGGCAGCCCTTCTCCGGACGATGAGGACGTGGCTACACTGTTGCGCCATACCAAAAAGCCGGTTGTGCTGGCGGTCAACAAAATGGATAATCCCCACAGCCAGGAGGACGCCTATAATTTCTATACTTTGGGCATGGGGGATCCGTTCCCCATTTCCGCTACGCTGGGCATTGGCATCGGCGATGTGCTGGATGAGATCGTATCCCATCTGCCCGTACAAGAGCCGGAAGAAGAGGAAGGCGAAAAGCCGCTGGAAATCGCCGTCATCGGCAAACCAAACGTAGGCAAAAGCTCGCTGGTAAACTATATGCTGGGCACCACACGCGTCATCGTAGAGGATATGCCGGGCACCACACGCGACGCCATCGATACGCCCTTTACCCGCGATGGGCAGGCGTATATCCTGATCGATACGGCCGGGCTTAGACGCAAGCGCGCCATTGGCGAAAACAGCATAGAGCGCTACGGCGTGGTACGCGCCCTGGCAGCGGTCCGCCGGGCGGATGTGGTGCTGCTTGTCATCGACGCCACCAAGGGCGTAACGGAGCAGGATACAAAGATCGCTGGCTTTGCGCATGAGGAAGGCAAGGCCTGTATCGTCGTTGTCAACAAATGGGACCTGGTCGAAAAGGATACCCATACTATGAACCAATTCAAAAAGGACATCGCGCGCGAACTACAATTTGTTTCCTATGCGCCAACGCTGTTTACTTCCGCGGTAACGGGTCAGCGGGTGGATAAGATCTTTCAGCTCATCGGCCATGTGTATGAGCAGAGCACGCTGCGCGTCTCCACCGGCCTATTGAACGAGGCCATCAACCAGGCCACCGCCACCGTACAGCCGCCGACAGACAAGGGCCGTAGGCTGAATATTCTGTATGCCACGCAGGTGGCCGTGCAGCCGCCGACGTTCGTGCTCTTTGTCAACGATCCGGAGCTGATGCATTTTTCCTATAAGCGGTATTTGGAAAACCAGCTCAGGCATACCTTTGGGTTTGAGGGCACCCCGATTCGCCTGTATATTCGCCGCAGAGAGGACAAAAACGCATGAACTATGTATTGGGATGTATCGTATGTTATCTGCTGGGCGCTGTACCGTTCAGCGTGCTGTTTAGCCGCGGCATGCTGCATAAGGATGTGCGCCGGTATGGCAGCGGCAACCCTGGCACCAGCAATATGACGCGTGCCTTTGGCATCAAATACGGGCTGCTGGTGCTGCTGTTTGATATGGCAAAGGGCTTTGGCGCGGTGTATTTGGGGCAGTGGATCATGGGGCCCTTGGGCGCGTATCTTGGGGCCTTGTGCGCCGTAGCAGGCCATAACTGGCCGATTTACCTAAAATTTAAGGGCGGTAAGGGTGTTGCAACCACCGTGGGCGTTATGCTTGCGTTTGTGCCGTATATCACGCTGATTGCCATGGCCTGTTTTCTGGTGGTGCTGGCGGTCAGCCGGTACTTTTCCCTGGGTTCGCTGGTGTGCCTAGGGCTGGTGTGGGTGCTGGTGATTTGCTTGCATTTTGCAGATACCTACCTTGTAGTGCTGTGCTCGGTACTGGTTTTGGTTGCGTTCGTGCAGCATAGGGCCAACATCCGTCGGCTGAAAAACGGTACGGAAAATAGATTTGGATCGAAATAAAAAGCAAAGCGCCTTTGTGCGCTTTTTGATTGAAAGGAGAGAGACGATGCCCATCTTCAAGCCGAACCAAAAGACCTATGCAATGGATCCGATGGATGCGCCCCTTGCCAGCGTGGCCCAAGGGGAGGCGTTTACGCTGTTTACAGAAAATGCGTTGGACGCCGAAGAAGGCTATTTCAACCCGCTGACAGGCCCCATCTCTGTGGAGGGCGCCAAGGCAGGCGATACGCTGGCTGTCGACATTTTAGAAATTCGCCCGCATGACGGCACGGCGATCAGCCGCATCCATAATGGCGTGGGCGCGTTGTCACCCACAGAGGATACCCCGCTTTTGGGCGCGCCGCCTATGGAACGCGTCTATCATTATGTGCAGCAGGGCCAAGACTTTGTTTGCCAGGAAAACGAACGCCTGCGCTTTGCCTACCAGCCTTTTTTAGGCACGCTGGGTACTGCGCCGCGGTATGAGCGCATTTCCTCCGTCGTTCCCGGGCCGCATGGCGGCAATATGGACGTAAAGGACGTCTGCCCGGGGCATACTGTCTATCTGCCGGTGTATACCGACGGCGGCAAGCTGTACGTAGGCGACGCCCATGCCTGCCAAGGGGATGGAGAATTTTGCGGCACGGCGCTGGAAATGGCAGCAGAGGTGACGCTGCGTTGCCGGGTATTGCCAAAAAAGCGCATTGAGGGCCCACGCATCGAAACCCCAACGCATCTGATAACGGTGGCCGCCGCCAAGCCCTTGGAAAGCGCGGCCCGTATGGCTTACCGAGCGCTTATCGATTGGATGGCAGCCGATTTCGGCTGGGATGCTTTGGATGCATATCAGGCAATTACCCAGGCCGGGCAGATGTACCTGGGGCAGCTGGTAAACCCCCTGTATACCATGGCGGCAGGTGTGCCAAAATCGCTGATATTGGGAGAAAAAGAAAAATAGAATATATGGAAAACGCACAGCGGCCCCTTCGTGGGCCGTTTTTTGATCGCTGTACAGGGGTGTTTTTCGTCGCGGCTGCCCGTCAAATGGGGAAAAAACAAAAATTCCGATCCATTTCGGGGAAAGCCATGTTCTGCCGATCCGTTTTTGTGCATATATTGTGATACATATGTGGATGGGAGGACAACAGCGGATGGAACAGTTTGATCTCTATAACGATATTGCACAGCGCACCGGGGGCGAAATCTACATTGGCGTAGTAGGCCCGGTACGCACAGGCAAAAGTACGTTCATCAAAAAATTTTTGGATATGATGGTGCTGCCCAATGTGGAAAACCCGTATAAAAAGGAACGTATCATGGATGAGATGCCGCAGTCCGGTGCAGGGCGGGGCATTATGACCATGCAGCCGAATTTCGTACCCAACGAAGCGGTGGAATTTACCCTGGAGGATTCCGTTTCCGCCAAGGTAAGGCTGGTGGATTGCGTGGGCTACCTGGTAGACGGCGCCACCGGGCAAATGGATGACGATGGGCCGCGCATGGTCCGCACACCCTGGTCGGAAGAGGACATTCCCTTTGCAGAGGCCGCAGAAATCGGTACCAAGCGCGTGATCAGCGAACATAGCACCATTGGCGTGGTTGTGACCACCGACGGCAGCATCACCGATATCCCGCGCGCCAATTATGTGGCCAGTGAAGAAAGGGTGGTTTCCGAGCTAAAGGCGCTGGGCAAGCCATTTGTCGTCATTGTAAACTGTAAAAACACCGCCTTGCCCGAAACCCAGCAGCTACAAAAGGCCCTGCAGGAAAAATACGATGTGCCCGTAATCCTCTGTAACATTTTGGAGATGTCGGCCCAGGATATGGAGGCGCTGCTGCGCAGCATTTTGTTTGAGTTCCCAATGAAAGAGATCCGCATTGCCATGCCGGAATGGATCTTTGCGCTTTCGGAGGACCATTGGCTGGTGCAGAGCGTCATGGAAAGCGTAGAGCAGGCCACAGACCAGATCGAGTGCGTGCGCGATTATCCTAAGATGATGCAGTGCCTGGAGGCATGCGAATCGCTGATGCCGCCGCGCTTGGTGCAGCTACAGCTGGGGCAGGGCATGGCAGAGATAGAAGCATCCACACAGCCGAAGCTGTTTTACAAGGTGCTGGGCGATGAATGCGGCACGCCCATTGAAGGGGAATACCACCTGATCGCGCTGCTCAAAGAATTGGTAGAGGCAAAAAAGGAATACGACCGCGTAGCGGACGCCATGCAGGCGGTGCGCGAAACGGGCTATGGCGTTGTGCAACCCTCTATGGATGAATTGACGCTGGAAGAGCCGGAGATTGTCCGCCAGGGCAACCGCTTTGGCGTACGCCTTAAGGCCAGCGCGCCCAGCCTGCATTTGATGCGGGTGGATATCGAGACAGAGGTATCGCCTATCGTCGGTAGCGAGCGGCAAAGCGAAGAGCTGCTGCATTATCTGCTCAGCGAGTTTGAAAATGACCCGACACAGATCTGGAGTACCAACATTTTTGGGAAATCCTTGCATGAACTGGTCAAGGAAGGGCTTTCAAACAAGCTGACCCGTATGCCGGAAGAAGCACAGGCCAAGATGCAGATGACGCTTCAGCGCATCATCAACGAAGGCCGGAGCAATCTGATCTGCATCCTGTTTTAACCTTCCTAAACCGGCAAAGGCGGCATTGCGCCGCCTTTTGCCCGTTTTTCCATCGGACAACCTCTTTGAAAGTGAAAACAAAAAGGGTAGTAAAAAACATTTATATGCTGTAATATATAAATAGAAAGTTTTATCTTAAAGGAGGAAAATTAATGCAGTATCGCGATTATGGCAATGAGGGATACAAAGTATCGGCCTTTGGTATGGGCTGTATGCGTGTCCCGCACGTCAAGGATGAGCATGGCAACAAGATCATACAGCGCGAGGAAGCTATTAAGATGATCCGCTATGCTGCCGACCACGGGGTTACTTATTTTGACTCCGCCCGGATGTATTTCAATGGCGATTGTGATGCGCTTTTAGGAGAAGCGCTCGCCGGCGGGTACCGCGAAAAGGTGAAGGTCGTCAGCAAGATCCCTCCGCGTTTTGTCAACAGTGAAGAGGAATTCAACAACACGCTGGATGACATGCTGAAAAAATTACAAACCGATTATCTGGACGTTCTGCTGGCGCATGATATGAATCGCGAGGCATGGGACAGATTCCAGCAGATGGGTATGTATCAGTGGATGGAAAAGGCAAAGCAGGCCGGCAAGATCAAGGCCATTGGCTTTTCGTTCCACGATGATGTAGATCTATTCCGCGAAATGGTGGATGCTTATCCTTGGGCCATGGCGCAGATCCAGATGAATATTCTGGATGTCAACTATCAGGCTACGGTAGAGGGGATGAAATACGCCGCCTCTAAGGGCCTTGCCATCGTCATCATGGAACCGCTGCGGGGCGGAGGGCTGGCCAATGCGCCCGAACCCGTACAGAAAATCTATGATGCATATCCAGTCAAACGCAGTCCAGTGGAATGGGCGCTGCGGTTTGTCTACAATTTCCCAGAGGTTTCCTGCATACTGTCCGGCGTATCTACCATGGAACAGCTCAAGGATAATATCCGTATCTTTGAAGAAGCTGAGGCCAATGTGATGAGCCAGGATGAATTGGACATGATTGCAAAGGTTCGCCAAGCCTATCAATCGTTGATCAAGGTACCGTGCACCGGCTGCGGATACTGCATCCCATGTCCCAAAGGCGTGGATATTCCGCGGATTTTTTACCTGTATAACAATGGCAATATGTACAACGATTTTGCCAATGTAGTACAGGACAATTACAGCCATGTGCTGAAAAACAACGCCTCTCCGCTGGAGTGTGTCAAGTGTGGAGCTTGTGAAAAGAAATGCCCGCAGCATATCCATATCATTGAAAATCTGCAAAAGGCGCATGAGGCCATTGTGAGCGCCGGCAAATAACGAATTTTCCATCGCCCGGCCGCGGCTTGCGGCCGGTGCGTATGGCAAAAGGTATTTTTTAGACAAGGGGGACAATCAATCATGCAATACCGTGAATACGGCAAGCTGGGGTACAAGGTATCGGCCTTTGGCATGGGCTGTATGCGCCTGCCCAGCAGTGTGGACGAAAAGGGCAACAAAACCATTCACCGCGAAGAAGCCATCAAAATGATTCGCTATGCGGCAGATCATGGCGTCAACTATTTTGACTCTGCCCTGATGTATTTTGATGGCGACTGCGATAAACTCTTGGGCGAGGCGCTGGCCGGCGGATACCGCGAAAAGGTCAAGGTTGTCAGCAAGATCCCGCCGGGAAAGGTAAACAGCGAAGAGGAATTTTTCCGCATTCTGGACGGTATGCTGGAAAAGCTGCAAACCGATCATCTGGATGTGCTGTTGGCGCATAACCTTGGTAAGGAATCCTTTGCCCAGCTGAAAAAAATCAATATGGTCTCCATGATGGAAAAGGCCAAGGCACAGGGAAAGATCAAGGCCATTGCCTGTTCGTTTCACGATGATTTTGAGACCTATAAGGAAGTCATCGATTATTATCCCTGGGATATGAGCCAGATCCAGATGAATATTTTGGACGTAGACAATCAAGCGACCATTGAAGGGATGAAATATGCTGCTTCCAAGGGCATGGCCATCGTAATCATGGAGCCGCTGCGCGGCGGTGGGTTGGCCAATCCGCCGGAACCCATCCAAGAGATCTACCGCAGCTATCCCGATAAGCGAAGCCCGGTAGAGTGGGCGCTCCGCTTTATGTATAATTTCCCGGAAGTTTCCTGTATTCTTTCCGGCGTATCCACCATGGAACAGCTGCAGGATAACATCCGCATCTTTGAGAACGCTCAGCCCAACAGCATGAGCGAGGATGAGCTCAAGATGATCGATACCGTGCGCGAAACGTATAAAAAGCTCATTAAGGTGCCGTGCACCGGATGCTCATACTGTGTACCGTGCCCCAAGGGCGTCAATATTCCCAGCGTCTTTGAGCTGTATAACGACGGCGCCATGTACGGCGGGTATGAGACCATCAAGGAGCGCTATCAGCGCCGCATCGATTCTGGCAACTCGGCCGATCACTGCGTGCAGTGCGGGGCCTGCGAAAAGAAATGCCCGCAGCATATCCCCATCATCCAGCGCCTAAAGGAAGCGCACGCAGCCATGACCAACGTATAACATAAGACAAAGGAAAAGCGCCAGGCCGATAAGGCCCGGCGCTTTTATGTAGGGCGCGCTTGACCCTGTGCAAAGCGCGGGCTATGATACAAATAGGAGATGAGTTCGCTGATGAAAATACAACCCGATACATTTTCCATTCAGGACTATTTAAATCAATCGTTTGCCTGTGAATGCGGCAAAGCGCATCACACCTCGCTCAAGCATGTCGTGATCGAGCCGGATGCGCTGCAAAAGACACCGGAGGTGGCTATGGCCTTGGGTGCGAAAAAGGTGTTTGTGGTGTCCGACGTCCATACGCACAGGGCCGCGGCCGCGCAGCTGGAAACGCTGCTTGTAAAGGCGGGGCTTGGCGTGGCCTCCTATATGTTTGAAGATGAGGAGTTGGTTCCGGATGAATCTGCATTGGGACGCCTTCTCATAGCGCTAGACCCTGCCTGCGATCTGCTCATCGGCGTGGGCACAGGCTCGATCAACGATCTATGCAAGTTTACCGCCTTTAAGACAAAGATGCCGTATTGCATCGTAGCAACGGCCCCCAGCATGGACGGCTTTGCTTCCTCTGTGGCGCCGTTGATTGTAAATAATCTAAAAACCACCTATGAGGTGGGCGTAGCGGACGCCATCATTGGGGATACAAAGATATTGAGCCAAGCGCCGATGCCCATGATTATGGCGGGCATTGCGGATATCCTTGGCAAATATACCTGCCTGACGGATTGGAAAATGGCGCAGATCATCAACGGGGAGTATTACTGTGAGGCCATCGTACAAATGGTGCGTACTTCGTTGCGAGCTGTGGCGGAGAATCTTGATAAGGCCGCAGCCCGTGATGAACAGACGGTAGGCAAGATCATGGAGGCGTTGGTTTTGACTGGCATTGCCATGAGCTTTGTAGGAAATTCCCGCCCGGCCTCGGGCAGCGAACATCACATTTCGCATTACTGGGAGATGATGTTCCTACACGAAGGCAAAAAGGCCGTGCTGCATGGCACCAAAGTTGGCATTGGAACGGTGGCCGTTTCCAAAATGTACGATTGGCTATGGGAAACGCCGGTGGATTTTGCCGCTGCGCGTCAGGCGGCCCAGACACGTTCATTCGATACGTGGGCCAAGGAAATTCGGCGCGCTTATCCGGATGCGGCGGAGGGCGTATTGGCGTTGGAACGTGAAACAGGCAAAAACAGCACGGAGGGCGTGTTGCGCCGTATCGACGCCATAGAAAAGCACTTTGCGGACATGAAAGCCTTTGCCCAGGTATGGCTGCCCAAAAGCGAAGAGATACGCAAAATGCTAGCCGGCTATGGCGCCCCCGTTAACCCGCATGAGGTGGGCATTTCCGCCCAGCAGATCGAGGACGGCGTATTGTATGCCAAGGAGCTGCGCAATCGCTACGGCTTGTTACAGATATTGTTCGATCTGGGGCTGCTGGCGCCGTTTGCCACACGATTGGCCCAATACTTTGAAAATTAAAATCGCGCATGGAAGGCCCGCTTTTGCGGGCCTTTTTTAGTAGATTGCCAATGAATACCATCCAAAACTTACCGCCCAATATCATATTTATTTAGTATGAAAACTATGCTATTATAGCGACATCACAAAAGGAGGAATGAGTTTGAAACACAAACTGCAAAGACTATTATCAACGGTTCTCGCGGGATGCTTCTTACTCGTGGGCAATGTGCCTTTGGCGCTTGCACAGCAAAGCGGAACACAGGGCGTCGAGATCAACGACACCCAATTTCCAGATGAAAAATTTCGAACCTATATCAAAGAAAACCTGGATAAAAACGAGGACGATACCCTTAGCACAGAGGAGGCTGGCGCCGTAACCTATCTATACCTAAACTATGCCGGCATCAGCGACCTGACCGGCATTGAGCACTTTCCCAATCTAAAAACGCTGCATGTGGAACTAAACCGGCTTACCACCTTGGACGTTTCACAAAACAAAAAGCTCGCAGCGCTGTATGCGGGCAACAATCAGCTAACCAGCCTAACGCTGCCCAATCAACAAGCCAATGATACTTTAACGCATTTGGATGTGTTTGCCAATCAGCTCACTGCGCTGGATCTAACAAACCTCAACGCCCTGGATTTCCTATCGGCGGGGGAGAATCTGCTTACCACGCTGGATCTCAGCCAAAATCCGATGAACATTCGTTTTATCGCTTATTACAACAATTTGGAGAGCGTCAAGCTGCCAAACAATGGCCAGTCGTATCAGTGGACGGAGTTTTTGGCGGAGCAGTCCTTCCCCAAAGGAATGGGAAGCGGGTACCAAACGGTGTGGTATACCGATCCTCAACGTACCCAGGCGCTGGATCCCAGCAAAACGCAGACCCTTCGCCTAGAGGGGCAGACGTTGTACGCCGCTTACCAGCCCATCCAATATACCGTGCAGTTTCTACCGGGCGGCGGTAACGGGGCCATGGAGCCGCAGACCTTTACCTATGACCAGGCACAGGCGTTAAAGCCCAATGAATTTACCAAAGAGCACTATACTTTTGCAGGCTGGAAAATGCCGAACGGCAAAATTTTGACCGACGGCCAACAGGTAGAAAACCTCACCTTCAAAAAGGATCAGGTCGTTACGCTGACCGCCACCTGGACCGAACGCGATTATACCGGCGAAGCGTATGCCATCAACCTGCACGCCAACGGTGGTACGGGCGAAGACGCCAACTTGCAAGACGCCGTATATGGCACGGCGTATACCCTGCCGGCCCATTCGTTTGCCAAAGAAAACCATCGGTTTGTGGGGTGGGCCTTGGAAAGCGGCGGACAGGCCGTGTATGAGGATGAGACCTCCGTTCTTATCCAGCATCCGCAGCACCTCAATGGCGAGGCGCTGGATCTCTATGCCGTTTGGGAAAAGCAGACTTACCCTGTTATGCTGATAAACGGCAGTGAAAGCCAGATGCAAAATGTAGCGCACGGCGACCTCATTGTATTTCCGCAAATACCGCAAAAGAGAGGATATACGTTTGACGGCTGGTATACCGAAGGGGGCGGCAAATGGGAAGTACAGACGCCCGTGGTGCAAGAAACGACGCTGTTTGCCAAGTTTGAGCCGATTTCCTATACCATCGCGTTTCATGGCAATGGCGCAGAGAACGAAAATGCCATGGAGCATAGCAGTTTGACCTTGAAGTTTAACCAGGAAGGCCTATTGCCGCAAAACACATTTACCAAGCCATACCATACCTTTATGGGATGGGCATCTGTACCAAACGGCGAGGTCGTCTATATCGATAGGGCCAATGTCGTGGAGGCGGCGGATACTGAAGGCGCGGTCATCAATTTATATGCCGTATGGCAGCAGAATACCGTGACCGTGACGCTGAAAAACGGAGAGCAGACAGAGCAAAAAACCCTAAACCAGGGCGATACGCTTACGCTGCCCACGCCGGAAAAGACGGGATATGTGTTCAACGGCTGGAAGCAAGAGGGCACGGATATGCTTTGGCAGCAGGAGGATCCTGTGATGCAGGATCTGACGCTGACAGCAGACTTTACCCCCATTCAGTATACGATTGTGCTGGATGGCAACGGCGCGGACAATCCAGAGGCGATGGTGTCCGGTTTGCAAATGAAGTATGACCAAACCCACGCGTTGCCGAAAAATCAGTTTACCAAAGCAAACTACACTTTTGCCGGATGGGCCACCGAGCCGGATGGGGCGGCCGCATACCAGGACCAGGCAGAGGTCAAAAACCTGACCAATGAGCAGGGAGGGCAGATTCGCCTGTATGCGGTTTGGAGCCGGAACGTAGTTACCCTTACCATCCATGACGGCGTAAACCCCGCTTACAAAATTTCCGTAGGCCAGGGAGCGCTGTTGCCGGAAAGCCTGGCGCCTCAAAGAAAGGGCTACACATTGGAAGGCTGGTATTCGCAGAATACCTATCTGCCGGAGCACCGCGTGGATGTGGCGCAGCCGGTTATGGCGGGCGGCACGTTGTATGCAAAATGGACGCGGAATCAATATACCATCACCTTTGGAAACATAGACAGGGCGCCCATCGAGTTTACCGTGGAGGACAGCATTGCGCTGGAAGCGCCCTATCGGGAAGGCTACGATTTCCTGGGCTGGCAGGATGAAACCGGAGCAAGCGTTTCGCCTATCATCCAAAACATGGCCAAAAGCATGACGCTGACGGCAGTTTGGCAGAGAATAGAGGAGCAGCTTCCTACTGTTACGCAGCCGGATGACAAAGAGGTTATTGCTGGCATGCAGGAGGCGGACCGGCTGCAAGCGCAGCAGACGCTGGTGGATACCATTCAAAATATCGCATCCATCAACGGAAACGACGCTCAGCTTGTGGCAAGTATTCAAAAAGCTTTGCGGGAAGGCAAGCATGTCACAACACAGCTGGCGATTGCCCAGATGAAACAGGGCAAAGCACAGGACGCCTGGCTGCAACAGGCGATGACAACACTTAACCAGGGGCACTATCGCTTTGAAGTCGGGAGTTTGATGGATATCAGCGCCATCGTACTGGCGGATCCCACAGTGCTGGGTCAGCTTTCAGAGCTATCCGCACCTGTTCGATTCAGCATTGCTGTGCCCACGCAGATGCAGCGCACAGGCCGCATCTTTAAGGTGCTGACCATGCATGACGGACAGACCTTTGAGCTCCCGGCACACTTTGAAAACGGAATCGTTACCTTTGAAACGCAACGCTTTTCGCCCTTTGCTTTGGTGTATGGAGACCCGGCAGAATCCTTGGCGGGCAGCGGGGGCGAAGAACAAACGCCGCTGTTGGGAAACAATACGTTGCACGGCGATACGGCCGTGCAAACCGGAGATAAAGCCGGCATGTTGGTGTATCTAGCAGGCGCTGTGCTGTCCGCAGCAGCGGCAGCCGGGCTTTGGATCCTTAGAAAAAAGACAACATAAAGCAGGCAAACCATCCTTAGGAAAGCGCAGCATGCTGCGCTTTCCTTTTTGTTTGCCAGAAGGGCAGAATCTTGGAGAAAAGAGAAGAACATGATATACTAAAAAAGTTGCGATACTTATATTTTGAAAGGGATAGATGGATTGAAGACTTGGGTTGCAGAGAGCATGATGTTGATTGCCTGCGTGATTTGGGGATGCGCCTTTGCCGTCATGAAGGATGCCCTGGACGCCATAACGCCGAATTATATCCTGGCGTTTCGCTTTACCATTGCAGCTGTGCTGATGGGAATTTTTATGTGGAAAAAGCTCGGAGGAATCTCCGCAAAGGAATGGTTGGCCGGCCTAGTGGTTGGGGTGTTGATGTATGGGGCATACCTATTGCAAACCGTAGCGTTGCAATATACAACAGCAGGCAAAAATGCATTTTTAACGGCTGTGTATGTGGTGCTGGTGCCGTTTATGCTTTGGGGTGTCCGCCATATTCGGCCGGATAAATTTAATGTGATCGCGGCTGTCCTTTGCTTGCTGGGCATAGGAACATTGTCCCTAGATGGAGGGTTTTCCATCAACATCGGGGACGCGCTTACCTTATTAGGGGGCATCTTCTATGGACTCCATATCGTAGCGGTCAGCTTTTTTACCGAAAAATATGATGTAATGCGCCTTACTTGGATGCAGTTCTTCTTTACGGCGATCTTTGCATGGGGCGGCGGTCTGCTCTTTGAGACGTTCCCGGCACAATGGTCGATGGGATCTACGCTGTCCATCGCGTATTTGGGCATTCTTGCTACGCTCTTGGCGCTTACCATGATGAATGTGGGCATTAAATATGTACAACCCTCCCATGCATCGCTTTTGATGAGCACGGAGGCCTTCTTCGGCTGCATAGCAGGGATTCTCTTTTTGGGAGAACCGCTGAGCTGGCGCATTGTGCTGGGTGGCCTGCTCATTTTGGCGGCTATGATTGTTTCTGAAACAAAACTGAGCTTTTTGGGCAAACGGGCTGTGTTGCCGAGCAGAGAGGATTCTCAGCAAAGCGGTTGACAACCGGCCCCCCAGATGGTAATATTATCTCTGCACCAAATCATTGGTGCCGTCTGGGTATGGCGCAGTTTGGTAGCGCGCTTGAATGGGGTTCAAGAGGCCGGAAGTTCGAATCTTCTTACCCAGACCACAAAAAAGCCAGCAACCTATGTAGGTTGCTGGCTTTTTGCTTTTCTCGTAAAAATAGGCTTTGTGTCATACGCGGCATGGCCCAAGGCAATCAAAAAGCACCGGAATTTCCGCCGGTGCTTTTGCGTTATTTCAGCATGTCTGCTTTTTTCTCCAAAATCTCGGCCACGATGGCGCAGGCTGGGCAGTCGCAATACTTAGCCCCTGCTGCTTTGATCTCTTTGGCATGGGCTGCAATGCCCGTTGCTGTATCTTCCCCAAAATAGGTTTTTCCTTCTTCAGATTGTGCAAAGCTGATCAGCGTATCGATGGGCATGATGTCCGCTTCCAACTCTTGGATATACCGCCGGGTTTCAGCTGCCTGTGCATCGGTTCCCTTGGCGGCAAGCCAGCTTTGCGCGGCTGCCTTGGTTTCTTGGCTGCATGTCGGCGCATCGATCAGAGCCATTGTTTTTTCTTCCACATAGGACAATACATTTTGATCCATCATACATTCCCCGCTTTCTTGTAAAATCTATTTATTTTATTATATCACATAGCCGATCTGCAAGCCGGCACATCGCAGCAGTGCCCCCTGATCCTCTGCCGTCAACAGGTCTTGGAGGGAAATGCTGTCCAAACAATCATCGAGCAGGGCATAGAGGGTTTTCCACATCGGCAGCGTACGGCGCCGTTCCCGTAAAGGGCAGGGAGGCACCCTTTCCTCCAAACAGGTACTGTCGCCAGCGTTCCTTTGGTTAGGCACATATCACCTACACGATAGGCATGGGCGCCATAGTCAGCTTATAGCCGCCACCTTTGCCACGAATCCCGCCTTTTACCGACGATTTTAGGATACTTTCTAGGTGTTTTTCCGAAGTTTCCTTCCGCTGGGCAATTTCCTTTGTCGGCAAATAGCCCTCAGAGGCATGCGCTGCTAAATCGATAAGCATGCACAGCGCATAAGCCCTTTGGCAGAAATCATCACCGTATAAAACACCTCCTATGTGCCATTCTACAATTAGGGGAGGGGGAGTCAAATAAAACCTATTGACAAACTAGGAATATAAACCTATCATACCAATAAACATACTAAACAAGTAGGCAATAAAGCGTGGCGTTCTTTAACGCTTAAAGCGGCGGCGGCAGTTGGGCACGGCCGAATTTATAACAAACAAGCAACAGAACGGAGGAAACAATATGAGCAAAATTTATACCACGATGGATCAGCTGATTGGGCATACGCCTTTGCTAGAGCTGACGCATATAGAAAACGAATGCGGCCTTAAGGCACGCGTGCTGGCCAAGCTGGAATATTTTAATCCTGCCGGCTCTGTGAAGGATCGCATTGCAAAGCGCATGATAGAGGATGCTGAAAGCAAAGGGACGCTGCGCCCGGGATCGGTAATCATAGAGCCAACCTCCGGCAATACGGGCATTGGGCTGGCCGCTGTGGCCGCGGCGCGCGGCTATCGAACAATCATCGTTATGCCGGAAACCATGAGCGTGGAGCGCCGGAAATTGATGAAAGCGTATGGGGCCGAGCTGATCTTAACGGAGGGTGCCAAGGGCATGAAAGGTGCCATTGAAAAGGCGCAAGCCTTGGCAAAAGAAATGCCCAACGCGTTTGTGCCGGGGCAATTCAGCAATCCTGCCAACCCTGAAGTACATTATGAAACAACAGGGCCGGAGATCTGGGCGGATACGGATGGGCAAGTGGATCTCTTTGTGGCAGGCGTTGGTACGGGCGGCACAGTGACCGGCGTCGGTCGGTATCTAAAGCAGCAGAATCCGCAGGTGAAGGTCGTGGCCGTGGAGCCGGCCGATTCCCCAATGCTAAGCAAGGGAACCGCCGGCCCGCACAAAATACAGGGCATCGGTGCAGGGTTTGTGCCGCAAGTGTTGGATACTAAGATCTTTGACGAGATCATCACGGTAGAAAATGACGATGCTTTCCAAGCCGCTAGGCAAATCGGGCATTGGGAGGGTGTTTTGGTAGGCATTTCTTCCGGAGCGGCTGTATGGGCAGCAATACAGCTGGCCAGACGACCGGAAAACGAGGGCAAAACCATCGTAGCGTTGTTGGCGGATACCGGTGAACGCTACCTATCTACGCCGATGTTTGAAGCGTAAAACAATCGTAAAGAAAAGAGACACCCCTATCGGTAGATTGTTTCCCCCCTTACCTCATAACGGCGTTACAGGACGAATGTGTTGCCTGTACCGTACAATGCTCCCTGGGATTCATTGCAAAGAAACAAAGCAGTTAAAATGGGATATACCTCTAGAGGAAGCGGACCATGCATGCGTCCGCTTCCTTTTTTCTATCCTTTGTGTAGATTTTTCTGCACTTTGACAAACAATAAGGGTACAAACATAGGAAAGAGAAGAAGAAAAACAACGAAAGAGGAGGATGATTGCGTATGAAGGGAAACGTTTTTGGGTATATCCGGGTGTCTAGTACAGACCAGAACGAGGATCGTCAACGCATCGCTATGCAGAAAAAAGGGATAGGGGCAAAGAATCTTTATATAGATAAGCAGTCCGGAAAGGACTTTCAGCGTCCGCGTTACCGGCAGATGGTGCGGCGGCTAAAGCCGGGGGATCTATTGTATGTGCTCAGCATAGACAGATTGGGGCGCAATTATGAGGAAATACAAAACCAGTGGCGCATACTCACCAAGGAAAAGGGTGTGGATATATGCGTTATCGATATGCCTTTGCTGGATACCAGAAGGGGGAAAGACCTTATGGGTACGTTTATTGCGGATCTTGTCTTGCAGATCCTCTCCTTTGTGGCACAAAATGAGCGGGAAAATATCCGCAAAAGACAGGCGGAGGGCATTGCGGCCGCCAAAGCACGGGGCGTAAAATTCGGCCGCCCGCCACGCCCTCTTCCGGAAAACTTTTATGAAATTCATCAGGCATGGCGGGGTAAAAAAATGACGCTCAAACAGGCGGCACAGAGCTGCGGCATGCCGGTCGGAACGTTTTACGCAAAAGCCGTGCGCCATGAAGCGGGCCAATGACGCTCGTTTGTGAAAGTGTACTTTTCAAAAATATATTGTATAATCATTAACTATTTCATTATACTATGAAAATCTTCTTTTTCAACAATGATCATCTTCTGTTTTCTTAATTTTACTAAATTGCGTAAATCCAAAAACCAGTTTTTGCCCTTTTTTGAAAAGTACACCATTGCAAACTAAGAGAAGGGGTTGTTTGTTTGAAAAGGAAGCTGTTCGCACTGGTTTTATCCGTTGCTATGGCGGTAGGGTTGCTGCCCATATCCGCCCTGGCAAAGGGGGATCAGGTGCCGCGTGACAATATAGAGGTGCCGGTAGAGGCGTTGTATTATGAAGCTACCTCGGGAGGCATTGCCATCCAGGGCATTCGAAAGGATTGGTTTCGGGAGCATTGTGCGGACAACGGGAAGGAAAACCCAGCTTACCTTTCCATCCGTATTCCTGCACAGATCAACGGCTCGCCGGTCGTATCCATCGGAAGCAATGCTTTTTGTACGAATAAGGCCAATTACGACGAAAATGATAGATATCAATATATCCATCCCTCGAATTATAAATTGACAGCGGTTGATTTTTCCGGTGCGGATCGGCTGGAACGGATAGAAAGCCAGGCCTTTTTGAGAAACGACGCGCTCAGCGGTGTGCTTACCCTTCCGAGCTCTTTGAAAAAACTGGGCAAATATGCATTTAGCAGCTGTACCGCTTTGGAAGGGATCGTGCTGCCCGCAGGATTGGAAGAGATTGGAAACAGCAGCGAAGGAAGCGTCTTTATGGGCTGCACGGGCCTTACGTTTGTCCGCACGGCCGGCGGAGATCCCAACGCCGTGTTTGAGCTGCCGGCGTCTCTCCAGTCCATTGGGCAATACGCTTTTAAGCAATGCTTTGCGCCGTCGGTAAAAACTGCGGTGCGTATTCCGGCTTCGGTTTCTTATATCGGGGCAGAGGCGTTTAAGAACAATTCGCTTGGCTACCTGCCCATCACCACCATCATTGTGGAGCGGCAGGATGCAAGCGGGTACATCGGAGACGCTTTTGAGGCAAATGGATCAAATGATTACGGCCTGGGCAAGCGGATGACAGTATTTTCCAATGCCGCCTCCTTTCAGACATTTACGCCCAGCGGCTTGTCGACCTATAAGAATTCCCTGACATATGAATTTACCTTGCAGTATGGCGTTCCCGCCGTGCGTACAGAGCAAAAGCTGTATAACCAAACTGTACAATGCGAAAAAGACCCGTCTACCGGTACTTGGGACATCAATACGCAGTATACATTGCCGGATGTGCCTGCCGACGGCGTGCCGGCGGGCTATACCGGGGGATGGGCGTACCAGGGCACGCTTTTGACGCTCAATACAAAATTGACCCCCAAAGAAGATATCATGGTCGTTGAGGTGGAAAATGTGCTGCAAATGCCTACGGTTGTCCCCATCGTGGATGGCAACCAGCAGGCGTTTACGGATACCAGCTACGATATAGTGGTTTCCAATGATAAAGAGCATCAAGTCGGCGTCCGTGTCACGCATCCGCTGATGGAAACAGCGGATGAAAATGGGGGTACGGTGTATTTCAAATATGAATGGACGGATGTATGGCAAGGTGGCAAGCAGGGCCCCCGTATGGAGGAGGACGGCTTTGGCTTTCCTTCGTTTCCGTCCCGCGGCACGCCTACCATTCCCATCCGTGGAGCAAAGGATGAGCGTACCCATGCCGGCAGCTATTCCGAAGAGGATTATGGCGACGGCTATTACCTATTGGAGATCTACGGCTATTACAGCGTGCCTGGCAAGGCAGCAAAGCTGTTCTATAAGTCAAAGAGAACTGCAATTGCAGCCGACCCGGAGGCCACGGTCGATACAGCCTATCTGTTTTATGTGCAAACGTCCGACCCTGCCGTCCCGCCTGAGGTTGTGTTGGAAGACGCCGAGGCGGAATACGGATATAGCGAGCAGACACTGTCCGCATCTGTCAAAGAGCAAGCAGGATGCAGCTATTCATACCAGTGGTATGAGGCTGCGCAAATAGGCCAGACGGAGAACGGGCAAAAGATAGAGGGCGCCAATACGGCAAGGCTTTCTGTACAGCCGGGCAAATCGGTGGGCAGCTATCCATATTATCTCGTCGTTACCGCCGTGAAGAAGGATAACGGGGATACGGCTTCTATCTCTGTGCCGGTTACCTTTACCGTACAACCGAAGCAGATTATGATTTGTCCGCAGGCAGGCCAGCGCAAATATACCGGCCAAAAGGATCCTGTGCTGTCGTATACGGCGGTAAACGCCCCAGCAGGGGCTGCCATCACCGGCGCATTGAAACGGACGGAGGGCGAAACGCCGGGTACATATGCCTATTCTTTGGGAAGCTTGGCGATCGACGATGACAATTATCAACTTGTTTTAAGCCCCGAGGCCCCCTTATTTACCATAGAAGCGTATCGTGCTGTGGCAAGCTTTACCCCGGAGGTTCCCAATGGCCGGGATGGATGGTATACATCTGAGGTTACGGTGACGCCGCCGGCCGGGCATCTGATCAGCCTGGATGGTGAACAGTGGCTCGCAGGGCCGGTTGTGCTGGGAGAATATCAGGGAGAATTCACCTATTATTTGAAATCTATCCGCGATGATGATACCAAAGACGCCGTTGCGGTGAATACGACGTCGCTTTATGTCGATACCGTGCCGCCCTTGATTGCTGGCCTTGAAGAGGGAGGCGTCTATTGCCTCAAGGCATCGTTTGCAGTGTCGGAGAAAAATCTGGCGCAGGTACTTGTGGATGGCGTGCCGCAAACGTTGGCACAGCAGAGCTACACCCTGATGCCGGGCAGCCATACTGTAAAAGCAGTGGATCTTGCCGGCAACAGCGCGATTGTGCACGTGACGGTCAATGCCCAGCATACCCCGGGCGGTATGATTGTGGATGCACCGCCTACGTGCACGGGTCCTGGCAGCGGGCATACCGACTGTACAGTCTGCGGCCAGACGGCGCAAACCGGCCTTATCATAGCAGCACCGGGGCACACCTTTGGCCCGTGGACAGTGACAAAACAGGCCACAAATGTGCAAAGCGGCAGAAAGGAAAGGGTTTGTACGGTTTGCGGCTATAAGGAGACGGCGGAGATCCCTGCCTTTGCAGACCCCGCATCCCCCAGCGCACCGGGCAGCGATGTACCCCGAACGGGCGATTCGATGGCGGTATGGCTGTGGGCGTTAGGAATGCTGAGCGCGGCAGGCGGCATTCTAGGCATAGGGATGTACCAAAGGAAGAAAGACAGCTAAAGCACAAAAAATACCGGCTGATTTCAGCCGGTATTTTTATCTCTTACTTATAGAAGAAAATCGCGCAGCAATAAATCGCTGTCATGGCAGGCGATGAAGTAAAGGGAGGAATCGGGCATACGGATATAGGCGATGGATAGCTTGACACCATCGCTTTCCTGTGCATTGGCAATGATGGTCTCTGCCCCTAAGGAGGAAAGCCCCTGGTAATCCTCTTTCGATGGCTGCAAAGCAGAGGGAACATTGCTGGCATACATGTATGTGTCGCCCGGAATATTGTAGCGAAGCTGGCCCTCCTTGAAAAAGGAAATGCCCTTTTCGGGATCCTCTGCCTCCACATAATAAGCCGCTGCCGCAACCCGATCATTCTCATCCATCAAAAAATGCAGGGTGGCAGGGATACGGCCTTCATATTGGACGCCGCTTTTATCCAGATGCGGCGTGCCCATCACATAAGGAACATCCTCTATGCAAAGGCATGCGTAGCCCTTTTCAGACAATATGGTGGACCATGGTTCGCTTTCCTGGCATTGCGGATACGCCTCCAAAACATTTTGGCGGGTCTGCCCAACAAACGAAAAAACAGACTCCGGATCCGCAGAATGAACCACATCCAGTACGCGAGAGGTGCGGGCTGTCATCGAAAGAAGCACCGATAAAAACAAGACTAAGAGGGTACTCCATAGAGATAGGCGTTTTTTCCTTGAATACATGCGCATAGCTCCTTTGCTTTTAATTCGCTGGGCGCCAGCTTCAGCGTTATAGCGGCCAGATCCAAAGCAGTGCCGTTTTTCAGCGGCAGAAAGTATTTGCTGCCCATGCCCATCAGTTCGTTAAAGCGCCGGAATATTTCATCCATCACGCAAGTAGCCTCGAACCGATCTGCCCAGATGCAAATACAAAATAGAATGGGACGCCTGTCTGCCACAGGAAATTTCTTCGAAGAAAAGAGAGTTGTTTTCGGCTCAAGGTCCCAAAAACGCCTTTTTGATATATCCAAATGCGTATGGCTGGTTGAAGATCGCCTAGGGCAGAGCCGCTTTCTCGTCGCTGCAAGCGCCGAGATACAGCATGCAGAGAACAGAAACCAATAGCAAAACATAGTTTCGTTTCAAGGATCATTCTCCTCAAAAAAGAGAGCCTTTTTTTTCATAATACCAAAGAACGGATGGTCGAGAAATAAAAAAACAGCAAAAAGACGGCCCCAATCGGCCGCCTTTTTTGTTTATCTCAAAGCGTATGGAGCGTTTCCATCGCAACACGAATATTGTGTAGATTCACATCGGAAAGCAGCGTACAGTCCGCACCCAGGATAAAGCCCTGCTTGGAGCCAAAATCGTCTACAATGCGCCGTACCTCTGCCCGGATGGCGTCGTCCGGCCCTTCGATCAGAGGGCCGTCATGGTTTTTCATACCGCCCAGGATGACCTTGCCCTTGAATGCATCGCGCCCTTGGCGCAGCGTAAGATCGTGCTTGTGTACGTCCCAGTTGACCACGGCGCAGGGGAAATCATAGAAATAATCCAACCGCATGCCGTCGCCGCACATATGTAAAAAGTTATACGGGCTCAGCTTTGCCAGCCCTTCCATTACATAACGATCCTCTTCTACGATGAGCCGGTGCGTAAATTCCTCCGGGAACCGCCCAGGCTCTGTGCCGCGCGTGGAAAAATAAATGCCCTCTGCGCCCGCTTTCAGGCATTCTTCGCAGTAACCGATCAGCATATCGCTCAGCGCGCGGTAAGCCGCTGCCACCTCTTCCGGGCGCTCCTCATAATGGGCCACAAACTTGGCATAGTCCTGTTTCCAGCCGTTGCGGATCATTTTGAGGGTGGAAAACAGCGTGGTAAATATCATCATATCGCTGCTTACGGCATCGGCGATGCGCTTGATGACGTCATACTGCTTTTCCAGCAGCGGATCATGCAAGGAAAGCGGCTTATAGTGTTTCCAGTCGTCCGCCGTTTGAAAATCAAAGGGAAGCTCTGTCTCATCCATGATTTTGACAAAGTCAATGTCCCCTTCACGGATGAGTTTAAGATGGGCCTGTACCGCCTTTTCCCCTGTCTTTTCATCCGGTTGGTTGTGAAACCAAAACGAACCGGGCACGCGCTCGGTGGGCTTGCCGTTTAAGCAATCCAGCATCAACTGACGTTTGTTCATACATACACCCCTCCATACCACCTTTTTTCTTATAGTATACCACTGAACCAAAACGCTGCGTGTGCCGATCGATAAAAAAAGGAGACGAACTTAGTCGTCTCCGCGCAGAAGGTTCTCTGCATAGTCCTGTAAGCTCGCCATGGAGTTGACGCTGCCGGCCCTTGACTGAATTTGTTCTTGAACAAAATCCGGCAGCGATTCAAAATAATGCCGGGCGGCCCTATCCTGGGATAAGAGCTCTTGCATGGATGCATAATGCTTCATCTGTATCACCTCGCTTCCAGTTTTCGCCGAAGAAAAGGGAATTATACGTGGTTCTCTCTGCGAAATTCACAGAAAAAGCGAGGACAGGGCGTGGGCTGTGCTTCGTGTCCGGGCACGCTGGGCAGGGCAAGGGGCGCACAGGCAAACGAAACGGAAAGCCCGCAGGCCGCCGCATGGCTGGACAGCGTAGATGGGCATACCGGGTGATAAGGCAGATCCTCTTCACCGTAGGGCGTAGCAAAGGCCTGGCAGGATAGGTTGTAGAGCGTTTCGTAGGCCGCCGCATTTTTGGCCATACAATAGAGCCGCCCTCCGGGCGCCAGCAAGCGAGCCGTTTGGCTTAGCAGGGCTTGACGATCTTCTTCCGGATAGCAGGATAGGTCGCGGCAGCATACGATGGCGTCAAACCCAGGGGCAAAGCGGGGCAGCGTATCCTGCCAGGGGCCGCCGTAGGCCTGCGCAAACAGCCCCTCGGCATCGGGCAGATAGGCGCGCTTGGTTTCGGCCGCGCAATGGATGCTTTGGACGCCTTTTTGGCGGCATAGCGTCCGGCAGTATAGGGGCTGGGTGCCAAACCGGGGGTCCAGCCACAGCACGCGGCTCTGCGGCCCTTCCAAACAGGCGGCTGTGCGCTGAGCTATCTCTGTATCCCAATCCATCGAAGACCAGGCGTCTACGCCCCATTTTTGTCGATACAATAGGCGGCTTTGTGGCAGCGTTTGCGCCTGAGACTGTACTGTTGAGGCTGTAACCGATCCAAAATGGTGTACAAACGTATCCCGTGCCAGCATTTGACGGAAGCCGGCCCGCCTTAGACGGGTGGATACGTCGTCGTCGGCAAACTCCCCAAAGCGGAACCAGGGGTCGTTTGGGCAGGCGCGGGCCAATACGGTGGGCATGATGCTCATACAGGGCAGCAAGCGGGGGCGCTCCTCCCATTGCAGGGGATCTGAACGGTTAAAGGCGGCGGCAAAGGAAACCAGCCCGTTCGGATCCTGCCGCGGATCGGGATAGGAGACAGCAATGCTTTGCCCGCTGCTCATCGCGTTGCAGAGCGGCACGGCCATGCCCGTGCGGCTGTCTGCGCGGATACAGCGCAGACAGCCCTCCAAATACCTGGGCGTTGCGATGATGTCGTTGGCAAAATGCACATAATACCGCCCGCGGGCTGCCAGCGCCCCTAGCGAGGTAGCGGGATAGCCCAGCGGCTCGGGCAGGCACAGCACCTTGGCCTGGGGAATGGTGGCAAAATAATCGGCTGTGCCGTCGTTAGAGCCATTGTCTATCAACAGAAGCTCTGCGCCCAAAGAGGCAAGATCCGTATGCTGTAAAATGCTTTCTACCGCCAGCTTTGTGTACTCCAGCTTGTTGTAGGCGGTCACGGCAATGGTAACCTCATAGTCATAGGGCCGCGATAGCAGCATGGGCATCAATGGGCGCAGGCGGCGCAGACTTTGTACCTGCGTTTGGCCACGCTGGCAAAGCGCCTGGGGTGTCAGCGCATCGTGAAGATAGACCTGTACATCCTCTTCCCAATGGGCCAGTAAAATAGGCAAATACGGCCGGTTTTCCCGACTTTTGGAGGCAAGCTGCGCTACACACCGCCCAATGGCCGGGCCATAAGGGCTGTAGGGAGAGAGCAGCGCGGAGATTTCTAGGCATGCCTTAACCAGGTCGGCGGGCAGGGCGGAGGTTGCCTTGGGCAGTGCGTTTCGGATGTCTCGGATCAGGCGTTTACACCGCCTATAAAGCGCATCGGTGGACATAGGATAGGCTCCTTTGCGGATAAGTTCTGTGTAGAATTCTATGCATTAAAAACACCGGGGGTGACTTTACACTGTATGTTGCTTTTTATGGTATAGTAATGATATAGGAATTCCCAGACTCCAAACCTTAGACTCCCTTGAAGAAAAAATCTGGACACTGGCCAGAAAGAATGATAGATGTATGAAAATGCATTGCTAAGTCTTACCATGTGTAAAGGGGCAACAAGAATGACGCATCATGAAAAAAAGAGAATTTCTGATTCAACAACTGTTATCAGAATGTCCACAGTACAGCAATATAGAAATCCCAAAAAATGAAGATGAGCAGAAAACGCTTCTTCGAAGTCTCATGAATATTCGTGCGCCCCGTCCGATAGATGAGGGATTTTTGCATATACAGGATGAATATCTAAGGGAAGAAGTGGCGGACAAAGGCGTTACGGACAGTGCAGGGTTGCCCGTATCGCCCGTAAACAGCCGCCTGGCATTATGGCGCGGAGATATCACAACCCTAAAGATTGATGCCATTGTAAATGCCGCAAACAGCGCTTTAAGGGGTTGCTTTATCCCTTGCCATTCCTGCGTGGATAACATCATTCACAGCGTTAGCGGCATACAGCTTCGATTGGCCTGTGATAAAATAATGAAAGAGCAGGGCCATGATGAGCCAACGGGGAAAGCGAAGATTACGCCTGCTTATAATTTGCCTTGTAAATATGTGCTCCATACCGTGGGGCCAATCGTTTCAGGGCGCCTTACGGAAACGCATTGTAAGCAACTTGCATCCTGTTACAGATCCTGCTTAGAGCTTGCTGCGGAGAATGGGCTGAAAAGCATTGCGTTCTGCTGCATTTCCACAGGAGAGTTTCATTTTCCGCAGAAAAAAGCGGCGGAAATTGCGGTGCGAACAGTTACGGATTATCTGCACACGAACACACGCATAGAAAAGGTGGTTTTTAATGTTTTCAAACAAGAGGATCAGATCATCTACCAGCAGCTCCTCGGATAATATACATCGATTCTACGATCTATTGCAGAAAGTAGATACCGTTATCATCGGCGCGGGCGCTGGCTTGTCTACTGCGGCCGGCTTTACATACTCAGGAAATAGGTTTGAAGAAAATTTCTCCGATTTCATTGAGAAGTATGGCTTCAAAGATATGTATTCGGGCGGCTTTTATCCATTTGCCAGCCAAGAAGAATATTGGGCCTATTGGTCCAGATATGTTTTTATCAATCGGTATACGGATATGGATAACGGCACATACAAACGGCTTTTTGAGCTTGTAAAAGAAAAAGATTATTTTGTGTTGACCACCAATGTAGATCATCAGTTTCAAAAGGCAGGCTTTGATAAGCGCAGATTGTTTTATACGCAGGGCGATTACGGCTTATTTCAGTGTAGTGTGCCTTGTCATCAAAAAACTTATGACAATGAGGCGGCCATCCGTGACATGATAGAACAGCAGGCAGATATGAAAATACCAACAGAGCTGATTCCCTGCTGCCCTGTCTGCGGAAAGCCTATGACGATGAATCTTCGGGCCGATGATACTTTTGTGCAAGATGAGGGATGGTATCGTGCAAGCGAACGATATACAGACTTTATTCGTAGACACGCCCATCTTCCAGTGCTTTTTTTAGAGCTTGGCGTCGGAATGAATACCCCGGGCATCATCAAATATCCTTTTTGGCAGATGACGTATAACAATCCGGAAGCCCATTATGTATGCATAAACTTTGAAGAAGCGTTTGCGCCGCCAGAAATCCATGCAAATGCCATTTGTATACAAGAGGATATAGGCCATGTATTGCGCCTATCGTTAAGTGGGAGGATCTTTGAAAACAAATGAATGAAAAGGAAACAAAAAGGAGGATTGGCGATTGAAGATCGTTGTGCTGGATGGCGCAGCGTTGGACCCTGGCGATCTTACCTGGCAGGGGATGGAGCGCCTGGGTACGCTTGTGCGCTATGATAGAACGCCGGAGCCGCTGATCGTGCCGCGTATCGGGGATGCGGAAATCATCATTACCAACAAAACGCCGCTGACGGCGCAAACCATACAGCGCTGCCCAAACATCCGTTACATCGGCGCACTGTCTACGGGCTATAATGTCATCGATATAAGCGCGGCCGCTGAAAGGGGCATTCCCGTAACAAATGTGCCGGATTATGGAACCGATGCGGTAGCCCAGCATGTGTTTGCTCTGCTGCTGGAAATCTGCAATCATGTGGCCTTGCATGCCGATAGCGTCCGGCGCGGAGATTGGGTAAAAAGCGCAGACTTTTGCTATTGGAAAGCCCCTCTGACAGAGCTGGCCGGTAAGACCATGGGCTTGGTGGGTTTTGGAAAGATCGGGCGGCGTACCGCGCGCCTTGCCGAGGCATTTGGGATGCGGACGCTGGCGTATTCGCGCCGTCCTCAAACCTCGTCTGCGCCGGCGGGCACCGCCTTCGTGCCGCTGCAAACGCTGCTTGCCCAAAGCGATATTGTTTCTTTGCATTGCCCGCTGACGGATCGGACGCATCATCTCATCAACGATGACACGCTGCGTCAATGCAAGCCCGGCGCCATTCTGATCAACACGGCACGCGGGTCTTTGGTGGATCATGCAGCAGTAGCGCATGCTTTGCATAGCGGGCAGCTGAGCTATTATGTCGCCGATGTGGCGGAGCATGAGCCGATGGCCGCGGACGATCCTCTGTTGGGGGCGCCGCGCTGCCTGTTTACTCCGCATATCGCTTGGGCGGCAAGGGAATCGCGCCAACGCCTGATGGATATGGCGGCAGAGAACATACAAGCCTTTTTGCGGGGTACGCCGCAAAATGTGGTCAATGGAGGGAAAAAAGATTGAAAACCTGGATGCTGATGCCGGATTCTTTTAAGGGGACCATGAGCTCTGCGGAGATCTGTCAATGCATGCGCACACAGATCCTGCGCCATGTTCCGGATGCAGAAGTCATTTCCATCCCCGTAGCAGACGGCGGGGAGGGCAGTGTGGATTGTTTTCTGGAAGCTATGGGCGGCCAAATGGTAGAGGCGGAGGTCTATGGGCCGCTGGGCACTTGGATGACAGCGCACTACGGCATTGTTTCTCAGCATACCGCCATCATCGAGATGGCGGCCTGCGCAGGCTTACCGCTGGTAGAGGGCCATCAGGACCCGGAGAAAACGACGACCTTTGGCGTAGGGCAGCTGATGCTGGATGCGGTAAAGCGCGGATGCAGAAAAATCATCGTAGGGCTGGGCGGCAGCTGTACCAATGATGGGGGCGCCGGCGCGGCGTCGGCCTGCGGTGCAAAGTTTTACGATGCGGAGGGCCGGGCCTTTACGCCGGTGGGCGGCACACTAAACCATATTGCGCGCGTGGATCTATCTGGCCTCAAGACGCAGCTGAAAGGGATAGAGCTTGTCGCCATGTGTGATATTGACAATCCGCTGTGCGGCCCACAGGGCGCAGCGGCTGTATTCGGGCCGCAAAAAGGCGCGGACGGCGCGATGGTTGCCCGTTTGGATGAGGGGCTGTGTCATCTGGCCGAAGTGGTGCAGCGGGATACGGGCTGCGACGCTATGAATGTGCCGGGTGCAGGCGCTGCCGGCGGCATGGGCTACGGCATGCTGGCATGCTTTGGCGCCAAGCTGCAAATGGGCATCGAGACCGTATTGGATACCGTTTCCTTTGAAACGCTGGCACAGCGCGCAGACATCATCCTGACCGGGGAAGGGCGGATGGATGGGCAGAGCCTGCGCGGCAAGGTTGTCATGGGCATTGCGCGCAGGGCCAAGCCGCTGGGCGTGCCGGTAGTGGCTGTGGTAGGCGATATCGGCGATGACATTACGCCTGCCTATGAGCAGGGGGTCACGGGGATTTTCAGCATCAACCGCGTGGCGCAGGATTTTGAAAAGGTGAAAGCCCGCAGCAAGAGCGATTTGGCGCTTACTATGGATAACCTGGTGCGTTTCTGCGTTTCTATGGGGCTGTGATTGGAACTAAAAAAAGCTGCGGCGTCAGCCACAGCTTTTTAGTTTTATTAACCCATCACAGGCGTTTTATCCTTGAGCATTACGTCGTGCGAACCGCCCTCTACAATGCTGGTAGAGGAGACCAGCGTGATCTTGGCGTTCTTTTGCAGATCGGGGATATTCAGCACGCCGCAGTTGCACATCGTAGAGCGCACCTTGCTTAAAGAGGCGTTTACATTGTCCTTTAGGCTGCCGGCATACGGCACATAGGAATCCACGCCTTCCTCAAAGGAAAGCTTGGCGTCGCCGCCCATATCGTAGCGCTGCCAGTTGCGGGCGCGGCTGCTGCCCTCGCCCCAGTATTCCTTCATATAGCTGCCGTTGATGTTGACGCGGTTGGTCGGGCTTTCATCAAAACGGGCAAAATAACGGCCCAGCATAATAAAGTCCGCGCCCATGGCCAGGGCCAGCGTCATGTGATAATCATGGACGATGCCGCCATCCGAGCAGATGGGGATATAGATGCCGGTCTGTTCAAAATAATCGTCGCGGGCCTTGGCCACCTCAATCAGCGCCGTGGCTTGTCCACGTCCGATGCCTTTTTGCTCGCGGGTAATGCAAATAGAGCCGCCGCCAATGCCGACCTTGACAAAGTCTGCCCCCGCCTTGGCCAAAAATAGGAACCCATCACGGTCTACCACGTTGCCTGCGCCTACCTTTACGGTATCGCCGTAGCGTTCGCGGATAAAATCAATGGTCAGTTTCTGCCATTCGGTATACCCTTCGGAGGAATCGATGCACAGCACATCTGCGCCCGCCTCCACCAGGGCCGGCACGCGCTCTGCATAGTCGCGGGTATTGATGCCTGCGCCTACCATATAGCGCTTATGGCTGTCCAACAGCTCATGGACGTTTTCCTTATGCATGTCATAGTCCTTGCGGAATACCATATACACCAGGTGCTGCTTTTCATCCACCAGCGGCAGGGCGTTGAGCTTATGGTCCCAAATGATGTCGTTGGCAGTTTTAAGCGTGGTATCAGCGCTGGCATAGATCATGTCCTCAAATTTAGTCATAAATTCGGATACCTTGGTAGCGGGGTCCATACGGGAAACGCGGTAGTCGCGGCTGGTGACAATGCCGAGCAGCTTACCGTTGGGGGAGCCGTCTTCCGTAACGGGCATGGTAGAATGGCCGGTTTGCTGCTTTAGCGTTAAGACGTCGGCTAGGGTCTGGCTTGGCTTTAGGTTGGAATCGCTGGTCACAAAGCCCGCTTTATAGCTTTTGACGCGCGCCACCATCGCTGCTTCGTTTTCCACAGACTGAGAGCCGTAAATAAACGAAAGACCGCCTTCCTTGGCGAGCGCGATGGCCATCTTGTCGTCGGAAACGGACTGCATGATGGCGGAGGTAAGCGGGATATTCAGCATGATGGGGCTGGTTTCGCCCTTTTTGTATTTTACTACGGGGGTCCGTAAGCTCACGTTGCCGGGAATGCACTCCGTAGAGGAATAGCCGGGGACGAGAAGATATTCTCCAAACGTACGGGAGGGTTCATTGAAATAATAAGCCATAAGCCATACACTCCTTATCCAAATTTATCGCTGAAAATGAAACGTATGAAAACAGAGCTTGCGCAATATACGCAAGCTTGTCTTGAATTTCATACATTATAGCATGGACACGCATAGATTTTCCACTGTTTCAAGCACATATCTAAAGGGAAATACATAGTATGTGCCATATTTTGCCATATTTTATTGAAAAAAGTTGAATTGTTGTTCAATCCTATATCTGATAAAGGCAAATAAATAAGGGGAGGCTTGTCAATGAAACAGGCAAAACGGATTTTGATGGCGGCGATGGCGGCTATGCTGGTTTTTGTATTTGCTGGCTGCGGTGGGCAGGACACCAACACGCCGGAAGGGGCGTTTAATGCAGGCATTGCAGCCGTGAAGGATTGCGATACCGCTGCAATGGATAAGTACCTGACGGGGGATCCTGCCAGCGAGCATAGCGATGGCTTTGCACAGCTAGGCACTTCTGCCAATGCGGCAAAGGACGTGTATAAGGCGCTGTACTCCAAGCTGAATTGCAAAGTGCTCAGTGTGGAGGAAGAGGGCGATACGGCTACTTTGCAGATAGAAGTGACCTTTTTGGATAAGACACAGTTCCAGAGCAACCTGATGGCAGCTGCGCTGTCCGCAGGGTTGACAAATCTGTCCAATGTTAGCTCTCAGGAAGAGATGATGGAAAAGATGATGCCTGTCATCAAGGAAGCCATTGAGAAGACGCCGCAGGGCGAGCCTCAGCAGACCGAAGCGACGATGGTCCTCGAAGAAGGACAATGGAAGATAGACGATTTCGATCTTGACCTGGGTTTGTAAGCAGCTTGATAAAAAAACACCGCGGTTTGCGGTGTTTTTTTATTGCCTAAAACTAGCAAAGCAGGCGAAGGACGATTTGGAAAACATGGATTTCATGATAGAATTTTACCGAAAAGAGACGAATGAGGAGGTTGCACAGAGTTGAAAAAGGTCAAATGCGTGATATGGATCCTACTGTGTACGCTGACAGTCTGCGCCTGCCAAAGCCAAGAAAAGCAATCCCCGACAGATACGGTGGATGCATTTATGAAAGCGCTGTCCTCTATGGATGGCGAAACGTTGGACAGCCTTTATGCCGCCGAAGAACCATTGGAGTCGATGTTGGATAGCGAGACGGACAAAAAGCTGGTATCCGCTGTGTTTGCCAAGCTTCAGTGGGAGGTCAGCGCACAATCCATAGAAGAGGATTTGGCCCGGGTACATCTCAAAATCACCGCTGTGCCATATCGTAAAATGGTACAGGCATATGAAACGCATGTAAAGGAAAATCTGGAAAGCTACCGTGCCAAATACAGTGATATGGACGATGGAACCTACCAGGCAGCCATTTTGGAGGATCGGTTGGCTTTTTATCAGGCATATACCGAGACGGTAACCACAGAGGTGGATATGGATCTGGTATATCAGGAAGATCGATGGATCATTTCGCACTGCGAGGGATTGTCGAATGCGCTGCTGGGAGAAAGCGATGTGTAATGCGTAAAAAGAAGGGTAATCTGCCCTTCTTTTTTTGCCTTGCTTTCAATCTCTGGAAAAGATGATATACTGAAAAACGGAAAACGATGTACGGCCTGTTTTCAGCCGTGCTTTAGGAGGAATGATCGATGAGCCGTAAACAGAAAATAGGCGCGCTGTGCCTGGCGCTGTGCTTGGCCCTATTTTGTTCTGCCTGCGGTGCGCCGCAGAGCCAGGCCGGGGAGGTCCAGATGTCGGCATCGCTGACGGCCGCGCCGACAGAGGCGGAGGAAACGCCGCAGACGTCTGCGGTGCCATCGCAAGCGCAAACGGCCCAGCCTACCCAAAAACAAGAGAAGAACGAAAAGGAAAATGGCGGAGCAAAAGCGACCCAGGCGCAAAAGACACAGCCAAAGGCCACGCAGCAGCCCCAGCAGCCGACCAAGATCAAGGTCACGGTCAAGGTGGACTGCGCCACAGCAGCTGCCAAAAATGAGGGCATTCGAAAGCAATACGGCAGCGGCGGCGTCATAGCGTCCAAGACCATAGAGCTGGAAAAGGGCGCCACGGTATACGATGCGTTGAAAAAGGTATGCCCAGATGCCAAAGAGCAGGGCGGCTATGTCTATAAAATTGGGCAGCTCAGCGAACAGGATATGGGAAAGCTTAGCGGCTGGATGTACAGCATCAACGGCACCTATGTGCAGGTAGGATGCAAGCAGAAAACGCTTTCGGACGGCGACGTGGTTCGGTGGCGCTATACCTGTGATGGCGGCGCGGACATCGGCGGCGCAGCATGAGCCGGCAGCGCTGGTTTGAAACGCTGCATCCCAGCGTAGTGCTGGTCTATTTGGTGGGCGTGATGGGGCTGGGGCTGTGTACGCTGCACCCGATCTATCTGGGGTTGATGAGCCTTTGTGCCTTGGTGGTCAACATTTGGCTGCGCGGTATAGGCCGGACGGCACGCACACTCATGCATGCGCTTGTGCTCTGCTGCTTGGTAACAGCGCTGAATGCGCTATTCAACCATAGCGGCGCTACGGAGCTGGCGGTGCTGTTTGGCACCCCTCTAACGATGGAAGCGCTGGTCTATGGCCTTGTCAGCAGCCTGATGCTGCTTACGATGTGGCTATGGTGTGCTGTTTGGCAAGTATGGATGACCAACGAGCGCTTTTTGTACTTATTTGGAAACCTGGCTCCTACGCTGTCGCTGATGCTATCCATGGTGTTTTCGCTGATTCCGCAAAGCGGAAAAAAACTATCGCAGATTCGCCTTTGCCAAAGGGCGCATCATGCTGATAGGAAAAAGCAGCGAGGGCTGTTGATACGCCAGATCTCTTCGCTGCTTGTGATGGATATGGAGGATAGCATGCAGACGGCGGATGCGATGCGCTGCAAGGGATACGGCGTTGGTCGGCGCACGGCCTTTTCCCTCTTTCGCTTTACCAAGCGGGACGCTATCTGGCTGATTGCGGGGCTTGTGCTGCTTATAACCGCGGTACCGGGGGTCGTTTTGGCCAATCGAGGATTGGTTTTTTATCCGTGGCTGTTTTGGCCTGCCGCACTGCCGGTTTGCCTGGCAGGGTTGGCGTTGTTTGCGCTGCTGCCGCTGTTGGTGCAGGGAAAGGAGTGGCTCTCATGCAGATGGTCCAAGTAAAGGATTGGGGCTTTTGCTATCCGGGCTGTGAAGCGCCGGCGCTTTCTCATGTGAATTTTACCATCGAGGAAGGGGCGTTTGTGCTGCTGTGCGGTGCTTCCGGCAGCGGGAAAAGCACGCTTTTGAGCCATTTAAAGCGCGAGATGGCGCCGCATGGAACGCAGATGGGCGTCATCGAATGGCAGGGAAGCCCGTTATCTGCCATGAGCGAAAAGGACAGCGCACAGCGTATTGGCTATGTAGCGCAGACGCCGGAAACGCAGATCGTGACGGATACGGTGTGGCATGAGCTGGCTTTCGGCCTGGAAAACCTAGGAATGCCGGCGCAGGTGATGCGGCGTAGGGTGGCGGAGATTGCGCATTTTTTCGGGATAGAGTCCTGGTTTCGGCAAAAGACAGATACGCTTTCCGGCGGGCAAAAGCAGCTGGTCAACTTAGCGTCTGTGATGGTCATGCAGCCAAGCCTGTTGATTTTAGACGAGCCGACCGCCCAGCTGGATCCTGTGGCGGCCCGTCAGTTTTTGCAGGCCGTTCAGCGCGTTCATGAAGAATTGGGCATTACGGTACTCTTATGCGAGCATACGTTGGAGGAGGTGCTTGGGCTGGCCACCCAGGTGCTGTTTTTGCAAGACGGCGCCCTGGCTTTTGATGGCGCGCCCCAGGCTTTTTTGCAGAGGATGGCAGCGCCATCTTCGGCGCATTTTCGATCCGCGCTGCCGGCTGCCAGCCGTCTGGCGCTTTCCCTCGGCAAGACAGAGCCTATCCCCGTTACGGTGCAGCAGGGACGCCGCCTATTAAGAGCGCAGCGTGCGCATGTATCGGTGCGTTCCTACCAGACGCACCAGGGCGGGAAAGCGTCGCCTGTTCTTTGCGCCAAAGAGCTGTGGTTTCGCTATCAAACGGAGCTTCCGTTTGTGCTCAGAGGTTTTTCCATGTCGCTGTTTGCAGGGGAGATACATGCACTGGTAGGCGGCAACGGCTGCGGCAAAAGCACAGCGCTCGCGGTATTGTGTGGCGGGTATAAGCCGCAGCGCGGTAAATGCAAAGGGAAGGTGCAGACAGCGCTGCTGGCCCAGGATACGCGCGCGATGTTTGCCCACGATACAGTAGAGGCGGAGCTAAGGCAAACAGCGCGGATACACGGCCAGATGGAAAGATGGGAAGAAGTGACAGAAAAGCTGCAAATCGCACCGTTGCTGCCAAAGCACCCCTATGACATCAGCGTGGGCGAGCGCCAGCGTGCCGCGCTGGCAAAGTGCCTATTGACAGGGGCAGGCGTCTTGCTGTTGGATGAGCCGACAAAGGGCATGGATGCCTTTTCCAAACACAGGCTGGCCGGCCTGTTGGCAACGGCCAAGCGTATGGGGCAGGCTGTGTGTCTTGTTACGCATGATCTGGAGTTTGCCGCCGCTGTGGCGGATCGCTGTTCTATGATGTTTGACGGAACAGTGATGGCCACAGACCAAGGCCGTGCGTTTTTTTTAGGCAACCAGTTTTATACCACCGCCGTGCACCGCATGACGCAGGGGATCTTGCCGGGGTGCGTCGTACAGGAGGATCTTGTCTTTGATGCAACATAAAATCAGCGCTGTGCTTTTGTTTTTGCTGGTGCCTGCCGCGATGATCGCTTGCATCCTCCTGCAAAGCCTACAGACGGCGCTGCTGTCTACGCTGGTATTGTTGGCAGCGCTGACGCCGTTTTTTCTTGCCTTTGAACGCCAAAAGCCGCGGCCCCGCGATTTCATGCCCGTCGTCGTACTGACGGCCCTTTCCGTTACCGGACGGCTGCTATTTGCCGCCCTGCCGAATTTTAAGCCGGTCTCTGCCATAGTGATCTTGGCGGGCGTCTGCTTTGGGCGGCAGAGTGGGTTTTTGACGGGCACGTTATCCGCGCTGGTCTCCAATTTGTTTTTTGGGCAGGGGCCTTGGACGCCCTGGCAGATGTATGCATGGGGCCTTATGGGGTATGTTGCGGGCGCGCTGGCGTCCACCAAGCTGTTTCGGCGTCCCTGGGCCGTTTTGCTCTATGGCTTTTTGGCCAGCTTTGGCTATGGCTTTTTGATGAACAGCTGGACGCTTTTTTCCTTTGTTCAGCCTGTAACATGGCAGGCAGCCCTGGCCACCTATGGCGCGGCGTTGGCTTTTGACGCTACCCACGCGGTCTCTACCGTGGCATTTTTATCCGTTACGTTGCTGCCTTGGCAAAAGGAGCTCAGGCGCATCCGGCAAAAATATGGGGTTAGAGAATTGTAATAAAGCATCCGGATATCCGGATGCTTTTACTATGCTTTCCGCTGCGCTGCCGCAGCGAATTGGCTGTTGTATAGCTGGGTATAAAATCCGTTTTGTGCCAAAAGCGTTTCGTGCGTGCCGCGCTCTATTACCTCCCCGTCGCGCATAACAAGGATACAATCCGCCTTTTGGATGGTGGAAAGGCGGTGCGCCACGATAAAGCTGGTTCTGCCGCGCATCATCTCATCAAATGCCTGCTGGATGGCCAGCTCTGTACGGGTATCGATGGAGCTGGTGGCTTCGTCTAAAATCAGCATACTAGGGTTTGTCAGAAGGATCCGCGCGATGCACAAAAGCTGTTTTTGCCCCTGGGAAAGGTTGCTGCCGTCATCTCCGACCGGTGCATCGTAGCCGCCGGGCAGTCGGCGGATAAATCCGTCGGCATGGGCCCGCTGCGCCGCGTGTATAACCTCCTCCCGCGTCGCATCTGGTTTGCCATAGGCAATGTTTTGCAATACGCTGCCGCAAAACAGCCAGCTGTCTTGAAGCACCATGCCGTATAGGCCGCGCACGCTATTGCGCGTCAGTGTTTGCTGGTCTGCGCCATCGATGAGGATGCGCCCGCTGTCCAGCTCATAAAAGCGCATCAAAAGATTGATAAGCGTGGTTTTGCCACAGCCGGTAGGCCCCACAATGGCAATGCGTGCCCCGGGCTGTGCCTCCAGGCAAAGATCTTTTAGCAGGGGACGATCCTTCTGATAGGAAAAGCATACATGCTCCAGCGTCAGCTGCCCACGGCTGCTGTGTACCGTGCGCGCATCCTCAGGCTCCGGCTGTTGCTCCTCTTCCTCCAAAAAGGCAAAGACGCGCCGCGCCGATGCCAGGGCATTTTGGAGCTCGGTGATCACGCCGGAGATTTCATTAAACGGTTTGGTGTATTGGTTGGCGTACGATAAAAAGCTGGAAAGCTGGCCTACCGTCACGCCGCCATGCATTGCCACAAAAGCGCCGCAAAGCCCCACGCTGGCATACACCATGGCGTTTACAAACCGTGTACAGGGATTTGTCAGCGAGGAAAAAAATTGAGCTTTTACCCCACAGGCATACAATTTTTCGTTGATCTCGTCAAATGATTTTTGCGAGGCTTCCTCACGGCCAAACGCCTTTACGATTTTCTGATGGCCAATCATTTCCTCCACCAGCCCTGTCATAGCACCTCTAAGGGCAGATTGCTCATGAAAGAGGTGATACGAGCGCCTTGCAATAAAGGAGGATACAAACAGCGACAACGGCGTGACCAGCACCACCACGAGCGCGATGGTCGCGTTGATGGAAAGCATAAAGCCCAACGTGCCTAGGATTGTCAGTGCGCCGGTAAACAGCTGCGCAAAGCCCTGCAAGAGCCCATCGGATACCGTATCGATGTCGGTAGTCATGCGTGCAATCAGATCGCCGTGCGCATGGTTGTCGATGGTTTTCAGCGGCACGCGCTGCAGCTTTTCCGCCATGCGTGCCCGCAGGCTGTGTACGGTGTGAAAGGTGATATGGTTGGTGCACAGCGTCATGGCCCACTGAAACAGAGCGGCCAGGCCGATCATGGCGCCCAAAAGCAGAAGATAGCGCACTACGCCACCAAACTGTACCAGCCCAGTGCCCAGCAGCAGATCCACCGCCCATCCGATGACAACGGGCGCCCATAGCGTTAGCACCACATACATGATGCCGCTGATAAGTGCAATCAGCAGAGTCAGCCGATACGGCGCAATGCTCTGCACAATGCGGCCCAGGACGGGTTTTTGTTTCATTGCGGATTTTTTCATTGCTGTCCTCCTTGCGCTTGGGTTTGGGAGGCTACGATTTCACGGTAGATGGCGCATTGCGCCATCAGCGTTTCGTGGCTGCCTTGGCCGACGATGCGCCCATCCTCAAACACCAGGATCTGGTCACACTGCCGTAGGGTGCTCGCTCGCTGGGAGATCATCAACACCGTCCCCGGGAAATCGGATAGAGATTGGCGCAGCGCTGCGTCTGTGGCCAGGTCCAGGGCGCTGGCGCTGTCGTCCAATATCAGGATCTCTGGCTGCCGTACCAAGGCGCGCGCAATGGTCAGCCGTTGCCGCTGCCCGCCGGATAGATTGCGGCCGCCTTGGGCAATACGGGATTCCAGCCCCTCTGGCATGGCGCGTACAAAAGATTCTGCCTGCGCCATGCAAAGCGCATGCCATAGCGCGTCGTCGTCCGCGTCCGGCCGGCCCCATTGCAGGTTTTCCCGCAGCGTGCCGGAAAACAGTACGGCGTTTTGCGGCACCAGGCCGATCTTTTGCCGCAGCGCAGCCATGGATTGCCGGCGCACATCCACGCCATCCACCCGCACGGCGCCTTGCTGCACATCGTAAAACCGGGGAATCAGATTCACAAAGCTGGATTTGCCTGCGCCGGTGCCGCCAATGAGGCCGACGGTGCTGCCTTTGGCAATGGAGACTGTACAGTCCGAAAGGCTGGGGGCTTGCGCGCCGGGATAGCAGAACACCACATGGTCAAATTCGATCTTGGGTACGCCGCTTTTGGGCATAACGCTTTGGGGTTGCACAGGATCGGCCAGAGAAGGCTCTACGGCCAGCACGTCTGCAATGCGGTGCGCGCTGGCGTATCCCTTGGAAAGGATCACGATGAGGTTGGCCAAGGCAATCAGCGCCAAGAGGATCTGCGAAAGGTAGTTGATTAGTGCGATGACCTCGCCCTGTGTCAGGTGGCCGGCGTTTATCTCCAGCCCGCCGAACCAGAGTACGCACAGCACCGTGCCGTTGATGATAACATAGGTCAGCGGGTTCAACAGGGCGGAGATGCGCCCGGCCCGCACAGCGCTGCGGCGCAGCTGGGCGCTGGCATCCGCCATGCGCTGCGCATCGTCTTTCTGCCGAGCAAAGGCACGGATTACACGCGCCCCCTCCAGGCTTTCTCTTGTCACTAGGCCCACATGATCCAGTTTTTTCTGGATGGTGCGGTACAGCGGTACGGTAGCATGCAAAATGCCATACAGCACCGCTGCAGTCAGCCCCGCGGCCAAGAGAAAGAAAAGCGCGAGCTTGGCGTCGATGGTAAAGGCCATCACGATGGCGCCCAGCACCAAAAACGGCGAACGGATCACAAGCCGGATCATCATTGCCACGGAAAGCTGTGCTTGGTTGATGTCGCTGGTAATGCGCGTGATGAGCGAAGGTGTGCCAAGCTTATCCAGCTCGGCATGGGAAAAGCGGTTGATATGCCGGAAAAAGGCGCTGCGCAGCTCGGTGCCGAACCCCTGGGAACAGCGCGCAGCACAGTATTGGCAGATCAGCGCGCACATGAGCCCTAACGCACCTAAGAAAAACAGCAATACCCCCATCTTCAGCACATAGCCGCCGTCCTGCGTGGCAATGCCTACGTCTATGATGCGTGCCATGACAAGCGGCACGATCAATTCAAAGACCGCCTCTATTAGCTTGAAGATAGGGCCTAGGATCATCTCTTTTTTATAATGCTTTAGATAGACGGCCAGACGCCGCATATAAGCTCCCTTCCTTCTATGGTTCTTTGTTTTCATTGTAGCATGGCATATTCTATATATTTCATATATAATAAATATAGAAACTATATTTATTTTATATGGAGTGTGTCATGGAGCTCAAACAGTTACAGGCCTTTATGGCCGTCGTGGAGGAGGGAACCATCAGCGCAGCAGCCAAACGGCTGCATATGGCCCAGCCACCGCTCAGCTGTCAAATGAAATCGCTGGAAGAGGAGCTTGGCACCCCTCTGTTTTGGCGCGGTGCACGGCATATTACGCTGACCCCAGCCGGGCAGGCGCTGTATAAAAGGGCGCAGCAGATGCAGCGGCTTTCCGAAACGGCCAAGCAGGAGGTTGCAGCGCTGCGGGGCAAGGTGCAGGGCACGCTGCGCATCGGCACGGTATCGTCCTCTTCCGCGCGCCTTCTGCCGTATGTGCGTGCGTTTCATGCCCAGTATCCCGAAATACGCTTTGAGCTGGAAGAGGGCAATACCTATGAGCTGCTGGATCTTTTGCGGCGCGACCTGATCGAGATTGCCGTCGTGCGAACCCCATTTCCCATGGATGGGATGCAGTGCCGGTTTTTGGAGGCCGAGCCGATGGTAGCTGCCGCCCGGCCCGGCTGGTTTGCCGGGGAAAGCACGCTGAGTGTGAAGGCCCTGGCTTCCTGGCCCTTGATTGTGTACCGTAGGTTCGAAAACCTCATTGCCTCTGTTTGCCAGGAAGCCGGGTTTGAGCCAGATCTGTTCTACAAAACCCAGGATGCGCGCACCTCGCTGCTGTGGGCGGATGCAGGGCTGGGGGTAGCCCTGGTACCGCAGAGCGCGATGGCCATCATCCCCGGCGGGCTTTTGTTCCGCCCCATTGCGGAGGAAAGCCTATACACCCGCATTGCTGCCATCGCGAAACAAACGCGCACGCTATCCGAGCCGGCCGAAGCGTTTCTAGCTGCCTTTGGCGCTTGCTCTTAAGGGCCGTTATAGTGTAAAGTAGAGCCATTGAGAGTTTCGAGGAGGCGTATCAAATGGTTGTTATTACCATGGAAAATGGAAAACAGATCAAATTACAGCTGGAACCGGACAAAGCGCCGAGCACTGTAAAAAACTTTGAAAAGCTGGTCAGCGAAAAATTTTATGACGGATTGACCTTTCACCGCATCATCCCCGGCTTTATGATTCAGGGCGGATGCCCGGACGGCACCGGCATGGGCGGCCCGGGATACAGCATTCGGGGCGAATTTGCCGCCAACGGATTTAACAATCCCATCAAGCACACGCGCGGTGTTATCTCCATGGCGCGCAGCATGAACCCGGATTCTGCGGGCTCCCAATTTTTCATCATGCATGAGGATGCGCCGCATCTGGATGGCCAGTATGCCGCTTTTGGCCGTGTCGTAGAGGGTATGGACGTCGTAGACGAGATTGCAAACACCCCCACAGGGCGCAACGATCGGCCCAATACGCCGCAGGTTATGCGGTCCGTCGTGCTCGTAGAGGATTGATGGGAAAATAAAAAAAGAAGCCGAGAGGCTTCTTTTTTGTATGGGAATAGGAAATACAAATACGTTTTTGTCGGGGAGCAAAGCAAAAATAAAAGTGCCCCCAACGACCATCCCATCATTGAAAGCACCTTTGCTCTAAATTAATTATCCATATTATAGGGAATTCATTGACTAAAGTCAATGGTTTTTTGTCGAAATTTGTACAAATTTTAAGGGTCTCCTACTATATACGGCAAACACACACGCGGGGGACAGCAGGATATGGTAGGAGGCCTGTTAGATGTTGCCAGGCAGCAACAAGCCGAATGTGGCTTGCCAGGGGCATAGGGCCATGCTACAATACCAGAAAAGGAAGGGGGCCCGCCTAAATGAGCGAAGAAACACATTTTACGCCGCGTAGCCAAAATCGACACTTTGAAGATCCAGCTCCTAGAGCCCATAAAAAGCAGGCCAAGCGGCAGGCGCCCAAAGGAAAAAAAGGAAAGAAAAACATACTGCTGAATGTGCTGTTGGTATTTTTCTGTGCGGTATTTGTGTTTTCTGCGTATAAGCTTGTCTCGCAGTATTTGGTGTATCAGCAGGCGGATTCCGAATATGAGCAGGTACGCGAGCTTGCCGGAATGCCTGCGGGTGAGCAGGCGGACAGCCGTCCGGATTTTGCCGCGCTGCAAGCCATCAATCCTGAGATTGTCGGGTGGGTCACTGTGCCGGGGACGGTCATCAGCTATCCGGTGGCGCAGACAGATGACAACGATAAATATTTGCATACTACATTTGAGGGGAAATCCAACGCCTCCGGCTGCATCTTTATGGATAAGGACAGCCAGACGGACGGCAAAGGGCAGCATACCATTCTGTATGGGCATAATATGAAGAACGGATCGATGTTCCACGAATTGCTGCAATACAAAAATGCCGCGTTTTTCAACGAGCATCCTACCATCTATTACGATACGCCGGAAGGGCGCATAGAGCTGCGTGTCATTGCGGCGTATGCGGCGGACGCCAACGACCCGTACAATTTTGTGGGTGCAAGCCTAGGGGAATTTCAGACATTTTTACAGAAGGGCATAGAAAAATCCCCTGTGCAGGTTGATGTAGATGTAACGCGCATCACATCGGCGTTTTCCTTGCAGACATGCAGTTATGAGACGGACAATTCCCGTACCTTTGTCATCGCTGTGCCGGTAAGCCAGATGCAGCCATAACAGCCAAACGATAGGGATCGCGGAGGGCCAAGCACCCTCCGCTTTTTTATAGCGCAGATCGCTTGCAAAATGCCTTGCGATGCGTCGCTGATTCCCATTGACTTTTTCTTTGGGTATGTTAATATGGATTGGATTTGTATAAGGAAAAAGGGCGCATTTGCGCTTGACCTATATGGGCCTGGTGATTGCTGGGTCTATTTATTTTACCAAGGAGGAAAGGGCCGATGGAGCGGAAGGGAAACGGAGGAATTTTCATTGCGGCCGCCGCCGTGGCATGGAGCACGGGCGGTCTGTTTATCAAGCTGATCACGGGATGGAACAGCCTGGCAATCAATGGGGTAACGGGCGCCATTGCCGTATTGGTAATGATGATCTGCATGCGCAAGGTAAAGTTGAAAATCACAAAGGCGGTGGTGTTTACCGGGCTGAATGCGGCGCTGACCTCCGTTTTGTTTGTCATGGCCAATCGGTATACCACGGCGGCCAATGCCATTGCGCTGCACTATACAAACCCCATGTTTGTTGTGGTGTTTACTGCTGTGCTGCAAAAAAAATGGCCGAATAAAGCGCAGGCCGGGTTGGCAGTGATGATCTTTGCCGGTATCCTGCTATCCTTTGCCGATCAAATGGGCGGCGGGGGTATGTGGGGCAATTTCCTGGCGCTGCTCAGCGGCGTAACGTTTGCCTGCGTATTCATCGGCAATCAGATGCCGGGGGCAAGCCCGCAGGATGCCTCTATCTTTGGCTATGGGTGCAATGCCATCATCGGGCTGCCGCTGGCCTTTTTCCAGCCTGCGCCAACGGGGTTAAGCTGGGTAGGGCTCATTGGCATGGGCCTGGAGCTGGGGCTGGCGTATACCTGCTTTTCCATTGGGATCAAGCGAACCTCTGCGGTTACCGCCTCGCTGATCTCGGTGCTAGAGCTGGTCTGTAATCCCATTTGGGTGTTCCTGTTTTTGGGAGAGAGGCCCTCGCTATTCACCATACTGGGGTGCGGAATCATCCTATTGGGCATTGTGCTCAACGTTATTTTGGAAAACAGGCAGACAGAGAAACTGGAAGAGGCTCAGGCTTCCCTGGCAACCAAATAAAAAAGCCTATGCTTTTTAGCGCAGGCTTTTTACCCTATGGATTTTGCAGCAGCTGAATCTCCAGCTTATGCGGCAGGCAGAGAATCAGATTGCCTAAAAACCGCTGGGTATAGTTGTCCAGGCTCATAGCGCCTTGCTGCACGCAATCTTGATTGCCACAGTCTGCTTCGCGCACAAATACCGCGCCATCCTGGATCACGATCAGGTTATAGCCGTATTCGGTATGCATGGGGATCTCGCGGTTTTCCTGCAAAGGATAGGTGCCTATCTCCTGGCCGTCCACCTTGATCTGGACGGCGGCCCGGCTGCCAAGATCGGGGCGAAACAGAGTGATGGCAGCCATTAGTGCCGCCACGATGAGAATCACGGCCAAAATCAGCCAGATGTCTTTTCTTTTTTGAATCTTCATACGAATATTTTACCTTAACAGCAATGCCTAGGGCAAATAGGTTTTGAAAAAGTGAGTAAATTGCGCTATAATAGCGAAAATGAAGACTGCGCCGGGTCGGCGCATGGAGTGAGATTTGTACAGAGGGAAAGGAAGCGGTGTACCATGCGGGAAACCGGGAAAATGGGAATACGACTGTTGATTGTATGTGCTGTGGCAGGTCTATGCCTGGCGCTTACCTATAGCATTACGCAGCCAAAGATTGAAGAACAGGAAAGGTTGGCGGAGCAGGAGGCCTATATGGCGCTTTTCCCGGAAGGAGCCGCTTTTAATGAAGTGGATAAGGGAAACGCGGCGGACGAGGTCAGTAAGATCGTAGAGGTAAAGGATAATGCCGGCGCTCGTTTGGGCTATTGTGTCAGCGTGGCCCCCGGCGGCTACAAGGGCGCTATCAATATCAATGTAGGCGTCAAGGCGGATGGCACGCTGAGCGGTATCAGGATTGGCTCCAACAGCGAAACGGCAGGCTTGGGCGCGCGCATTGCGGAGCCGGATTTCTATGAGCAGTATGCCGGGCAAGCGCCGCCTATAAACTTAGGAGAGCAGGTACAGGCCATTACAGGGGCTACCATTTCTTCCCGTGCGGTAACAAACGGCGTGAACCTTGCATTTGAAGCAGTACAGCCCATGCTTTAGACCAAACAATGTAAAAAGCCGGCCTATTGGCCGGCTTTTTTGCTGTCGTTGTTTTGCGGATGCCCATCGGGTTTCTTATGCCTTGGGGCCTAGCAGCAAACGCACCTGTTCACAATCGCGGCTTACTTGCCTTTGTACCTCTTGCAGCGAGGAAAACTTAACGGTAGGGCGCAGAAAATCATATAGATCGACGTTGATTGTTTGCCCATACAGATCAGCGTCAAAATCCAGAATAAAGGTCTCGATGGAAATGCGGCGCTCCTGGTCTACCGAAGGGCGGTAACCGATGTTTGTAACGCCCAAATGACACCCTGTGCTGAGCTGTACCACAGAGGCATATACGCCCAGCGGCGGCAGCGGCGTTGTAGGATCGATCTGTAAATTGGCGGTAGGCATGCCAACGGTTTTGCCGTTTCCCTTGCCATGCACCACCAGGCCGGAAAGAGAACAGAGCGGCTTTTTGTGTTTTTTTTCCATCTTTAGACCTCGGGTTCAGTTTGTTTTATCGGAAGGAGTATAAACAATCCCAGGGTGTATTGTCAAACCAAAAGCAGCCAGCCCATGGGCACGAACAACCATTCCGTGATATAGTAAGAGAAGCTAGGGAGGCGGAATTGATGAAACATGAGATCGAAAAGCAAATAGAATTTTTGATGGAAATCGATAAGAGCAAAGGCATTTTGCGCATGAATTGGATGCTGGATCAATCTCGGCGCGAGGATGATGCACAGCATGCCTGGCATGCATGCTTAACGGCGATGGTGTTGCGAAAGTATGCGGCAAGGCCGGTGGACATCGGCCATGTGATCCAAATGCTGCTGGTACATGATATCGTGGAGATCGATGCAGGGGATACCTATGCATACGATGAAAAGGGATATGAAAGCAAGCCCCAGCGGGAGCAGGCGGCCGCCGACCGCATTTACGGGATGCTGCCGGGTGGCCAGGGGCAGGCGCTGCGCGCACTTTGGGAGGAATTTGAAGCGGGCGAAACCGACGACGCCAAATTCGCCAATGCTGTGGACAGGACCCAGCCTTTTTGGGGCAATTTTTACATTCAAGGCCGCGTATGGAAGGAAAACGGCATTGAAGCCAAGCAGGTGATCCGCCGCAACGAAGTAACCAAGGAAATCATGCCGGAGGTATGGGAAGCGGTATATGAACAAATTCAGCAGGCAGTACAAAACGGCTGGCTAAAATGATGGACAACCTGCGCCGGGCATGATATACTCTGGCATATTCACTTTTGGGGCCTTCGCAGGAAGGAGGAGAACGCCTTGCACGAACCGTTTGTGGCCTATGACCGAAACACCCAAACGCTTGTACCGCAAAAGACAGTGGCGGATGGCTGGATGAAATGGATCTACGAGACACAACCGGGCCGGATGGCGTTGGGCGCGCTGGTGAAGCGAAAAGCGGTTTCCTCCTTGTATGGCTGGTATTGCAAGCGTAGGGCAAGCGCGAAAATGGCGCAAAAGCTCATCGATCAGTATGAAATAGACGTCACGCCATTTGCCACGCCGTTTCGTACCTATCGCGATTTTTTTACCCGCCGTCTGCCCTATGTACCCATGCCAAAGCAGCCAGAGGTGCTGGGGGCTTGGGCGGAAGGCTATGCCAGCGCCTGGCAGAATATAGACCCACGCTGCTTGATACAGGTAAAGGGCATGGAATACGACCTGGCGGATCTTCTTTGCGATGGGGCCTTGGCAGCAAAGTATGCGGGCGGCACGATGATCCGTATCCGGCTGGCGCCGCAGCATTATCATCATTTTCATTGGTTTGATGGCGGCGTTGTGCAGCAAGTACGGGATATAAAGGGGCAGTATTATTCCGTGCATCCGCTGGCGCTGGGACGCATTGCGGCGCTGTATTGCCAAAACAAGCGCCGGGCCGTACAGGTGAAAACCGATCAGTTTGGCTCTGTGCTGTTGGTAGAGGTGGGCGCTACGATGATTGGGAGCATTCTCAATCCGTTTTCGGAGGGCTCTGCGGTAAAGCGGGGCGAGGACGGCGGCTATTTTGCACCGGGAGGCTCTATGATCTTGGGGCTGTTTGAAAAGGATGCCATCCAGGCGGATGAGGATCTTTTATGCCAGACACAGGCGGGCAGGGAATGCATCGTCCACTTGGGAGAGCGCCTAGCGGTAAAGGGGTAATTATGAGAAAAACCATCCAAAAAGTGTTTCCCGTTATGGAACACATGAATATACCCAATACCATCACCATTACAGGGCTGATTTTGGGCATGCTGAATATCTTCTTCATCGTGCAGGAGCATTATCATTTATATTATATCTGTGCGCTGCTCGCAGGAATTATGGATACGCTGGATGGGTTTGCCGCCAAGCGATTAAACCAGTATTCCGAGCTTGGAGAGCAGCTGGATTCCCTTTGCGACGGCATCAACTTTGTGCTGGTGCCTGCGGTGTTTGCCGTCACGCGTATGGATATGCGGCTGGGCACGATGATCTGTGCAGGCATCTACTGCGCATGCGGCATCTTACGCCTTGGCTACTTCAATATCTTGCTGGAGGAGAAAACGGAGGAAAAGGTGTTTGTTGGCGTGCCGACGACCATTGCCGCGGTGTTTGTGCAGGCCCTGGTCTGGGCTTGTACGGTGCTGTGCCCGCGTCTGCGGCTGGCTGTGCCGACGATCCTGCTGGTGTTTGGCCTTTTGATGATCAGCCGCCTGCGCTTTCGGGCCTCCAATTTGGGGCGCATATTCTTTGCAGTGGTGGGCGCGGCCGTACTGGCCGCAGCGCTTATCATCGGGAAATGATGGGACGATAGAAGCAGAGGGCGCTTTGGCATCCATAGCCGGGCGCTCTTTTTTTGCGCTTTTTGCCGCTTTGGTTGACAGCAGGCTGTCTTTCGCGGTATCCTGGGCTTGATTTTAGCATGAAGGAGAGCCCCAGGATGCCTTGCGTGGGAGGCCAAAACGGGCTCGTTTTATCAAAGACGTGGGGAGGGGATAAGGATGCGGCAGGATAGGGAAGCGATACAAGCCATTCGCTGCTTTTTGCTGGATATGGACGGCACGATTTACTTGGGAGATCAGCTCATAGAGGGCACGCATGCATTTTTGCAGGCAGCCAAGCAAAGCGGCCGCAAGGTGCTGTTTTTGACCAACAATTCCTCCAAAAACGGGGAGACATACCTTCGCAAGCTGTCCCAAATGGGCATTGATGCAGGGCCGGAGGATGTTTTAACCAGCGGACAGGCGGCGGCGCAGACCATTATGCAGCGCTATCCCGGCAAAAAGGTATGGGTGATGGGCAACGATTTATTGAAAGAAGAGCTTTGCAGCCTGGGCCTGCCGGTGGTGGAAAAGGAGCCGGATATCGTCCTGACGGCCTTTGATACCCAGCTGACCTACCAAAAGCTGTGGGATTGCTGCGATTATGTCCGCCAAGGGCTGCCGTATATCGCTACGCATCCGGACTTCAACTGCCCGACGGAAACGGGGTTTATGCCGGATCTGGGCGCGATGACGGAATTGATCTACGCCAGTACAGGGCGGCGGCCAGATCGTGTGATCGGCAAGCCGGAACGCGATATTTTTGCCTGCGCCAGCGCACGCACCGGCGTGCCGTTATCGCAGTGCGCCATGTGTGGAGACCGGCTGTATACCGATATTGCGGCAGGGCAAAAGCAAGGACTTTTCAGTATCCTGGTGCTGACGGGTGAAACCAAACAGGAGGATTTGGCTGCGTCCGATATAAAACCGGATTTGGTTTTGGATCGCTTGGCAGACCTGGTCCCAAGCTTATCATGAAAAATGGCGGCTGCTTGCCGCATTGGATGGAATAGGGGCAGGCGCATCGGCTGCCCTTTTCTTTATTTAAGTGCACAAAAGGAGGGGTTCGGTATCAAAGCAGAGCATCAGGCATGGGACTATAAGATCACCAGCGGGCGTGCCGGCGTGGTGTTGTCCACAGGTATGTTTGCGTTGTTCGGCGGGCTTGCCTTTTGGCTGTATCAAAGCGAAAACGATGCATTCGTGTTCGGCGCAATGCTGGCGGCGTTGATGTTCATCGTTTTGATGTTTGCCATATTCAGAGCGCTTTGCTTTCAAGTATGTATCGGCAAGGAGACGTTTTTTTATCAAACCAAACCCGGCAATGGAAAATGCTATCGATATCCCGACATCAAGCAGGCCTGGCAAAGCAGCGGCAAAAACTTGAACGGAACCTCCGCCCAATACTGCAATCTTAGAACGCGGGAAGGAGAGATCCTCAAGATCCCGTTTTTTCCTGCCGACCAGGAGGCCATCGACGCGCTGATACAGCATGTGCAGGGCAGTGGCGCGCATCATGATGGCGAAGCAGAGGACAAGAGGGAGTACACCATACACGGCAGACGAAATGGGAAAACGGCGATTTTCTTTGCGCTTTTTCTGCTTTTCATGTGTGTAGCGATCAATGCTTCCCTATCGGTGTATGGCATGGGTTATGCTTGGCGATCGCCGATTGTGCTTTTGAGCGTAACGGTGGTGTTGCTCATCCTTCGATATGTGTCTTTCAGGGTAAAGATCGGCGTTTTAGAGGTTATGGTTCAAACCAATCCGTTTAACCGGAAAACCTATACATATAAACAGATCGATCGCTATGAGGAGATCGAGAAAGTGTATCGCCATAGAGGGCGGGGAAGCCGTTCTCCACAGACGCTTTACTACTATTTTTTTGCGTTTACAGATAAGCAGGGGAAAACGACGAAATTTCAGTTTGAAAAGCCACTGTACGAATATGAGATCCATGTGCTCAAAGCGCGGATAGACAAGGCCAATGGCATGGATGCGGACGGCATAAGGAGAGCAAGGATATACGGGCAGAGCCAAATGTAGATGGCTTTGTGCATCGCAGGGCCGTCTGTGTACGATGAAAAAAGGGTGCCGAAATTCTCGGCACCCTTTTTTCTTGCTGGCCGCCGGCTCAATAGCCGGTCGTTGTGCTGGTAGCTTCGGATTTATATTTGGTCAGGTCGATACGGTCTGCATAGATCTCAACATCCATCTCGGCCTGCCAGGCTTCCAGCTGCTGCTGATATGCTTCCTGCTTTTTGCTGGAAAGCAGCTGCTCTTCGGTATAAGCCTTGACCTCTTCAAAGGGAACGGCGCCTTCCTGTATATCGCCCGCATAGCAGAGGATATGATACCCGTAATCCGTGGCAACCAGACCAGAAATATCCCCCGGCTTTTGCAGGGCAAAAGCAGCCTGGGTAAAGGCCTCCATATAGGAGGTATCCTCGCCCAGATTGCCGACGGCATACGGCTCTGTGGTGGTATCATCGGTGTTTTCCTTCATCACTTCGTCAAAATTGGAGCCATCCTTTTTCAACGAATCCAATACGCCCTGCGCCTTTTCCTGGATATTGGCCAGCGCAGCCTTTTTCGCTTCCTCTGCGCCTTGGGTATCGCCCTGGTTTTGCAGGGTGGCGATGGTTTCGGAATCCTCTTCGTTGAAGGCAATTAGAATTTGCTTGATCTCGCGGAACCCTGCGGGGCGGTAGTAGATCGTAGCGCCATTCATCATATCCTGCTCAAAGCTGTTGGGAGATTCGGCATAGGTCTCCTTCATTTCCGCCACGCGGGTATCGTATTCGTCCTGTACCTCTTCTTCGGTGACGGTGATGTTTTCCGTGACGCGCTCATAAAGCTTGGTAGCTTGCTTGCTGGCCGTCCAATCCTCAATCAAGCTTTCGCGCGATACGTCGTTGTCCTTAAAATAATTGTCTACATTGTCTTGGGCCGTCTGCTGCCAGGACTCCTCCGTACCATCCGGATCAGCCTGCTTGGCGATTTCATAATACTGGTCTTTTAGCGATTGAATGGACTGATCCACATTACTTTCGATCTCGGCCTTTTCATCCTCGCTGAGCACATCCAGGCCGTATTCCTTAACCTTTTGCGCCACGATCTCGTTTTGTACAGCGGTTTCGACAGCCAGATCCACAACCTGGTCGGCAAATTCTTGGTAGGTAGAGCTGGTGGGGTCGCTTACGCCATAATATTGGAAGTAGGCGGTGATCAGATCGCGCACGCTGCTTTCATACACACGGGTACCGTTGACAGTTGCAATGACCATGCCCTTGCTGCAGCCGGTCAGCAGCAGCCCGGTACATAGAAGCAGAGAGAGAAGGAGTTTCTTTTTCATTTGAGCAGTCCTTTCCTAAGACATAAAAATACAAATTAATATGCATTATATCCTATCTTTATGGCAGCTGGGTGTCATCGCCGGTTCTTTTCCCGCTGTCCGCGATTTGCACGGTGGAAACGGCAATGGGCACCCCAATGCTGTCCAACGCGGCCTGGATGGTTTCGTGAAGATCATAGAATACATCCCAATAGGCACTACGCTCTACCCAGGCCATCACGGAGATCTGTATGCCGCGATCGGTAAAGCTGTCTGGGCCGATGCAGGGCGGCGGATCCTTGAGAACGCGCGGCTCGTTTTCAATATAGTGTGCCAGCGTTTGCCGCACCTTGGCCAAATCGGCGCTGTACGGAATGGTAACGGGGATGGAGATGCGCCGCGTTTGGCAGGCGGAAAAGTTTGTGACCTTGCCGCCAACGATAAGGCTGTTGGGCAGCATGATGTTTTTATTATCCGGCGTTACGAGCACGGTAAACATCATATCGATACGCTCTACCGTGCCGCCGCCCTCGTCCGTCTCGATATAATCGCCCACCTTAAACGGGCGGGTGAAGAGAAGGATCATGCCAGATGCGAAATTGGATAAATTGTCCTTGAGTGCCAGCCCAATGCCCACAGCGGCGCCGCCGATGAGGGTGATGATGCTGGCGGTAGGAATGCCGAGCAGGGAAGCGGCCGTTAAAATGGCAATGATGAGCACGAAAATTTTGACACAGGCCGCCAAAAAAGCGTGCACGGTAGGGTCTACCTTGCTGCGCTTTAGCGTGCGCAACACAAACCGGCTAAGCCAGTTGGCAATGGCCAGGCCGACAAAAAAGGCGACCAGCGCCCATAGGATATGCGGCAGGGCATCCAACAACCCGGTCAATAGCTTTTCGAAAAATGTTTGCATGGGGCCCTCCTTTTGCATGGGATTCAAAGAATACCTCATTATAGCATAGGCGAGCGGGGATGGGAAATTTGCCCATGGTATGGTATACTAAAAGACACCTTGAGTTCGTTTTGCTCCGCTGTTTGGCGGGCTCCATCCGGAAGGGAGGATGTTTTTATGCGGACCGATTTGCATGTACATACCCATTTTTCCTTTGATTCCCAGACCGACATCCAACGTGCCTGCCGCCAGGCTGTGCAGGCCGGCCTTACGCACATTGGTTTTAACGATCATTTTGATTTAGACCCGAGCAGCAAAGAAAAAGGCTACGATCAATCGGCCTTTTTTGATGAAATCAAAGCGGCACAGGACGCTTTTGCCGGCCGGCTGCGCATTTTGGCCGGCGTGGAGTTTTCCGAGCCGCATCTGTATCCCAAAGAATATGAGCAGACGCTTTCTCAGCCTTATGATTATGTCATCGGTGCCGTTCATTATATAGACGGGATGGATCCGTACTTTACCGAAAAGATGACCTATCCGCTGCCCAAGATGTATGAACGCTACTGGGAAGAGATGGAGCGCATGGTGGAGACCGGTGGTTTTCAAATCATAGCACATCTGGATTATCCCAAGCGCTATTACAACGCTTGCCTGTTTGAGGACCAGACCGTGCTTCGTATTTTGCAGAAGGCCTGCGATAAGGGGATGGCGCTGGAAATCAATACCTCGCCGTTTCGCAAGGAAGAAACAGAGCCGATGCCGGGCAGCCGTTTGCTGGAATTGTACGCCAAGGCGGGCGGCTACCATATCACGCTGGGCTCGGACGCCCATGAGCCAGAGCAGGTCGGCACGGGCATAGAGCGCGGCTTGGCGTTTGGCAGCTCCTATGGCTTTCAACCCTGTTGGTTTGAAAATAAAAAGCTGAAAACGGGGGTTTGGGGATAAGCATGCGTACCGATCTGCACATACATACCCGTTTTTCCGCCGATTCTGAGGCGGATATGCAGGCCTGCTGTGAAGCGGCGGTAGAGCGGGGATTATCGCATATTTGCTTTACTGACCATTTGGAGCATAATCCGCATGACGGCGGTACGGGGTATTATCGGCCAGAGGCCTATTTTAACGAGGTGCGGCGGCTGCAGCAGGCATACAAGGATAAGATCACGGTGTTGACGGGTGTGGAGTTTGCCGAGCCGCACCTATATCGGGCGGCGCTTGCCCAGACCCTGGCGCAGGACTATGATCTGGTGCTGGGTTCTGTGCACTGGATTGACGACATGGCCCCGTATGAGCCGGAACGCATGACCTATTCTACCGAAAAAATGTTTCAACGCTACTGGGAAGAGATGGAGCGGGCCGTAGAGACCGGTGGGTTTCAGGTGCTTTCGCATATGGATTTCCCAAAGCGCTATTGTAAGCAGTGCTTTTATGAAGAGAATACCATTCTACGCATATTGAAAAAGGCCGTACAAAGGGGCATTGTGATGGAGATAAACGCTTCTACATTCCGACAGGGCTTGGATGAGCCAATGCCGAGTGAAGCGTTTGTGGCGCTGTATAAGGAGGCTGGCGGAGCATTTGTGTCCATCGGTTCGGATTCCCATTATGAGGCGCATGTCGGTGCGGATGTGGACCGTGCGGCGGCCTTAGCGGATCGATACGGCCTTCGCCCCTGCTGGTTTTCACAGAAAAAGGCTATCCCGGGCGCATGGGGCTGAGCCATATTGGGTTTATAGAGAAGGAGAGAAAGAGATGTCTATGTTATTTACCCCCTATGAGGTGGGCAATCTGCATCTGGAAAATCGCATTGTGCTGCCGCCGATGGCAACCTTTGGGCACAAGCCGCAGGCGGGCGCCGGGTTTGTAGCGGACAGCACCGTAGCGCATTATAGCGAGGCTGCCAAGAGCCGGCCCGGCCTGATGATTGTGGAGTCCACCGCCGTACAGCCGAAAAACCCGAGGGGAACAGAACAGCTGGGAATTTGGTGCGATGCACAGATCGAAGGACACCGGCGCATCGCAGAGGCCATTCATGCGGAAAATGTGCCGTGCCTGCTGCAGATCCAGACTTCCGGCGTAACGGGGAAAAACGAGCCGAATCCCATGACGGTCAGCGCGTATGACAGCGATATGACGGGCCGGTATATCAAGGGCCGCGCTATGACGGTGGAGGAGATCCATGCTGTGCAGGCACGGTTTGTGGAGGCGGCCGTGCGCGCGCAGCAGGCGGGCTACGATGGGGTGGAGCTGCATGCAGCGCATGGATATTTCCTTTGCCAGACGCTGTCGCCCCTGGTCAACAAGCGGACGGACTGCTATGGCGGAAGCCTGGCAAACAGGGCACGCATTATCACGGAGATTGCCGAGGAAATCCGCCGCCGCTGCGGCAAAGATTTTTTCCTGGCCATCCGCATGGGCGTAAACGACCCGGACCCGGAAGCGGCTGCCGAAACCATCGGCGTGCTGAAAGAAAGCGGGATACAGCTGTTTGACCTTTCCCGCGGCTTTTTGGAATTTGATAGGCAGGCCCATCCGTTGGAGGTTCCGGCCGATTTCCCTTTCAGCAGGCTTGTCTATGCCGCCAAACTGGTTAAGGAAAAAACACAGGCACCCATCATTTTTGTGGGCGGCTTGTTTACCCCAAAAATGGCAGAGGACGCTTTGCAGGCCGGCGCAGGCGACCTGGCGGCCATTGGGCGCAATTTCCTCATAGAGCCGGCCTGGCCGGAAAAGGCAAGGCGCGGCGAACCGATCCAGACCTGTTATGATTGCAAAACATGTCAATGGTTTACAGACGCATCTCGCTGCCCGGCTGTACGCAAAAAAAATCTTGCAGACGCATGAGAATACGCCTGTCGAAAAACGATCCGTTTGGGTCGTTTTTTTACTATAACGGAAAAACAAACGCGGACAAGGCACCAAAAGAGGAGAAAGCGCATAGAATACACTGACCTGAAAAGAGGGGAAAGTGGGGATTGGGATGAACCGAAACAGATTTTGCTGGCCCAGATGCCTGCTGCTGGGCGCGGGGCTGATTGTCATAGGCGTTGTGACCATCGCCGTTTTCGTACCGGCCTGGGTTTGGGCGGTTTTGTTTGGCATTGGGTTGGTCTGCTACGGGATTTCCTGCCTACTGCGCTTATAGGGAGGGAGGAGTTTTTATGCATTTACACTTTATTTTTGTACCTAGGTGGATCTGCAACCTATTCCGGCGCAGAAAATAACGGTACATAAAAAGCTGCCTGCAAGGCGGCTTTTTTACAGAGAGGCCTGCATGCAGCATTATTGTAAACATTGACATTACAACCTATGCTTCCTATAATGAAGGGAAAAAAGGGGGAAGCGCACAGCATGCAGATTTCAAGCCGGTTTACCATTGCGGTGCATATTTTTGCCTGCATCGATACGTTTGAAACGCAATATAAGATTACCAGCGAATTTTTGGCGTCCAGCATTCAAGTCAATCCGGTGGTGATCCGTAAGATACTTTCGCAGCTTAAGGCCAATGGGCTGATTACGGTACAGCGCGGCAGCGGGGGCGCGTCTATGGCAAAGCCGTTGGAGAAAATCACTTTTTTGGATATTTATAGGGCCGTAGAATGTATAGGGCATGGCGAGCTTTTTCATTTTCATGAAAATCCAAATGCGGAATGCCCGGTGGGGCGCAATATCCACAATGTATTGGATGGAAGGCTGAAACAAATTCAGGATGCGTTGGAAAACGAGCTGGCGCGCATTTCTTTGGCTGATGTGATGGAGGATACAAGATACTATATTGCAAAGGAAAAGAAAAAAGGGTTGGATACGCTGCGATGAGCAGCGTTTTTTTTATAAAAATTTGTTGTAACTATTTACATTACAATAAACCTGCTATATATTCAGGATGTAATAAATAAAGTTACAACAAAAAACAGCGATATAGGAGGAAATGGAGAATGAAAATCGCAGTTGTATGTGCCAATGGAAAAGCAGGGAAATTGATTGTCAAGGAAGCAGTGGAAAGGGGCCTGGATGTAACGGCCATCGCGCGCGGCAGCAACCAAAGCGCTGCGGCAAAGTTTATACAGAAGGACTTGTTCGATTTGACCAAAGAGGATCTAACGCAGTTTGATGTGGTCATCGACGCCTTTGGCGCATGGACGGAGGAAACGCTTCCGATGCATAGCACCTCTTTACAGGCGCTTTGCGATGCATTAAGCGGCACCGATACGCGTCTTTTGGTGGTAGGCGGAGCAGGGAGCCTGTTTGTAAATGCGGAACACACGCAATGTGTGGCGGACGGCCCGGATTTTCCGGATGCATTCAAGCCGCTGGCCGCCGCGATGGCCAAAGCGCTAGGTGAGCTGCGCAAGCGAGACGACGTGCGATGGACCTACCTGAGCCCCGCAGCGGATTTTCAGGCAGAGGGCGCCCGTGCCGGGGCATATATTTTGGGCGGCGAGGAGCTGACATTAAACCAAAAAGGAGAAAGCGTTATCAGCTATGACGACTATGCCATTGCCATGGTGGACGAAGCGGAAAAAGGCGGACATATCCGGCAACGTATCAGTGTGGTGGCAAAGTAAAAACAGGGAAAATCAAAAGGGCCCAAAACAGGGCCCTTTTCCTTTGCAGAGGGAAATGAAAAAGCACAGCGTACGCTGTGCTTTTTATGTTTGCAATTAGACACGCTGCACCTTGCCAGAACGCAAGCAACGAGTGCAAACGTTGATCGTGCGCGGAGAACCATCGATCATAACACGCGCGCGCTGGAGGTTGGGCGCCCAGGAACGGCGGGTCTTACGATGAGAGTGGCTGACTTGATTGCCGGCATGGCTGCTCTTATTACAGATAGCACAAACCCTCGCCATGGCTTAACACCTCCCTTTACATTAAACAACACGAATAATATTATCATTCTCCCAAAAAATTTGCAAGCAAAATCTTTGTTTATAGGCAAAGTTTGTGTGCCTTTGGGCAAGTAATGAGGAAATAGGCGTTGGTTTACAAGTTTTTGAATTTGCGGTACAATACTCAAAAGAGAATAAAACAGCCGTATCATTCGCATGATAGGGCGAGGAGGGATACCATGGCAGCAGTAGTGAAAAAAGACTGGGGCAGGATCGAAGTAACCGATGGCGTCATCGCCAAGCTGGCCGGATTGACTGCAACAGAATGCATGGGTGTGCTGGGCTTGGCCTCTTCGGACGGGTGGACGGATCTTTTGAAAAAGGATTCCGTAGACCGCGGGGTTAGGATCAATTCCAATGAAGATACAATCAAAATAGAAATCAACATCATCGTGAAATATGGCGTTTCCATTGCAGCGGTGGCGCAGAACGTGATTGACTCTACCAAGTATAATGTAGAATCGATGACGGGCATGAATGTAGAGTGCGTGGATGTCTGCGTGCGCTCCATTCGTTTATAATTTTGCAAATCGGTTCGGAGGTTTACTAAATTGGCGAATGTAACCATCAGCGGACAAGAGCTGCACGATATGATCTGTGTGGCGGCCGCGTTCTTAGAAAAAAATAAAAAGGCCATTGATGCCTTAAATGTATTCCCTGTGCCAGATGGGGATACCGGCATCAATATGTCCTTGACCCTGCAAACGGCAGCCAGGGAGGTAAGGGACGGAAAAAAGGAGACGGTAGGCCAGGTCGGTTCGGCGCTGGCGCTGGGTTCGCTAAAGGGTGCGCGCGGCAACAGCGGCGTAATCCTAAGCCAGATCTTCCGCGGCTTTGGCAAGGCCCTGCAGGATAAGCAGACAATGGATGCGGCGCTTTTGGCCGAGTGTATGGAGATGGGCGTGGAATCCGCCTATAAAGCGGTGATGAAGCCCAAAGAAGGCACCATTTTGACGGTGGCGCGCATGATGGGCGAGGCGGCAACGCAGGCTGTAAAGCAGAAAAAAGACGTGATCGAGACCATCGACGCGATGATAGAGCAAGGGGAAAAGACCCTTGCGCAAACGCCGGATATGCTGCCCGTTTTGAAGGAAGCAGGGGTTGTGGACTCCGGCGGCATGGGCTTGCTTGTGATCTTTAAGGGCTTTAAGATGTGCCTGAATGGCGAGCAGGTACCGGAAGAGGAAATCACCGACCTGGGCGGCATGGTAACGCCTACCCAGGAAGAGGATAACAGCGACATTGAGTTTGGCTACTGTACCGAATTTTTCATAAAGGACCCGGCGGGCTCGCTTTCGGAGGAGAATGCCGAGCAGCTGAGAAAGGTGCTGGGGCAGATTGGCGACTGCGTATTGGTCGTAGGCGGCGGCCCGCTTTTGAAGGTGCATGTGCATACCAATGCGCCGGGCCAGGCGCTGCAATATGGTTTGCGCTATGGATCGCTTTCCAGCATCAAGATCGATAACATGCGTGAAATGCACCGCGAGCTTGAAAACGGGGCGGATGCTGAGGTAAACGGCGTAAATAAGGCAATTGCGCAAGAAGAGAAAGCGGAGCCGGCGAAGGAGCAAAAGGAAATCGGCGTGGTGGCTGTGGTATCTGGAGACGGCCTGTGCGAGGTATTTTCCGAATTGGGCGCAGACGAGATCATCCAGGGCGGGCAGAGCATGAATCCCTCGATTGAGGACATTGGCGCTGCTGTGAAGAATACCAATGCCAAGCATGTGTTTGTATTGCCCAACAATAAAAACATCATCCTGGCGGCAGATCAGGCGGCGGAGCTGCTCAAGGACGAGGTGGATGTCCGCGTGATGCCGACCAAATCCATCCCCCAGGGCATGAGCGCGCTCATCGCTATGAACCCGGAGAACAACGTGCAGGATAATGCCATGGATATGCTGGAGGCAATGGAAGCCACCAACAGCTGCGCCATTACCTATGCGGTGCGTGATACACAGCTAAATGGAGAAGAAATCAAAAAGGGCGATATCCTAGGCATGGTCAACGGAGAGCTGTCCGTCAGCGGCAAAAAAGTGGATAAGGTTTGCAAAAAAACCATTGCAAAGACCTTAGAACTGGGCGGAGAGAGCATCACGCTGTTTTATGGTGAGGATGTCACGCAGGAGCAAGCGGATGCGTTGGCAGAGGAATTGGAGGCCGAGTATCCGGACTGCGATGTGCAGATGTACCCGGGCGGCCAGTCCCTTTACTATTACATCGTGGGCGTGGAATGATCTGCGCCATATCGCATAGAGCATGTTAAGGGCGCCAAACGGCGCCTTTTTTCTACCCGGAAAGGAGCTTGACGCATGGAAAACCTGCTATTGAAGATCCCGGGCGTGGGGCAGGCACGCCTGGCACAGCTGCAAAAGCTGGGCGTAGAGACGCCTTGGGACCTCATGCGCTATTTTCCAAGAAGCTATCATGATCTCACACAACCCAGCACCACCTCGCAGATGACGGTGGGCCGGCCATGGTTTGGGAAACTGAGCATCGTAAGCCCTGCCAAGACGGTATTTCCCAGAAAAGGGTTTTCCATGACACGCTGCCAGGCAGAGGATGAAGAGGGAAAGGTGACGCTGGTATGGTATAACCAGCCGTATATCCGACAACAGCTCAAAGAGGAGGAAACGTTGTTTTTTTATGGCCGGCCGGTATTCCGCATGGGGGAGATCCGGCTGGAAAACCCGATGATAGAGCGGGCCAGTGATGAGGATGCGCTGCGCATGCTGCCGGTGTATCGACTGACCAAAGGGCTGAGCCAGGGCAACCTGCGCGCCTGTATCAAGCAGTGCTTTGCGCTGTATGCGGGCTATCTGTCCGAGCCGCTGCCCAGAGGGCTTCGCGAGGCTTTTGGGCTATACGCATTCCGCGATGCGTTGGAGCTATCCCATTTTCCGCCCAGCGAGACGGTCAAGGATCAGGCCGTGCGCACTGTTTGCTTTACCGACCTACTGTTGTTGCGCGCCTATTTGGGAGATCGGCGAACCCAGCGCGGCACTGCGCAGCCGCTGTGCATTACGCAGGCGCAGGGCGAGCGCTTTATGCAACAATTGGGCTTTGCACCCACCGGCGCACAGCAGCGTGTGATGCGGCAAATACAGGAGGACCTGGAAAAGACAGTGCCCATGAGCCGCCTGGTGCAGGGCGATGTGGGCTGCGGCAAAACGGTGGTAGCGTTTTATGCCATGTGGATCGCAGTGCAAAATGGCCGGCAGGCCGCGCTGATGGCGCCGACAGATATATTGGCGGGCCAGCATTACGAGCAGGCCAAGGCTTTGTTTGAGCCTTTGGGCGTTTCTGTTGGCCTATTGAAAAGTGGGATGAAAGCGGCTGAACGGAGGCAGGTGCTGGAAGCGTTGGAGGATGGTACGCTGGATCTTGTGGTGGGCACGCATGCGCTGATTTCAGAAAGCGTGAAATACAAAAACCTGGGCCTTGTCATCGCGGATGAGCAGCATCGCTTTGGCGTAAAGCAGCGCGCGGCTTTGATGCAGAAGGGAACAGAGAACCATGCGCTGTTTATGAGCGCCACGCCGATACCGCGCACGCTTTCCATGATTTTATACGGGGATTTGGATGTTTCTGTCATCGATGAAATGCCGCCGGGGCGAAAGCCGGTGGAGACGCGTATTGTGCTTGCCAACAAACGAGACGATATGTATGCGTTCTTGGCAGACCGTGCCAGGCAGGGCGGGCAGGCGTATGTGGTGTGTCCGCGCATCGAGGGAGAAGAGGAGGACGACCAGGCCGCCGAACAAATCTATACCATGATGAAAAAACGATTTGCAGATGTATCCATTGGACTTTTGCATGGCAAAATGAAGCAGGCGGAAAAGCAGGAGATCATGGAGCAGTTTGCGCAAAACCATATCCAGATCCTGGTTTCCACCACAGTGGTAGAGGTAGGCGTCAATGTGCCGAACGCCACGGTGATGGTCATCGAACGGGCGGATAGGTTCGGCCTGGCGCAGCTGCATCAGCTGCGAGGCCGGGTAGGGCGCGGCAGCGCGCAGTCCTGGTGCTTTTTGGCAGCGGAGCGGGAGGATCGCCAGCGGCTTTTGACTATGACGCAGACGCAGGATGGCTTTGAGGTAGCCAAGGCAGACTTAGAACTGCGCGGCCCAGGTAGTTTTTTGGGGGAAGAGCAGCATGGCTTTACCGACGCGGGCGCGCTGATGCTGACCAAGGACGCCGGCCTTGTGGGGGAGGTCAACCGTGCATATGAACTGCTGCAGCAGCCACAGCGCCAGGCGGATTGGCAAATGGTGTTGCGTGCTGCCAAAAAACAATACGAGGATGCGCTGGGGCAAATTGCGATGAATTAACAATAGAAAAAACAGAGCATGAAAATGAAAAAGAGCGGAAACGCTCTTTTTTTGTCTGCAAAAAATTGCCTGCAAGGAATGCGCAAATTCGCCGTAAAAATCGCATATTCCGCAAAATAATGGGCATTCTACATTTCGACGAAGAGTTTGGCCGCAATTTTCCAAACGATTTCGCGCAGTTTCCGCAAAAACAGAAAATTGGGAAACATTACATGTGTATGGATTTTGCAAACGGGCAAATTACTCGTGAGACTTGGTAAAAGGAGGTGAATGCAATGACTTCTAGCAGCAAAACTCCGAAATCGGCGGCTCAGAGACAGGCGCTGGAACAGATGAAAATGGAGGTTGCCGGCGAAGTTGGCGTAAACCTGAAGCAGGGTTATAACGGTGACATTACGTCTCGTGAAGCAGGCAGCATCGGCGGTGGCATGGTGAAGAAGATGTACGAAAAGTATGTCAATAAAAACCAGCAGAACTAACCCAACATTGAGAAGAACATTCTTCCGGAAAGGAGAGAGATACAATGGCAAGCAACAGTACGCAGAATAACCAACAGCGTAAGCAGGCTTTGCAGCAGCTGAAGATGGAATCCGCCAGCGAGGTTGGCGTGAACCTGAAGCAGGGCTATAACGGCGATCTGACCAGCCGCGAGGCAGGCAGCATCGGCGGCATGATGACCAAAAAGGTCGTTGAGCAAATGATGCAGGACTAACCTGAAGATAGATCGAGAAAGGGCCGGTTTTTTCCGGCCCTTTTTTTGTGCGCCCCTAGGGAAAAGGGTTGACATACGATGGCAAAGCGAGTATGATACTACAAAGCAACAAAGTAGCGTATTAGCATGATGAAGTGAGGAACGATATGAAGACAGTCAAAGCGCAGGTGCCGGAAGGCGTGCGGGATGTAACAGGACAAGAGGCCTTTGCCAAGCGGGCCTTGGAGCAGAGGCTGCAAACGATGTTTGTACGCAGCGGGTTTGAAGAGATCATTACGCCTTCGCTGGAATATGCGGATCTGTTTGAGGGCGAGGTTGGCAACTTAAGGCAAGATCGCATGATCCGCCTGTTCGAGCAAGACGGTAAGATGATGACGCTGCGGCCGGATTTCACCATGCCGGCAGCCCGGGTTGTCAGCTCGCGTGCAAAGCAGAGCCAGCAACCGATCCGTGTATTTTATCGTGGCAGCGCATTTGGCTTGGAGCATGATTACGGTCAACAGCGCCGGGAGTTTTCCCAGGTGGGGGCAGAGCTGATGGGCGATTCTGGCCTGTCCGGCGATGCGGAAATGCTTTCGCTGGCGGCGCAAAGCATGACGGAATTGGGGTTTGCGGATTTTGTGCTGGATATCGGCCATGTAGGTATTTTTCAATGTCTGGCCAAGCAGGCCGGCTTCAGCGAAGAGGAGACAGAGACGCTGCGCGGTATGCTGGATGAGAAAAATGCGATGGAAGCAGGTGCATTTTTGCAGCAGCTTGGCGTGTTAAAGGAGATACAGCACCAATGCCTGTCGCTGATCGAGCTGTATGGCGGCGTAGAGGTGCTGGATAAGGCAGAGGAGATCTTCTATCAGCCTTGCTACCAATCTGTATTGAAAGAGCTGCGCCTTTTGGCGGTATTTTTACAGCAGATGGGCCATGGAAACAGCATTACGATAGATTTAGGGCTGCTGCCCGGATTTGAATACTATAACGGCCTGGTATTCCGCGGGCTGGGTGTCGGCGTAGGCAGCCCCATTATTTCCGGCGGACGGTATGATGGCGTATTGGCTCAATTTGGCAAGCCGATGCAGGCAGTGGGCTTTGCCATCAATATGGAGCAGGCCATGGCGGCGCTCAAAGCCGACAACGCTTGGCCGGCCGTTCCTAAGACGGATCTGGTCGTTGGCGCGGCAGAGGGGTGCTTTGCCAGGGCCGTGGCCTTTGCCAGGGCGAAGCGGTCCGAAGGGCTGCGTGTGGTATTGAGCTATCAAACGGATAAAAGCAAGGTATTGGCACAAGCGGAAAACGAGGGCGCACAGGCGGTCTTTTTGGAAGAAAGCAAGGGGGCAGAGCAATGAAACAACGAAAGGTAGCGCTCGCCAAAGGCCGCTTGGCGGATAAGGCTATTGCGCTTTTTGAAAAAGCAGGCTACGATGTATCCGGCCTGGTAGAGGATAGCCGGATGCTGATTTTCCAAAATAAGGAGCTTTCCTTTTTGATGGTAAAACCAACGGATGTACCGGTCTATGTGGAGCATGGCGTGGCGGATTTTGGCATCTGTGGCAAGGATACGCTGCTGGAAAGCGGCGCGCATATCTACGAGATGATGGATCTAGGCTATGGCAAATGCAAGCTGTCTTTGGCAGGCAAGCCGGGCACGGATACCAGACAGTCCGGCTTAAAGGTAGCCACCAAGTATACGCACTTTGCCAAGGAGTTTTTTCGGAAACGAGGGCAGGCAGTAGAGATCATCCCGCTGTATGGTTCGGTGGAGCTGGGACCCATCACAGGGCTTTCGGATATTATTTTGGATATTGTAGAAAGCGGCAAAACGCTCAAGGAAAATGGGCTCGTTGTATTGGAGGACATTGTGCCCATCAGCGCACGGCTGGTAGTCAACCGCGTGAGCTTAAAACTAAATGCGCCGTTTATGCAGCAATTTATCAAAAATGTGCAGGCAGCGCTGGAGGAAGAAGCATGATTTATCAGGGAAAAAAGGGCGCGGAGCAGGTGCTTGCAAACCTGCGCAGACGCGCGGAGGGCGATCTGTCGGAAGTAGAGACCAGGGTCAAGGAGATTTTGGCGGATGTGCAGGCGCGCGGGGATCAGGCGCTGGCAGAATACGCCTTAAAATTCGATGATACGGACTATCATAAAACACCGCTGATCGTTGGCGAAGAGGAGATACAGCAGGCCTATGCGCAGGTGGATGAAAAAACGCTGGCAGCGCTTAGGCTTTGCGCTGCCAATGTGCGCAAATACCATGAAAAGCAATTGGAAAAGGGATATTGTATTCAGGAGCCGGGCATTTGCCTAGAGCAGCTCGTGCTGCCGCTGGATAGCGTAGGGCTTTACGCGCCGGGCGGCACGGCAGCCTATCCGTCTAGCGTGATTATGAACGCAGTGCCGGCAAAGATTGCGGGGGTAGGCAAATTGTGCCTGGCGACCCCGGCCAAGCACGGTGCGCTGCCGCCCCTCACGTTGGTAGCAGCCAAAGAAAGCGGCGTGGATTTGATCTTTCGCATGGGCGGCGCACAGGCCGTAGCAGCCTTTGCCTACGGCACGGAGACCGTGCCGCAGGTGAATAAGATCACAGGCCCAGGCAACAGCTACGTAGCCATGGCGAAAAAAGCGGTGGTGGGTACGGTGGGCATCGATTCCATTGCGGGGCCGAGCGAGGTGCTGGTCATTGCAGACGAATCTGCGAATCCGGTGTTTGTGGCGGCAGATATGCTGGCCCAGGCCGAGCATGACGAACGTGCCGCGGCGCTGTGCGTTACAGATTCGCTATCTCTGGCGCAACGCGTGCAGGATGAGGTGGAGCGGCAGTGCGCGGCGCTCAAGCGCAACCAAACGGCACGTGCCTCCATCGATCGCTATGGCGCCATTGTGGTGCTGGAGGATCTTTCGTCCTGCGTACAGTTTGCCAACGACGTAGCGCCAGAGCATTTGGAGATATTAACGGCAGACCCGCGGGCGCTGCTGCCCGGCGTCCGCCATGCTGGCGGCGTATTTTTGGGCGCCTATGCGCCGGAAGCGCTGGGCGATTATTTGGCGGGCACCAACCATGTGCTGCCCACGGGCGGCACGGCCAAATACGCCTCTCCGCTGGGCGTATATGATTTTTGCCGACGGATGAGTGTGCTGGAATACGATGCGCCCCGGCTTCAGGCAGTGGTAGAGGATATCGTGCAGCTGGCGGATACAGAGGGCTTGCAGGCGCATGCCCAATCTGCCCTGGCACGTTTTTAAGGAGGAAAAAGCATGGAACGATTTGGCGTTACCAGCCGGAAAACCGGCGAAACCGATGTAGAGACCTCGATTCTGATCGATGGGGAAGGGTTGGCCAGCCTTTCTACCGGCATTGGCTTTTTTGACCATATGTTGAACCTTTTGGCTAAGCATGGCCTGTTCGACATCAATGTGGACTGCAAGGGCGATCTGGAGGTGGATGCGCACCACAGCGTAGAGGATGTGGGCATCTGTTTTGGCCAGGCCATCAAAAAGGCACTGGGCAGCAAAGCGGGCATCAAACGGTATGGCAATTTTACCGTTGTGATGGACGAGGCTCTGGCCACGGTAAATCTTGACGTAAGCGGGCGGCCGTTTTTAAAATTTGACGCGCCGTTTGTAGGCACGCGCTGCGGGGATTTTGATGTGCAGCTCACAGAGGAATTTTTCCGGGGCGTGGCCATGGAGGGCGGCCTAACGCTGCATATGAAGGTGGAATATGGCAAAAACGACCATCATATGATCGAGGCACTATTCAAAGCCTTTGCCAGGGCGCTGGATATGGCAACACAGATGGATGGACGGTTTGACGGGGTGCCCAGCACCAAAGGGGTGCTGTGATGATTGTATACCCGGCTATAGACATACGAAACGGGAAATGCGTGCGCCTGCTGCAAGGCTCATTTGATAAGGAGACGGTTTACAGCGACGATCCGGTGGCCATGGCAAAGCAGTTGGTGCAAAAGGGCGCCAGCTGGCTCCATATCGTAGATTTGGACGGCGCCAGAACAGGCGTGGCCAGCAATCTGCCGCTCATCGAAAAAATGGTAAAGCTAGGCGTTCACATCGAATTGGGTGGCGGCATCCGTTCCCGCGAGGATGTGGCTCAACGTATGGCTTGCGGGGTGGCGCGTTGTGTGCTGGGCACGGCGGCCATTGAAGACCCGGCGTTGGTGCGTTGGGCTGCAAAGACATATCCAGGCCGCGTTGCCGTAGGCATAGACGCCAAAGACGGAAAAGTGGCGGTCAAAGGCTGGGAAGAGCAAAGTGCGCTGACGCCGCTGGAGGTTGCCAAGCAGGCGGCCGAGGCTGGGGTGCGCACCGTGATCTATACGGAGATTGCCAACGACGGCATGCAAAACGGGCCGGATATTGCGGGCAGCGTACGGCTGATGGAGCAGTCCGGGCTGGAGGTCATCGTATCCGGCGGGGTGGGCTGCTTGGAGGATGTGGCGCGCGTACAAAAGGCTGGGCTGCCCGGCGTTATCATCGGCAAGGCCATGTATGATGGCAGGTTGGAGATAGAGAAGGCATTACAAATGCAGGAGGAAGACGCAATGTTTTCACAGGATCAGGTAAAATACAACGAACAGGGCCTGGTGCCCGTCATTGCGCAGGATGTGCAAACGGGCGCGGTGCTGATGCAGGCCTATATGAATCAAGAAGCGTTGGCATTAACGCTGGAAAAAGGGCATATGGTATACTGGAGCAGGTCGCGGCAAGAGCTATGGGAAAAAGGCGCGACCAGCGGACAGATACAGGAGCTTGTTTCTCTGACGGCGGATTGCGATGGAGATTGCTTGCTGGCGCAGGTCGTCCAAAAGGGAGGAGGCGCGTGCCACACCGGCGCGTACAGCTGCTTTTTCAATACCATGACAGAGCCAAAGCAGGAAGTAGGCGACGCCAACGTATTGTATGAGGTGGACGCCGTCATTAAAGACCGCAGAGAGCACCCTGTGGAAGGAAGCTATACCAATTACCTTTTCAATAAGGGGATCGACAAGATCCTAAAAAAAGTGGGCGAGGAAAGCGCGGAAACCATCATTGCCGCAAAAAACAATGCGCCGGATGAAATCATCTATGAAACCAGCGATTTGTTTTACCATGTTTTGGTCATGCTGCAGGATCGGGGTGTTGCGCTGGAAGAAATCTTCAAGGAACTAAAACGCCGCCGATAAATTTTCATAAATATGAAAATTAGCCTTGACAATTATGGCGACCCTAAGGTATAATCATCAAGCGTCAAAAGGACGGGAATGGGAGCATAGCTCAGCTGGGAGAGCACTTGCCTTACAAGCAAGGGGTCACTGGTTCGAACCCAGTTGTTCCCACCAAATGGCCCGGTAGTTCAGATGGTTAGAATGCCAGCCTGTCACGCTGGAGGTCGTGGGTTCGAAACCCATCCGGGTCGCCATTTGCCTTGGTAGCTCAGTCGGTAGAGCAGTAGACTGAAAATCTACGTGTCGGTGGTTCGATTCCGCCCCAAGGCACCAGGTATGCGGTAGTAGCTCAGTGGTAGAGTGCCACCTTGCCAAGGTGGATGTCGCGAGTTCGAATCTCGTCTACCGCTCCAATTCCTTTTTGGCGCCATAGCCAAGTGGTAAGGCAGAGGTCTGCAAAACCTTTATCCCCAGTTCGAGTCTGGGTGGCGCCTCCACGACGGAACGAGTGTAACTCGTTCCTTTTTTCATTTCATAAAAACCAGTCTCACGCGCGACACACCTGTTCGCTTGCAGGCCCGCTTGCAACACGCTGCTTGCTGCCAACTTTTTGCGGGCTGTCATGAAAAAACATTTCAATATTGTCAATGGTAATCAGCATCCTGACCATACCCCCAATCACGCAGCTTACAATGGCGGTTTACGATTTTTAGCCCAAAAAGAAATATGCATCCATTCCGAAGCCTTTGCCTGTGGGCGTTGTCCGTTTGGATGGATGCCGGGAAACCCCGTAAATACGGGCTTTTTCTATACCTGTGCAAAATGCTGCGTTGCTTGTGTCTCCCAAAATGACATATGATTTTAGAGTACAAAACGGCTTGCTGCAATCGGCAAGCCGTTTTGTATGCGATGCAATTGATGATGGTATATTGTATGCATAAGATAATCTCCTCGGATCTGCCCGCCAGAACAGCGGCAAACTATGCGTGCCTAAAAGCAGGAAGAGCGCCATACAACAATTTCCGTTGCGTCATACCCTTGTAAAAAGGTGTAGGTTGAGGCTATCCATTCGTGCGCTGTAGGATCAAGAAGATGCTCCGTAATTTTTCAACTTTTCCCTAGAAGCCAAACGCCAACCGATCGGCATCGGCGATCTGTTTGTATTTTAAGAAACCGCATGGCGCTGTGCTCTCAAAGCTTATACGGCCGGACGTCTTCTGGAATATCGCATTCGGGCATCTTGGCCACGGCTGCTTCGCTGCCGGCGGCTAGCGCTGCATCGTAGTACCAGCATTTGTATGCCAGGGTATGCAGAGTGTCTTGTAGCTCGGTGAGCTGATGCTGCACCTCTTCACGCCTTTTATAAAATAGATTACGGCGTTTTTGCAGCGAGGCGTCTCCTTCTTCGCACCATGCGAGAAACTCTTTGATTTCCTTGATAGGGAGGCCACTTTTTTTCAAACACTCAATAACGCGGAGCACGCCGATTTCGCGATCCGAAAAAACACGGATGCCGCCGCTGCTTCGCTCCATGCTCGGAAACATGCCCTCACGGTCATAATAGCGCAACGTGGAAATAGGGATCCCGGTTTTTTTTGAGATTTGGCCGATGGTATAAAACATAGGAGGGCCTCCTTTTGGTGTATATTAGCAAAAAAACATTGATCTAAACCTAACTTTAGGTTTTAAGATTGTACTGCACCTAAAGAATCCTGTCAATGTGCGGGAGGAAAACATGAGGAGAATGCAATGAAGAAAACGCTGATTATGGTATGCGTTGTGTTGTGGGTAGTAGTGGCGGCCTGCCTGGCAGGATGCAGCGCAGAAACAACGCCGCTGCAGAGCGCGGCGCAAACGGATACGCAGCAGACCATACCGTCTGCCAAGGCGCTGGTCGTATATTTTTCCTGTACGGGCCATACGGAAGCCGTAGCCAATAATATTCAGTCATTAACGGGGGCGGACGTATTTCGCATCGTACCGCAAACACCCTATACAGAAGAAGATCTCGATTATCACAACGATGATTCCCGGGCAAACCGCGAACAGGACGATGAAAGGGCGCGCCCGGCCTTTGAAGGCAGCATAGAGGGGTGGCAGGATTACGAGGTTGTATATGTTGGCTATCCTCTATGGTGGGGGACGATGCCGCGCATTCTAAACACCTTTTTTGACGCTTATGATTTTGAGGGTAAGACGCTGATCCCGTTTTGTACAAGCGGCAGCAGTGGCATTGAACCCTCTCTGCAAGCGATTCGTGCCCTGGAGCCCGGGGCTGTCCTTGGCCAGGGCAGACGCTTTTCTGCTGATGCATCGGAAGAGGAGATCCGGCAATGGCTGGTAGAAATGGGGCAGATGCCGGCGGCACAGGCCGCAGAGCCTGGGAAACAGCGGCATATCCATCTACAGGCCGGTGGGCAAACCTGGACCGCAGCCCTCGCAAACAACGCCAGCGCAGAGGCATTGTATGCTTTGCTTCAGGAGGGCGATCTTATCCTTTCGATGGAAGACTATGGCGGCTTTGAAAAGGTCGGAACATTGGATCGCAAACTGCCAACCAGCGACGAGCAGATTACCACAGAGCCTGGGGATCTGATCCTGTATCAAGGACAACAGCTTGCCCTGTACTATGATACCAATACCTGGGATTTTACAAGATTGGGAAAAATAGAAAATACAAGCAAACAAGCGCTGTTAGAGGCGCTGGGGCGGGGAAGCGTGACCGTTACGTTTTCACTTGCGGACCCTGCCTTATAACGCAGCATTGTAAAGAAAGGAAAGTATGCCATGAAATACAGAACCCATCCACGAACAGGGGATCTCATCAGCGAGATTGGCTTTGGCTCCAGCTATATATCCGAAGCCAACGAGAAACGGGGCGTAGCCGCTTTGGAACGCGCCTTTGAGGGAGGCGTCAATTATTATGACATGGCGGCCGCATCATCCCGATGCTTTCCATATTATGGAAAGGCCTTTGCAGGGATCAGGAATAAAATTTTCTATCAGATCCATTTTGGGGCGGATTATGCCACCGGCACATACGGATGGAGCACGAATGTCGATAAGATCCGACGCAGCGTCGAATGGCAGCTCCAATGCCTGAAAACAGACTACATCGATTATGGCTTTATCCATTGCCTAGATGAAGAGGAGGATTGGCGGGCCTATCAGAAAAGCGGCGCATTCTCCTATCTGATGCAATTAAAAGAGCAAGGAATCGTACGGCACATTGGCTTATCATCGCATACGCCGTCCACCATTCGGCGTGTGCTGGAGGAGGCGCCGGTAGATATGCTGATGTTTTCGATCAACCCGGCCTACGATTATCAAAAGGGAGAATATGCCCACGGCTCTGTAGAGGAGCGGCAGGAAATCTATCGTCGCTGCGAGATGGAGGGCATCGGCATTTCGGTGATGAAGCCCTTTTCGGGCGGGCAACTGCTTGATGCAGCGCTCTCGCCGTTTGGCAAGGCGCTAACGCCCTACCAATGCCTGCAATATGCCTTGGATCGGCCGGGCGTGTTGACCGTGCTGCCCGGTATGAGCAGCGCGGAGGATGTGGAACACATTTTGGGCTATTACGACGCCTCGGACCAGGCGCGGGATTATGCGGTTATCAGCACATTTACCCCTGCAGATGCAGCCGGTACATGCGTATACTGCAATCACTGCCAACCATGCCCCAAACAGATCGACATCGGGATCATCAATAAGTATTATGATCTTGCCAAACAGGGGGATACGATGGCCATCACCCATTATAAGACCTTGTCAACACGAGCGGACGCCTGCATTGCCTGCGGCCATTGCAACCGCAGATGTCCCTTTGGCGTAGATCAGATTTCCAGAATGAAGGAAATCGCAGCGTATTTTGCTGCCAAGTAGAGACGATGCAAACGGTACATAAAAAACCCTCTTAAGAGGGTTTTTTTAATGCGCTTATAACCTAAGCCCCTTTACATCCTTGATACGTGACAAAATGATATTACAGCTGCTACTGACCACGCCGGGCAGCGGATCGATGACATTGCGGATCAAAGCTTCCATCTCTTCGTTGGAGGATGCCACGGCATGCACATGCAGCTTATTTTGGCCCGTAACGCGGTAAATCTGGGTGATGGTTTGGTTTTGGGACAAAACTTCTGTGGCGTTTGATAAGGCGTCTGGCAATGTCTCGATCTCAAAATAGCAGGATACCGCGCCGCTGATTTTTTGTGGATTGATGATGGTGGTATATTCCTCGATGATACCGCGCCTCTCCAACGATTGTATGCGTGCCTTCACGGCAACGCGGGAAATGCCGACGCTTTCCCCAATATCGGAATAGGACATGCGGGCATTATGAATCAGCAACTGAACAATTTTTTGATCCAGCGCATCCAGACCGTCTAAAAACATAGCGCCTCCTCCTTCTACGTTGAGTCTATTATAGAGAACTTAACAAAGAATCGCAATCCGATGCTTGACGCAATGGAGTGAATTTCATACAATATTTACAAAAAGAAAGTTTTATCTTACGTTTAGAAAGGATGCGCGGGATGAAGGGAGATCTGACACAGGGCCCCGTTATGAAGACGATGCTTCGGTTTGCTGTACCGATGATTTTGGGCAATCTATTGCAGCAGTGCTATAACGTAGCGGATACCTTGATCGTAGGCCGCTTTTTGGGGGCAGACGCCTTGGCCGCAGTCGGATCCGCATTTACGCTGATGACCTTTCTGACCTCCGTTTTATTGGGCCTATGTATGGGAAGCGGCGCGGTATTTTCCATCCGATTTGGGCAAAGGGATATAGAGGGGCTCAAGGAGGGCATGTGTACCTCGTTTTTCCTGATTGCTGGCATAACCCTCGTGCTCAATGTCTTGGCGTTTATCGGTTTGGATTGGCTTCTTGTCTTTTTGCAGGTGCCCCAGCAAATACAAGGGTTGATGCGCTCGTATCTGATTGTGATATTTTGCGGTATCTTCGCTACGTTTTTGTACAACTATTTTGCTTCGCTTTTAAGGGCGGTCGGCAATTCCGCCGTACCGCTGGCATTTTTGGCCGTGTCTGCGCTGCTCAACATCGGGCTGGATCTTTGGTTTGTCCTAGGGCTTGGCCGTGGGGTGGCCGGGGCGGCCGAGGCCACGGTAATCGCGCAAACAATTTCCGGCGTGGGCATTGCGGCGTACACAGGGCTCAAATATCCGCAGCTGCGCATACACAAGAGGCATCTGCGCATTCGATGGGCCTGTGTGCGGGAAATTGCCGGCTTTTCAGTGTTGACCTGCGCACAGCAATCCATCATGAATCTGGGGATTTTGATGGTACAGGGGCTGGTCAACAGCTTTGGCGCCACGGTGATGGCGGCTTTTGCTGCTGCGGTAAAAATCGATTCCTTTGCCTATATGCCTGTGCAAGATTTTGGCAATGCGTTTTCTACCTTTATTGCACAAAATTATGGCGCACAGAAACAAGACCGCATCCGGGCAGGGCTGAAAGGGGCCATTTGGACAGCGCTGGTGTTTTGTCTTTTGATTTCGGCCGCGATCTGGTTTTTGGCTCGCCCGCTGATGCTGTTGTTTGTGGATGCAGGGGAAACGGCCATCTTGTCCGAAGGCATTCGCTATTTGCACATAGAAGGGGCTTTTTACTGCGGCATTGGCTGTCTGTTTTTGCTCTATGGACTATACCGTGCGGTGGGCCGGCCCGGCATGTCGGTGGTACTTACCGTCATTTCGTTGGGTACGAGGGTAGCGTTGGCGTATATACTATCTGCGTTACCAAGCGTCGGCGTAGTAGGAATCTGGTGGTCGGTGCCAATCGGATGGTTTTTGGCGGATGCGGTCGGCCTTGTTTATTATTGGAAATGCAGAAAACGGCTATTGCGCTCTTCTTCAACAGAAAATATGGTAAAATGATGCAGAAAGTTTACGGCCCACTGGTTGAAGCATAGAGACTGTGTTGGTATAATCAGGAAAACTGCGAAAGGAGGCCGAACATATGAAGAAATTGATACAGAGATTTCGGTTGCCGATCAGCATAGGCCTTGCTTTTTGCACCACGTTTACCTTGATTTTCGGGGGGATTGTATCCCTTGGCTCATCGGCCTATTCCTCAGGGAATATTCTGGCACTTTTGGTGTTTGCAGCGATCTCCTTGCTATTTTATAAAACGCTTCCCCTTATAAAAGAGCCAAGGCTTTGCATCCTTGGCGTTTGCACGGCGCTTATCTTTGCTGCCTTTTCTACCATCGGGCAGATGTATGGGGGTATCCTCCCTAAAACGCATAGTACCTTGCGATATGCCTGTGTGTTTTTCGGCCTATGGGCGCTGTTTTCAGGAATGTGCCTAGTGCTGTTTTCTGCCATTTCTCGTAGGGAAGGGGGCCGGTGGCCTGGCGATAGGCTGCTGGGAAGGCTATATGCCATGCCCTATAAAAAACAGTTTGTATGGCTGTATGGGCTGCTTTTGTTATGCTATGTGCCGGCATTTTTAGCCAATTATCCCGGCTTGTTGTCCTTTGACGGGCCTACGCAGATCTATCAACTTCTGCACGAGCATATTTTGTCTGCCGCCAATCCATTGTTTGGCAATCTATTGATCGGCGGTTCCGTGTGGCTGGGGCACGCGATCTTTGGCAGCTACAACGCTGGCCTGGCGCTGTATTCTTGTTTGCAGGCCGCCTGCGTAACGGCGGTGTTTGCGTATACGCTGTGCTTTATGATCCGTCATTGCGTTCCAAGGCTGGCGGTGTTGATATCAGCATTGTTTTTTGCTTTCAATCCCTTTTTTCATGTGTTTGTTTTTACAACCATCAAAGAAAACCTATTCGGCGCGGCGCTTTTGATGCTGTTCTTATTTACTGTGGACTTGATTCTTTCGCCAGATAGGTTTTTTAAAAGCAAGGCTTTACAGGCTCGGTATATAGGGATGGCGCTGCTGATGTGTTTATTGCGCAATCAGGGCATCTTTTTGCTGGTTTTGATGATCCCGTTTGTGGTATGGGCTTGTCGAATCAAAAGAATCCGGCTGGCCGGGCTGTGCTTATCCGCGGTAGCCTTGTACTATGCGTTGACAGGGCCTTTGAGCGCCGTGCTGAATGTGCAGCATCCACAATATATAGACGCTTTTGGGGTTCCCATTCAGCAGGTAGCGCGCGTGATGAACCAAAGCCCGGAGAGCGTGACGGAGGAGCAAAAACGAATTTTGTATGAGATCATCCCGCCCGAAGCATTTGAGGATTACAATCCTTTAACAGCGGACGATGTAAAATCACAAGTCGTCTTGGAAAAGCTGGCTGAAAACCCGGGCCGGTATCTACGCGTGTATTTTGAGATTGGTCTGCAAAATCTACGAGCCTATATCGATGCATTCTTTACCATGTGCTATCCGTATATATCTCCTGGCGTGTATTGCTATTATCAACCTGAAGCGTACAAAAACTATCTTGAGTCTATCAATGTATTTAAAATTCACAGACAGAGCCTTTTCCCTGCGTACCAGTCCTTTTTAGAGACGATGATAGATGAAGGAAAAATGTATCGGTTGCCGGTGTTGTCTCTCTGTGTGGACCTGGCGTTTCCGGTGTGGAGCCTGTTGTTTGTAGGCGCCTATGCCGTGTATAAGCGTAGATGCAGAATACTTGCCCCAATGGTGCTTTGGGTTGCATTCTGGCTGTCGCTGCTGCTAGGCCCCGTGGCGCTGAGCCGGTATGCCATGCCGATGATTATGGCGCTGCCCGCGATTTGGTCGCTGCTGTTTGTCAAGGGGGAACCCCTCCAAAGCAGTGCAAAGGAAGAAAAAAGCATACTAAAACAGCCCTGATTGGAAGGGCTGTTTTTTTGTTAGAACATGGATAACTGCTTCCCGCTGCTAGGCCGTGTTTCCCGGGCCGTACCAAAGCAAAGCTGTGATTTTGGCAGCAAGGCCAAAAATGGGGACGGCGGGTCGGGGCAGAGCAGGTATAATTGATCTTTGGCACGCGTCATTCCTACATAAAGCAGGCGGCGCTCTTCTTCCTCATCGCATATGCCCTTTGGCGGGATCAGCGGCAGCATCCCCTCCTGCATTCCGCAAAGAAACACAACGGGGAATTCCAGGCCTTTGGCGCCGTGTAGCGTCATCAACGGAACCGCCTCTGATGGATAGGCAGCGCCGCTGGCGCGGGTGATGTCTCCCTCGCTGCCAAAAGCCAAGGCATCGAGCAACGAAGCGGCTGTGGCATGCCCCAGCGCTGCGCCGCGCAGCATGGATAAGGCCTCGCTTTGGCCCAGCAGAGGGATCAGCGCATCCAGCAGCGCGGCCGGTTTTGCTTTGGCCGCTTTGGGAAATTGCGCTTCCATCAGCGAAGCTAGATGGGATAGGCCCAAGGCTTGCAGGGCCATGGATAAAGAAGCGCCGTCCGTCGGGGAAACCGCACGGATCTGTTCCAGCGGAACGCCAAAGGCCATCAGGCAGGTTTGTAAACTATAGCGATCCTGGGGACAGAGCAGCAGACGTAGGTAGGACAATGCTGCGCGCACATCGCTTTCATTTAGATAGGATTCCCGGCCGCTGACGGTGTAGGGGATGCCCTCGGTTTTTAAGCAATGCTCGATTTGCTGCGCTTGTCGATGGGTCCGATACAAAATGGCGATATCGCCAAACCCATACGACGCCTGGCGGGCGCCTTGTCTATGCGCTTCCAGCATTCCGATGCCGCCTACCAATCGGTTGATATGCTTGGCAATGTACAGTGCTTGGTCAAATTCATCCTTAGCTCGCAAGACCTGTACCCGGCCCATCGGAGAGCAGTTGGCATGCAGGTAGCCGCTTTCGCGGTGTACGATGGGCAGGGCACTAAAAAGAATTTCTGGCGCGGAGCGATAGTTTTCGGATAAATGTACGGAATGTAGGGCAGGGTGGTCGCTGGCAAAGCGTGCAAAGCACTGTGCACTGGAACCGCGGAAGCCATAAATGGATTGGTCCGGATCGCCGATGACAAACAGGGAAGCACTTTTCTTCCCCCAAGCCTGGATCAGCCGATATTGTAGGTCGTTGATGTCTTGAAATTCATCCACCAGCAGATGATGAAACATGCGCAGCGCAGCCTTGTCGCGTTTATGAGCGCCGGTAAAGCCTTGCAGCGTCAAAAGCAGCAGATCATCATAATCCGCCAAGCCATAAGCCTGCATTTGTTCTGTGTAGCGATAATAGATATCATCGGTTAAGGGCGTATCCGAGGCCGCCGGCAGCCCGTTTTTGCGGCGGGAAACCGCTTCCAAAAACCGATGTACATTGCCTTTGACCGCCAGAGACTGAAGGCATTCTGCCATTACGGCCTGCTGCATGCTTTGCTCTGCCAGCTGAAAGGGAACCTTCCATTTTGTCAATAACTCATGACAAAGCGCGTGGAAGGTACCAATATGCACGGCTCGTGCATCCTTGGCGTTTGGCAGCGATTCTGATAAACGCTGCCGCATTTCCTTTGCCGCCTTGTTGGTAAACGTTACGGCTGTAATTTGTGAAGGATGCACCCCGGCATGCTTGATCAAATGGAGGATGCGGCAGATCAGCGTGCGGGTTTTGCCCGTACCCGGCCCGGCAGAGACGGCTATGGCACGGTCTTTCGCGCTGACCGCTTCCCACTGCGCCTTGTTTAGTCCATAGTGCGGATCTGGCAGCGCGCTTTGCGTGCCTTTGTCCGGCATTTCGAGGGAATGAGCCGCTTTTTTTGCTGTTTTACGGGGCTTTTTGGGGGCCGCTTTAGCAACGCCGCCCGGCAGAAAACTCATTTGGCCGCTGTATTTGGCAATTTCCTCAGCTGTCAAGATCTTGACCTTGCCATACTCGCCGTCATAGCCCGGCTGCATTTCCACAGAACCGCTGCGCAACCGGCGGATGCTCTCCGCCACCAACGGCCCGGCAGCCTGCTCGATGTCCTCCGGGGGCACTTGGCGTAGGATAGAAAGCTCCGGCCCCAAGGCAGAAAGGGCAGCCTGATAGGCGCGTTGTACCTTTACGCTGTTCGGCCCTACGCCCAAGGTAGAAGCGATGACCTCTGGCAGGGGGATTAGGCTTTCATAATGCCGGGCGGTTTTCGGGCGGCTTCCTTCCGGGCGATCCGCCAATTCATCAACGCGATGCAGCACGCCGACGGTAATCTTCTGCCCGCAGACGGGGCATACGCCGCCAAGCTCGTTGGTTTCCTGCGGCGATAGGCATACTTTGCATATGCGATGGCCATCCAAATGGTATTTGCCCTCTTCCGGGAAAAATTCCAGCGTACCGCCGAACCCTGCCGTATCAGGATGGGCCAGCGCCTGACGCATATCCGCATAAGAGAGGCCGCAGTCAAAGATATTTGCCTCACGGGCCAGGTTGGTGGGGGAATGCGCATCGGAATTGGATACCAGGGTATAACCATCCAAAGCAGAAAGCCGCCAGTTCATCGCAGGATCGGAGGATAGGCCGGTTTCCAGCGCGTGGATGTGCGGCGTCAGATCCTCAAAGCATTCCTCGATGGTATCAAAGCCGGAATATGCGCCAAAAAGGGAAAAGTGCGGCGTCCAGATATGCGCCGGAATGAATACGACCTCTGGACAACACTCCAATGCAATCTCTAAAAGGTCGCGGCTGTCCAAACCCAAGATGGGCCTTCCATCAGAATGGAGGTTGCCGATGCGTTCCAAACGCTTGGAAAATGCCTCGGCCTGCGATAGGCCTGGCATCAAGAGCACGTTGTGCACCTTGCGCACCTTGCCGTGTTTTTTATAGATGGAGCTGATTTCGCAAGATAACACAAACCGCGGCTCCGTGATATGGGGCACATGCCAATCGTCAGGCATAGCCAGCTCGGGACGCAGACGGTAAAGGCCGGGCTCCGCTTCGATCAGCGCGTCGGCCAGCTCAGTCCGCCAGCCGGGATGGGTAAAGTCGCCGGTACCGATCACGCCCAGTCCTTTGCGCCGGCCCCATAGCGCCAGCATTTCTGGCACAAGCTGCCGGCTGGTAGCCCGTGCATAATGGGAATGAATGTGCAGGTCCGCCAAAAACATGAAATTGCCCCTCTACGGTCGTTTTGTTCATTGTACCATAGGAGCAAGAGGAAAAAGCCAAGAAAATCGCCCATTGCAGAATGTGAAAAATACGCTATAATTAGATTGTCGACAATCTACAATTCATCTAGAAAGCGAGGAGTACGATGCTGGATTTAATCATCAAAAACGGATGGGTCGTCAACGCTACCCATTCCCAGCAAATGGACATTGCCGTAAAGGACGGCAAGATCGTGGCAATGGGCCAGGCGTCCCTGTTTCCGGAGGCGGAAAAGACAGTAGACGCAGCCGGGCTTTGGGTGCTGCCGGGGATGATCGATACCCATGTGCACATGAACAAGCGCTTTGGGGCTAGCCCTTCGCAGGATAACTATTACAACGGCAGCATTGCCGCTGCCTATGGCGGAACGACCGCCATCGTGGATTTCGGCTTTCCATATGGCGATGAAACGCCGGCACAGGCCATGGAACGAAAGCTGGAAGAGATCAAAGGGCAAAGCGTTATCGATTATTCCTTTCATTCCAATCTCACCAAGGCCAACGAGGAAAACTATGGGCAGATCCGTGAATTGATCCAGCAGGGCTTTCCATCCGTAAAGATGTTTACCATTTTCAATTACGGGCGGATGCTGGAAAAAGCCGGCATCTACGAGGTGCTCCGCATCATAGCCAAGGAAAACGGCCTTTCGATGGTCCATACGGAAAGCGCAGACTTGATCGACCGCTATATCGCGGATACAGTGGCCAAAGGGCATACGCTTCCCATCGATCTTGCCAAGACGCGTCCGCCGATTACAGAGCTGGAAGCGTTGTATGCGCTCATTGCCATGGTGGAGGATACAGGCGCACCGACGATCGTGGCGCATCTGACGGCTTCCGGTGCGGCACCTGCCATTGCAAAGGCAAAACAGACCATGCCGCTGTTTATTGAGTGCTGTACACATTACCTTACGCTGGATGAAAGCGTGTACCGGCGCCCAGACGCGTGCCGTTATACCTGCGTGCCGCCGATGCGCGATTTGGAAAACCAGGCAAAGCTTTGGGAGATGGTAAACCATGGCCTGATCGACCTGATCAACAGCGACCATACCGATTTTTCCAGCGAGCAGAAAGATAGCCATAAAGACAATTTTACCAAGATCCCCAACGGCCTGCCCGGCATTGAAACGCGTGGCATTGTGCTGTTCAGCGAAGGAGTCAGCAAAGGGCGCATCACGCCCAACCGCTTTGTGGAGATTGCCTCGGCCAAGGCGGCCAAGCTCATGGGCGCCTACCCGGAAAAGGGTGTGATCCAGGTGGGCAGCGATGCAGATTTTGCGATACTGGACCCCAAGGCCAAATACACCATCCATGCCAAAGACCATCATATGCAGACGGATTATGCGCCGTTTGAGGGGATGGAGATGACGGGTAAGGTAGTGCATACGGTATCGCGCGGGAAATTTGTCATTGAAAATGGCGTTTATACCAACACCCAGCACCGTGGCCAGCTATTCAAGCGCACGGGGCCCATTTTGTAAAATAGAAAAGGACGATCATGGAACAACGTACTGTGAAAAAAGTGGCCTATCACTTGCAGGTCTATACGCTGCTAAAGCAGGATATCCTCTCTGGCAAGATTGCTGCGGGCATGCGCATCAATGAATACAATTTGGCCAAGGAGTTTGGCGTCAGCCGCAGCCCGGTACGCGAAGCGGTACGCATGTTGGAACGCGATGGCCTGTTGGTGCCTTGCAGCAACGGCACAATGGTAAACCCTCTGGAAGGCGAGGCCATCTGCGAAATTTATCAGGCCCGTCTGGTTTTGGAATCCTATGCTGCCCGAGACAGCGTAGGACGCATGGGCGAAGCGGAGCTAAACGCGCTGGAGCAGTGTATTCAGCATTGCAAACAGGCGCATAGAAAAGGGGATATGCAGCGTGTGGTACAGGAAAATACCCGGTTTCATGAGATGGTGGTATCCTACTGCCAAAATGCGCTGATCCGTGGCATGATCGCCCGCCAGCGCGATCTTTCGCTGCTGGCCCGCCGCAGGGAATTTGAAACCTACCATAAGGAGGATCGTTATCTTGCGGAGCACAGCGAGATCTTACAAGCCATACGCAGCGAAGACGCCGACCTGGTAGAATGCCGCATGCGCAGGCATATCGGCCATGACCTGGATTTTTACAAAACGCATCTAAATGCAGAGCACGGAAAGGAATAACCATGGAAATCATTGCAACGCTGCCGGTTAGCCCGGCGCAAAGGGAAATATTTGCTGAGATTGCCCCTCATGCACACTTCACCTATACAGACAAAGCACACATCACTCAGGAACAGGTAAAAAAAGCAGAGGTAATCTTAGGCAATCTTCCGGCCAGCCTATTGAAGAGCGCGGAAAAGCTTCGATGGCTTCAGCTGAATTCCGCAGGCGCGGAGAGCTATACAAAGCCAGGCGTGCTGCCGGAAGGCGTAAAGCTTACCAATGCTTCGGGCGCATACGGCTTGGCCATTTCAGAGCATATGGTGGCCATGGTGCTGTGCCAAATGAAAAAGCTGCCTAGTTATCTGGCGCATCAGGCGCAGGGCACATGGCAGGACGAAGGCCCTGTCTGCTCTGTGGTGGGCAGCAAAACGCTGGTAGTCGGTATGGGGGATATTGGCGGAGAATTTGCCAAGCGTATGCATGCGCTTGGCAGCCAGGTCGTGGGCATCCGTCGCAGCCAAGCCCAAAAACCGGCATACGTAGAGCGCCTTTGCCAGATGGATGCGTTGGAGACCCTGCTACCGGAGATGGATATTGTGGCCATCTGCCTACCGGGAACAGAGCAGACCAAGCACCTGTTCGATGAAGCTAAGCTGAGGAGTATGAAGCAGGGCGCTTTGCTCGTCAACGTAGGCCGGGGCAATATCGTGGATACCAATGCCCTGTGCCGCGTATTGGAAAGCGGGCATTTATCTGGCGCCTGCCTGGATGTGGTGGAGCCGGAGCCTTTGCCGGCAAAGCATCCGCTTTGGCATGCGCCGGGCGCTATGATTACGCCTCATGTGGCAGGGGGGTATCATCTACCGATTACGCTGGCGCGCATCCTTGGCATTTGCCAACGCAACCTAAGAGCATACCTATCCGGCGATGCGCTGGAAAACTTAGTGGATTTTAACACAGGGTATCGGACGACACAGCCTTGATTTTGTCCATATCTTACAAGCATAGTGGCTCTCCCATTCTTTATACTAAGAAAAAAGAATGAGGAGGAAGGACGACAATGCGTTTTATTTGTCCGTTGCTGGTGGTCAAGGATATGGAGCGGTCCAAAGCTTTTTACCAAACCGTTTTGCATAGACGTGTGCTGGCGGACTTGGGTGCCAACGTAACCATGGAAGGCCCGTTTGCTTTACAGACGGAGGAAAGCTGGCTGGCTTTCACCGGCTTACAAGCGGAGCAGATCCGCTACGGAGGCTGCCAATCGGAGCTCTACTTTGAGTCGGAGGATCTGGACGGCTTTTTGGAACGCCTGCGGTTTTATGGAGAGGGAAGTTACGTTCATTCGGCAAAGCAAATGCCATGGGGGCAGCGAGTCATTCGGTTTTATGATCCGGATGATCATATCATCGAGGTGGGGGAGCCGATGCATGCGGTTGTTAAGCGCATGCAGGCACAAGGGCTTTCTTTAGAGGAAATTGCGGCACGCACCATGACGCCGCCGGAGGTATTAAAGCAATACGCGGAAGAAAACGCCTAACAACTTCAAAAAGGACGGGATTCCCGTCCTTTTTTGGCACAGAGGATGCTTGTTTTTTTAGAGCGCATAGATACAACAGAAATTTTCAAATACCGAAAGAGGAGTGTGTGGCGATGCCGCGAATGTATCGCAAAGGAAAATTCTATCTTCAGGCGTTGCAAGCTAGGTGCAGACGGCGGCCTACGCTTCCACCGCAGGATGTGCATGCAAAAGGACGGCCGCAGCCGTCCTTTTTTCCTTCTTACATTTTTTCGTAGAGGGGAACCATTGCGTTGTAAACATCCTCAAACAGGGGCATTAGCTTTTGATACGCTGCGTGGTTTTCCGCAATGGGCTTTGTTACGCTTGTTACCTTCATGAATTTATGCACGGCAGACTCATCCTCATATAGCCCAAGGGCCATCCCGCCCAGCACAGCGGCGCCCACAGTAGCCGCTTCGTCCATATATTCGTAAGTGATTAACTCTACGTTCATGATGTCAGCAAAAATCTGCTTGACGATTTCGCTTTTGCCCAGGCCGCCTACGATGGGCATACGGTCTACGACATAACCTCTGTCCCGCGCCTCTTGCAGAATCAAATTGATATTCAGCCCGATCCCCTCGATGACGCTGCGCATAATATCCTGGCGGGTGGTCGTCAGCGTGATGCCGACAAACGAGCCTTTGGCGCGCGGATTGTTGCGCGGCTCGCGTTCGCCAGCCAGATAGGGATGGAACATCACCCCATGAGAGCCGATGGGCGCCTCAGCCAGCTCTTCGTCAATGATATCATATGCGCTGCGCCCTTCGCTTTTGGCCAAAAATTGTTCATATTGGCAAATGGTATCGCGCAGCCAGCGGAAGGAAGAGCCGGAAGAGGCGGTTTGGCCGCCTGTCGTGGTATCGCCCGGCTTCCGCTTGAAGACAATGCCGGCAGAGGTGCCGCCATTCATATAGCAGTCGCCCGGTTCGGAGATGCCTGCGCCAATAGAGGTACAGGCCGAATCATGCGAGCCTACGACCAGCTTGGTGCCCACAGCCAGCCCGCATTGGTCGGCAAACTCCTCCGTTACCTCGCCAGCGATGGTGGTGCGGTCGCAAAGTTTGGGCAGAATTTCGCGTGTGATGCCGGCAGCTTCTAATATTTCATCCGCATAGTCGGAATAATCCATTGTTACCATGGCCGTGCCCTTACCGACGGAATAGTCGCAGCAGGCCACGCCCGTCATCCGCATCACGATATAGTTGGAAACGCAGGGAAGCACCATCGCGGTCTTGGCAAAGATTTCCGGCTGGTTTTCCTTGATCCAAAGCAGCTTTGGCAGCGTGCGGTCTGTCTGCATCACATGGTTGGCTCGGTCGGCCGTGTACTTGGCCGGGATCTTTTTCGTGATCTCCTCCGCCTGTTTGTAGGCCCGCGTATCCTGCCAGATCATAGCCCGGTGCAGCGGCTTGCCGTCTTTATCTACACAAAGACAGTTGGGATAGGTGCCGTCAAAGCTGACACACAGCACATCCTCTTTGGGAATGCCTTGCATCAGCGTCTTGGTCGTTTGGCAAAAGGCCGCCCACCAGTCCTCCGGATCCTGCTCAACCCAGCTTTGATTGGTATAATAGGTGGGATATTCGGCTGTTGCGGTCTTTACAAATTTGCCCTCTGTGGTAAACAGAGACGCCTTATTTGCGCTGGTGCCGAAATCGTGGGCAATGATATATTTTGCCATGAAAAAAACCTCCACACATAAAAATTATCAATAAGCGGCCCGCTTGTATGCTGTTTGGCTGCGCTAAAGTGTATGAGCCAAAGACGGGCCATAGAAATCGTACATAAATACGGCGGAGAAAAGGAAAGTTCAAATTTTTATTATTATACCATACCTCCCATGTGTTTTGGGCACTTTTTTGTTATCGATTTATTAAAATTGTCGAAAGTTCAGGGAAAAAAGAAGAGGAAAAAACATCAAAATTATTTCCTGATATACCTCGACAGATGAGGTATATTCGTGTATAGTATAGATAGGAAGAAGGTGATTGCATGCCCATCGCTTCGGATGCGCTTCGCGGCTATACGGAGGCCATCATCCTGCGTCGGCTGATGGATAAGGATAGCTATGGCTATGAGATCAACAAGACGATACAGGAAAAGACCAAAGGGCAGTATGAATTAAAGGAAGCAACGCTGTATACGGCCTTTCGGCGGCTGGAACAGGCGGGCTATATCCTTTCCTATTGGGGTGATGAAAAAACAGGAGCCAGACGCAGGTACTATGCCATCACAAAGGAAGGGCAGGCATATTACAAGCAGTGCCTGGCACAATGGAGCGATACCAAAGCTCTAATAGAACAGCTGATCTTTTAAGGAGGAAACGAAATCATGGTAAACAAGATCCGCGCCTATATCGATCATGAATTTGCGGGTGTGCCGGAAAGCAAGAAGGTAAACGAGCTTAAAGAGGAGCTGACCGCAAATCTCATTGAAAAATACAACGAGCAGCTTTTACATGGCAAATCGGAAGAAGAAGCATACAATGCCGTAATCACGGGGCTGGGCGATCTTTCCGAGCTGGTGGATAGCGTACGTCCGCACAGCATGCAGGGCCCCAGTGAACAGGAACGAAAGAAGAGCGCGCTGCTTACTGCAGCGGCTGTTATGATGTATATTTTAAGCCCGGTGATGATCATCCTTTTTGAGAGCATCGGGCTGGAGATCTTGGGTCTCGTGTTGTTTTTCGGATGCATCGCAGGCGCTACCGGCATGCTGATCTATAACCACATGACACGGCCGGTTTATGAAAAACAGGATGAAAATATCGTAGAGGATTTCAAGGAGTGGCGCACGAAGACCAATCACCAGAAAAAAGCGTTCCAGGCGTTTCACAGCGCATATTGGTCTCTGGTCGTCGTAGCCTATTTTCTCTTTAGCTTTTTGTGCGGAAGCTGGGGGTATTCCTGGATCCTATTTATCGCCGCGGCGGCGGTAGAAAATATCATAAAGGGCATCATACAGATGAAGGAGGATAGAAAATGAGTTACCGAAGCGGAAGACGGCGGGTCATCGCCTGGAGCATTATTTTGGCGCTGGCCCTTTGCGCACTGATCTGGGGCTTGGCCAATGGTCCTGGGTTTCACTGGGGCGTTTCCAACAGAAACAACTTCACAACTGTAAAGCAACAGGGGATGGGTGACGGCGTATCACAGATCCGGATAGACTGGGGCCTGGGCGATATCATCCTTACGCAAAGCGAAGATAGCTCCCTCCATATTTTACAAAAGGCAGAAGAGCATGAGGACATGATCTACTTTTCTACACAGCAAACAGGGGATACGCTGGAGATTTCCTCGGAAAAAAGCGTCCGCTGGTGGGATTTTTTCCTAGGAAACGCACGTTTGTCAGATCTGGAAATACAGCTTCCCAAGGGATATCAGGGAGCGCTTTCCATCGATACGCAGAGCGGTACAATCAAAGTGGAGGGTGTAAAGGCCGATGCGTTGGCCCTGGCCATAGACAGCGGCGCTGGAGATATTGAGTTTTCCGGTACAGTACAGAGCCTACAGCTCACGAGCACCAGCGGCGACATTGAGGTAAAAGGCGGCATCGTATTAGAGCAGATGAGCCTGCAAACCAGTAGCGGAGATATAGCGCTTGGCCAAGGAGAGATCGGGCAGCTGACAGCCCAATCGACCAGCGGGGATATGGAGATTTCGCAGCTATCAGCGCAGCAAGCGAAGATTGCTACCACCTCCGGCGATATTGCATTTTCCGGTACGGCTACGCATCTACAAGCAAATAGCACCAGCGGGGAAATAGAGGTGGGCCTCAATGCACAGCCGGAATCCTTGTCCTTTACGACAACATCGGGGGATATTGAGCTTCATCTGCCGGAAAACAGCGTATTTACCCTTGCCTTTGATACCGGCAGCGGAGATCTGAGGAACGATTTTGCGGGCCAAAATACCGGCCAGGCGGCTCCTGGCTATACCATTCAGACGAGCAGCGGAGACTGCCACATTGAAAAATGAGAAATAGAGGAAACGATTTCGTTTCCTCTATTTGCTATTGGCCTCAAAAAAAGGAGAACGAACGGAAATTTGCGCGAAAGTAGGGGAGGCAAGCCGAACAACGTTGTCAATGAACACCATGGCCGCTATACTCCAGCTATGCCAATGTATAGGAGGAGGTAACAATGCTGCATAAAAAAAGGACAAGCCTGTTTGCAGCGCTGCTGTTGCTGGCTATGCTGTGCCTAGCAGGCTGCGGCAGCACGGACAATCAAGCGTATGTGGGAAAATGGAACATGACGGGCGGGAAGGCCAACGGCGTTACAGTCACCCAGGAGGAGATTCAGCAGATGATGCCATCGATGAACCTTTCCGTTGAGTTTAAGGCGGACAATACCTGCGAAATGGTAGTCATGGGCCAAGCGTATAGTGGAACCTATGAGGTAACGGAGGAAGGCGTTATCATTCGGGACGACGTTTCCGAACAAGCGATGACAAGACAGGGAGATCAGCTGGTGTTGCCCCAGGGGAATGTGGAAATCTACTTGACCAAAGAAGGGTAATGCTTTCCAAGCAAAAGAAAACGGCCGAGCCAACACAGTAAGTGGGCTCGGTCGTTTTATCCATATAGAAATGCCTCTCGTTTGGACAAATCAGGCCGATATTCTCTATTTGTGAAAGAGAAAGCGGTCGCTGGGCTGCTTTTGTGCCAGATCCTCCCAGTATAAAATGCCTTGATGGGCGGCGTGGGCTGCCAAGAATAGATCCTTGCGCTCCAGCGCTTCTACCAGCATCCGATGCACAACCAGCGTGGATTCAACGGCTTTTTCGCTTTGGGTATCCTCTAAGATCAACGGAGATACGATGTCAAAGGTAAATTGATACATATCCTCCAGCATTTTGTTTTGGGTGGTATGTGCAATGGTACCGTGAAATTCATCATCCAGCTGAATCAGCGCTTGCATATTTCCCGGCTCATACTGGCAGATCCAGCGCGTTTTTTCCAAGTTCTGTGAGAGAGCAGACAGATCCTGCTCGGTAATATGCAGAAAAGCGCAGCGCAGGATGCTGAATTCCATCTGTTCACGAAAGGCCAACACCTCCTGCCAGGTGGTGCCTTCCAGCAGCATTTTGAATTTCCATGGCGTATAAAAGGTAATATCTTGGGGGCGGGCGATATAGGTACCGTCTCCGCGGCGCACCTGGATGATGGTCATGGATTCTAAGATCTTGATGGCTTCTCGCACAGAGGTGCGGCTAACGCCCAGCAGTGCGCAAAGTTCAGTTTCAGTAGGAATTCGGTCGCCTGGACAAAGTTCTTGCGCGCAGATCCTCTGCTCTATATAAGAAACCACTTTTTGTACCGTAGAGGCAGATGATACCGATATTTCTTCTTTCTGGATCGACATATCCATGCTCCTCCTGTTCTTAAAACAGTTCATATATGGAAGAATACTTTATCTTACCATTGTAGGGAAAAACGGACAACCTTGTTTTTGTCCGCGAACAAAAAACCATGTATGATGTGGATAGGCGTTTAGAAATAGGTTGCCAAAGCTGCTTGTTTTGCATTATAATATTTGCTAGGCCGGAATGGCGGAATCGGCAGACGCACGGGACTTAAAATCCCGGGTTGGCAACAGCGTGCGGGTTCAAGTCCCGCTTCCGGCACCATACCTTCAAAGCCCCTATCCTACGGGGTTTTTTTCTTTTCACAACTCGTATCTCCTTTCTACAAAAAACAGAGCGATTTGAAGAGTTCTCTCGCAGTTCTCTCCTTGTAATCTTCCTGTTCTCTCCGCAAATTATTTTTTTGCTTTGACGAAGAAAGTACCATTATGATAAATAGCAAGGAATAATGCCTGAATATACTGGATTTCTAGGATTTAGCAGATTTTTTGTAAAGTCAGTTTCGATCATGTTGAACGTTCTAATAGAAGATTGAATAATGCACAAAAGGATTTAAAATCCCGGGTTGGCAACAGCGTGCGGGTTCAAGTCCCGCTTCCGGCGCCATGTCGGAACGAGTTACGCCCGTTCCGATTTTTTATTTAGAAAAAATCAGCTGCCCGCGCCACTGTTCCTCCTCTTCCGCAAAAGGCTTGCTCGGTTGTAAACGCTGTCGCGACGGCTCTCTTTCGCTACCAACTTTTTGTGGGTTCGAGTCTATTTCAAAACTTTTCGCAGACATCTTTTTTGCTATCTCTTTACACGTCGCGGCGAGCCTTTTTGGTTCGCCACAATTTTACCTGAAAACTGTACAGGCTACCGTTCCTTCCCGAAAATGTACTGCTGGATATGCGTTTTGTCAACGCTTCCTACGTTGGAGCAAAGCGGCCTTTGCTCTGATTCATTTTTTTATAAAACGGAGGAAAGTGCGTGCCCTTTCTCCGCCTCTTTTGATAAGCCGCTCTCACGTTGCCTATGTTTGCAAACGCGCTTTTAGCATCTTGCCAACTCACTTCTAGAACGGTTTGGCAACTTATGCGCTGGGTAAATCCCGATTGTAGGGGGCATGAACTCACTTTATAATGATGGTGGAGGGGATGGCATGAAAATTCAAAGAGTATGGGCCGTATATTATAGCGCAACAGGCTGTACAGCGCAGGCCGTAGAAACGCTGGCTAAGGCGTTGGCGGATACGCTGCGGGTTCCTTGGCAAAAAGATGAGTTTACCACTCCGGATCAAAGAAATACCGTGCGGTACTTTGCCCCGGAGGAGATCGTGGTCTTTGGCATGCCTGTGTATGCAGGAAGGCTGCCAAATAAACTGCTGCCCTTTGTACAGGAGGGTTTTTGCGGGCAAGGTGCGCTGGCCGTACCAATTGTAACATTTGGAAACCGCAGCTTTGACGATGCGCTCAAAGAATTGTGCGAGACATTGCAAACCAATGGATTTCATACCGTGGCTGCCGCTGCAATCGTAGCGCAGCATGCCTTTGCTACAGCTCTGGCCGCAGGACGACCGAATGATGCGGATCTGCAAAGAATTCGTGTCTTTGCACATGCCCTTGCCATAGACATTGAAAGATGCCCAAAGCCCACGCGGCCGATTTCGGTGCCGGGGCGCTCGCCCATCGGCCCCTATTATACGCCGCTGGGTGTGGATGGAAAACCCGCTAAGTTTCTAAAGGCCAAGCCCATAACGAACCAAGCGCGTTGCCTTGGCTGTGGGCTGTGCGCTGCCGTGTGCCCGATGGGAGCTATCAGCCGGCAGGACCCCGCCGTGGTAAAGGGCGTTTGCATCAAGTGCCAGGCGTGTATCACTCGGTGTCCGCAGCGGGCGAAATACTTTGACGATGAAGCATTTTTATCGCATAAGGCGCAGCTGGAGCAGACGCAGGCACAGCGCAAAGAATCTTGCTTTTTCCCTCTTGCAAAAGAGAAAGGCATAGAGGAAGAAACTAGTTGAAAATTCAATCTTGTCTTTTGAAAGCAAATCACTATAATGGTCATGTGGGCTGCCGCCAAGGGAGGAAAATGGGGAGAATGGGAGAGGGAAGCTCTTTATTTTTCGCCCGGCAAGTTTGGCAGACGGTAAGGGGAAAGCTTCCATGAAAAGAACGTATGAGATGGATATGTGCAACGGCCCGCTGTTTAGCAAAATTCTGCTGTTTGCACTTCCGCTGATGTGCTCTGGCATTTTGCAGCTGCTGTTCAACGCAGCGGACATCATCGTTGTTGGCCGGTATACTGGCAGCGATGCTTTGGCGGCCGTAGGCTCTACGACCTCTTTGATCAATCTTTTGGTCAATCTGTTCATCGGTATCTCCGTAGGCGCCAACGTTATGATCGCCCGCAGCTATGGGGCGGGGGATGCCGACGGTGTGCATAAAGGGGTACATACGGCCATATTGTCTGCGGCGGTTTTCGGCCTGGCGATGATCTTCATCGGCATTTTGCTGTCGCGGCCTATGTTGGAATGGATGGGAACGCCGGCCAATATCATCGACCAGGCAACCCTGTATATCCGCATCTTTTTCCTGGGCATGCCGGCCCTTCTGTTATACAATTTCGGAGCGGCTATTTTGCGTGCGGTGGGCGATACTAGGCGGCCGCTGTATTTTCTTATCATCGCAGGGGTCGTCAACGTTCTTTTCAATTTGTTTTTCGTGATTGTATTCCATATGGGGGTGGCGGGCGTTGCGATCGCAACGGTCATATCCCAGTATATCTCTGCGACGCTGATTCTGATTTGCCTTACGAACAACGAAGGCGTATGCCGCTTGATGCCAAAAGAGCTGCGCATCCATAAAGAGCAGTTGGCGGAAATACTGCGCATTGGCTTGCCTGCGGGCTTGCAAGGGGTTATCTTTAACATTTCCAATGTATTGATCCAGTCCTCTGTCAATAGCTTTGGCTCGGTGGTTGTGGCGGGCAATACGGCGGCCAGCAACATTGAAGGATTTGTCTATACCTCGATGAACGCCGTCTATCAGACTTCGCTGAGCTTTACCAGCCAAAACATGGGCGCGCATAATTATAAGCGTATCGATAAGGTGCTCTTAGAGTGCTTGGCGCTGGTCTCTGCCATAGGGCTTATCATGGGCATCGGCGCTTATCTATTGGGGCATCAGCTTCTTTCGATCTATACCACCGAAGCAGAAGTGGTGGCCTTTGGGCTGCAGCGCATGGTCCTGGTCTGTGTGCCGTATTTTTTGTGCGGCATCATGGATGTATTGGCGGGCAGTATTCGCGGGCTTGGGTATTCCATCCTGCCGATGGTGGTATCGCTTACCGGAGCGTGCTTGTTCCGGATCGTTTGGATCTATACCATTTTCCAATGGCAGCATACTCAATTTAGCCTATATATTTCGTATCCTATTTCGTGGTTCTTGACGCTCGGTGCACACCTTATCTGCTATTTTATTGTACGGAAAAAGGTATTTAGGCAAGCGCCGCTTGCAGAGCAGGCCGAGCAAACATCCCATGCATAAACAACAGCAAGGCCCTTTCCAGCGAAAGGGCTTTTTTGTACATGTTTACGGGAATAGAAGGGCCGCCAAAGTTATGACATGATTTGCGTGTATAATTGCCTACACAATCAGCATCGCGGCATACACTGTACAGGCCGGCGATCCGAAATGAAAAAGGAAGGGATAGAGCATGAAACCGTTGAAGGTGGCCATTGGATTTGCCACAGGCCGGAAAGGATTTCAAGATGTGCTGAAATCCTATGTTTACCATTTGAAGGAATCCGAGCTGCTAAGACGGCAGGATATAGAGCTGCACCTATTTGTGGCGTATGACCTTGGATATAACCACACCACCGTGGAAGATTATACGCAGCTGGAGCCATCAGTAGCAAACGCGTTTGAAACGTGCACGTTTTTGGGAAAGGACGATATTTTGCATATGGCCCGGGCCCTTTGCGATAAGGGAGTGATTGAAAAAGAAGAAGTGCCCATTTGCTTTGGCAATGGGTATGCGGCCCAGCGCAATGCGGTACTGTACAGCGCCATGACACAAAAAATGGATCAGCTGTTGTTTTTGGATGACGATGAATATCCCCTTGCGGTTACGGAATCCAAAAACTATCTGCTGTGGAGCGGTCAGCACGTTTTGGAATCGCACATTGAATACCTGCGCAATGCGGATATGACAAACGGCTATCATTGTGGGTATATTTCGCCCATTCCGTATTTGGAATTTGACCATATCCTTTCAGAACAGGATTTTAGGGCTTTTATTCTGGCGCTGAGCAATGATGTGCTCAACTGGGACAGCATCAAAGCCATCATGCAGGCGGGCGGCATTACCTATGCGGATAAAACCATCTTGATGGAACAACAGGCCGCCGCAGCGGAAGAGGTACACGGTGCGAAATTCATCACGGGCGGCAACTTGGGCATCAATTTAACCGTACCGGAGCGCGTGCAGGTATTTTACAATCCGCCGGGCGCACGGGGCGAGGATACCTTCTTAAGCACGAGCTTAACGGATGTAAACGTAAAATACATCCCAACCTATACATTCCATGATGGCTTCGGCCAGTACGGCCGCCTGCTCGACGGCGTGCTGCCCAATAAGCTGCAGCCCATAGACGCCAGCTCGGAAGAGGTCGTTACCCGTTTTTATAGGGCCTGTGTGGGATGGGTGCGCTATAAGCCTTTATACACATATTTGACGCAGCGTGCAGCGTTTGACGAGGTAATGCAGAATATGCAGGCGCAGCTAACAGCTGTGGTGCCCAAAATTTGCAGCTATTTCAACCGCCGAGAGTTTGCAGACGTTTTGCGTGAGTTTGAGGCGTACCGGATGAAGGTGCATCTTCATGAAAAAGAGTTTGCGAGCTGTAAGCGCATTTGGGAGAAGATAAAAACCTCTCTGAGATAAAGACAGCGCCGGCTTTGCCCGGCGTTGTATTTTTTTCCAGCTACAACAAAAAATACTAGCGTGTCCAGTGCTTTTTTCGGCAACACTTAACAGTGCTGTGAAACATGAAAAAAGAGTAGAGATCTGCCTGTACTGGCAGGAAAAACAGAATCATTGGGCAGATGAGATGGCCCAGGCGTTTGAAAAAGGGAAGGACAAAACCTATGCGCGCTGCGGCAAACAGATGCGATTGCAGCTGACCCTGGCGCAAAAGGACGTGGAGCCGGCGTTTAGAAAATTGGCGCGCGCCTTTGTGCGCAAAGAGCAGCCCACGCTGGTACTCTCGCTGGTGCAAAAGCAGCTCCCTCAGCTGTCGATGGAGGAGCAGTCTTTTGTGGCGGAATTTGCAGAGGCGTTGGCAAAGCAGCAGGGCATGAATGCGGAAAACGATATCTATGTACGCCGTTTGGCACACCTTATGCAGGCTTGCATGGTAGACGGAAGCCTGCATTTGGAAGGCTTTGCCCGGTTTCGTTTGGCAGACCTACGTAGAAGATGGCAAAAGTGCATCGAGCGCGTTGTGTCGATGGCGGTGCTCAGGTACGATTGGGCACAGCAGTTAGATGCTTGGCGTATTCAGATCAGCCAGAGCACAAGCCGGTGCAGATTGGTGCGCGTACATAAAAATTTGAAAGGGCAGTTTGTGTTGGAAATACAGGGCTACCAAGGCGAACCGCCCGGCTTGCCAGAAGAGCAGCCGGCCGAAGAGGCGCTTTTGAGCATGCTCTTATCTTGGGCGCCGGAATGCATTGAAATTCAGCTTGGGGAAAACCGGCAAGAAAGCTGGGTGTATGAGATCATAGAGCAGGTATTCGGCCCGCGCGTAAAGATACGGTGGTGCCAGCATTGACAAACCGCTCCGCCATGCTATAATGAAGAAAAATAGTTTGGCTGACCGGAAACATGCCGTCTATGGAAAAACGCCAAGAGAGGCGGGGGCGTGGCTGAAACCCCTGCTGCGAAAGAACAAAGACGGATACCATTCCGCGACAAACGCGTGCCGGCGTCATCCGGTAAACCAAGCGGCAGGCTGTATTCAGCTTGCAACAAGGGTGGAACCGCGGGTGATTATGCTCGTCCCTTTTTGGGGCGGGCTTTTTTGTAGCGAAAAAGGGGAAGGCCAAGATACAGAGGAGGAAAAGCGATGAAGGTAATTTTGCCGGACAACAGTGAACGGGTATTTGAAGGCGTCAACGCTATGGACCTGGCAAAGTCCATCGGGAAAAAGCTGGCAAAGGCGGCGGTGGCGGCCGAGGTAAACGGAGAGATCGTACAGCTGACACAGCCGCTGGAAGAGGGGGACCGCGTACGCATCCTGACCTTTGACGACGAAGAGGGCAAAGAGGTCGTCCGCCATACCGCCAGCCACGTCATGGCGCAGGCTGTATTGCATGTGTTGCGCGATAAAAACGTAAAGTTTGCCATCGGCCCGGCCATTAAAAACGGGTTTTACTATGATTTTGATTTGGATGGCAGCATTACCACCGAGGATTTTCCTGCCATTGAAAAGGAAATGAAAAAGATCGTCGAGGCGGACTATCCCATCGTGCGCAGTACCATGCCGCGCGAAAAGGCGCTGGCTTGGGCAGAGGAGCAAAAACAGCCGTACAAAGAAGAATTGATTCGCGATCTGCCGGAGGATGCGGAAATTTCTTTCTATACCCAGGGCGATTTTACCGACCTTTGCGCGGGGCCGCACTTGGCCTCTACCGGCCGTCTGCGCCACTTCAAGCTGATGAGCGTAGCGGGCGCCTACTGGCGCGGCGATGAGAAACGCCAGATGCTGCAGCGCGTGTATGCTACCGCTTTTGATGACAAAAAGGAACTGGACGATTATATCTTCCGCATGGAAGAGGCGAAAAAACGCGACCATAGAAAGCTGGGCAAGGAACTGGATCTGTTCAGCGTACAGGAGGAAGGGCCGGGATTCCCGTTCTTCCATCCAAAAGGCATGGTGCTGAAAAATCAGCTCATCGATTTTTGGCGCAAAGAGCATATCAAACGCGGATATGAGGAGATCAGCACGCCCATGATCCTTTCCAGCCAGCTCTGGAAAACCAGCGGGCATTGGGATCATTACCGCGAAAACATGTATACCGTTGCCATCGATGACCAGGAATTTGCCATCAAGCCGATGAATTGCCCCGGCGGCATGCTGATGTTCAAGCGCAAACGGTACAGCTACCGCGACCTACCGGTCAGAATGGCGGAATTGGGCACTGTACACCGCCACGAATTGTCCGGCGCGCTGCATGGGTTGATGCGCGTGCGCTGCTTTACACAGGATGATGCGCATATCTTTATGACGATGGATCAGATCACAGACGAGATCATCGGTGTTCTGGATCTGACGGAATATTTCTACAATGTATTTGGCTTTAAGTTCCATGTAGAGGTTTCTACCAGGCCCGAGGACAGCATGGGCACCGACGAGCAATGGGAAACAGCCACCAACGCCCTCATCGGCGCCTTGAAGAAAAAGGGATGGCCCTTTACCATCAACGAGGGCGACGGCGCTTTTTATGGGCCAAAGATCGACGTGCATCTGGAGGACTGCATTGGGCGCACCTGGCAATGCGGCACAGTGCAGCTAGATTTCCAGATGCCGGAGCGCTTTGACTTAACCTATGACGGGGCAGACGGCGAAAAGCATCGCCCGGTGATGATCCACCGCGTGGTGCTGGGTAGCATTGAACGCTTTATCGGCGTATTGACGGAACACTTCGGCGGCGCGTTCCCGCTTTGGCTGGCACCGGTACAGGTAAAGGTCATGACCATTACGGATCGCGTAGACGATTTTGCGCAAAAGGCCGCAGAGCAGCTGCGCCAAGCTGGGCTGCGCGTTGAGCTGGATGCGAGAAACGAGAAGATCGGCTATAAGATCCGCCAGGCCCGCAACGAGCGTATTCCGTATATGCTGGTCATCGGTGATAGAGAGGCGGAGGCCGGGCAAGTAGCGGTGCGTAAGCGCGGCGAAGGAGAGATGGGCGATATGGCGCTGGAGGATTTCCTGGCCATGGCGCAGGCGCAGGTGGAAAGCAAGGAGATTTTCTAAAAATCGCTTGACGAACTTGGCCGGGATATGGTATAGTCATTCGGTAAGTAGGAGCTGCCCGCTTCTCACCTGCCGGTTTGGCTGTCAGGTTTCAAGGCACAATCGTCTTTTGCATAGCGGGTAGGTTTCTGCCCGCTATTTTATTTTTTTGCCGGAGGTGGCTAAGATCAGCAACATCGATTATCAGATCAACGAGGCAATCCGCGATAAAGAGGTGCGCCTGGTAGACGAAAACGGGGAACAGTTAGGCATTGTGAAAAACGATGTCGCTCAGCGTATGGCGGAAGAACGCGAACTAGACCTGGTCAAGATCGCGCCGCAGGCCGTTCCGCCCGTATGCAAGCTGATGGATTATTCCAAATATCGCTTTGAAATGCAAAAACGGGAAAAGGAACAGCGCAAAAACCAAAAGACCATTCAGCTCAAAGAGGTGCGCTTGTCCGCTACCATCGATGTGCATGATATGCAGGTGAAGGCCAAAAACGCGACAAAGTTCCTAAAAGATGGGGATAAGGTGAAGGTGTCTATCCGTTTTAGGGGGCGCCAGATGACCTATGCAAACCAAGGCAAAGATGTGATGGACAAATTCTATGAAATGGTGAAGGATTTTTCCACTTTGGAGCGAAAGCCATTGCTGGAGGGCCGCAATATGATCATGATCTTGGCCCCCGCAAACAACTGAGAGGAGGGTTAGGCTATGCCCAAGATGAAAACACACCGCGGCGCTGCCAAACGGTTCGGTTTGACGGGAAGCGGAAAGGTACGCAGACACAAGGCTTATAAGAGCCACTTGCTCAATTCTAAGAGCAGAAAACGCAAACGCAATCTGCGCAAAGGCACATTGATTGCAGCAGTAGAACAGAAGAAAATCAAGAGGCTGATTCCTTATAAGTAAGCCTTGTGAAAGGAGAAATACGCGATGGCAAGAGTGAAAAGAGCTGTCAACGCTGTGAAAAAGCGTCGTAAAATATTAAAGCTCGCCAAAGGCTATTTTGGCACAAAAAAGAGCAACTACCGGATCGCCAAGCAGGCTGTCATCAAATCCCTCGCTTACAGCTACAAAGGCCGTAAGCTGAAAAAACGTGATTTCCGCCGCCTGTGGATCACCCGCATCAATGCTGCGGCACGTTTGAACGACCTCAGCTATTCCCGTTTTATCAACGGGCTGAAAAAAGCTGGCGTGGAAATGAACCGCAAAGTGCTGGCTGATTTGGCTGTACGCGACGCCGCGGCGTTCACCGCCCTGTGTGATGTTGCGAAAAAAGCGCTGAATGCGTAATGTTATAAAGCGCCCTTGCTTGTTCAAGGGCGTTTTTTCTTGCGGAGGGGAAGCGTAGAATGGAAAAGCTTTTGCTGCCGGCTACACATGAGCGCGTTAAATTCTTCAAAGCGCTCCAAGATCATAAGGCACGAAGCCAAACTGGGCTGTATTTGTTGGAAGGTGCGCGTCTTGTACGCGATGCGATGCTATCTGCCGCGCCCATTGCGCTATTGATGGTGCGCGCAGGCGACGAGGGGAAATACCGGGACGTCATTGAGTACGTCCAGCTTTCCGGCGGGCAGGTTTTTGCGGGCGACGACCGGGCGTTGGAGCGCGCCTGCTCTACCAAGACGCCACAAGGCGTCTGCGCTGCGGTGCTGATGCCAAAGGATCTGCGCCGTGTGTCCGGCCGGTATATCCTGGCGCTGGATCATGTCAAGGATCCGGGCAATATGGGTACCATCTTAAGGACGGCCCAGGCATTTGGCGCTTCCTGCGCAGTTTTAAGCGAGGGATGCTGCGATCCCTTTGCCCCCAAATGCGTGCGCAGCGCCATGGGCGCGCATTTTAAGCTCCATATTGCCTTTGCCGAAGATCTGCCGGCGCTGTTGTTTAATTATAAAGTAAATCGCGGATATACTGTCATTGGCGGACATCTGAATGGCCATAGCACTATGCCGGAGCTCAATAAAAACCGTATCTGCGTCATCGGCGGGGAAGCCAACGGGATGGAGGAGGCCACGGCTTTGGCCTGTTCGGCCCTCTACCGCATCCCCATGCCGGGCAAGGCGGAAAGCCTGAATGCAGCGGTAGCAGCGGGGATCCTTATGTTTCAGCTTTTTTCCTAAGCGTGCTTTACGCTCATGGCAAACCAAGGTATACTATATGTAACTTAGGAATTGCGATGGGAGGAATCAGCATGGATTTAGGTCTGCGGGGTAAAACCGCCATTGTAACAGGCGGCGCCAAGGGCATCGGGTCCGGATGCAGCGAAGTATTGGCCCAAGAGGGATGCAACGTCGTAGTGGTCAGCCGTTCGGATGAACGTCTGGTGCAGACTTTTGCGGACGGCCTGGCGGAAAAATATGGGGTCAAAACGCTAGCCGTATTGGCGGATGTCAGTAAATCCAAAAACATTGATGGCGTGTTTGACCGTGCCATCAGAGCCTTTGGCCAGGTGGATATCCTAATCAACAATGCGGGCGGCGGCGCGGCGCAAAAGCCCTTTGATGAATTGACGGATGAGGAATGGGCCTATGCGCTGGATAGCAACCTAAACTCTGCGTTTATGATGAGCCGGAGATTCATCCGTGAATGCCGTGCGCACAAGCGCGGGGGGCATATTGTCAATGTGCTGGCAAAGGCCGCCATCATGACAAACAGCCGTAACAATACCTCCTATATCGCTGCCAAGGGTGGGATGACTACGATGACCCGCGGTTTGGCCAACGAGGTCATAGACGATGGCATCTATGTCAACGGCATTGTGCCGGGGTATGTGGCAACGAGCGTATACCAGCCGGGCAGCGAAGCGTATGAATACAAAAAGCAGTTTTTGCGCGTAGGGTGGGCCACGCCGCGTGATATGGGCACAGTGGCGGCATTTTTATGTTCGCCATCTGCCTGCCAGGTCGTAGGCGCCATCGTGGATTGTTCCGGCGGCACGATGCTGTAAAATATGGTTGTGTTTCTGCCCAAATTATGATATAATGCCAACCAATCATAGAGGCAGCGATGAGGGAGAAAAGTAGCATTGTCCCTGGGCCAAAGAGAGGAAACGCCACCGGCTGTAAGCGTTTCCGGCCAAAGACAATGGGAAGTTCACTCCTGAGCTTTCTGCTGAACGGTTCAGTAGGCAGAACGGGTCGGCCCGATACAGCCGAGTGCGAGCAAGGGGCTTATCGCTCCTTGGAATTGCTGGTGGTACCGCGAACATGGCTTCGCCCTGCAAAGGGGGAAGCCTTTTTATATGCAATTATTATTTTGAACTTCATAAAGGAAATGGAGAGGAAACAGAGCATGAAAGAGCAACTGGAACACATTGCGCAGTCTGCGATGGAAGCCTTGCAAAAGGTGCAGAATTCCGCAGAGCTGGAGCAGCTGAAGGTGAAAGTGCTGGGCCGTAAGGGAGAATTGACGCAGCAAATGCGCCTTTTGGGCAAAATGAGCCCGGAAGAGCGCCCGGCCTTTGGCCAGATGGTCAATGCCGTAAGGGAGAAGTTGACTGCGGCCATGGAAAAGATGGAGGCGGACTTAAAAGAAAAGGAAAACGCCATCCGCTTTGCCAAAGAGGCAGTGGACGTAACGGCGCCGGGTACGCAGCTGCCCAGGGGTTCCTATCATCCGCTGTCGCTGGTGTTACAGGATATACGGGATACCTTCTTGGAAATGGGCTTTTCCATCAGCGAAGGACCGGAAATCGAGCTGGATCATTACAATTTTGAGCTGTTGAATATCCCTAAGGACCATCCGGCTCGCGATGAACAGGATACTTTTTATATCGACGACAACATCGTTCTTCGTACGCATACAAGCCCTGTACAGGCACGTACGATGCTGAGCCAAAAGCCGCCCATCAAAATGATCTGCCCGGGTCGCGTATTCCGCAGCGACGACGTTGATGCCACTCATTCGCCAGTTTTCCACCAGGTAGAGGGGTTGGTCGTGGATAAGGGCATTCATTTTGGCCATTTGAAATGGCTGCTGGATGATTTTGCCAAGCGCTTTTTTGGGCCGGATACACAAACCCGCTTTCGTCCTGGCTATTTTCCCTTTACAGAGCCAAGCGCAGAGGTAGATGCCACCTGCTCTGCCTGCCATGGCAAAGGCTGCCGTGTGTGCAAAGGAACCGGGTGGATCGAGATCCTCGGCTGTGGCATGGTGCATCCCAACGTATTGCGCGGCTGCGGGATAGACCCGGAAGAATACACAGGGTTTGCCTTTGGCATGGGCATCGACCGCCTGGCAAACATCAAATACAACATCACGGATATCCGCTTGTTGTTTGAGGGCGACGTGCGGTTCCTATCGCAGTTTTAGGAGGGGGAAGCGATGAAAGCACCGCTAAGTTGGTTACAGGATTTTGTTGATATCAATGTGGATATAGAGACGCTGACCCATACCATGATTATGCATGGGCTGGGCATTGAAGGCATCGAACGTGTTTACGGCGCGTATGACAGCATTGTAGTGGGTAAGCTACTTAAAATCATGCCGCATGAAAACAGCGACCATTTGCAGATTTGCACTGTGACAACGGGCGAAGAAACGCTGCAGATCGTGACAGGCGCACCCAATGTATATGAGGGCATGGTCTGCCCGGTGGCCAAGGTCGGTACAGTGATGCCGAGCGGCAATGAGATCAAGCCGGCTGTGCTGCGTGGCGTGCCGTCTGCCGGAATGCTTTGCAGCGGCAGCGAATTGGAGTTGACGGATGAAGATTGGAAAACGGCGAGCGTAGACGGCATTATGGATCTGGGCGCTGCGTTTGAGGCGCATTTGGGCAAGCCGGTATATGTGGCGCTTGGCTTGGACGATACCGTTATCGATTTTGAGATTTCGGCCAATCGGGGTGACTGTATGAGCGTTTTGGGCATTGCTAGGGAAATCGGCGCTGCGCTGAATGTGCCGGTACGCCTACCGGAGATCAAAACGCAGGAAACAGAGGACCTGGCAGGTCGCCATGTGAGCATCGAGGTGCAGGAACAGCAGCTTTGTCCACGGTATTCCGCACGCGTTATGACGGACATTGTAAGGGGCGATTCTCCGCGCTGGATGCAGCGCCGTTTGTTGGCGGCAGGCATGCGGCCGGTTTCCAATATTGTGGATATTACCAACTATGTAATGCTGGAAATGGGGCAGCCGCTGCATGCGTTTGATTACCATGCCGTGGCGGATGGGCATATCATTGTGCGAAAGGCCGGAGATGGTGAAGAAATGACCACATTGGACGGCAAGCACCATGTACTGGATGACAGCATGCTCATCATTGCGGATAAAAACGGCCCGCTGGCTTTGGCGGGTGTAATGGGCGGCCTGGAAAGTGAGATTACGGAAAAAACCGAGATGGTGCTGTTGGAAAGCGCCAAGTTTGACGGCCCCAATAACCGCCACACCTCCCGCGCACTTGGCATGATGAGCGAGGCCAGCGCCCGCTATATCAAGGGTGTAAGTGAGCAAAGCGTCGGCCTTGCCAGCGACAGGGCTGCTCAGCTGTTTGTGGAATTGGGCGTAGGCAAGGTGATGAGCGGACGAGTAGATACCCAAATGCGTACGCCGGAAAAACGGGAGATCACAGCGCGCGTCAGCCGTATGAACCTGTTGCTGGGCACCAAGATGACAGGCGAACAAATGGCGGCATGCCTTGCGCGTGAGGGCATCGAAACGCAGCTGATCCTGGATACCCTCCAATGTCGTGTGCCCTATCATCGGGATGATGTGGCCATTGAAGAGGACATCGCCGAGGAGATTGCGCGCATTGCAGGCTACGATAACATCCCCATGGAGCCGTTGTCCGTAGGCGCCCAGGGAGGGCTGACCTTGGCACAAAAGCAAAAGGAACGCTTGCGTACCCTGTTGGTGGACATGGGGCTGCATGAAACCATGAGCTTTGCATTCATTTGCCCGAAGGATTTTGATGCCCTTGGGTATGATAAAGAGGATGAATGCCGCCGTTGCGTGAAAATCCACAATCCTCTGTCTGAGGATTACGGCTATATGCGCACCACAACAGTGCCCGCTATGGTACAGGCATTGGCGAACAACGTACGCAACAAAACCGAGCACGCCAGGCTGTTTGAAATCAGCAACGTGCACAGCATCATGCCGGATCAGGACGGCCTGCCCACGCAAAAAGCAGTGGCTTGCCTGGGCCTGGTAGGCGGAGATTTTATGGGCATGAAGGGTATGCTGGAAAAGGTCTTTGCCGAATTTGATGCCCAGGTGGAATACAAGGCAGAGGGCGGCGCCCAGTATCATCCGACCCGCAAGGCAGGCTTGTACCTTGATGGAAAACGCATTGGCCAAATGGGGCAGATGCACCCGGATGTGATGAAGGGCCAAGACGTAGAGCAGCCTGTGCTGGTCGCCGAATTTGATTTGCAGCCGGTCTTTGCTTGTCAGAATCTGCATATCACCTATCAGCCGCTTCCCAAGTATCCTGCCATGCTGCGCGATTTGGCGCTGGTAGTGGATAGAGAAACGGAAGTTGGCCCCATGATGCAGGCCATCCGCCAAGCCGCCGGCGCGCAACTGGAGCAGGTGCAGCTGTTTGATGTCTATATCGGTGATCAGGCCGGCTTGGGCAAAAAAAGCGTTGCATTTGCCTTAACACTGCGCGATAAAGACCGTACCATGACGGACGAGGAGGCCAATGCCATCTTTGCCCGCATTGTAGAGGCAATGGAGCGGCAGTTCGGGGCAAAATTGAGAGGAAACTGATTGATATATGCCAAACAGAACGCAGAGAATTCTGGAATATGACAAGATCACAGCGCAGGTTGCCTCGTTTTGCGTAAGCGAAACGGGGCGCCGGCGCTGTCTTGCCATGCGCCCATATACAAAAAAAGAGGAAGTTGCGCATGCGCTGGCGCTTACGCGCACCGCGGAAAGCGTATGGTTTGCGCTAGGCAGCAGCCCGATGGTTGGGTTTGAGGACTGCGGGGATACCGCGGCGCGCTGCGCTATCGGTGCCACGCCCAGCTGTAAAGAGCTGTTGGCCGTGGCAAAGACGCTGCAAGCTGTGCAGCATGTGCAGACAAAGCTAAACCAGGCTGGGGCGGAGATGCCGCTGCAGGCGCTTTGTTTTGCGTTGATGCCCAACGCCTTTTTATTGCAGGATATCACCCGTTGTGTGCGAAGCGAGGAGGATTTGTATGACGACGCCTCCCCGCAGCTTCGGGAGCTACGCCGGAAAATTCGCGGAGCAGAGGACAAGATAAGGGCCCGTTTGCAGGCCATCCTTGCCAACCCAACGACACGCAACATGCTGCAAGACGGCATCATTACCCAGCGCAATGGCCGGTATGTGGTACCGGTAAAAAGCGAGTATGCAGGGCAAATCAAAGGCTTTGAACACGATAGAAGCGCCAGCGGCGCTACGCTGTTCATCGAACCATACAGCGTTTTAGAAGCCAATAACGAGCTAAAGGATTTGGAGGGGAAGGAGCAGCAGGAGATAGAGCGCATCCTATCCGCGCTGGGAGAGGAAGTTGGAAGAGAGAAGGAAACGTTGATCCAAAATGTAAAAACACTCTCCGAGCTGGATGAATGCTTTGCCAAGGTAACCTGGAGCCATCGCCATAAGGCTACCTGCCCTATCCTGGTGGAGGGGGATCAAATGACCGTTCGACAGGCGCGCCATCCGTTGATCGACGATAAGCAGGTCGTTCCCATCGACTATACAGTGGGCGGCGATCTTAGAGCCCTGCTCGTAACAGGCCCCAACACAGGCGGTAAGACGGTAACGCTGAAAACCGCCGGCCTATTTGTGCTTTTGGCGCAAAGCGGGCTGTTTTTGCCGTGCGAAAAGGCGGAGATGCCGGTTTATCGTGCTGTTTTTGCAGATATCGGGGATGAGCAGAGCATTGAGCAGTCGCTCTCTACCTTTTCTTCGCATATGGTCAATATCGTATTCATTCTAAAAAAGGCCCGGCCCGGCGTACTGGTGCTGCTGGATGAGCTGGGGGCTGGCACAGACCCAGTAGAGGGCGCGGCCTTGGCGATCTCTATTTTGGAAACGATGGTGGAAAAGGGTGCAGTGGTAGCTTGCACCACGCATTACAGTGAACTAAAAAGCTATGCTATGAGCCATCCTGGGTTTTTGAATGCAGGAATGGAATTCGATGTGGAATCGCTCAGGCCTACCTACAAGCTCATGATTGGTTATGCAGGGAGCTCCAATGCCTTTGCCATTTCCAGCCGCCTTGGCATGCCAGAGCGGGTAATACAGCGTGCAAAAGACCAGATGGATAGCGAGGCGGCTGCCTTTGAGCGCGCCTTGGCCGAAGCGGAGCAGCTTAGAAAACAGGCAGAGCAGTCGCGTGAACAGTTGACCTATGACCTGCAAAGCCAGAGGGAAGCGTTTGATCGTGAGCTTGCACAGCAAAAAGCCCAGGCACAAAAGCTGAAAAAGCGCGCAGAGGAAACGCTTGAAAAGGCGCGCCGTACTTTGGAAACAGCGCGAGAACAGGCCAACGAGGCGATAGAAACCGCCAAGCAGGCTGCCAAGGCAGAGAATAGTGCGGAACGAGAAAAGCTGTTGCAAAGCGCCAGAGAACAGCTGCGTAGCCTGCCGGAGATACAGGAGAAAAAACGGGAAGCGCCGCAGGCGCCGGGCAGCATCCCCAAACGGGTACAGCGCGGAGAAAGCGTCTATGCCTCCACGCTGGATGCCAATGCTACGGTATTGGAGCCTGCCAACAAAAAGGGAGAAGTGCTGATCCAGGCAGGCGTCATCAAGATGAAGGTACCGCTGGAAAGCTTACGTGTGCGCCAGCAACAGAAAAAGCAAGCACCCAAAGCAGTGGTGCGCCGCGGCGAGCGTACCGCGCCGCTAGAGATTGATGTGCGCGGCATGACGGTAGACGAGGCAGTGATGGTCATAGACCTGCATCTAGACGATGCCATTTTGTCCGGGAGAACGCAGACCACCATCATCCATGGAAAGGGAACGGGGGCGCTGCGGGCTGGGGTGCAAGAGCACTTGCGCCATCACCCGCACGTTAAATCCATGCGTATGGGCGCCTATGGAGAAGGCGACGCCGGCGTGACGGTGGTAGAACTTAAATAGAGAAAAAGGACGCTGTTTATACCAGCGCCCTTTTCTTATTACTAGAGGTGTTTCATTCTACAGCATAGCCTGCTTGGCGCAGCGCTTGGACGGCCTGTGAATACTGATCCTTTTTAACAAAAATATAGTCTGTATTGTAAGTGGATACAGCGAAGATTCCGACCTGGGAGGCAGCCAATACCGCACTGAGTTTGGATAAGATACCGATCAGGGAAAAATCTAAGATACCGTCGATATACAGCCCCCGCCAGCCATCCTCTCGGTGTAGCGTGTGCGCTGGCACCTGGTGCGTAGGGCAGACCAAAGAAATTTCTTCCGCCGTCCTTGCAAAGAAGCAGTATTCGGATCCAAAATTGACAGATGTAGTGCTATCCAGTTGACAAACGGAAAATTCATAGGGAAGCGTCTTTAGAATTTGCATGTTCTTTCTCCTCGTATATTATTTGGCGAATGTCTCCTGCCATATATAGAGACCCCAAGGCGCATATAGGGGCTTTTTGTGTTTCTGATAGCGACAATGCCGTATGTACGCCTGCTTGGATAGAATCGCAGAGCGTATAGGGAATCCCCGTCTTTGCCAACGCCCGTCCCAGCGCTTCCAGAGGCAAAGCACGGGCGTTGGAGGGCTGTACGCCGACAAAAGCACAGACATAAGGTGCCAGCGCTTGTAGCATAGTGGGGTATTCCTTATCCCGCATCACACCAAATAAGCAGATGATTTTCTGCCCTTGCAGCAGCGCATCAAGCGCTTGGCAGACAGCCTGGATGCATTGCAGATTGTGCCCGCCATCCAATAAGAAGAGAGGGTCGCTACAGAGTACCTCCAGCCTGGCCGGCCATTGGACCTGGCACAGCCCTTGCGTAAGCGCAGCTTCAGGAATTACAAAACCCTGGCGGCGCAGGCAGCGGATGATTTCCAGTGCTATGGCCGCGTTTTTACATTGATGGGGCCCTAGTAGGGAAAGCGCATAAGGCCCTTGCCCTTTATACATAAACCATTGCCCATCAAGCCCCTTGCTATGGACTTCGAGCTCGGGAAAATTGGGAAATACACAGGGGATTTGGCGCTGTTTGCATACATCGTCTATCACTTGCTGCGCCTCCGACGCCTGCGGATAGCACACTGCCTGGCAGCCTTTTTTCAGGATGCCTGCTTTGTGCGCTGCAATATCGGCCAGCGAGCTCCCTAAAAACTGCATGTGATCCAGGCCAATGCGTGTGATGGTAGATACCAGCGGCGCAGGAATGACATTGGTGGCGTCCTCCGCGCCCCCCAAGCCTGTTTCCAAGACAACAACATCACATTTCTGCTCTGCAAAGTATAAAAAAGCCAATGCAGTTGTCAGCTCAAATTCCGTTGGCAGGGACTCTGCCGGCAAGCCGAGCGCCGCGATGCGGGAAGCTAGATGCATATAGGAGGAAGGAGAGATCATTTCGCCATTGCATTGGATCTGTTCCCTTACATCACGGAGGAAAGGAGAAGTAAATAAACCGACCCGGTATCCGGCTGCCTGCAAGATAGACGCCGTCATGGCGCAGACAGATCCCTTCCCGTTGGTACCCGCCACATGAATGTACCGGTTTTGGCGCTCCGGGTGCCCCAGCCGAGACAGCAGCGCTTGCAGCCGCGCAAGGCCGGGCACACTGCCAAGATGCGCTGTGCTCTGCATAAAGCAAAGCGCCTGTGAATAGTTGGAAAACATAGAAAACGATACCGCCTTTTGGATGGGAAAAGGCAGACGAAATGCCTGCCTTTTCCATAAAATTATGCCATGATGGCTTTCATGCGGGGCACTAGCTGCTTTAAGAGAATTGGAATTACGACGATCTCCAATGCGCTCATCACGGCGCATTGGATCGCACGCGTGCCCAGGAGCACCAAATAGGGGCTACCGTAAAGCACGGAGATCCAATACGAATCCAACAGCAGACTGCTCAATATCTGTGTGAGCAAAACTGCGCCGATGATATGTCCCATGCTCTGTTTTTTTTGCAGCAGCAGACCAAACACAACGCCTACGCAGAACTGGGTAAAGGTAAAGCCGGGGAAGTAGGGGCCAATGGGGAATAAGATAGCGCCCAAAAAGTCCGCCAGCGCTGCCAATACCCCAGCGCCGATCGGCCCAAAGAGGCCGGCGGACAAGACCAGAGGGATAAAGGTAAAACCGATCTTGATATTCCAGGTTGCAATAGAGCAAAACCGGGACAAGACGATCTCTGCTGCCAATAAAAGACCCATCAGCGCAATGCTATGGGTGGTAAACAGCGGTGATTTGGATTTGTTCATAGCATTCTCCTCCTTTCTTTTGGCCATGCGGCCGAATTGCCAGCAAAATATGCTACAGCAAGAAGGAGAACCTCTACGTTGTAGCAGCGGGATGCGAAATTTGTACCGCAAGATTGCCTTTTCGTCCGCCTGACAACTCCCCGTCCAGGCGGCACTTAACGCACAAATTCCTACTCTGCTCGTACCCTTATTATAAAGAAAAATGTAGTATGATGCAATGGGCAAAACAAAAGCGCCCCCTCAAAGCAGGGAGCGCCGGCAAATCAACGCTTATCGGCGGGTGGTATCTCTGTTTTTTCGCCGCTCGTTAATCCAATTTTCCCGTACCAGATATACGCCGGTAAAAAAAGCAGAAAAAATGGCGATCAAAAGCAGAAATTCAAATTCAGGCCCGCGCAAAAAACCCATGGCATCGTTGAAAAGATTGATGATATACAGCACCAAGAGCATCAAAGAACACACGATACTCACATGCGGCAAGACTCGTTTTAACATCTGCGATCACTCTCCTTCGCCCACATAGACGATATCGCTGCAGCTGCGCCCATCCTTATAGGGTTTGTTGACAACCTTGCCGTCAAACACCATCATGGAGGTTTGGCCGCCGTCAAAGTTATAGGCCACTTTACAACCAAGATCATACATCAGCTGTGATAAGTCTGCCATGGCAAGCCCTTCGGAATATCCGGGCTGCCGGCCGTCGACTACGATGAAACAGTAATGCCCTGGCTCATAGTATCCGATGGCGGTACGCGGATTGGCACGCACCACATTGCTGTTAAATTCCGTCATAGGTTGCCCGTTTTGCAACAGCATCGGCCCGAAGGACCAGCCTTGCCAGGCACCATTTTGCTTGACGGTATCAATGTCAAACGCATCAGCCGTGTAGGTAGCCATGGAGCCGTCGTTGTTCATGATCAACACATCGGCAAATACCTTTTCACGGTACAATTCGCCGTTGCGAATGACGATTCCGTCGTTGCGTGCGCTGTAATAATCGCCGTTTATGCCCAATATCCCGTTGTTTTCTGCCAGCGTATCCGCAATGGAAGCCGTGCCGCCGCCATATTTGCCTCCAGCAAAGGCCGTTTTCAAATATTTGATATCGCTGACATAAATATCCGCCAAATAGTAAATAGCATCGCCACGCTGTCCCTGTGTGATGGTGATATTTAAATGCTGGCTCTTGTAGGTCGTGTCGGTTTTTTCTACTTCGCCGGTGGTAAACTTATCCGGGAATTTGCTGGCAAATGGCCCGGCGCTGGTGGTTGTACCGCCGTTGGAAGGCGTGGTTCCGTCTAGCGGGGCAGAGGCCACCGGTGATGTGTTGGGCAGCTGCGTAGGATCTACGCTGTTGGAATGCAGCACGCGCTGAAATAGCAGAAAAATTAAAAGCCCAGCGATGGTCAATGCAAGATCCATAAGAATGGTACGCGTCAACCTGTTCAGGCGGAAACGCCCGCCCCCGCCGCTTTGATACCCGCTGGTACGCCGCTTGTTCGGCTGATTCGTCTTCAGGGAAGCGGCGTACCGAGGGCCGCGCGCCGCGCTTTGCCTAGAGGAAGGCGCCGGCCTGCGCTGCGGTGTAGATCCGCGTTTTTGCCTGGGCTCTTGATAAAAATCATCATAGTATGCCATGGATAGATGAACTCCGTCTCATTTGTATTCTAGCTTTGGTATTCATTGCTGGGCCAGCGCCATGGTAAGCGCCTTGGAGATCTGGTCCGGGCAAGAGGTGGCCTTCGGGCCGCAATGGATACCGCTGAGAGAGCGGATCACATCCTCTGCCTTTTGGCCGATGCAAAGGGCCCGCACCCCTTTTAAGTTTCCGTCACAGCCACCAATGATTTGTATATCCTGGATGGTATGATCTTTTGCCAATTCAATTTGTATCTTTTGCGAACATACTCCTTTGGGATAATAGGTAAAAGACATCACAACATCCCTCCTTTGCAATTTACAATATACTTTACCCCTTTGTACCGCCGTTGACAAGACAAGAAAGGCAAAAATACGCCAAATTTTAGGTTGTTTGCTCTTCTCGGTATACGGTATAGGAAATCACGGCGGTGTTTTCCATATGATACTGCTTTGTTAGGTAATCATAATACGATCCCGGCGTGATGATGCCGCTGACACGAATCATATCCAGACCAGCGGCCCCCAAAATTTGGTCCGCCCATAGAACGCAATTTGTGCCCAGTACGAAATATGTCTTAAAGCGGCCTTTGGTTACCCGGAAGAACTGCGCATCTGTCTGCGTATACAAAAGGCTGGCATAATCATCATAAGGCTCGTTGGGCAGCCGGCCCTGTTCGGCAAGCTGTGCATCAGGATACCAGGGCGCCAGGCAGGCGGAAAAGTCCTTGAGCTTATGCCGAACAAATTGCTTTTGCTCCTCGGTTAGGCGCAGCCCGAACCCGAAAATGGTTTTTTTGCTATATGCGATGGCAAGGCGCAGATACGCCTGCTTGTGTTCTGTGGTAATCAAGTGTCCTTCGCCCAGCAGGGTAAAGAACCATTTGGTACGGTCATCATAGCAGCCATAGGTATATACGCGCCCTTCAAAATAAAGGTCCACATGCCCAAATTTGGAAAACCCTTCCTCCGAGGCGTGTACGAATACCTCAATATCCGGCGGGGCGCTGCTCTTTTCAGCGTGAAGCGGCGGCACCTGCTTTTTTGCATACATCGCATTGATTTTTTTGATCATCGCATTGGGCATCAGCGCAACGAGAAAGGCAGGCCATCCAAGATGCAAACGACGCTTGCCAGGTACAAAGGCGGAAGGATATACCTGCCGAATGAAATCCTGAATATAGGTAATGCCATATACCATCAGATACACACCGCAAATGAATACCGACGTTTCACGGTGCATGGCAGGGCTGGCCAGAAAAACGAATCCTAGCACCAACGATACCACGGCCGCAAACAGTGTAAGCAAACGGCCCGATACCTGGTTTTTACGGTACTCCACGTATAGGATCAGCTTTACCAGCCCGTTAAACAGCGTCCAAATGCCAAAACAAAGAGATATTATGGTAAACAGCCTGTCCTCAAATATCAAAACCAGGATAAAGGCGGCAAGGTCGCCCATCAGAGAGCCTGTGGACAGCAGCGCACGCCGCTTTTCCTGCTTGGGGTGGCGGGAAAAAAGCGCGATGGCATTTAAGACAAAAGAAATACCGAAAAAGCATAGCAGCAAAAAGGAGACCATGGACATAAATACGTCGGGGAAAAAGGTCATAAAACCTCCAGCGCAGATCAATAGTAGGCCGTAGGCAAGCAAAGTGCCCGTCTCGATGCGTTTGGAAAGATCCATGTTCTCCCTCTTTTCTTGAAAATAGTGTATGCTATGTATATAGAATGATACACAATCCATTGCTTTTTTGCAAAACAGGAGGACAGGCACGCGTGCCAAGCATCGAATATAGTGGAAAGCGCATCGAATATTGTATAGAGCGCAAAAAAATAAAGCATGTAAACCTGCGCATCACAGCGGAGGGGGCAGTTAAAGTTTCGGCGCCTAGGCGGGTCTCCAATGCGTTTATACAGGCGTTTGTGGAGGAAAAGGCGGACTGGATATGGCGGCGCCTTAAGCAGAAAGAGCGGCTCCTCTGCAATCTAAAGGCTCGGCCTGAAGCCAAGGATGGCGCGCCGCTTTGGCTGCTTGGAAAGCCATTTGCGCTTATGTTGGCCACGCAGGGCAGAGGGCTTTCCATCGGTACGGATACCTGCATTTTGGCCGTGAAAGATAAAGGCGAGGAAAAGAAAAATCAGGCGATGCTGAATACAGCGCTGCGGGGCCTTTACCAGACCATATGCCGGCAACGATTACAAGCCGTTTATCCTGCTTTTCAGCCGTTTGATATCCCATATCCCACCTTAAAACTGCGCAATATGAAACGCTGTTGGGGCACTTGCCAGGTGCAGACGGCGGTGATTACCATGAACCCAAAGCTCGTTCATGCGCCGCTGAGCTGTACCGATTATATTTTGGCGCATGAGCTGTCGCATCTGGTAGAGCCAAACCACAGCGCTGCGTTTTACCGGGTTTTGCAGCAGGTCTATCCGGATTGGCGGGCGCAAAGGGCATTGCTGAGTGAGCAGCATATTTTATAGCAAGAAAAAACGCACAGGCTGTTTTGCCTGTGCGGTACATTCGGCGTTTGTAATGGGGAAAACCTGCCCCGCTTAATCCTTATTTACGGGATGCGCGGCCCGTTTGGCCTGCACAGCATCTCGCAGAAAACGATAGGTATCCGCTACGCTTTCATGATGTACGGCCTTGGAATCAAAATGAAAGATGCGGAACATCAACTGGATCATTGGCCCCATCACAAGCACATTGACAACGCTGCCAATGCCCAAAAAGCCACCCATCAGATAGCCCACGCCCGCTGTGGTAATGTCAATTAAAATGCGGCATAGGCCGACTGGCCATCCGCTTTTTTCCGTAAACAAGAGCATGATACCGTCACGAGGCCCAGCGTAAAATCCGGCGCCTACATACAGATAAGTAGCAAAGGCAAGAATCGCGGCGCCGATGATAATGAAGAGAATGCCCATGTACCAGGTATGCATCAAAGGGATCCAGCCGCTTTCCAATAGAAAATCGCAAAAAAGCCCTAAAAAGATCATATTGCCAATGGTGCCGATCCCAATTTTTTGTTTGAAGAGCAGCAATACAAGGATGAGAATAAAAGCGATGGTAATGCTGGAAGTGCCAAAACTGCAACCAAAGATATGACTAAAACCGTTGTTTAAAATGTCCCAAGGAGAATAGCCGAGATTTCCCTGCATACAGAAGACCATACCGGTGGCGTAAATAAAATAGCCCACCATAAGCCGCAAAAGCCGAAACAAAAAACGCTTCACTATGCACCACCTTATGCGTATTTCTATTTTAGATTATAATACGGAAGAACCAAACGTGAATGATAGAATCAAAGGGAATGGTTGCTCTTCATTTCGAGCGTTAGTATAATAAAAGTAATCAACATACAAAGAGGGAGAAACGATGAAAATCATTGCATTGGATATTGGCAGTAGCTTTCTAAAATCCGCCGTATTGGATACGGAGGCCAATACCTTGGGCCATAAGACTAGAACGCCGACGCCGGCGCGCCTGGCCAATGAGGATGCGGCCTGTTTTGAGCTGGATGCCGATCTGCTCTACCAAGGCGTGATCGGCCTGGTGGACGATCAGATTGAAAAAGAACCAGAGGTCAAGGGCATATTATTCAGCACGCAAATGCACGGCTTTGTCCTGACCAGAGGAGAAACCGCCATTACACCCTATGTAAGTTGGCAAGATACCCGTGCCGAACGTCCCAAGCTGGGTGGCAGCGATTTGGAAAAATTGCAGGGCCTTCTGGGCCAGGAAGCCATCAGCTCTATGGGCACAAGATACAAGGCTGGGATCGCGGCCTGCAGCCTGTATTCGTATCTCAAAGACCATACGCTAGATCTTTCAGACGCCATGTTTCATACCCTTGGTAGCTACCTGATTTATCGAATGTCCGGCGGAAAGCGCCATGCTTGCCATCTGACGAGCGCCGCATCTACCGGCTTTGCAAATGCCCCTAAGAGATGCTGGAACCAACGTACCATCGACATGGTAGGTGCCGGTGCGCTCAGCTTTCCAGAAATCGTCTGTGAGACAGAGCCGCTGGGCGATTATCGCGGCGTGCCGTTGTTTGCCGACATCGGAGATCACCAGGCCAGCGTATATGGCTCTGTAGACCAGATAGAAAACATCGCTACTTCTGTGGTGATCACGCTGGGCACGGGCGGCATTCTCTGTGCGCCTGTCAAAGGATATGTAAAGGCGGATATGGAGGTGCGTCCGTTTTTTGAGGGCAGCAGCCTAATGACGATCACGCGCCAGCCGGGCGGCAGGGCCATGGATGTCGTGATAGATTTTTATGCGGATATTTTGGAAAAAATCACAGGGCAAAAGGTAGATAAGCAGGATATTTGGAAGGCGATGTGGCAACAGGTCAAAGCAGATACACAGGCTCTGTCCGTAAAACCGGATTTTTACATTGGCCAGGGCGAGGGTGCCATTCAAAACATCGGTAAAGACAATCTTACAGCGTGCAATCTTTTTGCCGCGACGATGGATGGCTTGGCAAACGCTTATGCAGCGGCCATTGCCAAGCTAAGGGCGCTGAACCCGGCGATAGACCGTATCGTGCTTTGCGGTGGAAAGTTGTCTAAATCCGAAGAAATGCGGAAACGGATTGAGCAGGCCACCGGTCTGCCAACGGCCTTTTCCCCCAAAGAGGATGAGGCGTTGTGGGGCCTATGCCATATTGCAAAACGCATCCAATAACGTGCAAAAGAGGCGGTTGATCCCGCCCTTTTTTGATATTTCCACTTTTTTCTCTCTTTTGCCTTGTACTTTGTCGCTGTAACATGATACAATGCTAAAAAGTTTTGAAGGGGATAAAGAGGATGGCTAAGTACATTGTATTGGGGTTGTTTTTGTTGCTGATGGCCGGGGTAGCCATATACAGCAGGAGCCGGGCAGGCAACACTTCGGATTTTATGCTGGCAGGGCGGAATGTCGGCCCTTGGATGAGCGCGTTTGCATACGGCACTTCCTATTTTTCTGCTGTAATCTTTATTGGCTATGCCAGCGATCTTGGCCGCCAATTTGGGCTTTCCAGTATGTGGGTTGGTATAGGAAACGCCATTTTGGGGTGCTTATTTGCATGGCTGGTCCTGGCAGGGCCCACGCGGCGCATCACCCACGCGTTGGATGCATCTACCATGCCCCAGTTTTTGGCCAAGCGCTTTGAATGCCCTTATTTGCAATCCTTTTCGGCCGTCATCATCTTTCTATTTTTAATTCCGTATTCCGCTTCCGTGTACCAGGGTATCAATCTGTTGTTTACTGCGGCATTTGGGATAGATGCTAATGTGTGTTATATTCTCATCGCATGCTTAACGGCTCTCTATGTCTTTTTCGGCGGGTATTTTGGCGCAGCGCTGGCGGACTTTTTCCAGGGCAGCATCATGATCGGCGGCGTTTGTTTGCTGGTATACTTTGTTGCGGCCAAGGATGTGTCGCTTACTGGCAGCGTTTCCGAAGCGCTGTCTCAGGCCGCTGCCTATACGCCGGGCAGCAACGGATGGGATTTGGTCTGGCTGGTGCTTCTCACCAGCCTGGGTGCGCTGGGCATGCCGCATATGATCCACAAATTCTATGCCATTAAGGATGAGGGGGCTATCCGCAAGGCAACCTATATTTCCACGATATTTGCACTGCTCATTGGCTGCGGCGCATACTTTTGCGGCGCTATGGGCCGCGTTATCTTAGGGCCGGAAGCGCTGGATCCCAATGTCAATATCATGACAACGATGCTGATGGACACTTCCATCATACCCGAGATTTTGATGGCCATTGTGCTGGTACTGTTGCTCTCTGCCAGTATGTCCACACTGTCGGCATTGGTGTTGTCCGCTAGCTCTTCGTTTTCTGTGGATTTGGTGGCCAAGCATATCAAGACAAACCGCGAAAAAAGGACCCATGCTCTGCTTCGCGGCATGTGCGTATTATTCATTGCACTATCCTTGGCCGTCACGATTTTCCGTATTCCCATTGTGGACCTAATGAGCTATTCTTGGGGCATCATAGCAGGCGCTTTTTTAGGGCCGTATATTTGGGGGCTTTTCTATCCAAAGACCACACGAGAGGGCGCTTGGGCCGGCCTGCTGCTAGGGGCAGGCGGTTCACTGGTGATGACGATATTGGCTCTGGCTGGGGTAGAGGGGTTTGTGGGCCACGCGCCCATGATCGGCGTCATCGGTATGCTGATTTCTTTGGTAGCGGTGCCCATCGTAAGCTTGTGCACAGCCTCTAAGGGGCATTTTGGTAACTTGAAGGGGATGAAAAAACAGCAATAAAAAAACAGGCGATAGCCCGTTATTTTATGCAAAGCAAAGCGTTCGCATCAACTGATAAAAATCGTCCTGTGCATACCGCTCAGTAAATGGTGTATGGCCACAACGGGGAAGAAGATGAAGTGTGAAGGGAACGCCGATCTTCCGCAGCGGTGTACACACGCCTTCAGCTGGATGTGGATCGCAGGCGCCATGTATAATGTCAATGGGGCAGTGTACAGAGAGTGCCGATTGCAGCAAAGCACCTTGAGTGCGTAGCGAAACAGCCAAAGGCCATAGGTTGGCATAGGCGGCCTCATCCTCTGGCCATAGATCACCCGGAATAACGGCTTCCGGCGCTGTTTGATATGCATCCGACTGTGCGAGCAGCGCTGGCAGCGCCTCCATGGCTGTTTGACGCTGCTGGGAGTTTCCATTTTCTAGCATGGCAAGCGCGTTTGCCATACAGTTCGCTTTTGAAGAGGAAAGATTGGCCAGCCGTCTTTGCATGATTTGCGGAACGTATGCATCGGTAAGCGGCGCGCTTCCAATGAGAATCAAACGGTGTACCTGCGCAGGAAAAAGCGCCGCTGTCCACAGCCCTAACCACGCACCCCAGGAATGTCCAGCCACTATAACGGGACCAAAGGGAGAAAGCTCTTCCGATATATTGTGTAAAAGGGATGGCAGATCGTATTGGGTTTGGAGGTGCTCCAACATGCCGCCGAAGCAAGATAATCTGCGCGCAAGGGGCGCCAAAGTACCGGGTGCACCAGGGCCTCCATGCAATAGCGCTACCCGATAAGGAGCATTGCCGTAAGCGCGTATCATAAAAATCACTTCCTTTTCTCAAAGAAAAAGCCATCCAAACGGATGGCTTGCTTTTTGGCAAGATTTATTTTTTGATAGCCAGCATTTCACCCAGCGTCAGGGCACTCAGCGCAATGCAGTAAATGCCAATCATGGAGGTGATGATTGCATTCACCTGCATGATATGCGTCAGCACAATGATAGCCAAAATAAACGAAATCACAGCAGTGATAAGCGGCAGGTACCAGTTGATTACGCCGGCATTTTTCATAGCCATGGCTTGCGTTACACGCTGGAAAGCGATAAAGACCATCCAAACCGCAAACACGATGGGCAGCGCACCAAGAATCAGCTGCATTTTGAAGATCAAAAGCAAAATGCCGGCAACAATGGATACAATCCCCAAAAGCAGCGGTTTGTTGGTATCTGCGCCGGTTTGCGTTGCGCGATAATAACAAAACAACTGCCATGCACCGTAAACAAAGGCTGCCACGGCCAATATGGTAACAATCGTCGGCAACGCGGTATTCGGGGCTGCTACAAAATATATGCCCAGCAGGAATAGGGCAATATTCACAACGATACTGTATCGAGAATTTTGAAACATAGAATTTCCCTCCTTGGAAAGACGATAGGGCGCTCTCTATTCTTTTATAGGATAACACGTTTGTATTGCCTTGTAAAATGAATTTCGGAAGATTTTCTTTGACTTTTCCTCTATAAAAGTCTATCATTATTTTTAGAATAAAATCTGGAAAATCAGTGGAAAAAAGGAGGCATTTCCCATGGGAAAAGAGGAGATGAAACAATACATCGGCCAGCAGGTAGAGGCCATCCGCTCGGAGCTGATGGAGATCAGCCAATATATCTTCCAGAACCCGGAAGTAGCGCATACAGAGCATAAAGCCTGTGCAAAGCAGGTGGAGTATCTGAAAAGCAAGGGTTACGAGGTTACGGAGAACCCGGCCGGTGTAGATACTGCCTTTGTTGCGACCTACCGAAACGGGGAAGGGCCGCATATCGCAGTGCTGTCCGAATACGACTGCCTGCCTAATGGTTTGGATCATGCCTGCGGACATAACCTGATTGCAGCGGCCAGCATGGGTGCTGGGGCTGCGATGATCGAAGCCATGAAAAAGTTTGATATCAAGGGCACATTCTCTGTCATTGGTACGCCGTATGAAGAGACAGATGGCGGCAAGATCGACCTTTTGAAGGGCGGTGTATTCGATGATGTGGATGCCTGCATGGCCGTGCATCCTACCACAGCGATGAGCCGTGTGGCTGGCGAGTGCTTGTGCAGCTGTCATTATGTCATCGAATACCATGGACAGACGGCCCATGCCTGGGCACGCCCCTGGAAGGGAAAGAATGCCTTTGACGCGGCCATTATGTGCTTTAATGCTGTGGCTATGATGCGCCAGCAGACCGAGGACGGCGTTCGCATCGATTATGGCTTTGTAGAGGGCTATGAGCAGACAGGTTCTGTACGCGATTATGTAAAGCTGACCCTGGGCCTGGCAGCCCCTACGCCGATGATCGTGGAAGATGTTCGGAAAAAGGTGGAAGGCTGTATCGAAGCAGGGGCCGCGGCAACTGGGTGTACAGTGGAATATCATGGAGAAATGGGATATAAAAACCGTATCCCCAACAGTGTGCTGGGCGACTTTTTCCGCGAAAACTGCGTGGCTCTGGGAGAGCCCATGCAGCCCGGGATGCCGGCGGACAGCGGCGGAGAGGATCTTGGCAACGTTTCGCATGTGATTCCAGCCATCAATCCGCATATGACGATTTTGCCAGAACGCAAGATCTCCAACCATACGGTGGAATTCCGCAATATCGTGGATAGCCCAGCCGGAGAAAAATTCATTATGCTGAATAGCAAAACCCTGGCGGACACCGTGGTGGATTTGTTGCTGAGCCCGGAGGCCGTACAAAAGGCCAAGGAGGAATTGCAGCAGCGCTTGAAGGAGCTCTATGGCGATCAGGTAGAAAAATACGTCAGATCATAAAAGAAAAAGGCCGCAAACGCGGCCTTTTTTAATGGCGCGGGCTTATTTCGGGCAAACATACCGCGGCAGGCCCCGGCTGTGTTTACCGTACTCGATTGCCTCTGCCGGGCAGCGACAGATGCAAGCCATACAATGCGTACATGCCTTGCCCCATACCGGCTTGCCATTTTCCATATGAATATTGTGCAGTGGACATTGCCTGGCGCATTGCCCGCAGGAAATACACGATTCCTTGACATAAAATTTCTTTGCATGCACAAACATCGGATAGAATGCATCATTGACAAGGCCGCTGCTCAATCGATCCCGCCAACGAATCGTTGGCTCCGGGAAGTGTTTGCCAAGCCGAATCATGTCCGCCGCTTTGGCAATTTTGCCCTCTGCCCGGCGAAGAAGAACCAATGCCTCTTCTTTTGTGGGCGTGGTAAACAGGGCGATATAGTTTTCCGGCATAACGATGGGATAACAACCGCAAAAATCCATATGTTTGGCAGCACATAGCGTTTTCAGCGTTTTTTCCGCATAGCCGATATTGTCGCCGCAGGTCATGACAAAATAGATCGAACGGCATCCTTCCAACGCCGTGTTTTCCAGCCACTGATGCAAGATGCGGGGAATCCTCCACGCGTAGGTAGGGCATACCACGATCCAGGGCCGGCCTGATTGCAGCGCAGTGGTATCTTTGTCACGGATCCGCGCAAATACGTCTATGGTCTCCTCTTGCAGAAGCTCGCCGAGCTGCCTTGCCACATATGCACTGTTGCCGGTGCCTGAAAAAATTAAGATCATGCGTCTTTCTCCTTTTGTTTGCTATGTTCTCTTGTTTCGATGCGCTGAACGCCCTCATAAATGAGGTTTATCAACGCGGACATGTTTTTCCATTGAGTACCGTCTATACTTAAAGAATAATAATTCTTTGTGCCTTCTTTTCTCATGGATACAATACCGGAATTCTTTAGAATTTGTAAGTGATGGGAAACAGAAGGCCTTGTCAGATGTGCTTTTTCGGCAATTTCTCCTACACGAATGCCAGAAAGGTCGCTGGCCAACAATACCAGTAAAATCAATTGCCTTGTTTCATCACCAATGGCGGTGAAAGCATTTCGGCAACGCTGAAAACCATCTACGATGTTTTTCAATCGTTCTTCACAATCCATGCTGATCCTCTGAACGTATAGATTTCAAAAGTACCGTTTGCCTATGAATAAGGCCATTTACCATTATACAGAATACGGGGCGTAGAATCAGTATTGGTAAAGAGATTCGTTACCAATTGAGAAGTGCAGGGATTCTATCAAAATGGCATAAAAAAGCGCTCTGTGGAGAGCGCTTTTAGCAGAGGTACGATGGAATAGCTCAATCCAATATCAGATTGGCGTATCCCAGCGAATCTGGCGGTGGAGAAGAGATGCCCTCAGCCCAGCGCAGCATACCGAAAGGCGTTTGCCCCGGCAAACGCAGACGATAGGAAGAAGCTCCCAGCTCTGCGTGCAGCGCAGAAAGGGCCTCTGCATACAATGTTTCTGGTACGCACCATTCCTTTAACTGCATGCACCCCTCCTGCGGTTCGTAAAATACATATCCCACAGGCGTGTCCCCTTTGTAAAAACCATATATGCCACCCAGGGCCGCTCTGGCCGCTTTCACAGCATAGGCCAGCGCCGCTTCATCCCAGGCGATATACGAGGGAAGGCAAGCAAAAGCATGGTTGCGCAGCGCAGCCAATACCGAAAGAGACATAGGCCGCACGTCTAAATCGGAATCCGAATAGGGAAGGATCTCTGACGAGGATACAGTGCGAGATGCAACGCCAAAGGCAGAGACAAAACCGCGCTGACGATAAAACTCAAACAAGCTATCCGAAGCGGGGATCAGAAATATCCCAGCCTCACCTCTGCGACGGCACAATGACGCAGATGCATCCAACAGCGCTGTACTCAGCCCCTGGCCGCGAAATCGAATATCTGTTCCTACGGCGTATACATAGCGCACGGGCAGCTTTTTTTGGCCTATAACAAGCTGTGCAGGCAGGAGGGAAAGCATAGAGGTAACAACGTCTCCCTCCAAGGTCAACAGCATCGTTTTTTCCTCAAAGGGATGATGACTCAGATAAAAGGAAACGAATTTACTGCTGTCCCCAAAGCACTGTCGCCATAACTCGATGACCTGTCCGCTATGCTCTTTGGCCGCAAACTGAATATGCATGGTGGCTTATCCTTTATAAAAGGCAATGTGCTTATCCAAAATCTTTTCCGGGTAATAGGATAGCTTGGCCTTGCGCAGTCCCTCTTCACCCATATCATCCTGCCGGTTGATCCATTGGTAGCCATCCCCGATATGCTGGATAAACTGTTGATTGATCATTGGATACGCCCCTTGGATCTCGCCAAATGCCTTTTCAAAATGTACCATGTAGGTATCGGGCGTCAACCGTGAACCGATGGTATAGGCGATGACCTTATCCCCCAGATAGAGCAGGCCGCCGTCAAAACCAAGCTCATCATAGTGCGCAAAGGCCTGGCGCACCGCGCACGCCTCTTCCTGTAGATCCTTATTTTCATCACAATTTGACTGTTTGCACCATAGCTCGTTCATCAGAAGACAATCGCCAATGTTGTCTTGGGTAATGGGCTCATAATGCCAATTTGGATTGTTCTCTAAAAAACGATTGATATGGTTGCGCTTGGCATGCAGCTTTTTGCCGGAAAGGGTACGGAGCTTGTCGGCCGAATAGATATAGTCGGCATAATCGCGCTGCAGTTCATAAGTAAATTTTCCAGGATAAATCGCCTCCATCTGTTCGATCTGCTCCGGCATTAGGCAGTGAAGCTGAAGCTGGATACCCCTATCCTTGGCATCTTGAATAATGGCATCCAGCACCGGCTTTAATGGCCCTTTGCCGCAGGGAAACAAATAGCTGGGTGTTGGTTTGGAAGAAAATACCAACACATAATCTCCCATGCGGGTAGCAGTAAGGCCGTAGGTCTTTCGCCAGATATAAGCGAATACAAAATTGTATTCTTCCGAAGGCGCGCCGCCTGTTTCAAACAGCTCTGTCATCCATTCCTTGTCTGATAAATCGATGGGTAAAAAATCCAACATAAAACAATGAACTCCTATCTAACTTGATACAGTGAATCTGCTTTCTTATTGTACCATAAATTGTCAAACAAATCGCACTAATTAAGAATAAATCCTATTAAATTTTATGAAGTGCTGCGAAGCCGTTCCTCTTCAATGAGTTTGACCAATTCATGAGGATATAACCCAAAGGCATTGGCCAAACGCCAAATCGTTTCAAAATTCGGCTGCTTGTCCCCATTTTCTATCATCGCTAAATGGCTGCGCGCCAAGCTGGCAAAGCTGCTAACAACTTCTTGAGAAAGCCCCCGTTCTTTGCGTAAACGCCGAATGGCTTGGCCCACGGCTTGTTTATCAAATTCCAACAATCCATACACTCCTTTTAGCTTAGTGTATGGAATTGGGAAAATAATAATGTCTATGAAGATAGACAAAAATAAAAAACTCTGCTAGAATCGAAGACAAGGCACGCTTTAAGGAGGAAACCGCATGAAAAAAGATCTATATACCAAGTTGTTGTTGCTATGGTTGCTATTTAAAGTAACATGACGGAGGCAAACCCTCGTAACACCGTTAAACAGAGAGCGGGCGCCCGCTCTTTTTTTTGTCTATGTCAAAGTGCCGCTTTGCAATTTCTAGAAAGCGCTTTAACAGAGGGCTGGCTTCTCCGGAGGCATAAGAGATGCCAAAGGAAAGCGAAGGAAGACCGGAAATTGGAATATAGCAAAGGGCAGGGTCGCGGCTTATGGGAATGTCAGGCCAAACGGTAAAGGCAAAATTAGCTTTTATCAACGCTTGGATTACTTCATAGCCTTCCTCAAAGATCAACTCGGTAGCAGCATGCTCGGAGGACAGCTTGCTTTGCACGCGGAAAAATGAAGGATCACATTGACGCGGGCTGCAGAGCGCAAATTTTCCGCCGGTGTGCAGTTCTTCCTGCGTCAGGCTTTTACGCTTAGCAAATGGATGTCCAGGTGCACATACGCAGACTATCGGGCAATGTATCAGCTCCATATATTTGGCATGGCGTCCTTGTTCCTGTTCGGTGCGAAAGGAAAACATGACCTGGATGCTCTCATCCTCCAAAAGATTTTCCATCACGGGCAAAGGGATCAGCTTTAGCACGGGGATAAACTGTGCAAATTCTTGACTGAGTTGCTCTATGAGCGGCGGCAATAACGACAGTTCCCAGGTGCTGTGACAGCAGATCCCCAAAGGGATGGGTTGAGAAGACAATTTTTTGCTCAGACGAAATTTTGATGCGTTTGCGATTTTTAGTATACTTAGCGCATCTCCGATAAACTGCATTCCCTCTTTGGTCAAAGAAACGCGCTTATTGGTACGAATGAATAGCTTTACTCCCAATTCATCTTCCAAGGCGCGGATCTGGTGGCTCACGGCTGGCTGTGTAATCTTGAGCGATTCGGCGGCCTTGGTAAAATTCAAGCAATCCGCTACCATCAAAAAGCATTCAAGCTGTATCGTATTCATAAGAAACTCCTAAAATAAAAACATTATTATTTTCTATAAAAAGTTTTTATCGATAATAACATATTTGAATTTTACATTCAAGCGGAGATGATGTATAAGAATGTATACAGCAAAACTATTCGGGCCAAAACCATTGAGAGGTGAAAATGATGTCTGCCGTAGAATTCCGCAGCCTATTGCAAACGCTCAGACAGCTCAGCATCCGGCTAGAGGCATGTTTCAACCGAGCGGCTGCTCTGCATGGGCTTACAGCTGCCCAGGCACAGGTGCTGGCGTATGTATTGGAGCATAGCGAGCAAGGGGTGTGCGCAACGGAGATATATCGTGTGTTGGGTCTATCAAAGCCGTCGATTTCCGCATTGGTAAAAAAGCTGAAAGGAAAGGGATATGTATATACTAAAAATGCGGAAAATGATGATAGGCAAAAGCTGATCTTTGCCACGCCGCAGGGCCAGGCGCTGGGTAAGAGCATAGGGCAGACGCTGGCACAGCTGCAAACCAAAATTTGCAGCGGCCTGAAAACAGAAGAGCTGCGCGCATTGCAAAGCGTGCAGCATAAAATGCTGTTGAATGTATCTTGAAAAACTAGTAAAGAAGGTGTGAGCAATGAAGACCATTGTAAAATACATTGGCCAATACAAAAAGGATTCCATTTTAACACCGCTGTTTACCGCTTTGGAGGTGGTTATGGAAGTGTTGCTTCCATTTATCACAGCAAAGATCATAGACAACGGCTTGCAGGCCGGCAATATGCAGGCTGTGTATCAATACGGAATCGTCATGCTGGTCATGGCTTTTTTTAGTTTGGCATTCGGCGCGCTAGCAGGGAAGTACGCCGCTAGCGCTTCTGCTGGGGTAGCTGCCAATCTGCGTGAAGCGATTTATAGCAATATTCAAACCTTTTCTTTTTCCAACATCGATAAATTCAGCACGGCAGGATTGGTAACGCGGATGACTACGGACATTACAAACGTACAAAACGCTTATCAAATGGTGCTGCGCATCGCTGTGCGCGCGCCGCTGATGCTGGTTTCCAGTATGGTGATGTGCTTTACCATCAACCGTGATCTAAGCTTGATCTTTTTGGTTGCGATCCTGTTTTTGGCGGTGGTGCTGGGCTGTATCATGAAGGCGGCGATGAAGGTTTTTGACGTGGTATTCAAAAAATACGACGACCTGAATGCCAGTGTGCAGGAAAATGTTTCGGCGATCCGTGTTGTCAAGGCTTTTGTGCGGGAGGAATATGAGAAAAAGAAATTCTCAAAGGCCGCTTACAATGTATATCGCCTGTTTGTAAAAGCAGAGAATCTGCTGGCCCTTAATAACCCTGCTATGATGCTGGCTATTTATGGCTGTATCATCTCGGTTTCCTGGTTCGGCGCCAAGTTCATTGTCATTGGCACCATGACCACAGGTGAATTGACCTCTATGTTCAGCTACGTGATGTCTGTGTTGATGTCGCTCATGATGCTGTCCATGATCTTTGTTATGATCAGCATGAGTATGGCCAGCATCCACCGCATTGTAGAGGTTCTCCAAGAAACGCCGGACCTGAAGAATCCGGAGCACCCATTGATGCAGGTAAAGGATGGCAGTATTGATTTTGATCATGTTAGCTTTTCCTATAAGCATGGCACCGGGAAAAAAGCGCTCACGGATATCGATCTTCATATACATTCGGGAGAAACCATTGGCGTCATCGGTGGCACAGGCAGCGGGAAGAGCAGCCTGGTAAACCTAATCTGCCGGTTATACGATGTGGATGAAGGCTGTGTACGCGTAGGTGGCGAGGATGTGCGCGCGTATGATATGGATGTGCTGCGCAATCAGGTATCCGTTGTGCTGCAGAAAAATGTTTTGTTTTCCGGCACAATTTTGGAAAACCTCAGATGGGGGGACCCAAATGCAACGGACGAGGAGTGTATAGAGGCGTGTCGGGCGGCATGTGCCGACGAATTTATCGACCGGCTGCCGGATGGCTACCATACGTATATTACACGCGGAGGCGCCAATGTATCCGGTGGCCAAAAACAACGGCTTTGCATTGCACGCGCTCTATTGAAAAAACCAAAAGTGTTAATTTTGGACGACTCTACCAGCGCGGTAGATACAGCTACGGATGCTAAGATCCGAAAGGCCTTTGCAGAAAAGATACCGGGAACCACCAAAATCATCATTGCCCAGCGCATTTCCAGCGTGCAGGATGCTGACCGCATCCTAGTGCTGGATGGAGGCAGGATCAATGGGTTTGATACCCATGAAAACCTGCTGGAGGGCAATGCCATCTATCAAGAAATCTATGAATCCCAAATCAAAGGCGGCGGAGATTTTGACCATCCTATGCCGGAAAAGGGGGCGAATTAAGCGATGAAAAAGAGAATCTCTATGCGTGATTCCATGTCTGTACTCAAGCGTGTGATGAGCTATATGCTCAAATACTATAAATTTCGCTTCTGTGCGGTTGTGGTGTTTATCATTGTCTCTGCATTTGCAACGGTGCGCAGCATGATGTTTACCCAAGTGTTGATAGACGACTATATTGTGCCGATGCTGGCAAGCGCAGCGCCGGATTTTGCGCCACTGTTGCGCAATTTGATTCAAGTCGGCGCCGTTATGCTGATTGGCGTCATCGCGGCGTTTGCGTACAATCGCATCATGGTAGGCATCAGCCAGGGAACAATGCGCCGTTTAAGGATCGATATCTTCAGCGATATGGAAAGCCTGCCCATCAAATTTTTTGATACCACAGCCCATGGAGATATCATGTCCGTATACACCAACGACGTAGATACGTTGCGCCAGTTGATGGGGCAGAGCATTCCCCAGGTTATCAATTCTCTGGTGACGCTTATTTCTACGTTTGTATCTATGCTCATACTCAATATTCCGCTGACGCTGATGGCTTTGGTTATAGCAGGCGTTATGGTGTTTGTAACGGCGCGCTTTTCCAGTTTGTCCGGTACATACTTTGCGAACCAACAGCGCGATCTGGGTATTGTGGACGGTTTTATTGAAGAGATGATGGAAGGCCAGAAGGTGGTAAAAGTATTCTGCCATGAAGAACAGGCCAAAGCAGACTTTCACCAGGTGAACCAAGCTCTCCGAGATAGTGCCGATAAGGCAAACCGGTATGCCAACCTGGTTATGCCCATCAACGCCAACATTGGCAACCTCAGCTATGTATTGTGTGCTATTGTAGGCGCGCTTCTCGCGCTAAACGGCTATGCCGGGCTGACAGTTGGCACCTTGATTGCTTTTGTAGGCCTAAATAAGAGCTTTACTCAGCCCATTACACAGATCAGCCAGCAGATGAATTTCATCGTTATGGCTGCGGCAGGGGCACAGCGTGTATTTCGTTTGTTGGATGAAAAGCCGGAAGAAGATCATGGCTATGTTGAGCTTGTCAACGCAAGGGAAACTGGCGATGGCCAGCTTACCGAGTGTGAGGAGCGCACAAACCTATGGGCATGGAAGCATCCCCATAAACAGGAGGGCACTGTCACCTATACCAGGCTGGAAGGTGGCGTCGTATTTGACCATGTGGATTTTGGCTATGATGAAAAGAAAATGGTTTTGCATGATATCAGCCTATTTGCAAAACCTGGACAAAAAATTGCGTTTGTCGGCTCAACAGGAGCGGGCAAAACAACCATCACAAATCTGATTAACCGTTTTTATGACATTGCAGACGGTAAGATCAGATATGATGGGATAAACATCAACAAAATTAAAAAGCCAGATCTGCGCAGAAGCCTCGGCATCGTTTTGCAAGATACGCACCTGTTTACCGGAACTGTGATGGATAACATCCGTTACGGCAACCTAGATGCAACGGATGACGAATGTATGGCGGCGGCAAGATTGGCCAATGCGGATGGCTTTATCCAACGTTTGCCGGATGGATACCAAACAGTGCTGACAGGCGACGGCGCCAACCTCAGCCAGGGACAGCGGCAGCTGCTTGCCATCGCGCGCGCCGCTGTGGCGGATCCGCCTGTGCTGATTTTAGATGAAGCGACCAGCTCCATCGATACAAGAACGGAAGCCCTGGTGCAGGCAGGCATGGATGCGCTTATGACGGGCAGAACGACTTTTGTCATCGCACATAGGCTGTCTACGGTAAAAAATGCAGACTGCATCATGGTTTTGGAACAGGGCCGTATCATTGAACGCGGTACGCATGATGAGCTGATTGAGAAAAAAGGGAAATATTATCAGCTTTATACTGGCAATTTTGCAGAAGAATAATTGCAAATGAAAAAGCGGGGCTTTTGCTCCGCTTTTTTGTTGTGTTTAAATCAGATCTTCTATTTTTGAAAATCCATTCGTATCAAACATTTTCCGTTGGGCAATTCATAAGTTTCATAAAAAATTGTGCGATACCCAACTTCTATCATAGCTCTCTCTAAATCATCATCTACTACTTGATGATGCAGTGTATCCAATTGGTCAAATGCATGTAGATAGGGGGAATCTGAGATCCAATTATCTTGATCGGGTTAAGCTGAATTCCACAAGATACATATTTTGGATTTACCTGCCCAACGACATTTTGAAATACTTCATATCCGATATACTCAATCAACAGATTAGCAATAATCATATCTGCTTGTGGCAACTTATCCGCTTCCTCAATCAAATCAATTTGCATACATTGCAATACACCTTCCAGTGAAGAATACCGATTGACTACCATCTTCAGATATTCGGCGTTGATATCAATGCCATAGACCGCTTTATACTTTTTTCTGCATATATGCTCCAATCCATTTCCACCAGCAACACCCAATACCATCGCCGTACATACGGGATACGTCTCAAACTGCTTTTTCATCATAGTGTTCATCGTCTGAAGCTGTTTGACAGAATCCAGACTCATATGATTCTCATAATCAGATAGACGGATTTCATGCCACGGATTGTTCATTATGGTATCCTCTCTGCATTCATATATAATTCATTATACATCTGCAAGGCAAGAAATCCTAAGTGAAATGGAAAAGGCATTCCTGCATATCCAGATAATCCTGCCTATATGGGCTAATGTTTCAGTTTGTTATCCAACTTGATAACAAGAATAATTTTACCGTGGATAATATTTAGATGATATGTAGGGATTATAAACGATTTTTGAGAAAATTCAATATAATCGCGAATCAGAGAGTTTTTGCTAGTTCCTTTGGATTTTCCCATAATACCTTGATGTTCTCATTACTTTGTGATATAATTTCCAAAATTTGAACACAAAAGCTATGATAAGAAATAGTAAGCATCTTGGATTTTCAGAGAGAAGGCGGTCGGTGCAAGCCTTTATTGAAAAGATGCCCAACCCATCTTTGAGCTGTGAACTGAAATAACAGTAAGTCTCGCCGGGTTCTCCCGTTACAGAGATATGGCATCGGAATTATCCTGTGCCAATGAGTGCGGATCATATCCGAATTTAGGTGGTACCACGGACTTGTTTATAGTTCGCCCTAAGCTGATGTAATGTTGGCTTAGGGCTTTTTTGTGTTCAAAAGCAAAAATGGAGGTATCCTTACTATGAAGCTTCAAAACCTTGTTGGAGAACGTTTCCGAGAAAGACCGTCAGACTGTATTGTTGACAGCCACGCTTTAATGGTGCGCGGCGGCTATATGAAGTATGTAGCAAATGGTATTTTTTCTTCCTATATGCCTTTGAAAAGAGTCACTCGTAAAATTGAGCAAATCATCCGAGAAGAAATGGATGCGATTGATGGGCAGGAAGTGCAGTTTCCTGTTGTTATGCCTGCTTTTCTTTGGCAAGAATCAGGCAGATACGAAAGCATCGGCAAAGAAATGGCTCGTTTTAATGACCGTAGCGGGAGTCCTATGGTGCTTGGTATGACACACGAAGAAGCCGCCGTTCACCTTGTGCGTGATTACGGACAAAGCTATATGAAATACCCCTTTATGGTGTATCAGATTCAGACCAAGTTTCGTGACGAAGCAAGACCGAGAGCAGGACTGATCCGTGTGCGTGAATTTACAATGAAAGATGCGTACTCTTTCCACACCAGTCAGGCAGATTTAGAGGAGTATTATGACAAATGCCATAAGGCATATGAACGTATTTATGCAAGAGTAGGACTCCCTGAGGTTATTTCGGTTGCTTCCGATTCCGGTATGATGGGTGGTAATGTTTCGCACGAGTTTATGCTGCTCACCTCTATCGGTGAAGATTCTATTGCCATCTGCACGGAATGCGATTACCGTGCCAATATGGAAGCGGCAGAGTGTATCATTCATAACGAAAGAAACAAGGTTTCCGACGAACTGACCTTAGTGCATACCCCGAACATTCACACCATTGAGGAGGTATGCGGGTTCTTGCATTGTGATGAGAAGACTTCCTGCAAAGCAGTTGTGTATCAGCGCAATTCCGATGACCATTATATCGTATTGTTTATCCGTGGTGATCTTGAGGTCAATGAAACAAAGCTCACAAATTATCTGGGTTATGACATTCATCCTGCGATTATCACCGATGAAAGCGGACTCAACGCAGGATACATCGGCCCCGTTCATCTAAACGGTAATTTTACACTTCTGTATGACCGTTCTCTTGAGGGAATGAACAATCTTTCCTGCGGGGCGAATGTATACGAATATCACTACACAGGCCTTGATATGAACCGTGATGTGGAAGGGGCGGAATACCACGATTTCGCCAAGATACAGCAAGGCGGTATTTGCCCGCATTGCGGCAAGTCCTCTATCACGGTATCTCGTGGCGTTGAGGTGGGCAATATATTCTAGCTCGGTACCAAATACACCAAGTCTATGAATATGACTTATATCGACAAGGACGGAGAAAAACGGTATCCGATTATGGGGTGCTATGGTATCGGTGTAGGCAGACTGGCCGCTTCTATCTGTGAGGCTCATCACGATGAATACGGTCCGATATGGCCTTTGGCAGTTGCGCCATGGCAAGTTCACATTTGCGCTGTTCGTGCTGACAATGCCGAGGTTAAGGCTTATGCTGATAAGTTGTATGAAGAACTGCAAAATAAAGGTGTTGAAGTCATTTATGATGACCGTAAAGTAAGCGCCGGGATTATGTTTTCGGATGCAGATCTTATCGGTGTACCGTTTAGAGTAATCGTAAGCCCTCGAAATATGAAGCAGAAAATTGTTGAAATTGTTTCAAGAGATAAGAGATTTTCAACAAATGCTTTTATGGATACGGCGTCCAACGAATTGGTAAACATACTGTCAGAAGCAAAAAAAATTGTAGCTGACAACGTCGGCAAGTAAAATCGTTCAGTTTTCTTCTTTTTATAAGGAACAACAAAAAGCCCTTAGTTATGAGTAACTACTCACAGCGAAGGGCTTTCTAATATGGATTTTTTCGCCATACAAGCCACCTGTCAATCATTCTGTAATCCATAAACCACTGGATTACAAGAATAATGGCTCTTGTATGGCTGTTATCAAATTGTTATCAAAAGACCGATTGAATCGCCGCAAACGCGCATAAACACTGGGTTTCTTCGACCTCTCAGTTTATTCCCACTCAATGGTGCCCGGGGGTTTGCTCGTGATGTCGTACACCACGCGGTTGACATGGGAGACCTCGTTAGAAACGGCCTATTTACGGGCTTTTCGCCGTTTTCCACGTTGGAACATCCGTTGCCGTGAAACGTGGGCGGCGCGCGCTCCATCCCCGAAAGTCATGAACAAAAATACCGCAAGTTCGGGGGTTTTAGCCGTTTGGAGTGGCTTCCTATTGATGGGAAGTACACCTCATATTTTCTTATGTGAGTGGCTACGTTGTAGCATTTTAATTATATCATATAGAAGGGAATATAAACAGAAATTCCCACTCTATATATTTTAAAACTTTCTACATTTTCGGAACAAGTTTTAAGAACTTCCTACATCTTTTAAGGAGTTTGATACATCTCCCTACATCCTTTAAGAACTTTTGACGAGAAAGGACAACTTTTCATAACTAGCCGAGGGAAACCAATAACCGGGATATATCTTTATATAGGAAAAGAACCGAAAGGAACTCTAATCGGTTCTTTTTTTCTATCAATCTTCTTTCTTTTATCTGTTATCAAAGTGCGGTTTATCGTACATATCTATCCGTATAATAAAGACATAAGGTGAGGGGAACGAAAAGCCCACACAAAAAAAGAAAAGGGTTGCGACCGACGCTAACGCCTTACGGCAAGAAAGGAAAGCAAAATGAAAGACTATGAAATCAACTACAATGAAAACGCAATCATCGTATCCAAGGCATTTTTGAAAGAAGCTGGCGTTTATAGCTCCGAAGCCTACAACATTTTGAAAGGACTTCGCGCCGACCTTCCCGACTTTAAGATTGAACAGAAGGAAATCAAGAAGAACCCCAACAAGAAAACCTATGGAAAGCTGACCTATGAGAGAATGGAAAAATACATTATCTTTGTTGAGGGCGAGGACACAGCGACCTTGAAAGAGTTTGAAACAGTAAAAATAATGGCAACCTTCAAAGCTTCTCCTTACGCTTACACCAAGAAATGGTTCTTGGAAAAATATAAGGACTTCGCAAGAGAAGCCGAACAGGGCGAGGCGCCGTCCGCTAACGCGGAATTGGCAGTAGTAGCATAAACAGAGCAAACAAAGGAGAAAGAGAAAATGAAACAGAATTACAAAATGGACTTCACCACCAATACCTTAACGATTACGAAGGACTTTGAGCAAAAAGCACTGAATCCAAACTCCGATGAATACGGAATCCTGTTGAGGTTGAAAGCCGACTTTAAGAACCTGCGGATTGTAAAGAAAACCGCTCCGAAACGGAAGAAGAACCCCAAGGCTGGATTGACCTATGATAAGATGGTAAAGTTCCTCTCCTGCCAGGCGAACTCCGCTCTCCTTCTGAACGAGTTTACCGAGGTAAGGGAATACTCCAAAGCCCAGAAAAACCCCTATCAGTTTGTAAAGGAATGGTTCCTGCGGGAGTTCCCCTACTATGACGCAATACCAAAGTTTGACAAGGAGGGAAAGGTGATTGCGCCGTCCGCGAACGCGGAAGCCCGCCGGGTCATTAAAATGGACGAACCGAGGGAAGTAGCATAAGCCAATGGACAATTTCATAGATACAACATAAAAGAGAGCGACAAAGGTTATCGCTCTCTTTCTGTATAAACTGTAACTAAAAATTATATGGTTAATTGGTTCAATCCATTTCCTAGTGTTTTTATAATTCTAATTAACTCATAAAGTTCTGCCTTATGTACTACCAATCGTTGTCCTATTTTATAGTTGCTATCTTTAGATTTTTCAAGATATATTTTATCCACTATGCCTCCGTTATGTTCTATAATATGCCTTCTTTGGAACATAAGTTTCAATGTTGATAATTCCACCTCATTTAACCATTTGTCATATCCTTTAGAAGGCACTTCCTCAAATAACCGGCTCCCTTTTTCAACAATTTGAAAATCATTAACCTTAACAGAACGAGTTGATAATGCTTTGAATTTTTCTACAGCAAACTTTTGAAAGATTGATACTATATCCCCCAAACAACCTTCCAACATTGATTGACACATAGATACCGCTTTATCTAATCCATATTGTTTTTCAAAGAAAGCCTTCATTTCATCTATTGAGTCAATCATTTTATTCTTTATATCTAACGACTCCTCAAAAATATCTTCTATGACACTTAAACCACAACAAGGGCAAAAGTAAGCTGTTCCAATTACGCTATAACGGGTTCCACACTTTGGGCATTGGATATCTTGTTCCCATTCTTCACTTTGCCCTAATGGATTATTAGTAAATGTAATCCTTTCTCCTGGATTATAAGTTATTTTTACATACTTATTTCCTCGCGTATTACGCTCTAAAGACTTAAAGATTTTATCAAGTTCATCCTGTATATGCGACACAGCCCAATTTGCCATAGCTTTTTCTATATCAGCTAACTGTTTTTGAGTCCACCACTTATCAGATGTATCTATATGTCCACACTTTGGACAATGGACTTCTTCATCAGAAATTTTCTCCTGCCAATCATCCATATTTATCTTGAAAACAAATGCGCAGTTTTCATTTGGACATTCGCGGTCAAAATAACCTTTGTCATCTGATAGAAAAGTAATTGGTATCTCCATAAAGTTGAATCCTCCACTTCCCAGATTATCTGACTATTTTAATTATATCATAAAAGAGAGCAAACAATATTGTTGCTCTCTTTCTCTATTCTATCGTAAACCCTTTTCCATTCTTTAACTTTACCTTTAATTCCTTCATTATCGCATTGGAAATAAACTTGGAGACCTTAGAACCCGCTACAAGTTCTCCCATATCGCCCACAGATATATCTACCGCTGTATTTACGTCATATTCTATCGCCCCGATTAAACGGGTTAGAGAATCGTTGTAAATCTCCGCACATATGCGTGGGACGCTCTCCGCTATTGCCTTATTCATCGCTTCCTGTATGGTATTGCGTGTAATTCGCTCTATCATCTGTGGCACGTTGCGCGCCACCACCATTTCAGCAATATTCATCATTTCGGCGCGGTGTTCTGAACCGTGCCCGCCGTGTCCGTCTGCTGTTCTTCCGCCTATCACATAACCGGACGCACCGCCACCGTAGTATGGGTATGGCATTTTAATTCACCTCTCTTTCTTTATAAGCCCAAAGTAAATAATTGCTTTAGTTCATCTATCGTTAAGCCTTTGATTTTTTCCGTTTGCTCCTGCCTGAATTTATCCTTTGCCACCTTGTATTCCATCGGATATTTTGACCTTAATTCCTTTGTAAGGTAATCAAATTTCTTTCCTTTTGGTTTTGTTTTCCCTCTAACATAATTCCGCATCGTCATTTCAGTTATATAAGGACAGTTTCTTTCTATCATTTCATAAGAAATGCCCATTGCTGGGAACTCTTTTAAGATATAAATTAGTTCTAACTGGTCTATTAAATACATTCTTTCCCTCCTTATGCAGCGTCCCATAAGGAAGTAAAAAGAAATTTGGTCGGAACCGGCGTGACTTGACACGCCGGTTCCGATTCATTTAGGGACTCCCTTCCAATCTTCAAGGGGATGCGGATTTGCCCCACATAGGTGAAGTACAGGTCGATTCGCAACCGCTTTCTTCCGTTCTCCCTTACCGGGCTGTGTACTACAACCTTGCTCACAAGTTCATTGAGAATGGCGGCATCAAGCTCTGGAATATCCAGGTACTTGTCCACCAGCTTCAGAAACTCATTCACATCGGAAACCTGCCCGGCCTGTGCTTCAATTTCCCGTTCCAATACGGCGGCAAGCTGTTCAATCTCTGCCTGCTCCTTCTCATATTGGCGGGATAATTTTAGGTACCGGCTGTCAGACAGCTTGCCCAGCACATTGTCCTCATAGATATGCTGGATAATCCGGTCCAAGTCCTCCATCCGCTTCTTCGCCCCTGAGAGGGCTTTCTGTTTTTCTGCCAGTTCGGCCTTGCGGCTTTCCTCGTCCTGCGCCAGCATTTCCAGCTTGAAATC